>Ga0182744_1001614_pt1 | contig 19546 bp, 17 predicted proteins | sample eDN3rd30CKraftMG_FD_128525 | JGI IMG/M metagenome (GOLD analysis project Ga0182744, IMG submission 128525) | Enriched Miracle-Growth compost microbial communities from Emeryville, California, USA - eDNA 3rd pass 30_C Kraft MG (version 2) (version 2) ...
CCAGCCAGGCACTTTGCTTACTTTGTTGCGGACAAAGTAAGAACAAACCCGTGCGTTCCGCACGGAAAGCCTTTGTGGGCTGGGAAAAGCAATTATGTGCATAAAGAAAAGGTTCCTTTAAATTCTTTACCTTTGCTTTTTTAAAAATTATGCAAACAAGAGAACCTTTTGATATTACGATCAATCAGATTGATTACGCGATTTTTCCTGAAGAAGACAACATCTATACCATTTATAAAGATGGGTGCGAGTATGTCAAAATCATGAAAGATACCGAAAACAGTTGGATACGTTTAGATCCGGAGACTGAACTACCTCGCTTCGAGGCCGACGAAGAAATCAATGCCATTGGACGCGAAATTGTTGCGTTTGAGCATCAGTGAAAGGGATGATGAAGATCTGTCGGTAAGGGTAAGTGCACCTTTTCTTTGGCAGTGGCCATGTATGCTTTGTACCAACCACTCCATGCAATTTCCCGCCCCACCCAATAACATATACTGGTACACAACGGAGCTGCTAGCACATCTATACTATAATGTACATGTTGTATCAGCACCATGCTTCCCACTAATAACGTTGATAATAAAGCAATCCGTTTGTCCCATTTATTAGTCAGACATAAAAACATCAAGAACATGGTGGATGTATGCCCTGAAAAGAATAAGTCTTTGGTAATAAAATCAGCTTTACCATAGGCCATATTACTGATGGGATCCACTAAGGGTATAAGGCCAAATGGTGGATCCAAAGGCACCAATGAAATTGTCAACATCCGAAAAAACAACACCAATATAAACCCATATAAATAGGTAATCATGATAGCCGGATTAGAAAAACAGCGGTAAAGCAACAAGGCGGTCGTTCCCCAAATACAGATAAAAATGGGTGTAGAAAGATCTATTACGGGCAACAAACGTAACAACGGATCATACAAGGGTGACCCATCTCTCAATTCGATATGATCGAAGAAGTGCGGCAACACAAGCAACAAGACTATAAACAGCATGTGACCGGCAATTAGCCAGCTCTTAAAGGCCCAACTCTGCATTGCTTGTTTCCAAGTAATGGTAATGGCTTGGTTATTGGGAAGTAAGCCTTGCATCTCCTCTCATAAAAATTAGCATGCAAATTTGGCTTAACATTTTGATAATACGAAATATTTAACAATAAATTTATATTTATATTACATCGTATTTTTTCAGTGCATGCCAAATACCATCTTCTTCTGTAGTAGTGGTAACATAATTTGCTACTTGCTTCACAGCATCACCCGCATTCGCCATGGCAACACCTATTCCTGCGGCTTGTAACATTTGGATATCATTTCCACCGTCTCCAAAGGCCATGGTTTCGCTCATTGGTATGCCGTAACGACTTAGAAAATGTTCCATACCAATACGTTTGGATATACCCTTTGCATTGACATCGACAAAGGTAGGATACCACCGGCTCGATTCGCATTTTCTAAACACTTCATTAATAATGAATTGTTCTTTCTGCTCGTCAATAAACAAGTTGAGCTGCAACATCTCCATATGTAAAACATCCGCGAAAGGTATTGCTTGCGGCACCTGCAGTTTTAATAAATCAAATACGGAAGTCACGTCATCGGTAATATGGCTGATATACGAATCATCCGTAGTCATTACTCCTACCGGGAAGTTATCCATCGTTTGTAAATGATGATGTAGAGCCTGTATATCTTCCGGATCGATTACATGTTTAAAAATGACCTCATTATCCTCGGCCACACAATAGCTACCATTGAACGTAATGAAGCTTTCAAAGCCATATGCTTGAAGAAACTTAGCATGGGCAAAAGAACGCCCAGTAGATACAATAACACGTATATCCTGTTGCTTTAATCGCTGAATGGCTTCGATGGTGGAAGCTGGAATTTCTTTACTTTTTAATCCTAATAAAGTACCGTCAATATCAAAAAATACAGCCTTTACTTTTGTCATATCAAAACATGCTAACTAAGTGTCAAAAATACACAATTATAGTGGTTTTTTACCATGCAGAGTCGTCACCATCATGTCAGGATACGAAAGACAGGTAGAGGTTACTCAGACAATAAGGTATGATTTATAAATGCACCAGCAGCTGTTCCCGCATGGACTGCCGAGGCCACCGATCGCATGAATGTGGCATTGTCTCCAGCCGCAAAAATTCCTGCTACAGTAGTTTGCTGGAATTGGTCTACTTGTAGGTGTCTACTATCCCTGAACGAACAGCCTAGTTTTTGGGGCAATTCACTTCCTTGCTCAAATGGCAAAGCTGCATACAGCGCTTTGAGTGGTATTTCTTGACCATTTACAAAAACCACTTTACCGATATACCCCTTGTCGTGTACGATATGGTCTATCGCATTCTCCCATATATGCACGCCTAAATTAGCCAAGGCCGCTGTGTGTTCTGATGGTATTTCGGAGGGCCCATTTGTAAAAATGGTCAGTTGCTTGGTCCACTGCAAAATCAATTTTACTTTCTCGAATACCAGATCACCATTCATCAACAAGCCGGTATATTCGCCTCGATATTCATAACCATGACAATAAGGACAGTGAATCACAGAAATACCCCAACAATCCGCAAATCCTTCGATGGCGGGCATCGTATCGCGAATACCTGTCGCAAAAAGAAGTTTCCTCGCCTCAAAGCGTTCGCCGGTTAACGTCTCCACTAAAAAATGCCCATCATGGCCCCATGCGTTGCAAGCTTTTCCAACGAGAAATTTTACTGTTGGATAGGCCAGTACCTGTTGTTTAGCAAGCGCCGTTATGTGCGCAGGCGTATGTCCATCATGTGTTAAAAAATTATGCGAATGCGGCGTCTGCTTGTTACAAGGTTCACCACCATCTATTACTAATACATTTCGGATTGCTCTTCCGAGGCTCATGGCTGCCGCCATGCCTGCATAACTTCCACCGATAATTATCACATCAAATTGTTCATCGTGCTGCATGCCCTTAAAATTTATGAAATACCTATTTCAGTTTATAACCCTATTCCTTTACTAAATGAAAACCACGCAAATTGCTTCAAGCTTTGTTTAGCAACAGTTCCTTGTGCTTCTGCCTGAACCGTAGCCTGAACTACACCCATAAAAAATGTATACACCCATTGAACAGTAAGCTGTTTATCGATAAAACCATCGCCTTGGAGACGAAAAACCAGTTGTTCAAACCGCTGGTACATCGCATCAAATTCTGCACAATTTTTATTGCTTTGGTCGTGCCTGTGCCCCTCAGCATGATGCAACTTATGGAAAGCAGCATACTTGATACCACAATGAACGGCTGCATATAAGATCTGCTCCAATTGGATCAGCGGATTGGTAGACGAAGCCCAGGCATCGGTCATGGCCCGACTACAGTTAACCTGCATATCGGAAGCGCAATGAGCAAGTAGTTCATTTCGGTCTTTAAAATACCGATGGAGGGTTCTTCGGGTAACCGCAGCCTTATCGGCCACTTTCTCCAAAGGTGCCGAAGAATCGTCATTTAAAACGACAATCGCCGCATCAATGATTTTTTGTCGGGTATCTACCATTTTTCTTCACTTTAATACACGAATTAAAGACTAATTTCACATTTTTGAGACATCACAGTGTCATATAACTGTAAGAGGTGAGTAATTGTGTATAAAAAGGAATAGGAGTAATTAATAACAACGTAGCTGTACAGCCTATGGTTGCAGCAAGAGTTTATCTATTTGCTGTTCGAACTGTTTGTATTGTTCTTTTGCCCTAGGCATTGGCATACCGACCGTCATTCCAGGTCGATGGTGCCCTGTATAAGTCAACCAAGCATCCTTCATTTTGGCCTGGCGTTTACTAACCAAGTGATATAGTTCGGGTAAAAAAGATTGCGTACTCAAATAATCCTGCAAGTTTGTATCTATAGCCAGTCCTGAGGCCCCCAAATATTGCAGCACAGCTTTGGCCATGAGCCAATGTCCCAACTCACCGGGATGCACACCATCATTTGCCAATTTAAAGTTAGGCTCAGTCTTTCTTTTTTGTAGTACATATTCTTTCATCGGAAAATGCAAGTCGACCACTTCCCAATTCTTTTCCTTTCGCTGTGCTAACAACCAATTGGCATAACGGTCTAACACCTGATTGTAACCTTCGAGCCCTTTCGTTACATCATCGTGTATTGGCGGTGTTAAAAAGACAATTCGCTGAATACCTGCCGCCTCTAACATCCGATGAAGCCTCATCATTCCGGTCTTGTATGCTTCAAAGCGTTGTTTATCCCAAGGTAAATAAATGCCATCATTCATACCATAGCAAGCAAAAACTACATCGGCGTTTGTCTTTTTGAGCACTTGATCCAGCCGTGTAAAAAGACACGGGCGTGGAAACTTCCCATCAGCATGATTTGGTTCGCTTAATCCAGACACCGTTTCGCTGGGTAAACCCTCATTAATGACTTCAAAATGTTGCTTCGGAAATTGCGCAATATAATAAGTTTCGAACATGTTCACATAGCCCCCTGCATAGGTAATACTATTTCCTAGAAACAAAACTTGTTTTATTTTATCGACCGCCAACGCTCGATTCGTTTCTTGGCTATACCCTTTTTGAGTCGCTATGACACATAAGCAGGCCACACTAAAAAACCATATAGAGTAGGCAATGCCGTATTTCTTATTTACTTTCTGTACAAAGGTTATCATAATGGGATATTACTCGTTTATAACAAAGATGAGCACATCATGATCCATTTTATTCAGCATCATTGGCTAAAAACTATGCTATTTATGCGCCATAAAAAATCCTTCAACCGGGGAGATTGAAGGATTTTAACTAACCAATTATAAACCTAAATTATGATGACACAAAGATAGTGTACAAACAACACACTTTCAAATTATTTTGTCATTCCTATATCACAAAACAAACAACCGTATTGCGTTTATACGGAGCCTCCCATCAGCGGATCTGTTTTCAGAGGAATGCCTGTCTCCACACGTCCCGCAAAACGCTCTTCAAAGGCATCATAATTTCTGCATTGGACCGCCACATCATACCAATGATGATTTTTACTCAGGTCGAGCACCCATGTACCGGTACTTCCCTTTTCAACCGAAAATACGTTCGACGGAGTACCATAACTTTTATCCAACACCGTCAAGACATGATCCACATTGTCTTGGTTCACCACTTTCACCCATAATTTTCCAGTCAAACTTCCCTTTTCCCAGTCATCTACTTGGTAAGCGCATTGAATACGTAATCGTGGGTTGTTAGCATTTCCTTTAAACGATCGGTAAAAACCATTGGGCCCATACACACGCAAATGGTACTGTCCGTCTTCAAAATCATTTAGCAGCCAATTATCTTCCAATACGTCGCCAGGTAGCACCGCATAGTCCCACGTACGACCAGCTTCTTGCTTATATGGATGAATAGCGTACACCAAGAAAGGAGCTCCGGCAGCTCGTTTGCCAAATGTTTTGTTGGCAGCTTCGAAACGTATGGTATATTGGTTGATTTTCGGATCAAAACGACCATCTACATACAACTCATAGGGTAAGGCACAAGCATTACGCACCCCGCTTTCCTGTTTTGGAAAAATGGGCAAACGAGTGGGGTGTTGATTGAGTTCGACAAGCTGTGATGATGCTAAGGCTTGATAATTAGCAGGTGGTTCTTTAAACTTTGCACGATGAATGCCCTCTATAAAAGGCTCTTTTTCCAAGAAAGTGGGTTTCTCAATCCGCTCACCATGATAGGGTCTGAAAGCGGATGTCAAATCGCCACATACTGCCCGGCGCCATTGCGTCATATTTGATTCCACTAACTGTCTACTGAGCTTCTTTGAGAGGAAGTTTTCCAAAAATTGCAAGGACGATGTATGGTCGAACACTTGCGAGTTCACCCATCCGCCTCGCGTCCACGGTGAGGCAATAATCAACGGTACCCGAAAGCCTAAACCGATATGGCTTTCCCGACTACTTTCTGGCTCATACTGTTCATCCTGACGTACAAATTCAGGCCTGATATCAATACCCGTAGAAACTTTCCCTGTATCTGACCGATCTGGATGAGGTATTCCGAATGGTGGTACATGATCAAAATAGCCATCATTTTCATCATAAGTCAGGATAAAAATTGTTTTTTTCCATACATCTGGATGCTGCGTTAAAATATCCATCACTTCACTGACATACCAAGCACCAAACCAAGGAGAGTCAGGGTGATCCGAAAATAGTTGAGGAGGTACCAACCAGGATACCATGGGTAACTTCCCAGATTGTACGTCTTGCCTAAACTGATGAAGCACATCTCCTTTCGGAATGTGCAGCTCACGTTCCGTTTCACCATCTCGATACAGCAATTTCTCCAGTTTCATATAATTCGGATCATCACTGTTATTCACAAAAGCCCGTTCATGTAACTGTTTTTCTTCTTTAGAAAGTGCTTCATAGCGTTCGGGTGTATAAATGCGCTGTTCTGCCTGCACTTGGCCCAATCGTTGCTGCCATTTGGCCAAATCCTCACGGTTGCCATCTGCGGCAAATGCAGCAATTTTTTTGTTTAGTTTATCCTTCTCTTCGGCCAGTAGGGTCATGTAGCGTTTGCTTAGCTTAACGTTATACTGTGGGAAATACTCCATCACATTACAACCAAAATTTCCCAACCAACTATTTGCTTCACCGCTATAACCTGCGCTACTCGATGAGATCTCGTTCTGATAAATTTTCCAGTCGACCCCGAATTGCTCTAACCGTTCTGGAAAAGTCTTCCATCGGGCTTTGCCACTAAATTCCGAATCGCCGTTCCATACCAATGCCTTTCCATTTAACTGCTCACGGATGTTCCCTGTCCAAAAATACAGTCGATTGGGATTTGTTCCGGTTAAGCTCGAGCAGAAATGCTGATCACATATGGTAAAGGCATCTGCCAATGAATAATAGAATGGAATATCCGCTCTTGTATAATGTCCCATTGTGAGCGGCATGTCTGCAAACTCCTTAAAACCAGATCGCTTCACATCCAACCAACGGTTCATTTTGCCTGCATTTCGAGCATCGGTTTGGTCGGTCCAACCATGAGGTAAACAACCCATCCAAGTAATTTTGGAATCTTTCATATCCAATCGGAAAGGCGAAAACGTTTCGCCATTTTTGCGCGATTGAAACCAGACCTTATTTCCATTGGGTTGATCTATTGCACGGGGGTCATGATAGCCACGCACCCCTTGCAAGGTACCAAAAGCATGATCAAACGAACGATTTTCTTGCATTAACAGCACTACGTGTTCTGCATCATACAAAGTACTTCCGAGTGCTGGGTTAATAGCCATCGCTCTTGCGATAGAAGCCGGCATGACATGCATGAATGAGGCACTTCCGGCTAAAGTTGCCGCCTTTTTTAAGAAACTTCTTCTGGTATCCATCAATCTATTCTATCTACTCATCGTTGCCCGGTCGGGGGAATTGACCAAATTACAAAAAAGTAAGCGTTTGTAGCAAAATCTTTCTATCTTTCGTTTAGAACGCTATACACTTTGTACGTTATAACCGTTTACCATTATTATTAAACAAAACCATACAAATGAAACAAAAACACGCATTTTTACTACTTATCTTTGGATTATTTTTGGGGTTCTCTGCCTGCAATAATACCGATTTTGACCAACTACAAGCAGAGCAGGACAGGCAAGATGCTATTGAACGCGCACGTATCCAAAAACAGCTCGACGAACAGGCCCCCTTACTAGAAGCATATGTACACGCACAAGGGTGGACCAATGCCGTATTGAAAGAAGATAGAGGTATTTGGTATGAAGTACTAGACGCCGGCACCAACGATTCATACGAATATAAAATCAATTACAACGGAAATTTACCAACACTCATATACCCCAATATAGAAGTTCAATATAAAGGAGAATTACTTGATGGCACCGTATTTGACGAAACAGCAGACGGAAAAACCGCTACATTGAACTTAAATCGTGTTCTCCTTGCTTGGCAGCTTGCCTTTTTTCCAAAAAGCATCAACATTAACGGACAAGACAATCCGGTTGGTGGGTTAGTTGAAAAGGGATTGCAAAGAGGTGCTAAAATTCGTTTTGTAACACCCTCTCCTTGGGCCTATGACGCCGAAGCGCAGGACAAAATCCCGGCAAATTCTCCGTTGGTATTTGAAATTGAAGTGGTCAATATCACGGATTAATGAACTCATTCTAAAATAACAACCCCTCCAGATGAATGATGGTCATAACTGGAGGGGTTATTTATGGATAATGGTTTTTGCTGACTGCTAATCCAAGCGACTAATTGCAGTGATGGTTCCACCTTCTACTTTTAGACCTTGTGTTGCTGTTGCTGTTACTGCATTGATGTTGTATACATAGCTTGATCCATCAGATAAAGTAACTCCCATGTACACTGTTTTACCATCTTCTGGGGTAAACGTACTTGATGCGATATCATTAATCTGTGAAACCTCAGGCATACCATTTACCCAAGTAACTGTTTTATTATATAAATCGATTACGCCGATGCGTTTTCCAGCTCCCCATTGGGTTTTATCCGCCTTTGCAATAAATTGGCCTACAGCTTTACCATTAGCAACATATGTCCAGTCGGTCACGCTATAACCATCTGCAGCAGCTTCAACATCAAAATAATAATCGTCAAATTCAGTTGTTCCCACCTTAATCCGAGTAATGGCGGAATGTTTTGTAGAGCTCATGTTACCATCTTTAACAGCCAAAGACGGAGAGAAGGCATAAACATCTTCCTTTTCATCAATTGCCAGACCATCCACGAAGTATCGTCCTATAAAACTGGTACGATCATCTTTAATCACCTTCTCTAGTTGCATTTCAGGATAGGAATAGACTGCAATCCATGCGTTGTCTGGATAATCTGTATACCAATTATTATCTTTGATACAGAAAAACGGTGCAAACACCTTGTCGCCCACTTGTCTAATCCACGAAAATTGTGCCCATTCGCCATTATCAGTCAATGCGCTTTTGGTATTGATTTCTCCCTCGTCCACAATCAGCATCTGATCTGCGCTCACTCGATACCAACGAGACATTTCGGTCTTTAAATCTCGTGCCATTTTAACCATCAAGATATCATCATTTACAGGTGTAAACGCTTGTACCGTCTCCGTTACAAAGTTGGTTAGTTTGTTTAGTAAACCATTTTGTAAATTGTACACCGTAACAGCGCCCGGATTTCCCTGTCCGTACAACATACTGAAGAACTTATTTTTATGTGTCACATAATACCGGTAGGTACCATCTTGTTCGGTACCATTATTCTCTGTAGTAATCGTTCCTGCGTCTAAGCTCGAAGTATTCAATAAATAATCAGCCACACCTTCTGCGGCAATTGGGCTAACAGCTACGACATAATTGCCGTGTGTTTTTCCGTCGTCCGATGGGTTTCCATTATCGTCCTTACTACAAGCGCCGAAACTTAATGCGAGGGCTACCATGGCAACCAAAAAGTTATTTTTTTTCATTTTTTATGTGATTAATTTGTAAAAGATTCGTTGGATTATTGCTTCGATATGAAGTAACGTAGTTTGAGATAAAAGCCCCTGCTGGGCTTTTGCATGCTATAGTTATCATAAAGTAAAGCATCTGTGATATTTTTACATTCGAGCGCCAGATTATATCGGCCATCGGCTACGGTATATACCAGATTTACATCGTGAGCAAGCTGTTTTGGCACATCATATTTACCTTCACGGTTCCCCCGACTAGGCCAATACAAATAAAAAGCATGTACATATAGCAAGTTGTATCCCAAACTCAACGTATTTCCTTTAGCTCCAACGTTTTTAAAGAAAAACGAGGCATCGGCATTACCAAACATAAATGGCAGATTATATAATCGATCGTGATATACCGGACTCACGCCTGTATAACCGGGTTCATATTTTTGTTCGTTCCGAACATTTTGATAAGTAAAATTGGCACCTGCTGTAAAGAATTTTCTAAATGAATATCGAATTTCCGCATCTCCGCCCACATTGGAAACCCCATCGAGATTACTCGGTACATATTTTGATTGGTTATTGTTAAGGATCCAATAAATGTAATCTGTTGCGTAGCGATAAATGGCATTAGCCGACACGGAGAATTGGTGATCGTCTTGCAGCGAAAATTGATAGCTTAATCCTAAATTTACATTATCGCTTGATTCTGGTTTTAGATCATTGTTTCCTTCCAGGTTTTCCATATCGCCAAACAACTCTTCATTTTCTGGTAAACGGTTACTTTTTTCATACGAACCTTTCAATTGCAGATTCGGAGAAACAAAATAGGTGATAGCAGCTCCGTAACCCAATTTGTTATTTATCCCGGTTATTTCTCGATAATACTCTTCGCCATAATCACCGTCTTCGTTATATAAAGTAGCTGATTTTGATTGTTGATGTAAATATTTTAAAAAGGTAGTGAGGCTGAATTTATCATTCCAATCTCGTTTGTATCCCAATCCAGTAATGTTCTTATAGGTTTTTCGAGGTGAGCGGTCCATTAGGTCTTCTGGAGTCAAAATATCCCGCCCCTTTCTATTAAAGGTACTAAATACGTTATTGAGTGTTAAAACCTGCGATGAACGGAATTGATAATTCAGTGTGGCGGTAGCAATGCCGTTATGGTTTTTATATTTATATAATCCATAATTACTTTCGCCCCCAGGCCCTGTATATATTTTGCGATCACCAAACCAATCGTAACGGGCATGTACCGTATCAATGTTCTGTTCTTCTCCTAAATTATAGTTAGCATTGAGGTTGAGGCTCAAGCCGTTAATAAATAAGTCTTTTTTTTGATAATTTAAGGTAGGCATGAGCATATTACCTCGACGATGCCAAGCACCAAACACCGATACCATGCGTGCGCCCGTTTGAATTTCTTTATAGTTTTCTCCTAATGTTATCCCGAGCAATAATTTGTCTGCATACGGCTTATCCAATACGCCAATTTTGGCTATCAAGGTTTCATTGTGGTATTGATCATGAAAACGCTTAATGCGAGCAGTTGGATAATATTGCCCCGTCTGAATATTGGAAGCTTCTGTTTTTACCCAATAATTGTTATCTGAGTAATTCTGAAAGGCATTTACTTGAACAGTTAATCCTGATGAAGCTGTAACAGCAGCGTTCACAACACTTCGATGTGTATTAAAAGAACCATAAGCATAAGACACATCTAAATAATTCCGATATCCGTTTCCTGTTACGATATTCACAGCTCCACCTAGCGCATCAGCACCTAACCATATGGGGACCACCCCTTTATACACTTCAACACGATCTGCCAGATTGATTGGAATATTATTAATTTGAAAAGAAGACCCGAAATTTTCCATTGGAATACCATCGATAAAGAATTTCACCCGATTCCCTGTAAAACCATTTAAAGAAAAAGTAAAGTTTGATCCTACCCCACCCGTTTCTCGCACACGCACCCCAGAAACGCGGTCCAAGGCATGCGAAAGATCGAGCGTTGAATTATGTAAAGATTTTGCATCAATAGCAGTTACATTATAGGCTTGCCGATTTACCTCCTGACTTTCCGTTCGGCCCAGCACCGACACCTCTTCCATTTCTTGCACATCTTCATGCATAGTCTGGTGGATAGTTTTTGTTTCATTAGCCGCTAATTGCACTTGGCTCAGAATAGTTTCGTAGCCCAATGCCCGTATTTGCAACTGGTAGGTTCCTGCTGGAATATTTTTTAAGTTAAAAAAGCCTTGACGATTGGTTTTGCCACCCCATTTAGTTCCGAGCAATTGAACCGAAGCCCCTTCTATGATTTCATTACCGCTGGTTTTTAGGTATCCTGAAATCTGGCCGCCTTTATTTTGGGCATGGAGTGAAAAAAAATAGGAACATAGTATTCCTACAAGCAAAATTTTGTTAATTTGCATTACTTTTAAATTGATAAACGGATTTAGAAGACCTCTATACCACTAGAGGAGGGTTATGCAGTTGCGACCTGCATAGCCCTTTTTTCTGGAGGCAAATGTACAACTATTTAGATTAATTCCAAACAGTAAATGATTATTTACTTGTTTTATCATCATAAAGCACGCATCGTTGATTACGACGCGTGCTTTATGATAGGTTGTTTAATGAAAGGATGGTGTTAATTTCTACTAATTGACCCTCCAATTTGCGTTACGCTGTTGGTTGTTGTAAAATGAGCTTGTGCAGTACCTCGGGCATAAGTGCCTGCTGTATAAACATCATGAACGGTTGTTCCATTCGTCACGCTCCCTCCTGTATATACATAATATTTTGTATTGGCTTTTAATTTGGTGCTAGCAAAGAGCATGGTACTAAAACTCGTCGGGCTTTTGAATGTGAGTATTTCATTACCGGTCTCATCTTCTATATGGAGGAGTTCATTGGCAGATACTCCACCAGTTACAACGGCATACACTGTAGATACATTGGCTGTCGGACTGCTTGTAGCACCACCTAAACCTAAAACCAATCCTCCAGTAATTTTAAAGGTACGCGCATCGCAATCGAAACCCGCCTCGGGTTGCCGCGAACCAACGGCAATCACGATACCTCCGGTAATGGTAAAGGTGCCATTTGAATCCATGGCATCATTACCTGTACTCATTGCATACACCGTACCCCCATTGATATAAATAGCCGTTTTTGCATTCAGCCCATCATCAGCAGTGTAAGTGTTAATATAGCCATCGTTAATCGTCAGCTGGCTTTTGCTCTCAATGCCCTCTCCTTCGGTCGTATTGATCGTTATATTACCACCATTAATAACTACGTAGGGATCAATGGCTTCATCGCCATCCTCATAAGAAGCTACGATACCATCGTCGGCCACGTTTAAGGTAATATCACCTTTATTGATAATGATGAATCCTTCTTCGGCCTCAATACCATCGCTACCCGCTTTAATGTGCAATATACCTCCATCTGCAATAAAGGCCTCGTTGGTGTGGATACCGTCTTTAACCGCTCCAGTTACATTGATAGTACCCGCTAGCACCCGGATATAGTCATCGCTACAAATGGCGTGACTGTAATTCCCTTGCACGTTTAATGTACCAGTACCACTAAAAATAAGTTGCCCTTCACTAAACAATGTCGCCTTCCCATCTTCTCCTTCTATCTCAGCATACTGTGCACCATCGGTTAGGTTATTCTCGGTTCCATCTGCCAAGACGATAAAAGCACGTTTTTTTGATTGAATATTCAAGGCCGGACCATTCGTACTAGTAATGGAAACGCCGTTTAACGTTAACTTAAATTTATTGTCGCTATAAATTTTCACTGAACCGTTGGTTGTGGTACCACTCAATACATAAGCAACTTCCTTCACCGTGGATTGAATAACGAGCTGCCCATCTGTAGTCGTAATGTTAACGCCCAGCCCTTCCAACGGATTCGATACGGTTAACTTGGTGCCGAGATTGATGGTTACCGTTTTGCTAAAAGCAACGTTAGCCAATAAGTCGTCTTCATTGTAGCCCGTTTCTGTCGATCCCTCGGGTGTTCCCGAAGTATATGCGGTTTCATCAATCGAGACCGTACCACTTGTCGGGGCATCAGTATTGTCATTGATGTCTTCTTCTTCATTTTTGCTACATCCGGCAAATATCATCACAAGTAGAAGCACGAAGAGCCTGCCTTTTTGTCTATTTTTCATCCAGATCTGATACATGTTTACATGATTAAGGGTTTGATAAAATATTGATTTGTTCCGTTCATTTTGAATAAAAATAGCACGGCACACCATTCAAGTTATTTTATTTAACACTTTTAACTTCTGTTAACACAATTTTACAGAACCGGTTATAGACAACACGGTCAATCCTTATACTTCTTCTTCAAATCGCGCATTAACTTCTTGGCTACGGCTTTACCTGCGTTAAAGCCATTGGTCCCATTGGGACTAGCACGATAAGCATTGGATTCCCAAACCACTTCATTTTTTTTATCTGCTATTTGGGCAATAAGTTGGTAAGAAGTACCTCCCCAAGAAGTAGCGGTTATACCTTTTGAAGCCGAGATGGTCAACTTTAATTTAAAATCTGCTTCCTGCGGTGTATGAACTACCTGCCAGTACCCCCATTCGCTTACCCGTTGTTTTACCTCATCGGTTGTTTTGATGGCATTTTCATTTTTTGAGGCGTTTTCGATATAGACCTTACTTCCTTTCGCTGCCATGATTTGTTGTGCAAAGGCAATCGTCATTGACAATAGTAGGCATATCATACAAATCAACTGTTTCATTCGAATAAATTGTTTATTGATGTATTGTTTGATTCATTTTATTTTGTTAACTCTAATTTAGTTGGTTGCTACTAAAATTCCTATCCCTGAAAATCGGTATTTAAGCGCTGTCTTTTGTAGCACATCCTCCTCGGCAACCGTTGTAAGAAGAAAACCAACGAAAGAACCATGAAGCAACTTTCCTTTTACTTTATCATATTGGCTACATGCTTGTTTGCTGCGTGCCAAAAAACAGAGATAGAAAATCCAATCATTATTGACCCTGTTGAGGAATGGAAACTCATCAAAACAGATAGTATCACGAGCGGAACGGTCAATGGCTTGGTGATTGGGGCCACTGCGGAGGAAACTTATGTGGCTTCCAAGCAATTGCTAGCACAACATACACACGTCATCCATGTAGTAGGTAATATCTACCAATCGTTGCCCGAAATAAAAGAAAGACTCGCGCTCTATACTGCCCTATTCTTTGACGAAAAACAGGGTACTGCCACGGGTATCCAGCTTAATTTTGAGAACGACCAAATCAAATCTATCTACACCAATAATGGCGACCGCTTAAGTGCCTGGCCACTCTCACCCTTTAACTCGCCGGCAGTCAACGTGGGTATGGCCGTTTCAGATGTATATAATAGACTACTAAACACGAGTAAAAAGAGTGCATATGCACCTAAATTTCAGCGCCTATCACTTTTCTCCAAAAATACCGATAAAGCGTACGACCCAGCCATGAACCACGCACCCCAATGGTATTTTGGCACAAGCACCGAAACTACGTTGGTGCGCTATACGTTATATTTTAAGGAAGGTAAATTGGCATCGGTTGTGCAATCAGATTACGAGCATTACTAAATATATATGCTAGGAAAGCTCCAAAATAGGTACTTTCAGATCGTGATATAACAAAATTTTCCAATGTTCTGCTTTCGCTTTTTTCTCCCATTCTTGACGTAAGACCATGGCTTTCCGGCCATCATAATCGCTTTTATAGGCAATGGGTATTTTCAGATAACTCCGTTGTGGCAAGTTATCTGCTCCATAAAAAGCGATTTCGTCCGCCTCTCTGATCCAGAAAACCTGATGAAAAGGAGAATGCCCTCCGGTTACTTCGAAAGCGATCTCATTAGTTACCAAGCCTTCATCATCATTCATCAAAACCTTGTTGGGTAATTTGCTCAGCTTCTCCAATAGGATATTATTATACGCCGGAGCATTTGTTTGTTGCAAAGCGAATTCCAATTCACGTTCTTGTAGAAAAATTTGCGCCTTGGGAAAATTTGGCACCCATTGCCCTGCTTCTGTACGCCATAAGCCTTCGATATGATCTTTATGCAAATGAGAGAGCAGCACTTTGGTAATTTGGGTAGGTTTGATGTCAGCCTGATCCAGACATTGATATATAAGCGGTTTATTGTGCTTCAGGGTATCCAAGCCTACATCTAGTAAAACAATATCAGGGCCTGTTATGACCAAAAAAGGAGTAATGGACATTTTAAGATCAGCAGCTGGCGATGTCTCTGTCAGTACTGAAAATTCCTTGTTCTTATTGACACTGTAATTGCCTTCGTGCAGCGGTATGATTCTCATATATTAAACGGATATGCTCCCTTTTGCCGCTGCAAAAATAAACTTTTTCCGGCAATCAATAATAAGCATGGTATGGACGGTCTCCACGTTTTCCATCCATACCATGCCATCTCCAATGCTTTTACTCAGAAAATTTATAATCCAACAGTAACGATTCTTTATTCGTAGTGGGCACAGGAGCCTTCACTAAAAACACACCATAGTGTCCATCAGCCGTCTTAAAGAGCACCACATCATCCGCAACGAGCTTATTCACATTATCCGTTTCCGCTCCAGATGTTTCGTACAATTCCTTTAGTTGCGTATCTTCTTCTAATGCGTCAAAAGCCACTTGACCACCACTTTCAAGTCGTTTTAGCTTTGTGGCGTTCCGCACCGGCCAATTAGCCAGTGCATCATCACCCGAATTGGCCACGGTATAAATAAATTGTGCCGCATTACTAAAATTCGGCGCCGTCACATTGACCCCGGTACTTGCACCGCTGATAAAACACAGTAAATCTATTTGATCGCTTATGGCCGCTACTCCTTGACGCATGTATACCTTTCCTGCCGTTGCATCCAGAAAATGCCCATGTTCGGTACTATTTTGTCCACCCAGATAAATTCCATTAAACACTTTTAACGCTTTTCCGGCCGGTGTACCCGTCACCGTGAGCGTTACAGCAGCTTCTTTTACTTTCCCCTCATTATCTGTTACCCGCACACGCAACTCCAAGGGCCTGCCCGCTTCGGCGTCGGCCGGTGTGTAAGCTACCAGGTAGTTATCCTGAAGCGGATCGGAAAATGTCGATTGAGTCAAATCATCTACCAATACACCATTTGCCAGTGTAGCGATCTCCTGCATGGGCAGTTCAGATACCACTTGCACCTGAAGTGACAAGGATTCACCCACATCAATCGACTCAGGTACCTCTTCCGGAAAAGTAATGGTTATATGAACGGGTGCTTCTTCCACTTTCACTGTATAATTCGTGGTACGTGTATAGCCTTGACTATCAAAAGCGGCAATCACGAACGAAAGTGTTTTACCTAAATCAAAGCGTGTTGGCGTATAACGGAATAGATAAGTTCCCGTATCGGCACCACCATAATCTTCCTGTGTCGTTCCTTGCAAGGGTTGAAAGTTCAGTCGGGTTTCAACTTTTTGTATGCCTGTTTTAGAACTAACTGCAACAGGAACTGCCAGCTCCCTTCCCACATAGGCAACTGTAGGTGCTTCTACCGGTAGCTGCACCAGAAAATCTTTTCCGGTAGTTACCATCTCCTTTTCGCAGGAGGTCAGCCCAAATACTGTTCCTATTAAGAACAGCACCATATATATTGCATTTCTATCATTCATCTTCTATCGGTATGAGGTTTATTATTCTACTAAAAACGGAATCACAGCACTGGCCACTTTATGATGATCATCCCGAACATATACATACAGACGATAATCGCCCGCACCCGGTGCTTTGAATGTAATTCCCGCACCCATCGGTTCATTAATTAAATTCGGAATGCCAGGGTGTGGCCCATTATCGGGGCCACCAATCCCTTCTGGCGCGATGAGCCAGTAATACGTTAGCGGGTCGCCATCCGGATCGGCTGCTATCACCGTGGCTTGGTTGTTACTACCTGCCGCTAAGACTACGGCATCTTCTGCCTGCAAACCATTCAACAGCATATCCTGTCGGGAGTTGATAACCGGTGCGCGATTTGTAGGGTACTGTCCGGTCCAGCAAAAACGCATGGCATCCATGGCTCCAAAAGCATTTCCGTCTACGTCGGTCAGCCCAAACCAAGTGAGCACTTCTCCGTGCGTTTGATATCCAAGTACAAAAACAAAAGACCCGATGCATCCATTATTCGCATTTCCTAAAATATAATCCTGAAAAGTAGAACGATACACCAACTCTTTTTCCGTACTTGTCTGCTCTACCAAGCGTTTGGGATTTCCCCAAGGTAAGATCCGCGTAGGTTCTGGATTCATTTGCCAGGTGCCACGCGGGCCGAATTCCGAAATGATGTAGGGTTTGTCCCATCCGGCCGTTTGTAAGTTGGCAGCGACCCCCGGTAGATTGGGTGCATACGAATTGATGGACAGAAAATCCAGTTCGGGCACTTTTTCCTTAATCAATTGAACTTTATCCGTAGCTGAGTTTGCCAGTGCCGTAGTGGTTGGATGCTCTGGATCTTCTGTGTGGATCATGGCGCAGATAGCATTCATGGCATCCCAAAGCTTGGTGTTGGTATAGGAAGCATCTGTTTCATTACCCACATACCACATCAATAAGGCCGGATGATTTTTATATTGCTGCACTTGTGCCGTCAATTTGTCAAGCTGTTGCTGTACGGCTGTAGCATTATTATAATCAAAGCCATCCGTTTCACGGTTTACCCACAAACCCAACGCAACCATCAGGCCATGGGCCTGTGCTGCATCCAATATGGCTTGGGTATTTTCATCAACGCTATAGGTGCGGATTGTATTTCCTCCATAGCTGCTGAGCAATTCACAGTACTTATCTGGGTCGCTCTCTACAGAAGCACTTGCCGCTGCACCCCGTACATAAAATAATTCGCCATCTTTGTAGAGGTGCCATTTTTCGTTATCTTGTGCCAATTGCACTTTTTTATTTTCCAACTGCACCGAACTGACTTTCTCTGGTGCTGTGTATTTTTCCAGGTTTTTCTCACAAGAAGCCAATAAGCTGATGGCCATGATACCTGCTATATAGTGTTTATACGCTAACATAGTTTTTCCATTTAAGTTAACCCTGTACTTAGGGCACTGTGATGATCTGTTTATCTGCCAAGAGCTGTTGGCTAAGTTGTGCATAAGGCACCTCTTGTACAGCTTTATTGCCATGGAGGGCCAAAACGGCGGCAGTAGCAGCGGCCTGACCCAATTGCATGTACACGGGCTCCATGCGGATAGAACTATAGGCCACATGTGAAGCCGACAAACAGATGGGCACCAATAGGTTTTTACATTCTTCGGCTTTTGGCACCAATGACAGGTAACTAACTGGATAGGGTTTCACCCCTTCAAACATCGTCCCTTCATACCGCAGCTGTCCGGCACTATCCACCACCTGCGAAACAAAATGGCAATCGAGCGCATAAGTTGCCAAAGCTACTGGCTGCGGAGCCTGCCTTCTTTCCGTTCCTCTGATATTGTGCTCCGTCATGATATAAGGGCCAATCATCCGTCTTGCTTCACGCACGTATAGTTGATTAGGAAAATGGCCGTTGTCTGTAAATTCGTCCTTTGGCAAGCCCCAATTTTTCATTTCACGCCGGATGGTATCGGGCACACGCGGGTCATTTCCCAAGAACCACAACATCCCCAGTGCATAATTCCGGTGTTGTTCTTCCATAGCCGCTCGTTTAGCATAATCGCCTTCCGTATAATCGTAACTTGCTCCGAAGAAATCGAGGTGATTGGTATCCGTTTTTCGGTTCGGCATGGGCGTCAGGGTAATGATTTTCTGTAGGGTCAAGTCTGGCTGTAATTTCAACTTACGCACCAGCACCTCGTACCATAAGGGTTTATAATGCGCTGGCTTGGTGATAGGCAAACGATTTGTCGGATCATCAGTCAAGGTCATGCGATAACAATAAGCCTGCACCCGCTTATCTGCCTCACCTGTAGCGCCCCAAGGTTTCGCATCGATATAGGGCAATAAACCACTACTCGGATCATCGGCC
>Ga0182744_1001615_pt1 | contig 19545 bp, 14 predicted proteins | sample eDN3rd30CKraftMG_FD_128525 | JGI IMG/M metagenome (GOLD analysis project Ga0182744, IMG submission 128525) | Enriched Miracle-Growth compost microbial communities from Emeryville, California, USA - eDNA 3rd pass 30_C Kraft MG (version 2) (version 2) ...
GGTTATGGTAGGTTTTGCGGCACAGTTCCCACACGGCTGAGCGGGTGCGTGGGTTGGTGACGTCAATGAACGCGCTGGGGCCCTGGAAGCCCATCTGGATGTCCATGCCGCGCTCCGAGCGCACCAACAGGTTGTTGGCCTTGAGGTCGTTGTAGTTCTCGGACTCGAGCGAAACCTGCGGCCACACCGAGACCATGAGTTCGATGCCCAGCTCCTTGAGCTCGTCCACCATGGCCTTGGGGTCTGGCCAAAACTCCTCGTCAAAGCGGAAGTCACCCATTTTGGGCCAGTGGAAGAAGTCCGCCACAATCACGTCCATGGGCAGGCCGCGGCGCTTGTGCTCACGGGCCACCTCAAGCAGCTGCTCCTGGTTGTAGTAGCGCAGCTTGCACTGCCAGTAGCCGAGCCCATACTCGGGCATGGTGGGGGCGTGGCCCACGGCGTCCATGTATTGGCTGATGATCTGCGCGGGTGCGTCCCCTGCAGTGATCCAGTAGTCGAGTTGCCGTGAGGATTCCGCGATCCACTCGGTGCGGTTGTTGGCAAAGGTCGCGGTGCCGATGGCCGGGTTATGCCACAGGAAGCCATACCCCTGGCTGGACAGCACGAACGGTACGGAGGCTTGGGAGTTGCGGTGCGCGAGCTCGAGGGTGGTGCCTTTGAGGTCAAAGATTTCCTGCTGGTATTGGCCCATGCCATAGAACTTTTCGCCAGCGTTCGCCTCAAAACTAAGCGTCATGCGCTGCGAGTCGCCCGCTTTGGGCTCGTACTTGCGCCCGCGTAGTTGGAGTGACCCGCCCTCGCCGAGTTCCTGGAGCAGGGGAGTGCCATCGGCCTTGGAATACGACACCCGGGCCCGGTTGACGTGGTAGTTCAACTGGTCGTTAAACATAGACCAACCCGCGATCGTAGCCACGATCTGACCGTTGGTGATGGTGGCGGTATCGCCATCCTCGCTCACCTCAATGTGGACGTCGTGATCCGCAGGGTTAGGCGCGAGCAGCGCGTAGTCTGTGTCGATGGGATCTGCCATGAGCAGGGTGCGGGTGCGCAGGGAGTTCTTCCCCCACGCCTGGATGAGGATCGTCTCGCCGTCTCCACGCCAGGTGAGGCGGTCGTCGAGAATTTCAAAAGAAGCCATGGTGAGTCCTTGGTGGGTCTAAGTGCAAAACTGCTGAGTGCAAAAGAACTAAGTGCGAAGGAACGGGGTGCGAACGAAAGTTGGCCAGAGCGCCAGCTTCTGAAGGAACTGCCGCCAGCTCCTGAAGGAACTGCAGTCAGCTCTTGACGGCGCCGGCCGTCACGCCAGCGGCAATGTACTTCTGCGCAACGATGAGCAGCAGCGCGGTAGGGATTGACGCAACCACGGCGGTGGCCATAATCGGCCCCCACTCTTGGTTTTGCGCGCCAATGTAGTTGTAGATACCCATGGTGATGGGGCGCAGGTTGCCGCCCTCGCGGTTGAGCGTGGAGGCAAAAATGAAGTCCGACCACGACCACAAGAACGCAAACAGCGAGACGGTGATGGCGGAGTTGCGGGACATCGGCAGGACCACGGAGCGGAACGTGCGCCAGTAACTTGCGCCATCCAAAGCTGCGGCTTCCAGCAGTGAGCTGGGAATTCCGGTGATGAAGGCGGTGAACAGCATCGTCGCAAATGGGACGGCGATGGTGGAGTCCGCCAAGATCAGGCCGGGCACGGTGTTCAGCATTCCCAGCTTGTTGTACAGGGAGTAGAAACCGAGCGACATAACCACGGCGGGGACCATCTGCGCCACGATGAGCAGGAACTGGATGGTGCGGCTGCCCGGCAGCGTGAACTTGGACAGCGCATAACCGGCGGGTGCGGCGATGAGCAGGGTGAGCACGATCGTGCCGAACCCGATGATGAGGCTGGTACCCAGGTATGGCATCTGCTGGGAGAACACGGTGCCGTAGTGCGCAAACGTGAAATCCAGCGGGATGAGGTTGCCCAAGCGGATGGACTCGCGCTTGGTCAGCGAGACGTTGATCATCCAGTAAATCGGGAACAGCATGATGGCAACCAGCACGATGCCGATGACCGTGTTGATGCGTGCGCGCAGCTTTTTCATGAGTCGGCCTGCTTTCGTTGCAACGCGATGTACACCAGGCCAAATACGAGCGCGATGACCAGCAAGATCGTGCCCACTGCAGAGGCTTCGGAGTACCTGATGATGGAGGATGCGCCCTTACCAAACGCCATGGAGTAGGACCACGTGGCCAGGGTCTGTGAGGTGCCCGCGCCCATGGTCAGGATCCAGATGATGTCCACAACCTTGAGCGTGTAGATCAGGCCGAGCAGCACGGTGATCATGGAGACAGGACGCAGCAGCGGGAAGGTGATGGTGCGGAACTTCTGCCAGGCGCCAGCGCCGTCAAGCGCGGCGGCCTCGTAGAGTTCGGTGGGGATGTTTTGCAGCCCCGAATACAGGATGACCAGGCAGAACGGGATGCCCAGCCAGATGTTCGCGATAGTCACGGACATCAGCGCATTATCCGAGTTCAGCCACCACACCGGGTCCACGCCCACCGAGCCAAGCAGCTTGTTCAGCACGCCGTTGTCCGGGTTCATCATCCACTGCCAGGTGGTTCCGGACACGATCACGGGCAGCAGCCACGGCACCAGGAACATGCCGCGCAGGACCTCGTTCAGGGGGAAGTTTTTGTGGAAGAAGATCGCCAGCGCGAGCCCCAGAATGTACTGGAACACGATGGAGACGACCACAAAGATCGCGGTCTGCGCCAGGATCGAGGGGAATTTGTCCCCGCCGATCACCTCTTTGAAGATGTCGAGTCCCACGTAGGGTGCGCCGCCAAATACGAACGATTGCCGGTCAAATCGGTGCAGGCTCATCGACACATTCTGGATGAGCGGCGCCGCATAGAAGATGATCAGGTATGCGAGCAGTGGTGCGGCAAACGCGAATCCCGCGAGTTGCTGGCGGGTGGGCCGCCAGCGCCGTGGCGTGCGTGCGCTGGCAGGCTGTGCGGCCCCTAGGGCCGCGTTGTGCTGCGTAGCGGTGGTCATTGTGCGTTACCAATCGGGTGTTGTGCGTGTGGTGTGATTCCCGACGATTCCCGCAGTTTTCATGCCTGTGTGCAGCGGGTGCGTGATCGGGTTGGGGCAGGCGTTACGTCCGTGTACAACGCCGCGGCGGGCTGGGCTCGGCTTGAGGGGCAAACCGAGATTCAGCAGGAGATCCGGGGGAAGGCCCGACGGCGGCGCAGGGGGCTGGCCGCCGTCGGCCTGTTGTGGTCAGCGCAATTGGGGAAATTGCGGCTGGACGGCACTGCAGCAGATAGGTGCTCCGGCAGGGCACTGCTGCGGTACCGAATCAATTACTGCAGTACCGAATGCATGACCGCGCGAATTACTGCAGGGCCTTGAAAGCCTCGGACACCTTGTCCGCATCGCCGAGTGCGTTGAGCGCGGCCTGAGTTGCCTCGGACAGCTGAGCCGAAGCATCCACGTAACCGGCGCCGAGGTCGGAGGTGCGGCCCTGAGCGCCCTCAACGGAAGCTACCCATGGAGCCCAAAGTGGGTTCTCAGCTACCTGCTGGTCACGCACGGACTTGATAGCTGAGAGGTAGCCGAGGGTCTCGTCGGTAGTCTTGGCCGAGTCGCCCTTGGTCAGGCAGGAGATCACTGCTGAGGCGTTGGCAAAGTGGTTCGAGGCATCGGACATGTGGACCGGTGCGATAGCGAACTCGCCACCTGTTGGCACCGGCGCCACGCCGCCGTCCTTGCTTGGCAGTGGGAGCACTCCTACCTCAAAGTTGGCGTCCGCAGCAGCCTGCGCGAACCACGAGCCATTCTCAGCGAACGCGTACTCACCGGTGAGGAACAGGTCCCAGGCGTTGGACTGGTTGTCGCTCACGGCAGACTTTGGTGCATATCCCTTGGCGATCCAGTCGGATAGGAGCTGGCCGGCGGCGATGGCGTTGTCGGACGAGAGGTCGGACAGGTTTGCGCCTGCGCCCCAGAACCATGGCAGGAACTGGAACACGCCTTCTTCTCCGGCAATGCCGGAGAAGGTGATGCCCTTCTTGCCCTTATCAGAGACGGCCTTGAGCGCTGAGTTGAGTGCATCCCAACTGGTTACCGATGCTGGGTCGATGCCAGCTTCGTCGAGAATTGCCTTGTTGTAGTACAGGCCGAGTGCGTTCGAGCCGATGGGCACGCCGTAGGTCTTGCCATCCACGATGCCGGGACCCATCAGGTTAGCGTCGATGTCTGTGATGTCGAGGCCCGCTTGCGAGGCGGTGGCTACGAGGCCGGAGCTGACTGCTTCAGGCATCATCGGGTTGTCAAGCAGCACGACGTCCGGAGCGGTGTCCTCGCGCACTGCGGTGGTGAGTTGGTTGAACAGGTCGGTCTGTGGGGCCGAGGTGCGAGTGATGGTGGAGCCCTCGGGAGCGCATGCCTTGACGAGCTTGTCCCAGTCGGAGCCGTCGGTGTGCTGGGGGTATGGGTCCCAGAACGCGATCGAGCTCGTGGTTGTTCCTTCTGAGGCGTTTCCGGTGGCTTCGCCCGCCTTGGGTGCGTCGCTCGATCCGGAGCAGGCGCTGAGCAGGAGGCTCGAGGTTGCCGCGAGCCCCACTACGGCGAGTGTGAATGGCCGTGAAACTGACATGGTGGTTCCTCTCCGTTGAAGAATGTGGCTGAGGTCCCGCAGTGGGATTCCTCCGTACTGGCTGCGGTATCAGCTCAAGGCGAGTGATATAGCGAACCGGTTCGCTACATACTTGCGCACCGAGTATATCGCTGTCAAGCGAACCGGTTCGCTGCGTGGGATGAGAGGCCCGAAAATGCAAATATGTGCAGGTCAATCAGGTGGATGAAAAAGCGGGGAAGTGCACCGACTGTGCCGACGCCTCGCGGCTAATTTGCTATTGCCTCGCGGCTAGTCCGCGCCCAATCCGTGCCTAATCCGCCGACGCCTCGCGCACAACGGCGTCAATCAGTTGCCGCGCGAATGGCGCATCGCCGTCATTGAGCCGCGCAACCAGAAGGTCCACTGCGGCGGCGGAGGAAAGTTCCGGCTCGGATTCCACTGCGTCAAAGGGCACTTGGAAGAGCCGGGCCAGCTCGGTTGAATGCAGACTAATCACGTAGGGGTGCGGCGTGGGCAGATCGCGCAGAGCTAGGGGAAGCATCGCAATTGCAGCGTCGTTGTGCACCACCAGGGCGTCGTGGTTGCCTTGGCTCAGCAGTGCGTGAAGCTGCTCGCGCACCTCGCTGGGGGTTACGCTCAGCGAATAAAGATCGAGTGGCAGGCCTAGCGCCTGCGCGGATGCAAGCGCCACGTCCCGAAACCGCGTAGCGTACGTTGCCCCAGAATCGTAGACCTCCTGTGGCCAGCCCAGCAGCGCTATGTGTTTTCCGCCCTGCTCGTGCACGCGCTGCACAATGCGGCGCGCGGCTTCCTCAAAGTTGAGGTCCACCGCGTCAATCCCGTCGGTGTTACTGGGCATCCCGATCGCCACCGCCGCAAACCGCGCCTCACGAATCGGTGCCAAACGAGGATCATCCTCCACCACGTTCAGCAAAATAAGCCCGTCTATCACGCCCTCAGCAATCGCGCGGCGAATATCTTCCGGTGCGTCAGCGCCGGTCAGCAGCATGATTCGGTAGCCGTGGTTGCCCGCCGACTCGGAAATCGCAGTGATGTATGTGCTTAGTGCCGGGGCGAACTCGGCTTCGTGGAAGTGGACTACCAGCCCAATGTTCATGGTCCGGTTTGTGGCGAGTGCGCGGGCCCGCGCACTGACGGTGTAGTTCAGTTCTGAGATCGCGGCATCCACGCGCTCGCGGATTTCCGGGCTCACGTATTTGCGCCCGGTCAGCACCGCCGACACGGTGGAGCGGGCCACACCGGCCTCGCGTGCTACGTCACCAATCGTCGCCACGTTGTTCCTTTCCGCGTGGAAGTTGCGCATGTGGACTAGAGAGTATCGCGGCCGTACTGGATTTGTCCCGTTTCCTCTCAGATTCTCGACGATACAGCGAGTTCCAGCCCCATCTTGCGGTAGTCGGTGCAGGGATTGCGCAGGGCGTGAGTTGTGTGGAGCGTGCGCCGCCGAGGGGTGAGGTTGGGCTGGGACTTAGCCATATCGTCGGGAAGAATCACCGGCTATGTGGCCTTCCCTCACCAAAGCTGGAGGAAAAATGTTGGAGATACATCAAAAATGATGTATCTACTGCATTTTTCGTATGTTTGGGGTGACGAGACAGTATGGCGGGCGAGGCGGCGGGCCTAACGAGACAGTGCGGCGTGGGAGAGGGAAAACAAAAAGTGCCGGCCCGCGCACTGCGCGAACCGACACTTTGCTGGGTGCCCTCGATAGGATTCGAACCTACGGCCTTCTGCTCCGGAGGCAGACGCTCTATCCCCTGAGCTACGAGGGCGGGACCGCGTATAAGACTACCAGCACTAGCGCACTGCTTGTGCACCTCGCGCATGTGGTGTGGCCCGATTCTCAATGTAATTCTCGAGGTAGGATCCCATTTCTTCCATGGCGAGGAATTGGTCACCTAATACGATTGCCTCAACGAGTCCATCGTGGTCGTCGTTAATGTGGGAGCGCATAATCACTTCCACGTTGCGGCGGATTGTTTGGCTGACGGCCTCGGTCAATGACTCGTACAGTGAGGCGAGTACTGGGTTTTTTGAGGCAGCGGCGATTGCGTTGTGGAGTGCAAGATCGGCTTGCGCCATTTTTTCTACATCGTTGGCGTGGAATGCTTCGTGGCGGTCGTCGTTGAATCGTTTGATAGCGGCGATGTCTTCAGGTGTGCGGTTGCGTGCGGCGAGTCGTGCGGCTTCAACTTCGAGTGAGCGGCGCACTTCGAGGATGTGTACGTAGTGGGCGTCCTCGAATTGTCGTCCAATGGCCACTGACATTTCGGATGTTGATTTGACGTAGGTGCCGGATCCTTGTCGCCGTACGAGGAGCCCCGAGTGAACCAGCGACTGCACTGCCTCACGTACTGTGTTTCGGCCTACGCCTAGTAGTTCGGTGAGGTGCGGTTCGGTGGGGATCCGCTGTCCCACCTGCCATTCGCCGGAGCGGATGCGGGAGCGTAGTTGTTCTACTGCGAGTTCGATGAGGTTCGAACGATCTGACATGTCTTCTGATTCACCTTGCCTTGCGTGCGGCGCGTCGTTGAGCCTTTGGTCCCCTGTGGCGGAAACGCTCCCTCAACTATAGGCGCACTTGGGGAGCGCTTTGCATGTGTCCGGGCTTGTGTGTGGGCTTTGCGCTGGCAGGTTCTTGATTTTCGACGATTCCCCGGCTTCCATCATCCGTTGCGTCAGTCTGTGGGCGCGGTGGGGTCGAGGTTGCGTATGCCGGTAGAATTCTGGGGTGACTCCTCAAGAACTTTCCGATGCGATCCGTGGCGCTTTGCTCGCCTCAATTTCTGACGGCGTGCTTGCGCTTGCTGCTTCTGATCTGCCTGAGCAGGTCCATGTTGAGCGTCCTCGTCAGCGTGAGCATGGCGATTGGGCAACCAACATTGCTCTTCAGTTGGCTAAGAAGGGTGGCACTAACCCTCGAGCGCTCGCGGATGATTTGGCGGCGCGCCTTGGTTCAACGGCAGGCGTGGCTAAGGCTGAGGTTGCTGGCCCTGGCTTCTTGAACATTTCGTTGGATGCGGCTGCCGCAGGCGAGTTAGCCAAAACCATCGTTGAGGCGGGCGCCGCGTACGGTACGTCAACCACCGGTGCGGGCAAGAAGATCAACCTTGAGTTTGTTTCCGCCAACCCAACCGGCCCGATCCACATTGGTGGTACCCGCTGGGCTGCCGTGGGTGACTCGCTCGCTCGCGTGTTGGAGGCAACGGGCGCGGAAGTGTGCCGCGAGTATTACTTCAACGATCACGGCGCTCAGATCGACCGCTTTGCCCGCTCGCTTGTGGCGCGCGCTCGCAATCAGGAAGCACCGGAGGACGGCTACGGTGGCCAGTACATTCAGGACATCGCCGATGCCGTGATGTTGGGTGCCAAGAACGCCGGTGACCCTGACCCGCTGACGCTCAGCGAGGACGACTGCCAGGAATACTTCCGTGCGCACGGCGTGGAACTCATGTTCGGTGAGATCCGTAAGTCCTTGCACGAGTTCGGCGTGGACTTTGACGTTTACTTCCACGAGAACGACCTGTACACCTCGGGTGCTGTGGACCGCGCGATCGCCCGCCTTGATGAGTCCGGCCACATGTTTGAGCAAGACGGTGCCAAGTGGCTGCGCACCACCGAGTTCGGCGATGACAAGGACCGCGTGGTCATCAAGTCCGATGGAGACGCCGCCTACATTGCGGGCGATATCGCATACTACTTGGACAAGCGCGAGCGCGGCTTCAACGAGGTCGTCATGATGCTCGGCGCAGACCACCACGGCTACATCGGCCGCCTGCAGGCCGTTGCCGCAGCGTTCGGTGACGAGCCATACAAAACTCTGCAGATCTTGATTGGCCAGATGGTGAACCTGGTCAAAGACGGCGAGCCTATGCGCATGTCTAAGCGCGCCGGAACTGTGGTCACTCTTGAGGACCTGGTGGAGGCCGTGGGCGTGGACGCGGCACGCTACTCGCTTGTGCGCTCCTCCGTGGACTCCTCCATTGACATTGACCTTGACCTGCTGGCAAAGCAGACCAACGAGAACCCCGTGTTCTACGTGCAGTACGCACACGCCCGCACCGTGAACGTGGCCCGCAACGCGGAGGCCGCAGGCGTGCGCCGCGCGGATGCCTTTGCGCCAGAAACCCTGGACCACCCCACCGAAGCGGCTCTGATCGGTCAGCTCACCGAGTTCCCACGTGTGGTCTCTCAAGCTGCGGAACTGCGCGAGCCACACCGCATTGCGCGCTACGCCGAGGCGTTGGCTGGCTCGTACCACAAGTGGTACGGCGAATGCCGCGTGACCCCACTGAGCGATGGCGAGGTCACCGACACGCACCGCACCCGCCTGTGGCTCAACGACGCTACCCGTCAGGTGCTCGCTAACGCGCTCAACCTCGTTGGCGTGTCCGCACCGGAGCGCATGTGAGCGCCCCAGCGGCCGGGCCAAACCCGGAAGAGATCCTAAGCAACGGCCCATCCCAGCGCAGCGAACTTTCCGCGCACGTGTGGCCTGCCACCGCGGCGCTCGCGGATGGCGCGCTCACGCTCGCCGGGATTGACGCCGCCAAGCTCGCGCAGGAGCACGGCACGCCGTCCTTCGTTGTAGATGAGGCGCACTTCCGCGCCCGCGCCCGCCTTTTTGTGGACTCCTTCAACGAGGCGTTCGCGCAGGTGGGAACCGGCGTTGACGTGTACTACGCGGGTAAGTCGTTCCTGTCCGTTGCTGTGGTGAAGTGGGCGCTTGAGGAGGGCCTGCGGATCGATACGTGCACGGGCGGCGAGATGGCTGTGGCCGAGCGCGCTGGGGTTCCCGGCGAGGCCATGGGTCTGCACGGCAACAACAAGTCCGAGGCGGAGATCCTGCGCGCGATCAACTTGGGCGTGGGCCGCATCGTGGCCGATTCGCTCGGTGAGATCGAGCAGATCGCACAACTCGCGGCGCAGCAGGGCCGCACCGCGGACAACCCCGTTCCTGTGATGGTTCGCGTGACCACGGGCATCCACGCCGGTGGGCACGAGTTCATCTCAACTGCCCGCGAGGACCAGAAGTTCGGCCTCTCGCTGGTGGGTGGTCAGGCGCTTGAGGGTCTGCTCAAGGTGCTTGAGTACCCGCAGTTGCACTTGCTCGGCGCGCACGCGCACATCGGCTCGCAGATCCAGGATTCCACGGCGTTTGAACTCAACGCCCGCAAGATGTTGGAACTACGCGAGGCAGTGCGTCAGGCGTCCGAGTACGTCATGCCGGAGCTGGACCTCGGTGGCGGTTACGGCATCGCATATGTCCCAGAGGACCAGCCAATCGACGTCCCAGCGCTAGCCCACTCGCTCGCGCAGACCATGGCGCAGGTGGCCGAAGAACTCGGTACCACGATCCCTCGGATCTCCATCGAACCCGGCCGTTCCATCGTTGGTCCCACCACGGTTACCCTCTATACGGTAGGCACCGTCAAGCCGGTCACCACAGACGAGGGCATCGTGCGCACGTATGTTTCGGTGGACGGCGGCATGAGCGACAACATCCGCCCCGCGCTCTACGGCGCGCAGTACACCGCCCGCCTAGCCAACCGCGCAGGTGAAGCTGCGCCGATACTGGCCCGTATCGTCGGAAAGCACTGCGAGTCAGGGGACATCGTGATCAACGATGTTGCCCTGCCAGCGGACGTGCGGCACGGCGATATTATCGCCGTCGCGGCCACGGGCGCGTACGGGCGTTCCATGGCGTCCAACTACAACAACATCCTCAAGCCGCCGGTCATCGCGGTGAAGGACGGTGGCTCGCGCGTCATCGTGCGCCGCGAGACGGAAGACGATCTGCTCGCCCTGGATCTGGGGTAGTTAGTTATGCGTGGCGTGTGGCGCTGGTCCTTAGGACCAGCGCCACACTTATTTTCTGACAGTTCCACACCATTTTCGACGAGCCGGCTGGCTCCCAGCGTACGGAGCGCTGGGAATGTGGCTTGGTTGTGCGGTGCCGTGTGGAAGTGGGGCGGGCTATCGTGCGAGAAACGACGCCACGATTCCGGCCCGTGAACGCCCTATCCGCACCTTCCGCGAGACCAAGTATCCTAGCCTTGCGCGGCAGGAATCCTGCCCGAACCCTTAATCGAAAGGTGAACAACGTGTCCACCCCACAGACGCCGGCTGTACTGCGCGTTGCCCTGCTGGGTTGCGGAGTTGTAGGTACCCAGGTTGTCCGTATTCTCACCGAGCACACGGATGAACTCACCGCACGCGTGGGTGCCAAACTGGAGCTTGCAGGTATTGCTGTGCGCGACGCCTCGGTTAAGCGCGATCCCGTAGTCCCCACCCACCTACTGACCGAGGATGCGAGCGCACTGGTGCGTGGCGCAGATCTTGTGGTTGAGGTTATGGGTGGTATCGAGCCAGCAAAGACTCTGATTCTTGAAGCGCTCGCGGCCGGGGCCACTGTTATCACCGCAAACAAGGCGTTGCTGGCTCAGGAAGGTCCCGCACTGTATGAGGCTGCGGATGCGGCTGGTGTTGACCTCTCGTTTGAGGCCGCTGTGGCAGGTGCCATCCCGATTATCCGACCCATCCGAGACTCGCTTGCCGGGGACAGGGTCAAGCGGGTGCTCGGAATCGTCAACGGCACCACCAACTATGTGCTTGACCAGATGACCAAGCACGGCTTGGACTTCGGTGTGGCAGTCAAGGACGCGCAAGATCTCGGTTACGCGGAGGCGGACCCTACCGCGGACGTTGAAGGGCATGACGCCGCGGCAAAAGCCGCGATCCTTGCCTCCCTTGCGTTCCACACGCGAGTCTCACTGGCAGATGTGGCGTGCGAGGGCATCACCGCAGTGACCGCTGAGGATGTGGCGTGGGCGGCAAAGTCTGGGCACGTGATCAAACTGCTGGCTATTTGCGAGCAAACCGACGCGGGCGTATCCGCACGCGTGCATCCCGCACTCGTTCCACTTGGTCATCCGCTGTCCACTGTGGGCGGCGCGTTTAACGCGGTCTTTGTAGAGGCGGAAAACGCCGGGCCGCTCATGTTCTATGGGCAGGGTGCAGGCGGTGCGCCAACGGCGTCCGCTGTCATGGGTGACCTAGTTTCAGCCGCACGCAACCGGATCTCTGGTGGTAAGGGCGCTGGCGAGTCAACCTATGCTGACCTGGCCATTTTGGACGCCGGTGAGTCGATTACGAGCTACCAGGTCAGGCTTTCCGTGGCCGATAAGCCCGGTGTGCTGGCCCGCATTGCTGAGGTGTTTAGCGCCAATGAAGTCTCTATTGAGACGGTTACTCAGGCGCCGCGTTCGGACCGTGCAGGTGCTGCCTACCTCATTGTGACAACGCACCCCGGCCGGGAAGCTGCGCTTGCTCAGACTGTTCGCCAGGTCGCCGATCTGGACGTTATTGAAGAAGTTATGTCCGTACTACGAGTTGAGGGATCCTGATGGCCCACGTTTGGCAAGGCATCATCAAGGAATACGCACAGTTCCTGCCCGAGCACCTAAAGACCAACATCGTCACGCTGGGAGAAGGCGGAACTCCACTCGTTCCTGCTCCGTACCTGAACGAGCTGACCGGGGCTGAGATCTACCTCAAGGTTGAAGGTATGAATCCCACTGGTTCCTTCAAGGACCGTGGCATGACCACCGCCATCTCGGCGGCGGCTGCCAAGGGCGCTAAGGCTGTGGTGTGTGCTTCGACCGGTAACACTTCTGCATCGGCTGCCGCATACGCTACGCACGCTGGCATGGTCTGCGCGGTTCTCGTGCCGGACGGCAAGATTGCCATGGGTAAGCTCTCCCAGGCTATTGCGCACGGCGCCAAGCTGCTTCAGGTGGACGGGAACTTTGATGACTGTCTCGTGGCCGCACGCAAGCTTGCTGAGTCCTACCCGGTTGAACTGGTGAACTCGGTGAACCCAGACCGCATTGAGGGCCAAAAGACCGGTTCCTTCGAAGTTGTGGACGTACTTGGAGATGCCCCAGATATCCACGCACTGCCAGTAGGTAACGCGGGAAACATCACCGCGTACTGGAAAGGCTACGTGGAGTACGAGGCAGCTGGAAAGGCCACCCACCGGCCACAAATGTGGGGTTTCCAAGCAGAGGGCGCCTCACCCATTGTCCAGGGCCATCCCTTTGACGAGCCGGAAACCATTGCAACCGCCATCCGCATCGGTAACCCAGCGTCCTGGGACAAAGCCATCGACGCCCGTGATACCTCGGGTGGCGTCATCGAGGCGGTTACCGATGAGGAAATCCTTGAGGCTCACCGTATTCTCTCCGCCAAGGTGGGTGTGTTTGTTGAACCCGCATCGGCCGCAGGTGTTGCCGGCGTGCTTAAACGAGCTAAGGCCGGTCTCGTGCCAGCTGACGCCAAGATCGTTATCACCGTCACCGGCCACGGCCTGAAGGACCCGGCCTGGGCGCTACGCACCGAGGACGGCTCCGAGATTGAGCCGCAGAAGGTCACGGCAGATGTCATGTCCATCGCTTCGGCGCTCGGTTTGGTTTAAACGCGACGATGAAACTGGCAGCAGATCGGGTACGTGTTCGAGTCCCGGCCACGAGTGCAAATCTTGGACCGGGCTTTGATGCGTTGGGACTAGCGCTCAACTTTGAAGACGAACTTGTGGTCCAAGCCCTCGGGTCTGATCACGTTCAGGTGGATGTGGTTGGTGAAGGCGCGGGTGAGGTACCCGGCGATGAACGTCACTTGGTGGTCAAATCGATTCGTCGCGCCCTCGACCATGTGGGTGCTCCCCAGGTGGGACTACACCTTGAATGCCGCAACAATATTCCGCACGGGCGTGGAATGGGATCCTCGGCTGCGGCAGTTGTTGCGGGACTCGTGGCAGCGCGTGGACTCATCGCGGATCCTGACGCGCTGAACGACCGCGTGGTGCTTAACCTCGCCACCCAGCTTGAGGGACATCCGGACAACGCTGCACCGGCAATCTATGGTGGCGCCACCGCCGCATGGATGACGGCACACGACGAACCACAAGCCGCGCGTCTGAGCGTTAGTGAACTGATCGAGCCCATCGTTATCGTCCCAACGGCTCGGCTCTCTACGCACCGAGCGCGTGGGGTATTGCCACTCGCTGTCCCACATGCCAATGCGTCCTTTAATGCTGGACGCGCAGCCCTTCTTGTCCATGCGCTGGCAAACCAGCCGGAACTACTCTTTGACGCTACCGAGGACCGCCTGCACCAGGAGTACCGAGCCCCGGTCATGCCGGCTACCTGGGCAGTGGTGCAGGGACTGCGCGCACGCAAAATCGCAGCCACCGTCTCGGGCGCAGGACCAACAGTCCTTGTGCTTGGACCTGTGGCAGAGCGAGACGCAATCGTGAACGCTATCTCACAAGTCCTCGCAGAGGTTCCGGCCGCAACTCAAGTGAGCGATGAGAATGGCCAGAACGTCGCTGTGAACTGGAGAGTGCTGACGCCAGGTTTGGCACATTCGGGTGCACGCTACGAGAGGTTTTAACGGCTCGGCGTACTCGCAAACTGTGTGGCATGTGCAGTTATGTAGTTCAAATTGACGACGTGACGCACCGCATGAACCGTGTGCAATTACTGCGGTGATATAGTTGCAGTAGTTTCTTGGCGCAGGGTTTACCCGCCTCTGGCCACATCATCCCGGTTTTACAAATTCGTAAGCCAACGTGGGATCGGTGAAGGCAAGCGCTTTTCGTGAATGCGCACGGTCCATTTCCAACGGAACTCGTGCGGTTTCTCTGGTCCTCCAGCGAGAGATACTCGTTCCAACTACACACATCGTCGAAAATTTGGCGTAATGATTGGTGCGAAGTCCCCACGAAGTTGCCGCGGCAAGTAACTGATTCATGGTTCGCAGCCCGATGAGCGGCGCGAATTTACCGCCCGAGACCAGCACTCATCATGACTGGTCGAAATCGAGGGGGAAGGGTCCTTCGTGTCACAAACCACCCCAGCCGGTTCTACGTCTTCTACCGGCGCACTGACGAGCTTGCGCATCCCTGAACTTCAGGCAATCGCAGGACAACTTGGCATTAAGGGAACATCCAAAATGCGCAAGAGCGACCTCGTCTCAGCAATCTCTGCCGCCCAAACCGGCGGCACTAAGCGGTCTTCGCGGCCGGCCAAGAGCGAGGCACCTGCCAAAGCCGCCAAGGCAACTGGGGCCACCGCATCAAGCGATAACGACGCCAAGTCTTCGCCGCAGTCAAACGAATCTACTGTGCGCACCGAGCGAACAGAACGTGGTGAACGGGCAGAGCGCAGTGAAAGAACAGAGCGCGGTGAAAGAACAGAGCGCGGTGAACGTTCCGGCCGAAACCGCACCCAGCGCCCCGCACGCGCCGAGGCTGACGCAACCGACGCCGTAGTCGTTGGTGACTTTGAAATCAAGCTTCCTAGCGCAGACGGGCAAGAGCGCCGGCGTACCGAGCGATCTGAATCCGGGCGTACCGAACGTGGTGAACGTTCGGAGCGTTCCGAGAACGGCCGCAACCGTAACGAGCGCAATCGCAATGCACGCAACGAATCCCAAGGCGAGTCCTCCGGTGAGCAGCGTCGCTCCGAACGCGATGGTGAGCGCAACGGTTCGCGTGAAGGTTCACGCGAGGCAAGCACACGCGAGAACGGCCAGCGCGAGAACAACCGGGTATCTGAACACGGCGATGACGGCGACGACCGTAACAACCGGCGCCGTCGGGGCCGCGACCGATACCGTGACCGCGATCGTGATCGGGACCGTAAGTCACGCAACCGCAACCGTAATGAGCTCGCTTTTGACGACTCCGAAGTGCCAGAGGGCGAGGCGCTGATCCCAGTAGCCGGTGTTCTGGACCTGCTCGACAACTACGCGTTCGTGCGCACCTCGGGTTACCTGCCTGGCCAGAATGACGTTTACGTTTCACTAGGTCAGGTCAAAAAGGCCGGACTGCGCCGCGGTGACGCCATCACCGGTGCTATTCGTCAGCCACGTGAGTCTGAAAACCAGCGCCAGAAGTTTAACGCGCTCGTTCGCCTCGACACCGTTAACGGGATGTCCCCAGAAGAAGCCCGCAATCGTCCGGACTTCAACAAACTCACCCCGCTGTACCCACAGGAGCGGCTGCGTCTAGAGAACGCGGAGTCCAACAAGTTGGCCCCGCGCCTCATCGACATTGTTGCCCCAATCGGTAAGGGTCAGCGCGGTCTGATCGTAGCGCCGCCAAAGGCCGGTAAGACGATCATCATGCAGCAGATCGCAAACGCGATCACTGCCAACAACCCAGAGGTTCACCTCATGGTTGTGCTCGTGGACGAGCGGCCTGAAGAGGTCACCGACATGGAACGCACGGTTGCCGGTGAGGTCATTGCCTCAACCTTCGACCGCCCCGCGTCTGACCACACAATCGTTGCTGAACTCGCCATTGAGCGCGCAAAGCGTCTCGTAGAGCTCGGCCAAGACGTGGTGGTTCTGCTCGACTCGATCACTCGTTTGGGCCGTGCATACAACCTGGCTGCTCCAGCTTCCGGTCGTATCTTGTCCGGTGGTGTGGATGCGGCTGCGCTCTACCCACCAAAGAAGTTCTTTGGTGCGGCGCGCAACATCGAAAATGGTGGTTCGCTGACCATCCTTGCCTCCGCTTTGGTGGAGACCGGTTCCAAGATGGACGAGGTCATCTTCGAAGAGTTCAAGGGCACGGGCAACATGGAACTGCGTCTTTCGCGTCAGCTTGCGGATCGTCGCGTATTTCCTGCCGTGGATGTCAACGCATCTGGAACCCGCCGCGAGGAGATCCTGGTTTCCCCAGAGGAACTCAAGATCACCTACAAGCTCCGCCGAGTATTTAGTGGGCTTGAGTCTGGTCAAGCGCTCGAGCTTATGCTCAAGAAGCTTAAGGAGAACAAGACGAACGTGGAGTTCCTCTTGAACATCCAAAAGACCACTCCGGACTCGATCTCATCCTTCGACGAAGACTGAGTTTGTTTGTAGCAGGCAGACGTGTACTGACCTAGTAAGAAGGTGTTGCTTTCCTAGTACTTTGGGGAAGCAACACCTTCTTACTATCTCGACGTATTAGAAATCACAGTGCTTGCTTTTCCGGAATAGTTTGAGCCACTCAAAAGTTCTGGAAGAATGAAGTGTTGCCCATGCGCTCGTTGCATGGGAACCGTTTCTGGTTCACGCGGCTGCAACAGGCCACGACCCAGAGACACGAACACAAGGAGAAAAGCAGTGAAGGCTGACATTCACCCCGAGTACGTTGAGACCACGGTCAAGTGCACCTGTGGCAACGAATTCGTTACCCGCAGCACCAAGACTGACGGCGTAATCAACGCTGACGTGTGCTCGGCTTGCCACCCGTTCTACACCGGAAAGCAGAAGATTCTGGACACCGGTGGTCGCGTGGCACGCTTCGAGGCTCGCTACGGCAAGAAGACGAACTAGCGACTTCACAGCGCCGGCCAGCACGCCGCAATAACCTCTCCAGGGGCAATTGTGGGTGTGCTGAGCCGGCGCTGTTGCTATATCCCCCAACGATTTGTAAAGAAGTGTGAGATGTCCCAGTCATTCGCCGCTGTTGAGCCACTGCTCGCTGAGCACGACGAGTTGGAAGCCCAACTCGCTGACCCGGCCATCCACGCCGATCAGGGCAAAGCGCGCCAACTTGGCCGACGCTACGCCGAACTAGGCCAGGTTGTGAGCGCGTACCGGACCTGGAAGACCGCCACTGAAGACCTCGCCGCCGCCAAAGAAATGGCAGAGGAAGACCCCAGCTTTGCCGAGGAAATCCCCGCGATGGAAACGCTTGCAGAAGAAGCCAGCGAGAAGCTGCGCCGCGTGCTCATCCCACGCGACCCAGACGATGCGCGTGACGTCATCCTCGAGGTAAAGGCGGGCGAAGGCGGTGCGGAGTCCGCGCTCTTTGCCGGTGACCTACTGCGCATGTATACCCGCTACGCGGAGAACAAGGGCTGGAAGGTCGAGGTCATCGAAGCCAACGAATCCGACTTGGGCGGGTTCAAAGATGTTCAAGTTGCAATTAAGGCTAGGGGCAACGTGGCTCCTGAGGATGGCGTGTGGGCTCACCTGAAATATGAGGGTGGTGTCCACCGCGTCCAGCGCGTTCCAGTGACCGAATCACAGGGCCGTATCCACACGTCCGCGGCTGGGGTTTTGGTGTTCCCCGAGGTTGAGGACGAGGGGGAGATCGAGATCGATCAGAACGACCTGCGCATCGACGTGTATCGTTCATCAGGCCCCGGCGGGCAGTCTGTGAACACCACAGACTCGGCCGTGCGTATCACTCACCTGCCCACGGGCATCGTGGTGTCCATGCAGAACGAGAAATCGCAGCTGCAAAACCGCGAGCAAGCCATGCGTGTGCTGCGCGCCCGGTTGTTAGCTGCTCGCGCTGAGGAACAGGCAGCTGCCGCTCAAGATATGCGTCGCTCGCAAGTGCGCACGGTGGACCGCTCAGAGCGCATCCGTACCTACAACTTCCCTGAAAACCGCATTGCAGATCACCGCACCGGGTACAAGTCCTACAACCTCGACCAAGTTCTTGATGGTGAATTGCAGCCGGTTATTCAGTCGGCAATCGACGCAGACGAAGCTGACCGCCTCGCCCACGCAGGGCAATGATCATGCCTCAACCACAGCTCGATAGCGCGAGTGTGCGCGAGGCCGTGGCATGGGCTCGGGCTGAGCTGACAGCCGCTGACGTGCCCAGTGCACGAGTAGACGCAGAACTGCTCCTTGCCTATGCACGCGGACTGACTCGTGCGGAACTGGTCCGCGCGGCACTCATGAACGAACCCGCATGGTTGGAAGGCAACGAGGGTGCTACCCAGCGTACAAAGTTCCTCGACGCGTTAGCGCGCCGCATCGCGCGTGAACCACTCCAGCACATAACCGGTCGAGCCTTCTTCCGCTACCTCGAACTCGAAGTAGGTCCGGGCGTGTTTACGCCACGTCCAGAAACCGAATCGGTAACGCAGGTGGCAATTGACGAACTCGTTGGCACCCCTGAAAACCCAGGCCGCGCGGTACTGGCCGCTGCGGGTCAGGCCAGCCCTATCGTCGTTGATCTATGTACGGGAAGCGGAGCGATCGCACTAGCGATTGCAACGGAACTACCCACAACCACGGTGTACGGCGTAGAACTGTCCAGCGATGCATTTGCGTGGACGCAGCGGAACAACGCCCGCTATGAAGACCCCGTCAAGCTCGTGCGTGCAGATGCACGCACCGCGCTCAAGAACCTTGACGGACAGGTTGACGTGGTCATATCAAACCCGCCATATGTCCCACCAAACGCAATACCTAAAGATCCTGAAGTGGCACATCACGACCCCGAGATTGCACTCTACGGGCTCGGCCCAGACGGACTGGAAGTGCCCCGCGGCATCACCCGAGCCGCCGGCCGCCTCCTGCGTCCAGGCGGGCTACACGTTATGGAACATGCTGAGGTACAGGGGCCAGCAGCCATCGACATGGTCACCGCGACCGGACTGTTTGACCGTGTGGAAACTAGGGTAGACCTGACCAACCGTCCGCGAATGGTCGTGGCATACCGAAACTCTTCTGCCTATCTGGAAGGATCATCACTGTGAGTGAATCAATCGCGCCAGCCCACGACCCCAACACCTGGGGGCCAGCGCTAGATGAGGCAGTCAACGCGCTTGGCCGCGGACAGGTTATCGTGCTACCCACTGACACCGTTTACGGAATCGGCGCGGATGCCTTCAACCCAGACGCAGTAGCCGCGCTACTTGCTGCCAAAGGTCGCGGACGGCAAATGCCGCCACCCGTGCTCGTCGGATCGCTGGCAACACTGGACGCCCTTGCAACAGAAGTGCCCGAGCCCGCCCGTGCGCTCGCCGAAAAATTCTGGCCAGGCGGCCTAACTATCATCTTCAAGGCACAGCCCTCGCTGGCCTGGGAC
>Ga0182744_1001617_pt1 | contig 19539 bp, 20 predicted proteins | sample eDN3rd30CKraftMG_FD_128525 | JGI IMG/M metagenome (GOLD analysis project Ga0182744, IMG submission 128525) | Enriched Miracle-Growth compost microbial communities from Emeryville, California, USA - eDNA 3rd pass 30_C Kraft MG (version 2) (version 2) ...
GCGGAAGCCGCGCTCGGCCTCGGAGGAGTAGATCGCGGGCAGCGGGCTCGGGATCCAGCCGGACTCGAGCGTGTTCGACGAGTAGGCGCGCGAGCCGCAGGGCTCGATGCCGAACTCGGCGCCGGCCTCGAGCACGAGCTCGCGGATCGCGCCGTGCTCCTCGTAGGGGCCCCAGATCTCCAGGCCCGGCGCGCCGGCCATGCCGTGACGGAGCGTGCGGATGTGGTGGCCCGCGACCTCGAGGTGGCCCATGTGGAAGAACTTGACCTGGTCGACCGTGCGGCCGGCGAGCTTCTCGATGATCGGCCAGGCGTTCGGCCCCTGGATCTGGAAGCGGTAGACGGTGCGGCTGACGGCCTGACCGTAGGGCCGCGAGTTCGAGCGGTCGTCGTAGGTGACCTCGACGTCGTAGCCGCCGGTCTCCGCGTGGTACTGGAGCCAGTTCGCACCCGGTGCGCGGCCGACATAGGTGAGATCGTCCTGCGCCTCGTGGAAGAGGATGCCGTCGCCGATGACGCCGCCGTTGGAGGCGACGGGGACGAACTGCTTCGCGCGGTCGACGGGGAAGTTCTCGAAGGAGTTGATCCCGGTCGCGGTGAGCAGCCGGAGCGCGTCGGGGCCCTTGAGGCGCAGGTTGACCATGTGGTGCGTCTGGTCGTAGAGCACGGCGGTCTCGCGCCACGCCTTCTGCTCCCGGCGCCAGTTCGTGAACTCGGCGGGGACGACGGGGTAGATGTACGTCCCGAGCCTCGAGTTGCGCAGCAGGTCGACCGGGTTGCCGGTCTCGTCGAGCAGTTCCTGGAGGTTGTTGGCCATGGGCTCCTTCTCCCTTGAAGGCTGGGTGGATCGATGAGGTTACCGAGCTGTCGCGAACGAGTGTACGACACGATATACCTATCTCCATAGGTATCCTGTTTGCGACGAGATTGTCTACAATCTGACTGAGCAGGCGAGAACCGGGCGAAGGAGCACGATGTCGACGCAGACTGGCAGCGAGACGAGGAGCATGCTCGTCGTGAGCGCGCACGCGGGCGATTTCGTCTGGCGCGCGGGCGGCGCGATCGCGTCCCACGTGCTGCGCGGCGGCACCGCCCACGTCGTCTGCCTCTCCTACGGCGAGCGCGGCGAGTCCGCGAGCCAGTGGCTCGACGGCAAGCCGCTTCAGGAGATCAAGGCGATCCGCGCCGCCGAGGCGCTGGCCGCCGCCGACGCGCTCGGCGCGACGATCGAGTTCCTCGACCTCGGCGACTACCCGCTGCGCGAGTCCGACGAGGCGATCATCGCGCTCGTGCGCGTCATGCGCCGGACCCAGCCCGATGTCGTGCTCACCCACCCCCTCTCCGACCCCTACAACGGCGACCACCCCGCCGCCGCCCGGATGGCGCTCGAGGCACGCGTCCAGGCGCAGGCGATCGGCGTCCCGCTCGACGGCCGGGTCCCGACGAAGGACGAGATCATCGGGGCTCCGCCCGTGTTCTTCTTCGAGCCCCACCAGCCCGAGGTCTCCGGCTTCAAGCCCGAGGTGCTCCTCGACATCACCCCCGGCTGGGAGCGCAAGCGCGCCGCGATGGAGACGCTGCCCGCCCAGAAGCACATGTGGTCCTACTACACCGACCTCGCGGTGCGCCGCGGCGTGCAGCTCAAGCGCAACGCGGGGCCGAACCTCGGGCTGCCCGTCGAGGTCAAGGCGGAGGCGTACATGCGCTACTACCCGCAGGTCACGGACACGCTGGACTGATCGGGACGAGAACGCCATGACCGGACACCGCATCGTCACGAACGTCCCGCGCGCCGACCGCGCCGTCGTCGACGCGCTCGCGCAGTACGGCAGCGCGACGGTGCACGAGGCGATGGGCCGGATCGGCTACGCCGGCCACCGCATCAGGCCGATCCAGCAAGGCGCCGCGATCTCCGGATCCGCGGTGACCGCGAGCGTCGCGCCGGGGGACAACCTCATGGTGCACGTCGCGATCGAGCAGGCGGGCGACGGCGACGTCATCGTCGTCGTGCCGACGACCGACTCGGCGTTCGGCTTCATCGGCGAGCTCATGGCGACGCAGATGCAGACCCGGGGCGTCCGCGCCTACATCACGTCGGGCGGCGTCCGCGACACGGCGGAGCTGCGCAGCATGGGCTTCCCCGTCTGGGCGAGGTACGTCGCCGCGGAGGGCACCGTCAAGGACACGCCGGGATCGGTCAACGTGCCCGTCGTGCTCGGCGGCGTCGTCGTCGAGCCGGGAGACGTCGTCGTCGCCGACGACGACGGCGTGACGATCGTGCCGCGCGCGCTCGCCGCCGAAACCCTCGCCGCGGCCGAGGCCCGGGCCGCGAAGGAGGCGCGCAATCGGATCCGCTATGCGGCGGGCGAGATCTCGATGGACCTGAACGAGCTGCGGCCCGTCATCGAGCGACTCGGCATCGAGGTCGTGGAGCACCCGGGTGACTGAGCCCGCCTCCGACGGCATCCCCGCCATGCTCATGCGCGGCGGGACGTCGAAGGGCGCGTTCTTCCTCCTCGAGGACCTGCCGAGCGACCGGACAGAACGCGATGCGCTCCTGCTCGGCGTCATGGGCTCGCCCGATCCGACCCAGATCGACGGGATCGGGGGCGCGCATCCGCTGCGCTCCAAGGTCGCCGTCGTATCGCGTTCTGCCGAGCCCGGCGTCGACCTCGACTACCTGTTCCTCCAGGTCGGGGTCGATGAGCCGATCGTCGCCGACGGGCAGACCTGCGGGAACATGATCGCGGGGGTCGGGCCATTCGCGGTCGAGCGCGGGCTCGTCGAGCCGGGCGACCCCGAGACCACGCTGCGGATCCGGCTCGTCAACACGGGCGACCTCGCGGTCGAGACCTTCCGCACCCCCGGCGGTCGTCCGCAGTACTCGGGCGACACCGCGATCGACGGGGTCCCCGGCACCGCCGCCCCGATCCGGATCGAGTTCGATCGCGTCCGCCCGCCGCTGCCGACCGGAAACGCGGTCGACGAGGTCGCGGGCCACCGGGTCACGCTCGTCGACGCGGGGATGCCCGTCGTGCTCCTCGACGCCGCCGACTTCGGGCTGACGGGCGCCGAGACGCCGGAGGAGCTCGAGGCGCGGGCCGACCTGCGGGCGGAGCTCGAGCGCGTGCGGCTCGCTTCGGGAGCGCTCATGGGTCTGGGCGACGTCGCGGGGCAGACCGTGCCGAAGCTCGCGCTGCTCTCCGCCCCGGCTGCGGGCGGCGCGATCTCGACGCGGATCTTCATCCCCCACCGCGTTCACCAGTCGATCGGGGTCCTCATGGCGGCGTCGATCGCCGCGGGCATCCGGGTGGCGGGCGCGGTCGGGCACGATCTCGCGGTGCTGCCCCCGGCCGGTGAGCCGGTGCGCATCGAGCACCCGAGCGGGAGCTACGAGGAGACTGGCGTCAGCATCCGCACGGCGCGCAAACTGTTCGATGGCCGCGTGTATCCGCGCGACCGAGAGGGTGGAGAACGACATGACTGACCTTTCGCAGCACGACCTCGCGCACCTCGGCGCGGTCGAGCTCTTCACGCCGAAGTTCCAGGAGAGCCGCTGGTTCTTCGAGGAGCTGCTCGCGATGCGCGTCGTCGCGGAGCACGGCGACTCGATCTACCTGCGCTGCTGGGACGAGTACGAGCTCTACACGATCAAGCTCACCGCGTCGGACACGAACGGCGTCGGCCGCACGCTCTACCGCGCCGGCAGTCAGGAGGCCCTGAGCCGCCGGGTCGCCGCGATCGAGGCCGCCGGACTCGGCCACGGCTGGCGCGAGCCCGAGGTCGGCGTCGGGCGCTCGTACGAGTTCGAGGACCCGGACGGGCACCTCATGGCGATCTACTTCGACACCGAGAAGTACGTCCCCGACGACCTCGACCGACCGGCGCTGAAGAACCAGGCGGCCCGATTCCCCGGCAAGGGGGTCAACGCGAGGCGGCTCGACCACATCAACTACCTCGCCTCCGACGTCGATGCGTCGGGCGAGTTCTGGCGCGACGTCATGGGCGCGCGCGAGTCGGAGCGGGTGCGCCTGGACTCGGGCCGCTACGCCGCGTGGTGGTTCCGCTTCCACCAGAAGTCCTACGACGTCGTCTACTCGGACGACTGGTCGGGCTCGCGCGGACGATTCCACCACCTCGCGTTCTCCCCGGACACCCGGGAGGACATCCTCAAGGCCGCCGACATCATGCTCGAGAACGGCGTGTACATCGAGTACGGGCCCTACAAGCACGCGATCAACCAGACGTTCTTCCTGTACGTCTGGGAGCCGGGCGGCAACCGCATCGAGTTCGCGAACGCGGGCGCACGCCTCATCCTCGACCCCGACTGGCCGGTCGTCGAGTGGTCGCAGGCCGAGCGGGCGAAGGGCCAGGCCTGGGGCATGAAGACCGTCGCGACCTTCCACACGCACGGCACTCCGTACGTCGAGAACCAGGAGCAGATCGACGCCGACGCCCTCGCCGGCAAGCACTAGCCGCCGGCGGGCGTCCGCACTAGGGCTCTACGAGGCCGGTCCGGATCGCGAATCGGGTGAGCTCGAGGCGGTCGCGCATGCCGAGCTTCTGCAGGATGTTCGCACGATGGCGGTCGACCGTCTTGGGGGCGATGAACAGCTGCTCGGCGATCTCCTTCGCGGAGTTGCCCTCGGCGATGAGCTTGACGACCTGCTCCTCACGCGGGGTGAGGATCCGCTGGGGCGGGTGCGACCTGCCACGGGCGAGCCAGTCGCGGATGAGCGCGGTCATGGCGCCGGGGTAGATGTACGACTCGCCGCGGATCGTCGCGCGCACCGCCTCGATGAGGTCGCGGTCGGCGACCGACTTGAGCACGTATCCCGAGGCGCCGGCGCTGAGCGACTCGAAGAAGTACTGCTCGTTGTCGTACATCGAGAGCATGAGGATCCGCACGTCGGGCGCCCGGCGCTGGAACTCCCGCGCCGCCTGGATGCCCGTCATGCGGGGCATCGCGATGTCCATGATCGCGAGGTCGATGCCCCCCGCGGCGGCGATCTCGACCGCCTCGAGACCGTCGGAGGCCTCGGCGACGACCTCGAGGTCCCGCTCGGCCTCGAGGATGAGTCGCAGGCCCCGCCGTACGAGCGCGTGATCGTCGGCGAGCAGGATGCGAGTCGCGCCCATCAGCCGCCGCGCACGGCGTCGGGGATCTCGAGCCGCACGTCCGTGCCCCCGCCCGGATTGGGGGCGATCGACAGCTCGGCGCTGACGAGCGCGGCGCGCTCGCGCATCCCGCGGATGCCGACGCCCTCGGGATAGCTGCCGCCGTGGCCGTTGTCCGCGACGAGCAGCGAGAGCCGGCGGTCGTCGACCGCGATCGTGACGCGCACCGACGTCGCATGCGCGTGCCGCGCGACGTTGACGAGCGCCTCCTGCGCGACCCGGTAGACGACGAGCTCGACCTCCCGGTCCAGCGGCGGCAGGTCCTTCGGCATCGAGCGGATCACGTCGACGCCGCTCGATCGGGAGAACTCCTCGATGAGCTCCTTGAGCGCGCTGCGCAGACCGAGATCGGCGAGAACGCCGGGTCGCAGCCGGCGGGCGACGCTGCGGACGTCGTCGAGGCTCTTGCGCACCGCCTGCTGGGCGAGCTCCGTCTCGTCGCGCAGCGACTCGGGGGCGCGATCGGCGACCCGGCGCAGGCTCAGCAGCGCGACGGTGAGGCTCTGGCCGATCTCGTCGTGGAGCTCGCGGGAGATGCGCTGGCGCTCGCCCTCCTGGGCGGCGACCGCGAGCGCCCCGCTCGCGAGGTACTCCGCGTCGAGCCGTCGGAGCCCCGCGCGCACGAGCAGGGCGTTCGTCGTGAGGATGATGACGAGCCCGACGGCGAGCACGGGGATCTCGGCGGGGTTGATGAAGGACGAGATCGTCACGGGTGCGAGTGCGAGCACGAGGGTCCCGGCGACGAACACGAGCCCGTTGATGAGGAACAGGCGCCAGAACAGCGAGCGCATGGCTCCAGCCTCCTCCTCTTCGCCGCGTCGATGAATGGGGCGCGGACCCCATCTAGGTTGCCAGAGGTTTCGGGGTCCGGGGACAAATGGGTGCTGCGCCCGATTTCCGCGCGCGCGAGGCCCCGGCATCGTGGATGTCATGCAGATCACCCAGTCGACCGTCATCGGCGGCGGGGTGCTCCACGACATCATGCCCCGGGACGGAGAGCGCTTCCGGGTCCTCGTCGAGCCGACGGGGGAGCGCAAGCTCATGATCGAGGACCCCGACGATCCGGACCGCGCGTTCATCGAGATCGTGCTCGAGTCCGACGAGGCCGACGCGGTCGCCGACATCCTGCACAGCTCGCCCATCATCGATCGGGTCGCGAGCCTCGAGCGGCGCCTGACCGAGCACCTCGACCAGCGGGCGAAGCAGGCGAATCCGCCGGGCGCGCAATGACCGCCGTGGCGCCGTACCTGGCCATCGCGGTCTTCCTCATCGCCTTCGGCTTCATCGTGTCGGAGCGGGTGAGCAAGGTCACGGTGGTGCTGTCGGCCGCGGCGGCGATGGCGCTGCTCGGCCTGATCCCCGGCACCGAGGTCTTCTACAACGAGCACGCGGGGATCGACTGGAACGTCATCTTCCTGCTCTTCGGGATGATGATCGTCGTCGGCGTCATCAAGCAGACGGGGCTCTTCGACTACCTCGGCATCGCGGCCGCGAAGGCCTCGGGCGGACATCCGTATCGCCTCATGGTGCTGCTCATGCTCATCACGGGCATCGCCTCGCCGATCATCGACAACGTCACGATCGTCATGCTCATCGCGCCCGTCACGATCGTCGTCGCCCGGCGGCTCGGGATCTCCCCGATCCCGTACCTCATCGCGGAGATCCTCGCGTCGAACATCGGCGGCGCCTCGACCCTCATCGGCGATCCGCCGAACATCATCATCGGCACGCGCGCGGGTCTGTCGTTCCTCGACTTCCTCATCCACATGGCGCCGATCGTCATCATCATCTTCACCGGCTTCGTGTTCCTCACCCGCATCATGTTCCGCAAGTCCTTCGAGTACCACCCAGAGCGCGTGGCGGAGGTCATGGCGCTCAACGCGCGCGCCGCGATCGTCGACTCGAAGCTGCTCGTGCGCTCGCTCATCGTCCTCGGACTCATGGTCGTCGGCTTCTTCATGCACGCCTTCGTCCACATCGAGCCCGCGATCGTCGCGATGCTCGGCGCCGGCGCGATGCTGCTCGTCGCCCGCGGGGTCACGACGGACGCGTTCCGCGAGGTCGAGTGGCGCACCCTCGTCTTCTTCATGGGCCTCTTCGTCATGGTCGCCGGCCTCGTCCACACGGGCGTCATCAGCGCGATCGGGGAGTGGGCGGCCGCAGCGGTCGGCGACGACTGGTTCCTCGCCGCGAGCTCGGTGCTCTGGGGCTCGGCGATCTTCGGCGCGCTGTTCGACAACATCCCGTATGTCGCGACGATGACGCCGATCGTCGAGACGGTCGTCGCGGGCGCGCCCGAGCAGTACGGCCAGGCGATCTGGTGGGCGTTCGCGCTCGGCGCCGACTTCGGGGGGAACGGGACGGCGATCGCGGCGAGCGCGAACGTCGTGACGATCGGCATCGCCGCGCGCGCAGGCTACAAGATCTCGTTCTGGGAGTTCACGAAGTACGGCATCGTCACCGTGCTCCTGACGACTGCGGCGGCCTGGCTGTACGTCTGGTTGCGCTACTTCATGTGATCGCGCTCACTTGAGCGCGACGCGGTGGGCCGCCGCGCGCGCCTGGAGCGCCGCGACGAACATCGCGAACCCGTAGAGGAGCCCCCCGACGCCCATGGCCGCATCCGGCACGTCAAAGGAGCGGCCCGGATCGGCGAGCCACGCGAACATCATGATGAGCGCTGCGATGAGCAGGCACACGCCCATGAGGATGCCCCACATCCGGTAGACGGGCGACCAGAGCAGCCCGATCGCGAGGATCACGCCCTCGAGGAGCATGAAGCTCACGATCGACCAGAGCAGCGCGTACGGCAGCGCGAGCGCGCACAGGACCCAGAACGCGATCGCGGCGGCGACCGCGTGCAGGCCGGCGGCGAGCAGCACCCACCAGCCGCGGGCGAAGTGCCGGGACCGGATCGCCTGGAACGAGATCTGCCAGCCGACGATGGCGCACAGCAGCGCGAAGGCATAGCCGTCGATGAGGAATCCGCGCTCGTCGGAGAGCGGGGTCAGCAGGGTGAAGGCGCTGAACGCGACGACGATGAGTCCGTGGACCATGAACCACCACCAGGTGGGCCTGGTCGCCCTGAGCTGTGCTCGCGGGGCGGGGTCGGGTGCGGACACCCGGCCAATTCTCGCAGCCGTTGCCGGACGCCGACGGCGGCCCCGCGCCCCCAATCCGGGGCGCAGGACCGCCGAGGCGGGAGGGGTCAGTCGCCCCAGACGTCCTTCGAGATCGCGACGATCTCGCGGATCTTCGCCCACTGCTGGTCCTCGGTGAGGATGTTGCCCTCCTCGGTGCTCGCGAAGCCGCACTGGGGGGAGAGCGCGAGCTGAGCGAGCGGCGCGTACTGCGCCGCCTCGGCGATGCGCGCCTTGACGGCCTCGACGGGCTCGAGGTCGCCCGACTTGCTCGTGACGAGGCCGAGCACGACGGTCTTCGGGCCCTCCGGGAGGAAGCGCAGCGGCTCGAACCCGCCCGCGCGATCCGTGTCGTACTCGAGGAAGTAGCCGTCGTAGTCCGTGTCGGCGAGCAGGTGCTTCGCGACCGGCTCGTAGCCGCCCGAGGCGATCCACGTCGAGCGGAAGTTGCCGCGGCACACGTGGGTCGTGATCGTCATGTCGGCGGGCTTCGCCTGAAGCGCCTTGTTGAGCAGCGCCGAGTAGCGCTCGCCGAGGGCCTCGGTGTCGAGTCCGCGGGCGCGGGCCTTCTCGAGCTCGACGTCGGAGCACAGGTAGGCCCACGCGGTGTCGTCGAACTGCAGGTAGCGCACGCCGATCGCGTGGAACGCCTTGATCGCGTCCTGGTAGGCGATCGCGAGGTCGTCGAAGATCTCCTCGGGCGTCGCGTAGGGCGAGCCCTCCAGTGCTCCCGGCTCGAGGCGGAAGTGCAGCACCGTCGGGGAGGGGATCGTGACCTTGGGGGTCCGGTCGCCGGCGTTCTCGATGACGAAGCGCGCCGCCTGGAGGAAGGGGTGGTCGGCGGGGAACGCGATCCTCCCGGTCACCCGCAGCACCTTCGTCTTGGTCTGCACGCCCTGGAACTGGATGCCGTGATCGGAGTCGACGACGGCGACGTTCGTCAGCCCGTCGTAGAAGTCGTAGTGCCACCAGGCGCGGCGGAACTCGCCGTCGGTCGCGAGCTGCAGGCCGTTCTCGCGCTGCTTGCTGATGAGATCGCGGATCTCGCGGTCCTCGATCGCGTGCAGCTCGGCGTCGGAGAGCCGGCCCGCCTCGTGGGCCTCGCGGGCCTCGTGGATCGCGTCGGTGCGGAGGTAGCTGCCGACGACGTCGGCGCGGTACGGCGGGTTGATGCTCATGGTCGCTGAGCCCTTTCTGCGCGGAATGTCCGAGATCGCGGGGTGCTGGGCTCAGCGTTCCGCGCAGACATGCTACCTCGCCGCGCGCGCCGTCTCGCGGGCCGTCTCGTCACATTGCGACGCGGCTCAGGGCGTCTCGTCGATGAGCGCGATCCCGCGCCGGGCCCAGGTGATCTCGGCGTCGGCGCGCGCGAGGAGGCCCTCGTAGGCGAAGCGCTTGAAGCCGGCGATGCGCCGCCGCTCCTCCTCGCCCTTGCCCTCGAGGCGGCGATTGAGCACGGGGGAGGTGCCGTCGTCGATGGCGTCGATCTGGCCCTGCCACTGCGCGCGCAGGTCCTCGTAGCGATCGATGTGGTCGAGCATCGCCTGCCGTGCGGAGGCCGGGTCCGCCCACTCGAAGTACGCGGCGCGCAGATGCGCGGGATCGCGGTCGAGCGCGTACTTGAGCGGGGCGTCCATCCAGCTGCGGAACGCGATGATCCCCGACTCGGTCGGCCGGTAGAAGCGCTTCTCGCCGCGCGGGTCGTCGACCGACTCCGCCTCGACGAGGCCCTCGGCCTCCATCTTGCGCAGCTCCGGGTAGATCTGCGAGTCGGGCGCGTGCCAGACGTGACCGACGGACGACTGGAAGAGCCGGGAGATGTCGTAGCCCGTCATGGGCTCCGACGTCAGGAGGGCGAGCAGCGCGTAGCGGAGGCTCATGCCCGCCCTCCCATTCGTCGTGCGATCAGTTCGAGCCCTTCGACTCGCGGTGCTCGCTCAGGACGAGTACCCGGTGCGCCAGCCGCCCTGGTACGTCTCGCGCGCGACGGTCGAGTACGGGACCGGCGAGACGATCGCGCGGACCTCGAACTGCTCGTGCGGCTCGACGGCGGCCTTGGCGGTGTTGGGCGACTCGCCCCAGACGATCTTGACCTCGGCGCCAACGGGGACGTCGGGGTTGACCGTGCCGAGGGAGAGTCCGCGACGTTCGTTGGCCGCGTAGCCGGTGAACATCGAGTAGCCTACGACGCTGCCGTCGGCGTCGACGACCGAGTCGTAGTTCGCCGAGCCGTAGTTCGCGAGCGGCAGATCGAAGTACTTGTAGCGCGGGCCGTCGACGTTGAGCAGGCTCGTCCAGACCTTGCCGAGGTCCTCGGCGTTCCACTCGAGCGTGACCTTCTTGCGCTGCGTCGACGGGTCGACCTGCTTGAGCGCCTCGGCGCCGATGAAGTCGTGGTCGAACTTGACGAACGAGCCGTAGCCGAGCTCCCACGGGGTCAGGTAGTAGTCCTCGATCGACTTGCCGACGTAGGACCCGGCGAGGGTGCCGGTCGCCTCGTAGGAGTCGACGGGGAGCCACTCGCGGTATCCGCGCTCCTCGGCGCCCGTGTAGATCGCGGGCAGCGGGCTCGGGATCCACCCGGACTCGAGCGTGTTCGCCGGGTAGGCGCGGCTGCCGACGGGCAGCAGGCCGAACTCGGCGCCCGCCTCGACGATGAGGTCGCGGATGCGGTGGTGGTTCGCGCCGTTCTCGCCGTATGGGCCCCAGATCTCCAGGCCCGGCGCGCCGGCCATGCCGTGGCGCAGCGTGCGCACCTGGATGCCGCCGATGTTCATCGTCGACATGTTGAAGAACTTGAGCTGCTCGACGGGCCCGCCGTTGAGCTTCTCGATGACCGACCACGCGGCGGGGCCCTGGATCTGGAAGCGCCAGTACTTGCGGTGCACCTGGTCGCCGTAGGGGCGCGAGGGCGAGCGGCGGTCGACCGTGATGTCGAGGTTCGAGTAGCCGCCGGTCTCGCCGTGGTACATGAGCCAGTTAGAGGCGGGTGCGCGGCCGACGTAGACGTACTCGTCCTCGGCCTCGCGGAACAGGATGCCGTCGCCGATGACGTGGCCGGCGGCGGTCGTCGGGACGTACTGCTTCGCCTTGTTCACCGGGAACTTCTCGACCGAGTTGATCGCGGTGCGCTCGATGAGCTTGATCGCGTCCGACCCCTTGAGGAAGACGTTGTCCATGTGGTGCGACTGGTCGTAGAGGACCGCGGCGCTGCGCCACGCGTTCGTCTCCTTGATCCAGTTGGCGAAGTCCGCGGGGACGACGGGGTAGATGTAGGAGCCGATCTGCGAGTTGCGCAGCAGCGAGACGGCGTCGCCGCCGTTCGCGTCGAGCAGCTCCTGGAGGTTCTTGGCCATGGTGGTGACTTCCTTGTCTGTATGGGGTTCAGAAGACGATGGTTTGGTGTCCGGCGCGGATGACGCGGTCTTCGCAGTGCCATTGGACGGCGCGGGAGAGGACTTGGCGTTCGACTTCGGCGCCTTTTCGGGTGAGGGCCTCGATGGTGTCGGCGTGGTCGACGCGTACGACGTCCTGCTCGATGATGGGGCCCTCGTCGAGGTCTTTCGTGACGTAGTGGGCGGTCGCGCCGACGAGCTTGACGCCGCGTTCTTTCGCCTTGCGGTAGGGGGAGGCGCCGATGAACGCGGGCAGGAAGGAATGGTGGATGTTGATGACCGGCACGCCGAGGGCCTCGATGAAGCCGTCGGAGAGGATCTGCATGTAGCGGGCGAGGACGACGAGGTCGACGTTGCCGCCCAGCAGCGCGAGGATCTCGGCCTCGGCGGCGGACTTGTCGGCGCCCTGGGAGGCGACGTGGAAGAACGGCACGTTGAAGCCGCGCACGTCCTCGGCGACGACGGTGTGGTTGGAGATGACCATCGGGACGCTCATATTGATCTCGCCGCGACGCTGGCGCCACAGCAGGTCGAGCAGGTTGTGGTCGGTCAGGGACGCGAGGATCGCGACGCGCTTGGGCACGGCGATATCGCTGAGCGTCCAGGTCAGGCCGAGTCCGTCGCCGACGATCTCGCCGAGGGCGGCTTCCAGCTGCGGCTTGATCGCGATGAAGTCGGGCACGTTGAACTCGGTGCGCTGGAAGAACTGCCCCCCGACCGGGTCGGAGGAGTACTGGTCCAGCGACACGATGTTCGCCTGGAAGTCCGCGAGCACCCCGGTGACGGCCGCGACGATCCCGGGACGATCGGTGCCGTGCACGACGAGCACGGGACGCGAGACGCGGGCGCTCATCGGCCGGCCTTGGACTGGAAGTCCTGGATCCACTCGGCGGTCGCCTTCAGGCCGCCGAACGCGTAGAAGTGCAGGCCGACCTCGCCGTGAGCGGGCGTGAGCTTCTCGGCGAGCTCCGTGATGAACTTCTCCGGCCCGGCGGTGCCGAGCAGGTTCGTCAGCGAGAAGCCGTACTTCTTCACGATCATCGCGTTCGCCCCGATGCCGAAGCGGCCCGCGAACGACAGCAGCCGCTTGATGCCCGCCGGTCCCGGCACGCCGATCCGGATGAAGGTGTCCACCCCGCGCTCGCGCACCTGCTCGATCCACGCGACGGCCGCGTCGACATCGAACAGGAACTGGGTCAGCACGGTCGAGGCGAGCCCAGCGTCCTTCAGCGCCTGGTGCTTGCCGGTCAGCGCCGACCACAGCTGCTCGTCGGTGATGTCCGGATGGCCCTCGGGATAGCCCGCGATCGAGACGTGCTCGACCCCGTACTTCGGCAACAGTCCCGTCTGGATCAGCTGCAGCGAGTCCTCATACGGTCCGAACGGCGGATTCGGATCGCCGCCGACCGCGAACACGCTCTTCGTCGCCCCCACGCCCTCAAGCGCCTGGAGGAACTCCTCCAGCTCTTCCTGCGAGTGCAGGCGCCGCGCCGAGATATGCGGCACCGGCACGAAACCCTGCTCGAGCACCGCCGCACTCGCCGCCGTGCGCATCGGCAGATCCTCGTTGCCCAGATACGTCACGTTCACCCGCGTACCAGGCGCGAGATACGGCGCCGCCTCCAGCAGCGCGGGCACATCCTTGCCCGTCATCTCGATCGACGGACCACGCAGCACAGCAGGGAGATCGGTCATCGGTGTTCGCTCCTCACGGGTCTGCCCGGCGTCGGTGCCATTGGGAGCCCGCAAGCGAGAATACCTATGGAGATAGGTATTGGCAACCCGTCTCAGCGGAGCGCATCCGCGAGCGAGCCGATCGTGCGGTCGACGGGATCGGTCACGACGCAGAGGATCTCCCGGTCGCCCTGCTCCCAGGTCGCGGCGCTCGGCGCGACGTAGCGCAGGACGAGCTCGCTCGCGTCGTACTCGATGCCGATGAACGCGGAGAACGCCGTCCGGCAGCGATCGCGCGCTGTCGCCTCGAGCGTCTCGGCGGGGTATGCCGGATCGTCGAGCAGGAGGCTCGCGAAGACCTCGTAGGAATGGGCCTCGTTGCAGTCGAGCACGAGCACGACCCCCTGACCCGCCTGGTCGTAGCAGTCGCCCGCGGCGAGATCGGTGAGCGGGGTCGTCGTCTCGGTCGGGGTCGGCGCCGGCGTGTCCGTCGGGAGGGGGGCGCCCGACGCGCATCCCGCGAGGAGGGTCGCGATCACGAGGAGCCCCGCGGCGAGCCCGGCGGAGAGTCCCGGGCGCCTCACCCGCGGAGCCGATCGAGGAGCACGTCGTGCAGCCGCCCGTTCGTCGAGAGGGCGGAGCCGCCCCACGGCCCCGCCGCGCCGGCGGCGTCAGTGAAGCGACCGCCGGCCTCCTCGACGATCGGCACGAGCGCCGCCATGTCGTAGGGCTGGAGGTCGAACTCGGCCGCGGCGTCGATGAGCCCCTCCGCGACGAGCATGTGCTGCCAGAAGTCGCCGTAGCCGTGATCGCGCCAGACCTCGCGCGCGATCGCCGCGAGCTGGTCGCCGCGGCCCGAGTCCTCCCAGAGCCGGATCGCGCCGTGGCTGAAGACCGCGTCGCCGAGGCTCGCGACGGCGCTGACCCGCATCGGCCGCGGCGCGTCGCCGTGCGGGCCGTCGGTGCGATCCACCCAGGCGCCGAGGCCCCGGGCCGCCCACCAGCGCAGTCCGAGCGCCGGTGCGCTCACGACGCCGACGACGCTCACGCCGTCGACCGCGAGCGCGATGAGCGTCGCCCAGACGGGCAGGCCGCGCAGGAAGTTCGCCGTCCCGTCGATCGGGTCGAGGATCCACTGCCGGCCGCGGCCCTCGGGATCGCCCTCGGTCCCGAACTCCTCCCCGAGGATCCCGTCGCCGGGCCTCGCCGCGGCGATCCGCTCCCGGATGAGCCGCTCGACCGCGCGGTCCGCGTCGGTCACGGGGGAGCGGTCGGGCTTCGACTCGACGAGGAGGTCGGCCGCGCGGAACCGCGGCGCCGACACGAGGTCGGCGTCGGCCGCGATCGAGAGGGCGAGCGACAGGTCGTCGGCGAGGTCCACGGGACCAGGCTACCGAGGGCTACCGGGCGATCTGTGTGAGCAGCCGCCGCAGCGACTGAAGCCGCGCGGCGCCCCCGGGACCGAGGCGGCCGTCCTCGACCGCCTCCGCGATCGCGCAGTCGGGGGAGTCCTCAAGGTGCGTGCAGCCGCGGGGGCAGCCCGACTCGGGGTCGTCGGCGATCGCCGCGAGATCGGGGAAGGCGTCGAGCACGTTGTCGGGCGAGACGTGCCCGAGCCCGAAGGAGCGGATGCCCGGGGTGTCGACGATCCAGCCCGATCCGACCCGGTACGCGACCGAGGAGGAGCTGGTATGCCGTCCGCGCCCCGTCACGGCGTTCACGTCGCCCGTCGCCCGCTCGGCCTCGGGCACGAGCGCGTTGACGAGCGTCGACTTGCCGACGCCCGAGTGGCCGACCGCGACGACGACGTGGCCGTCGACGAGCTCGCGCAGCCGGTCGAGCGGCGGATCCTCGCGGGTGCTGCGCACGACCGGCAGGCCGAGCCCGTCGAAGAGCGCGATGAACGCCGTCGGGTCGGCGAGGTCGGTCTTCGTCACGAGGAGGATCGGCTCGATGCCGACGTCGACGGCGGCGACGAGGTAGCGGTCGACGAGCCGCGGCCGCGGCTCGGGGTCCGCAGCGGCGACGACGATGAGCATCCGGTCCGCGTTCGCGACGATGATGCGCTCATCGCGTTCTCCCGTCGGGGCGTCGTCCGCGCTGCGGCGCAGCAGCGTCGCGCGCGGCTCGACGCGGACGATCCGCGCGAGGCTGCCGGGCGCGCCGCTCACCTCGCCCACGAGCCCGACGCGGTCGCCGACGACGACGGCGCCCCGGCCGAGCTCCCGCGCGCTCGTCGCGGTGATCTCCGCGCCCGCGTCGGTCACGACGCGGTAGCGGCCCCGGTCGACGCCGATGACGAAGCCGGGGCTCGCGTCCTCGTACCGTGGCCGGACCTTCGTCCGGGGGCGGGAGCCGCGGGGATTCGGCCGGATCCGGACGTCGTCCTCCGACCAGTCCTCCCAGTCCTCCCCGGCCGTGCCCTCGTCGTCGGTCATCCGAGCATGCGCTCCCACAGCTCGCGGAACTCGGGGAGCGTCTTCGCCGTCGTCGCGATGTCGTCGATGACGACACCGGGCACGGCGAGCCCGACGAGCGCGCCGGTCGTCGCCATCCGGTGGTCCTCGTAGGAGCGCCAGGGGCCGCCGTGCAAGGGCGCAGGGTCGATCGCGAGGCCGTCCCCGAGGACGCGCACGCGGCCGCCGAGCCCGCCCAGGTCCTCGGCGAGCGCGGCGAGCCGGTCGGTCTCGTGGCCGCGGAGGTGGCCGATGCCGGTGAACTCGGTCGGCCCGTCGGCGAGCGCGGCGAGGCCCACGAGATTGGGGGCGAGCTCGCCGGCCCGCGAGAGGTCGAGGCGCCCGGGGGAGCGGATCCGGCCGGCGCCGCGGACGGTGAGGAGGTCGCCGACGAGCGAGACCTCGCCGCCGAACGCGACGAGCAACTCGCGCAGGTCGTCGCCGACCTGCGTCGTCGCGCTCGGCCAGCCGGCGACCGTGACCTCGCCGCCGGCGACGAGCGCGGCGGCGAGGAATGGCGCGGCATTGGACAGGTCGGGCTCGATCTCGGTGTCGCGCGCGGCGATGCGCTGCGGCGGGACGATCCAGACCCCCTCGTCGGGACTCGTCACCTCGACGCCGCGAGCGGCGAGGCAGGCGATCGTCATCTCGATGTGCGGCATCGACGGCAGTCGCCCGCCCTCGTGGCGCAGCACGAGGCCCTCGCTGAAGCGCGCTGCGGCGAGCAGCAGCCCCGAGACGAACTGCGAGGAGGCCGAGGCGTCGATCGTGAGCTCACCGCCTCGGACCGTGCGCGCGCTGTGCACCGTGAACGGGAGGGAGTCGCTGTCGACCTCGACGCCGAGCGCGCGCAGGGCGTTCGTCATCGTCGACATCGGGCGCCGTCGGGCGGCCTCGTCGCCGTCGAACGTCGTGGCGCCGCCGGCGAGCGCCGAGACGGGGGGCAGGAAGCGCATGACGGTGCCGGCGAGGCCGACGTGCAGGGTCGTGGCACCCTTCGACTCGCTCCGCTCGCTCAGGGAGCGACCCTCCTGCCCACGAGCGACCTCCGGCCTGCGAGCGACCTCCGGTCCCTGAGCGACCTCCGGCCCGTGAGCGAGCCCCGGTCCCTGAGCGAGCCGAAGGCGAGTCGAAGGGCCGAGGCCCAGCGGCTCGACCCGCCAGTCGGATCCGAAGCCGCCGTCGCCGTCGACCTCCTCGATCCCCGCGCCGAGCGCGCGCAGCGCCTGGGCCATGAGCTCGGTGTCGCGCGCGTGCAGCGGGCGGCGCAGCACGGAGGGACCGTCGGCGATCGCCGCGAGCACGAGCTCGCGGTTCGTCAGCGACTTGCTCCCCGGCAGCGAGAGCCGCGCGGTGAGCGGCCCGGGCGCGACGGGCGCGGAATAGGAGTGGTCCGGCATCCGTTCCAGCGTAGTGATGAGCCTCCTGACCGCCCCGCCGAAACCGGACGTCGCGCGCCTAGACTTGCGCGCGATGCCGGAACTCAGCGTCGACAACGACGAACTCAAACGACTCTTCGAGGAGCAGGCGCTCCCGTTCATGGATCAGCTCTATGCCGCGGCGATGCGCATGACGCGCAATCCCGCCGATGCCGCCGACCTCGTCCAGGAGACCTACGTCAAGGCCTTCCAGGCGTTCAAGTCCTTCGAGCAGGGCACGAACCTCAAGGCGTGGCTCTACCGGATCCAGACGAACACCTACATCAACCTCTATCGCAAGCGGCAGCGCGACCCGTACCGGGGCTCGATCGAGGAGCTCGAGGACTGGCAGCTCGCCGACGCGACCTCGGCGACCTCGACGACGAGCCGATCCGCGGAGGCCGAGGCGATCGACCACCTGCCCGACTCCGACGTCAAGGACGCGCTCGCCGCGATGCCCGAGGACTTCCGGCTCGCCGTCTTCCTCGCCGATGTCGAGGGGTTCTCGTACCAGGAGATCGCGGACATCATGAAGACCCCGGTCGGCACGGTCATGAGCCGGCTCCACCGCGGGCGCAAGCTGCTGCGCGAGAAGCTGCGCGACTACGCCGTCGAGCGCGGGTACGCCGCGTCCCGAGAAGCGGGGGAGGTGACACGATGACGGACTGCGGATGCGAGAAGGCGAAGGCCGAGCTCGAGGAGTACCTCCACCGTGAGCTGTCCGACGCGGACTTCGCCGACATCACGGAGCATCTCGCGAACTGCGAGGACTGCAGCCAGGACCACCTCGTCGCGCTGACGCTCACGGAGAAGGTCCGCCGCGCCTGCCAGGAGCAGGCCCCCCAGGAGCTGCGCCTCGCGATTCAGCTCAAGATCGAGTCCCTGCGCGCCTGACTGCGGCAGGCCGGGCTCAGGACGCGAAGGCGGCCTGGAGGAGGAGCGTCTGCTCCGCGGCGTGGCGCTTGGGGAGGCCCGTCGCCGTCGCGGCCGAGGACGGGCGCGAGACGACCCGGATCGGCCGATCGAGGTGCTTCGAGATCTCCTGGTTGACGAACGGCCAGGCGCCCTGGTTCTCCGGCTCGTCCTGGACCCAGACGAGCTCGGCGGACGGGTACCGGGACAGGACCGCGAGGAGCTCCTCGACGGGCTGCGGGTAGTACTGCTCGAGGCGCACGAGTGCGAAGTCGCCCGCGTTCTCAAGCTTGTCGCGCTCGGCGGCGAGGTCGTAGTAGATCTTGCCCGCGTGCAGCAGCACGCGCTTGACCCCCGCCCGGTCGGCGAGCTGCGCGTCGTCGAGCACCGGCTGGAACCCGCCGCCCGTGAAGTCGGCGATCTCGCTCGTCGCGCCCTTGAGCCGCAGCATCGACTTCGGCGTGAAGACGATGAGCGGGCGGCGCGGACGCGCGTACGCCTGCCGGCGCAGCAGGTGGAAGTACGAGGCCGGCGTCGACGGGCGCGCGACGGTCAGGTTGTCCTCCGCGCACAGCTGCAGGTAGCGCTCGATGCGGGCCGACGAGTGGTCGGGGCCCTGGCCCTCGTAGCCGTGCGGCAGCAGCAGCACGACGCCCGAGCGCTGGCCCCACTTCTGCTCGCCCGACGACAGATAGGTGTCGATGACGGTCTGCGCCCCGTCGGCGAAGTCGCCGTACTGCGCCTCCCACAGGACGAGGGCGTCCTCGCGCTCGACCGAGTAGCCGTACTCGTAGGCCATCGCCGCGTACTCGGACAGCAGCGAGTCGTAGACGTAGAACCGGCCCTGTTGCTCCGCGAGGTTGACGAGGGGCAGCCACTCCTGGCCGTTGTGCTGATCGAAGAACACTGCGTGGCGCTGCGCGAAGGTGCCGCGGCGCGAGTCCTGGCCGACGAGCCGGACCGCCCGGCCCTCGAGCAGGAGCGAGCCGAAGGCGAGCAGCTCGCCGAAGCCCCAGTCGATGCCGCCGCTGCGGCTCATCTCGACGCGCCGGCCGATGACGTTCTGCGCGAGCTTGTTGTGGACGTGGAATCCCTCGGGCGCGTTCGCGTGCGCGTCGCCGACCGCCTGGATCGCCGCCTCGGTCACGAACGGGACCGCGGGCGAGGGCTCCTCGGGCGTCGGGACGATGATCGGGATGGGGCTCGTCTCGGCGGCGTGCGTCTCGGCGAACGCGCGCTCGAGCCGGTCCTGGAAGTCGCGCGCCGCCTGGTCGTGCTCCTCCTGCGTGATGTCGCCGCGGCCGACGAGCGCCTCGGTGTAGAGCTTGCGGGTCGAGCGCTTCGCCTCGATGAGCGAGTACATGAGC
>Ga0182744_1001618_pt1 | contig 19533 bp, 14 predicted proteins | sample eDN3rd30CKraftMG_FD_128525 | JGI IMG/M metagenome (GOLD analysis project Ga0182744, IMG submission 128525) | Enriched Miracle-Growth compost microbial communities from Emeryville, California, USA - eDNA 3rd pass 30_C Kraft MG (version 2) (version 2) ...
CCCGCCAGCAGCCCTCGCACGAAGTAGCGCTGCAGGGCGACGAACACCACCACGGGCACGACCATCGACACGAACGCCCCTGCCGAGAGCAGGTACCAGGCCGTCCCGCGGGACCCCACGAGGTTGAACAGCGCCACCGTCATGGGTGCTGTCGCCTTGCCCGGCCCCGCGAAGGTCAGCGCGACGAGGAGGTCGTTCCAGACCCACAGGAACTGGTAGATGCCGAAGGCCGCGAGCGCGGGCCGCATCATCGGCAGCATCAGCGTGAAGAAGATCCGCACGTGGCTCGCCCCGTCCACACGCGCGGCCTCGACGAGCTCGCGCGGGATCTCGCGCATGAAGTTGTGCAGCAGGAAGATCGCGAGGGGCAGCCCGAACATGGTGTGCGAGAGCCAGATCGACCAGAACGTACCGTTGAGGTTGAGCTTGACGTACATCGTCAGCAGCGGGAGCAGCGTCACCTGGATCGGCACGACCTGGAGCGCGAACACGGCCACGAACAGCGCGTTGCGGAACCGGAACTTCATCCACGCGAAGGCGTAGGCGGCGAGCGTCGCGAGCATGAGGGGCGCGACGACGGCGGGGATGGTGATGACGATCGAGTTCACGAAGAACGCCGGCAGCCCTGCCGTCGCGTTCGGGTCGAGGACCGCCTGGTAGTTCTCGAGGGTGAGCCTGGGGTTGGTGAAGATCGTCCACCACCCGTTGGAGGTGATGTCCTTGGCGGGCCGGAACGAGGTGACCAGCAGACCGAGGGTCGGCGTGGTCCATGCGATCGCCAGCACGACGGCGGCCACCGAGGCCCACGGCGAGCTGAGCTTGCGGCGGGCGACCGCCGCGGCCTTCTCGGCGACGCGCTCGTCGACGGTCGGAGGCGGTGCGGCACCCTCGATGGCGGGTGTGACGGAGCTGGCGGTCATCAGCGGGCCTCCGATGCGCGCATCTGGCGGACGTTGTAGACGACGATCGGGATCACGAGGACGAACAGCAGCACGGCGAGCGCCGCACCGAGCCCATAGTTCGCGGCGCTGAAGCTCTGGGTGAAGAACTCGTTCGCGATCACGTCGGTACCGAAGTTGCCGCCGGTCATGGTGCGCACGACGTCGAAGACCTTCAGGCACGCGATCGCGATGGTCGTGAGGACGACGACGACCGCTGGGCGGATGGTCGGCAGCGTGACGAACCGGAACATCTGCACCCGCGAGACGCCGTCGAGGCGCGCGGCCTCCACGACGTCCACCGGGATCGCCTTGATCGACGCCGACAGGATCGTCATCGCGAAGCCCGCCTGGATCCAGATCATCACGGCGATGAGGAAGAACGTGTTCAGGGGGCTGTTGAGCAAGAAGTCGTAGGGGTGCCCGCCGAGCCACACGATGATCTGGTTGAGCAGACCGATCTGCTGAGGCGGGTGCGCCTTGGTGCCGGCGTCGAGCGACTTGAAGTCGTACATGAACTTCCAGATGATCGACGCGCCCACCAGCGAGATCGCCATGGGCAGGAAGATCAGCGCCTTCGAGAACGACTCGCCCCGGGCGCCGTCCACCAGCACGGCGTAGACGAGGCCGATCGCCGTGGCGACGAAGGGGGTGACGAGCGTCCACAGCACCGTGTTGCGCAGCACCACCAGGTCCTCGGAGCTGGTGAAGATCGTGCCGTAGTTGCGCAGCCCCACGAAGCCGGAGCCGTCCGGCCCGAAGAACGACAGCCAGATGGTCCGCAGCGCCGGCCAGACCAGCCCGACCGCGAGGAGCGCGAAGGTCGGTGCCAGGAACCACCACGCCACGGCCCGTGGGCGACGGCGCTCCGTCCACGTGGCCACGACGAGTATCAGACCGACGACGACGGCGAAGGCCGCCAGCGCGTAGAGCACTGCCAACAGCTTTTGTGGGATATCCATCGGTCCTCCTCCAGGGTGCCGCGGCGACGGGTCCCGCGCGCCGTCGCCGAGAGAGCACCTCGGCGACGGCGCGCGGGCGGTCAGGGGTGCGGGGGCCCGGACCGGCGGCGCCGGCCCGCCCAGCACCTCCCGGTGTGTCAGGAGGCCGGCCAGGCTGCCTCGATCTTGTCGAGCGTGGTCTTCGTGTCCTGCCCGGTGATCCAGTTGGTCGCCTGCTTCCAGAAGGCGTCGGAGCCCACGGCCGCGGGCATCTGGTCGGAGCCGTCGAAGCGGAAGACGGTGTTCGGGTCCTGGAGGATCTGCACCGACAGCTTGTCGATCGGATTCACCAGGTTCGCCGGGTCGAGCCCGGTGTTGGCGCTGATCCACCCGCCCTGGGTGGCGTCCGAGCTCGCCTTGGCCTTGATGTTCGCCCAGGTGTCGGTCGACAGGAAGGTCTGCAGCGCCTGGACCTCGGGGCGGTCGGAGAAGGCCAGGTTGAACTCGCCCGCGCCGAGCACCGGGTGGTCGTCCGCCGTCTTGCCCGGCAGGTAGAACGCGAAGACGTCGCCGTCCTCGGCGATCTTGGTGCCCTCCGGGAAGTTCGCCGCGTAGAACGACGCCTGGCGGTGCAGCGAGCAGGTCCCGTCGAGGATCGGCAGACCGCCGTCCTGGAAGGTCGTCGTCGCGATCGAGGAGACGTCGCCGATGCCCGCGTTCACGTAGTCGGGGTTCTTGAGGTAGTCGCCGACCGCGTCCAGGGCCTCGGTGGGAACCTCGGAGTTGAAGGCGATGTCGTGGTTGACCCACTGGTCGTAGACGTCCGGACCGCCGAGCCGCAGCACGAAGTCCTCCATCCAGTCGGTGATGGGCCAGCCCGTCGCCTCGCCGGAGCTGATGCCGGCGCACCACGGCTTGTGGTCACCGTCCGCGACGATCTGGTCGCTGAGCGCCTTGAGCTCGTCGAGGGTCGTGGGGACCTTGTAGCCCTTGTCGGCGAACTCCTGGGGCGAGTACCAGACGAGGGACTTGACGCTGGCGCCCGACGGTGCGGCGTAGAAGGTCCCGTCGACCGTGCCGTACGCCTTCCAGTCCTTGCCCCACCACTTGTCGACGTTGTCGGCGACGGCCTGGGGCGCCGCGACCGCCTTGCCCGTCGCCACGAGCTGCTTGAGCAGGCCGGGCTGCGGGACGATCGCGATGTCGGGCGGGTTGCCCGCCTTGGCCTGGACGAGCACCTGCTGCTCGAAGCTCTTGTCCGCGGTGTAGTTCACCTTGACACCGGTGCACTCCTCGAAGGGCTTGTAGGAGTTGATGTAGGCCGTGTCCTCGGGAGCGACGATGCCGGAGTAGACGGTGACGGTCTTCCCGGTGAGGTCCCCGTAAGCGGCGTAGGCGGCGCAGTCCCCGGTCCCGCCCGTCGCGGACGTCGTCTTGTCCGACCCGCTCGAGCACCCGGCCAGGAGCAGCGCGAGCACCGCGACGCCCGCCCCCAGCCTCGACACGTGCCGAAGCCTTGTCTTGTTGCTGGTCATCTCTCGCTCACCTCGTTGTGACGTGATGCGCTCCGGAGGTCCCGGGGCGTAGGACGGCGGCGCTGCGCATCCTGCCGCGACGCGGCGTCTCACTCTCATGGGAACGCTTCCAACGAGGCCGCACAAGTCGAGGAGCGGGGGATTTCTTTGTCCAGACAATGGAAATTCTTTGCCCGGCGACAGCGACCACCGCATCGGTGCAGGTCAACGTCGGATACCGGCGGATCGGCGCTGCTGGCCGGCGAAGAACGCGAGGTCAGCCCTCGAGCAGGCTCCGCAGCACAGGCACGACGCCGTCGTCCGCGATCGGGAGCGTCAGCTCGTCCGCCGCCGCGACGACCGCCGCGGCGGCGTGGCCCATGGCGACCCCCCGCGCGGCCCAGGCGAGCATGGCGACGTCGTTGGACCCGTCGCCGACCGCGAGGGTGCGATCCGGGTCCGCGCCCAGCACACCGCGCAGCCGCTCCAGTGCGCTCGCCTTCGTCACGCCCGGAGGCACGATGTCGAGCCACGCCGTCCAGCCGACGAAGTACGAGACCTCGGTCAGCGCGAGGCGGTGCGCCAGCTCGGTGAAGTGCTCGCTCGTGTGCGCGGGGCTGCGCACCACCACGCGCGTGGCGGGCAGCGCGCACAGCTCCTCGAAGTCCATGACCAGCTGCTCACCGGTGAGCTCGCCGTCCGGGAAGGGGCTCGTGACCAGGGAGCCGACACCGACCTTCTCGACCGCGATGTGGGCCTCGGGCAGCTCGGCGCGCACGGCGCGCAACGCCGGCTCGGGGTCGAAGGTGACCAGGTCGACGATCTCGTAGCCACCGTCGATCGCCGGGTCGACCCTCGCGGTGACGGCGCCGTTGGAGGCGACCACCCACGAGGTCGTGATGCCCAGGTCGACGAGCACGGGCAGCACGCCCACGAGAGAGCGGCCCGTCGCGAGCACCACCTCGTGCCCGGCTCCTCGCACGTCGGCCACGGCGCCACGCGCCTCGGCGGACAGGAAGCCGTCGTGCGAGAGCAGCGTCCCGTCGATGTCGAGCGCGACGAGCCACGCCCCTGGCGCCACGGAGCCGACGTCGTGCGTCGTGCCCACCGTCGGAGCGCCGGACTCGCGCGCCGTCGTCACGCCTGCGCGGTCTGCGGCTCGAGCACCTCGAGCCCGCCCAGGTAGGGGCGCAGGCCCTCGGGCACGCGCACCGAGCCGTCCGCCTGCTGGTGGTTCTCGAGGATCGCGACGATCCAGCGGGTCGTGGCCAGCGTGCCGTTCAGGGTCGCCACCGCACGGGTCTCCCCGCTGTCCGTGCGCTCCCGGATGCCCAGGCGGCGCGCCTGGAAGGTCGTGCAGTTCGAGGTCGAGGTGAGCTCGAGGAAACGCTGCTGGGTGGGCAGCCACGCCTCGCAGTCGAACTTGCGGGCCGCGCTCGACCCGAGGTCGCCCGCAGCGGTGTCGATCACGCGGTAGGGCAGCTCGGCGCGCGCGAGCATCTGCTCCTCGAAGGCGAGCAGCCGCTCGTGCTCCGCGGCGGCATCCTCCACCTGCGTGTAGCTGAACATCTCCACCTTGTGGAACTGGTGGACCCGGATGATGCCGCGCACGTCCTTGCCGTGCGAGCCCGCCTCGCGGCGGTAGCACGCGCTCCAGCCCGCGTAGCGCTGGGGGCCGGCCGAGAGGTCGAGGATCTCGTCGCTGTGGTAGCCCGCGAGCGCGACCTCGCTCGTCCCGGTGAGGTAGAGGTCGTCCGCCTCGAGACGGTAGATCTCGTCGGCGTGCGCCCCCAGGAACCCCGTGCCCGCCATCACCTCGGGCTTGACGAGCGTGGGGGTGATCATGGGCGTGAACCCGGCGCCCACCGCCTGGTCGACGGCCGCGTTGAGCAGCGCCAGCTCGAGGCGTGCGCCGATGCCGGTGAGGTAGTAGAACCGCGAGCCGGAGACCTTGGCGCCGCGCACGGTGTCGATGGCCCGCAGGCCCTCGCCGATCGCGAGGTGGTCGGCGGGCTCGAAGCCCTCGGCCGCGAAGTCGCGCGGCGTGCCGACGGTCTTCACCACGACGTAGTCGTCCTCGCCGCCGGCCGGGGCGCCCTCGACGACGTTGGAGATGCGGCGGGCGAGCGTGCCGAGCTCGGTCTCGGCGTCGGCGGCGTCCGACTGCAGCGCCTTGACCTCGTCGGACAGGTGCTTGGTGCGGGCGAGCAGCGCGGCGCGCTCGTCGCCCTGGGCCGAGGCGACCTGCTTGCCGAGCGACTTCTGCTCCGCGCGGACCCGCTCGAAGTCGGCGAGCGTGGCCCGACGACGCGCGTCGGCAGCGAGCACCGCGTCGACCAGAGAGGGGTCCTCACCACGGGCCTCCTGGCTGGCACGCACGAGGTCAGGGTTGTCACGGAGCAGGCGCAGATCGATCACCCAGCAAGAGTATCCGCTCCGCTACGTCTACCGTGGTGCTGTGCACACCCCGGTCTGGATCGTCGTCGTCACGCTCGTCGTCGCGGTCCTGGCCCTGGTGGTGGCGGGCGTCGCGCTCGTCACCGTGCGCGGCCGTGCCCGCGCCGGGGCCGTCGCGCACATCGGCGAGCGGCTCGACGATGCCGTCGGGCCCGACCCGTCGACGCGGCCCACCCGGTACGCGTTCGTGCTCAACCCCTCCAAGCCCTCCGCGCCCCGGCTGCGCGACCAGATCGACACCATCTTCGCCGCACGCGGCCTGCGACCGGCCTCGTGGTTCGAGACGACGCGCGAGGACCCCGGGCAGGGCCCTGCCCGGGAGGCGGTGGCCGCGGGCGCCGACGTCGTCGTGGCGGTCGGAGGCGACGGCACCGTGCGCGCCGTGGCCGAGGCGCTCGCCGGGACCGAGGTCGCCATGGGGATCCTGCCCATGGGCACCGGGAACCTGCTGGCCCGCAACCTCGACATCGACGTGAACGACGTGGACGCCGCCCTCCAGGCCGTCCTCGCCCCCCACACCCGACGCATCGACGTGGGGCGGCTGCGGCTGCTGCCCACGGACGGCGGGCGCGGGGAGACGCAGGTGTTCCTCGTGATCGGCGGCATGGGCTTCGACGCCGCGATGGTGGCCGACACCCGCTCGAGCCTCAAGGCGAAGGTGGGGTGGCTCGCCTACTTCATGGCCGGGGCGCGCCACCTGCACTCGCGCCGCGTGGAGCTGCGCATCACCATCGACGACCGCCCCGAGGTGCGCACCAAGCTGCGCACCCTGCTGGTGGGCAACTGCGGCCGGCTCCCGGGTGGCATCACCTTGCTGCCCTCGGCGGTGATCGACGACGGCATCCTCGACCTCGCCGCGGTCGACACCCGTGGCGGCGTGGTCGGCTGGGCGCAGCTGTTCGGGGAGGTGGTGATGCAGGGCATGGGCATCCACAACGACCTGCCCAAGAAGATCGGGCGCATCGACCACACCACGGGCACGCACATCACCGTGCGCTCCGAGCGCCCCCAGCAGGTGCAGATCGACGGCGAGGTGCTCGGCGAGGCCCGGGGCATGGAGGCCTGGGTCGACCCGGCCGCGCTGACCGTGCGGGCGCCGGCCCCCAAGCTCGTCACGCAGCGGTAGCCACGGTGGCGGGGAGAGCGGCGCTGCGCCTGGTCGCGGCACTGGGGACGCTCGCGCTCGGCGTCGTGGTGCCGAGCGCGGCCGCGACGGCAGCCACGACGCACGGCCCGCGAGACCGGGTCGTCGTGATCGGCACCGCGGGGATGACCTGGGCGGACGTCGACGCGATGCCCGCGCTCTCCGCCTTCCTCGAGGCGCACGCCGACGAGGTCGCCCCCGGCAACCTCGTGGTCCGCAGCATCCGCACCACCGCGTGCCCCGCCGACGGCTGGCTCGCGCTGTCCGCGGGCACCCGGGCGTCGTCGCGTCCTGACGGCGACGCACCGTGCACGCCGCTGCCCGCGGTGGCCGGGGGGCCCGCGAGCGTCGTCCCGGGCTGGCAGGACTACGTCGCGGCCGCGGCCGCGCAGTCCTTCGACGCCCGGCTCGGCGCCCTGGGCGACGTGGTGGAGCGGTCCGGGGTGGCCGCGAGCGCGGTCGGCGCCGGTGCCGCCGTCGCGCTGGCCACCTCCGAGGGGACGGTGGCGGGCGAGGTCGTCGACGGCTCCGCCACCACGGACGCCGCCGGCCTGGCCGAGGCCGTGCGCCGGACCGCGGACGACCGGCTGACCGTGGTCGACGTGGGGACCGACGACCAGGGTCTCGGCGCCCTGGACAATCGCCTCGTGGCAGCGCTCGACGCCATCGTCGCCGACGACCCCTCGCTCGCGCGCACCACCGTCGTCGTCGCCTCGCTCGCCGACGCGCCCGGGGCGAAGGAGGCCGCGCTCCAGGCCGCGTTCGTGCTCGGGGAGGGCACGGGGCTGCTCACCTCGACCTCGACCCGGACCGACGGTCTGGTGCTGACGACCGACGTGCCCGCGACGGTCACCGCCGCGCTGGGGCTCGACAGCGCCGGTGGGATCGGCGCCCCGATCGCGACCACCGCGGCCGACAGCCCCTGGGACCTCGCCGCCGCCCGCACAGGTCTCGTCGACGACGGCGACCGCGCGTCAGCCGCCCAGGACCTGTCCGCGGCGACCCGCGCGGTGACGGCCCTCCTCGTGGCGCTCGGCGTCCTGTCGGTGACCTTCCTCGCCAGGCTCCGGCGCGAGCGCGGCGTCGTGCGCCTCGGGAACCTCTGGCTCGCGTCGCTCCCGGTCGCCGCGACGCTGGCGAACGCCGTGCCGTGGTGGCGGGCAGGCGTCCCCGCCCTCGCCTACACCGCGGTGGCCCTTCTCGCCGCCACCGCGGTCGCCGGCGTCGCGGTGGGCGTCGCGCGACGGCTCCGCGGGCACGGCTCGGCCACCCGGGAACGTCTGCGCGCCCTCGCCGCGCCGCTCACGGTCGCGGCCGTCACCTGGCTCGTGCTCGCCGTGGACGTCGCGCGCGGGGCGCCCTGGCAGCTGGCCAGCCCGATGGGCACGCTGCCGCAGCTCGCCGGTCGCTTCTACGGGATGAACAACACCGCCTTCGCCTTCTTCGCCGTGGCCACGCTCGCGCTCGTGGGCGGCCTCGGGTGGGTGCTCGCCCGCCACCGGCAGGACGGGGCCCCGTTCCCCCGCGTCGCCGGGCTCCCGCCCGCGTGGGCGCCGCGGGTCGCGGTGGCCGCCCTGTCCGTCGTCGGGATCGGGTCGCTCGCGGTCGACGGGCTGCCCTCGCTCGGTGCCGACCTCGGTGGACCGGTCGCGCTGGTGCCCGGGCTCGCGATGCTGCTGCTGGCGGCCTCGGGGGTGACGGTGCGGGCACGGCACTGGGTGGCGACCGGCGTCGTCGCGGTCGCGGTGGTGGTCGCAGCGGCCGCCGCCGACTGGGCCCGAGGGCCCCAGCGGCGCACCCACCTGGGCGACTTCGTCCAGGACGTGCTCGACGGCGGGGGACGGGATGTGCTCGGCCGCAAGCTCGAGGGCGCGTTCGGCGTGGTGACGAGCGGGTGGCCCGCGGCCGTGGGCAGCGTGGTGGTCGTCGCGGTGCTGTGGGTCGTCGCGGCGGCGTGGCGGCGGCAGGTCCCGGGGCTCGCGGCGAGGTCGAACGCGCTGTGGGTGTGGGCGGTCCCGGTCACGCTCGTGGGAGCGGCGCTGGTCAACGACTCCGGCCCCAGCATCCCCGCGCTCGGTCTCCTGATGGCCGCACCGCTCATGCTCGCCTGGGATGCCGGCCGCAGGGCGGCCTGACTCAGCGCCGCTTGCGGGACGTGACGGTCCGGCGGGCGGCCCCCAGGCCCGCGCGGACGCGCCGGGCGTTGATGGCGAGCAGGACGTCACGGTACTGACCAGCGCGGTGCACCTGCCCCGCCAGGTCCCTGCCGGAGGCGCGGTGGCGCAGGTCGCACGGCACCTCGACGGCCTTGAAGCCGCGCCGCAGCAGGTCGATCGTCAGGCCCACCTCGACGCCCCAGCCGTGCGCCAGCGGCGTCCCCGCCTCGAAGGCCTCGCGGGTCAGGCAACGCATGCCGGACAACGGCTGCTGCGGGACCCACCCGGTCAGCTGCGCGATGCCGCGCCGCGCCGCCCCCACCACGATCCCCTGCCCGCCCGCGCCCGCCTGCGGGGGCAGCACGGCGATCGACATGTCGGCCTCGCCGGCGATCACGGGGTCGACGAGCGGTGCGGTGTTGACGGCCGACTCGGCGAGGTCGCCGTCGATGAAGAGCAGGAGCCGCGGCTCGGCGCCGACGGCGTCCCGCATCGCGACGACGGCAGCCCCGGTCTCCATGGCCGCGCCCTTGCCGCGGTTGTGCGAGTGGCGGACCACCACGGCCCCGGCGTCGCGGGCGACGTCCTGGGTGTTGTCCTCGGAGCCGTCGTCGACCACCAGCACCAGGTCGACGTGCGGGATGGCGCGCGCGGCGCGCACGGTCGCAGCGATCCGGCGCGCCTCGTCCTTCGCCGGGATGATGACGGCGACACGCCGACGGCCCGCGGCGGACCTGACCGAACCTCGACCGAAACTCACAGTTCCTAGCCTAGTGGTCAGGAACGGGTCCGGTGCACGTCACGGGAGGCAAAAGACGCGCTGTGTCACAGGGCGAGACATCCGGGTCCGACGCGCCCTGGCGGGTGCGCCGGGCAGGGCGCGCCGAGCGGGGCCGGCGTGGCGGGTCAGCGCAGGGTGACCTGGCGGGCGACGATGCCGGCGCGGGCGCGGCGCTCGTCCGAGGTGAGGTCGGAGTCGTCGTCGAGCGCGGCCTGGAACCCGGGGAGGAACTCGGCCGCCGCCTCCTCGACGTCGCCCGCCTGGGTGCCGCGCGGCAGCTCCCACACCGGGATCGAGATCCCGCAGGCACGGAAGGCACCCACGAACTTGCCGCCGGCCACCGACGAGGCGCGCTTCGCGTGGAGTCGGGCGATGCCGTCGAGCACCTTCTCCTCGTCGTAGGCGAAGGCCCAGCGCAGGAACTCGCGCGAGCCCATCCGGCACCAGTAGGCGCTCGGCACGGAGTCGAGCTTGACGGTCTCGACGATCGTCGAGGCGGCGTCCTCGAGGGAGTGCTTGATCTCCTCGGTGCGCTCCGCGTTCGGGTCGAGCCAGTAGTCGAAGTCGTCGTGGACGGTCGGGACGAACCCGTCGGAGAGGTCCAGGACGTCCTGCAGCCGCGGGCCCGCCTCGGGCAGCACCGTGGTGAGCACGGGGGTGCCGGGCTCGAGGTCGAGCGCGGCGAGGAGGGTCGCGGCGATGTCCCGGCTCGGGTCGCCCGAGCCGGCGTTCGTCTGCAGAGCGACGAGGATCGCACCGTCGAGGCGGTGCAGCGCGGGCCAGGACTCGGGCAGCGACGTCACGATCGTGATCTCGCGCGAGCCGTGCTCGGCCGTGGTGCGCACGGTCGCCGTCGCGGACGGGACGATCTCCCGCAGCGCGACCCAGTCCGCCTCGGAGGGCAGACCGGCGAACGGGCGCGACACGAAATCCAGGGGGGTGCTCTTCGACATGCGCTCGATCCTATCGGCTCGCCTCCGCACGGCCGGGCGCGCGGAGGCGCCGGCCTGCCCAAGGCCCGGCGCAGGTGGCAGGATCAGTGCATGGATCCTCGCGCAGGCACTCTTGCCACCCCGGCCGACCTGATCGACGTCGACGCGCTCCTGGGCGCGTACTACGACCGCACGCCCGACCTCGACGACCCGGCGCAGCGCGTCGTGTTCGGCACGTCCGGGCACCGCGGGTCGGCCTTCGACGGAGCGTTCAACGAGGCGCACATCGTCGCGATCACCGCGGCGATCGTCGAGTACCGCCGGGCGCAGGGCACGGGCGGCCCGCTGTTCATCGGTCGGGACACGCACGGCCTGTCCGAGCCCGCCTGGCGCACCGCGCTCGAGGTGCTCGCCGCGGCCGGCGTCGAGGTGCGCGTCGACAGCCGCGGCTCCTGGACACCCACCCCCGCCGTCTCGCACGCGATCCTGCGCGCGAACGGTGCCGGCACGCCCGCAGGAGTGCGCTCGAGCGGCACCGGCCTGGCCGACGGCATCGTCGTGACGCCCTCGCACAACCCGCCGCGCGACGGCGGCTTCAAGTACAACCCGCCGCACGGCGGGCCGGCGGGGTCCGAGGCGACCGGCTGGATCGCCGACCGCGCCAACGCGCTGCTGCGTTCCGGCGTCGGGCAGGTGCCCCGCGTCTCGGTCGACGCCGCGCTGGCCGCGCCCACGACGGCGCGGTACGACTTCCTCGGCACCTATGTCGACGACCTGCCGAGCATCCTCGACCTCGACGCGATCCGTGCGGCGGGCGTGCGCATCGGCGCCGACCCCCTCGGTGGCGCGTCGGTGGAGTACTGGGGGGCCATCGCCGAGCGGCACCGCCTCGACCTCACCGTGGTCAACCCCGAGGTCGACCCGCGCTGGTCGTTCATGACGCTCGACTGGGACGGCAAGATCCGCATGGACTGCTCCTCGCCCTCGGCCATGGCCTCGCTCGTCGCCAAGGTGCGCGGCAGCGGGTCGAGCCCGTACGACATCGCGACGGGCAACGACGCCGACTCCGACCGGCACGGCATCGTCACACCCGACGCCGGCCTGATGAACCCCAACCACTACCTCGCCACGGCCATCAGCTATCTGTACGGCGGCGCGCGCCCGGCCTGGCCCGCCGGCGCCGCGATCGGCAAGACGCTCGTGTCCTCGAGCCTGATCGACCGGGTGGCCGCCGGCCTGGGGCGCCGCCTCGACGAGGTGCCGGTCGGCTTCAAGTGGTTCGTGCCGGGGCTGCTCGACGGGTCCGTCGGCTTCGGCGGCGAGGAGTCGGCGGGAGCGTCGTTCCTCCGCAAGGACGGGACCGTGTGGACCACCGACAAGGACGGTCTGCTGCTCGCGCTGCTCGCCTCGGAGATCCTCGCGGTGACCGGGAAGTCTCCCTCCCAGCTGCACGCCGGGCTCGTGGGGCAGTACGGCGAGTCCTGGTACGCGCGCGTCGACGCCCCGGCGACCCTGGAGGAGAAGGCGAAGCTCGCGGCGCTCGACCCGTCCCAGGTCACCTCGACCGCGCTCGCCGGCGAGCCCATCACGGCCGCCCTCACCACGGCGCCCGGGAACGGCGCGAGCATCGGCGGGCTCAAGGTGACGACCGAGAACGCCTGGTTCGCCGCACGCCCGTCGGGCACCGAGAACGTATACAAGGTCTACGCGGAGTCCTTCGTCTCCGCCGAGCACCTCGCATGCGTGCAGGAGGAGGCCAAGGAGGTCGTCGCCACGGCGCTCGCCTAGGCGCGTCGAGCGGGCGGCCGCTGCGGAGAAATCTGTGGAACGGCCGTGAAACACTGGTCTGATGCCCTCGCAGAACCAGCCGCACCACCCCTCGCGGCCGACCTCGTCCACCGGTAACCCCTACCTCGCCGTCCTGCGCCGTCCGGGCGCGTGGCAGTTCTCCGCGGCCGGAGCCGTGGCGCGGCTGCCGATGTCGATGGTCGGCATCGCCATCGTGCTCATGGTCCAGGGGCAGACGGGCTCCTACGCGCAGGGCGGTCGCGTCTCGGCGGCCTACATCGTGACGCAGGCGATCTGCTCGCCGCAGATCGCCCGGCTCGTCGACCGGCACGGCCAGTCCCGGGTGATGCGCCCCCTGGTGGTGCTCACCTCGCTGGCGATGCTCGGGTTCATGCTCGCGGCGACCACACGGGCGCCCGAACCGGTGCTGTGGGCGCTGGCCGTCCTGATCGGCGCGACCGTCGGATCGGTCGGCTCGCTCGTGCGCGCCCGCTGGAACCACGTGCTCGACGACGGGCGCGCGCTGCACACCGCCTACTCTCTCGAGTCGGCCGTCGACGAGCTCGTGTTCGTGATCGGCCCCGTGCTGGCCACGATGCTCGCCACCAGCGTCCATCCGGCCGCGGGCCTCCTGGTCCCCATGCTCGGCGCCGGGCTGGGCGGCTGGTGGTTCCTCGCGCAGCGGGGCACAGAGCCGCCGCCGCGCCCCGTCGTCGTGGGCGCCCGCACGCGCACCGTGCTGGCCGACCCGGCCATGGTCGCGCTGGTCGCGGTGTTCGTCGCCGTGGGCGGGGTGTTCGGCGGCATCGACGTCGCCACGCTCGCCTTCGCCGAGGAGCGGGGGCACCGCAGCGCGGCCGGTCTCCTGCTCGCGGGCTTCGCGCTCGGCTCCCTGCTCGCCGGGCTCGGGTACGGCCTGCGCCACTGGCGCTCGGGGGCGGTCACCCGGCTGGTGGTCACGACCGCGCTGCTCGCGGGCGGCGTCGCGCTGTTCTTCACGGTCTCGACGCTCTGGGCCCTGGCCCCGGTGATGTTCGTGACCGGCTTCACGATCGCACCCACCCTGATCACCGGCAACAACATCGTCCAGATCGTCGTCGCGGATCACCAGCTCACCGAGGGCCTGACCTGGCTGGGCACGGCGATCGGCGTGGGCGTCTCGGTCGGCACCTCCGTGGTGGGCGCGGTCACCGACGCCCACGGCGCTCACCGCGGCTACGGCGTCTGCGTAGGCGCCGCCGCGGCAGCCTTCCTGCTGTCCCTCGCCTTCTTCGCCCTCGTCCGACGCCGTCGCCGCACCAGCCCCGGCGCCTGACAGCCCGCCCACCACGGGTCCGAGCGGAGGGACCCGGCCGGCGAGCGGGCGGGCGGGCCGCCGGGACGGACGCCACATGTGGTGGACGAGACAGACGTTCGTGCAGCGCAGTGCCCTGTTCGGAAGCAGACTGGGGTGGTGGGCGCGAGCCCACCACCGCCGGAGCACTCGAGCAGGGAGCATCATGGCCAAGCAGCAGGTACGGGGCGACACGGTCGCCGATCTCCTCGTCAACGCCCTCCTCGCCGCAGGCGTGAAGCGCATCTACGGGATCGTGGGAGACAGCCTCAACCCCGTGGTGGACGCCGTGCGTCGCAGCAACAAGAACGGCGACGGGATCCAGTGGATCCACGTGCGCCACGAGGAGGCGGCCGCCTTCGCGGCCGCCGCGGACGCCGAGACCACGGGTGAGCTCGCGGTGTGCGCGGGCTCGTGCGGCCCGGGCAACCTCCACCTGCTCAACGGCCTGTACGACGCGAACCGCTCGCGCGTCCCGGTGCTCGCGATCGTCAGCCACATCCCGAGCGCGCAGATCGGTACCGGCTACTTCCAGGAGACCCACCCGGACCGCCTGTTCACCGAGGCGTCCGTGTACTCCGAGATGATCTCCAACCCGGTCCAGGCCCCGCGCGTCATCACCTCCGCCATCCACCACGCCTACGCGGGCCCCGGGGTCTCGGTGCTCACCCTGCCGGGCGACGTCGCCGACGCCGACGCCCCGGCGCTCGCCCCCGCGCTGATCTCCCACCGGCCGGCGCGCCCGCGCATCGTGCCCGACGCACGGGCGGTGCAGGAGCTCGCCGACGCGATCAACGAGGCGGAGAAGATCGCGATCTTCGCCGGCGCGGGGGTCCGTGGCGCCCACGACGACGTCGTCGCCCTGGCGGACCGGGTCGCCGCCCCCGTCGGCCACTCGCTGCGCGGCAAGGAGTTCATCCAGTACGACAACCCCTTCGACGTCGGCATGTCCGGCCTGCTCGGCTACGGCTCGGCGCACGAGGCGATGTACTCCGCCGACCTGCTCCTGCTGCTCGGCACCGACTTCCCCTACGACCAGTTCCTGCCCGAGGGCGTGCGCACCGCACAGGTGGACGTCCGCGAGGAGGTGCTGGGACGGCGCACCCGCCTGGACCTCGCGGTCGTAGGAGACGTGGGCGAGACCGTGCGCGCGCTGCTGCCCCTGGTCGACAAGGCCAGGTCCCGCCGGTTCCTGAACCAGATGGTCAAGAAGTACGAGAAGTCGCTCAAGGGCGTCGTCGGCGCCTACAAGGGCAAGAAGGCCGAGAACCTCGTCCCCATCCACCCCGAGTACGTCGCGGACCAGCTCAGCGACGTCGCCGCCGACGACGCGGTCTTCACGGTCGACACCGGCATGTGCAACGTGTGGGCCGCGCGCTACGTGCGCGTCAACGGTCGGCGCCGGGTCATCGGCTCGTTCCTGCACGGGTCGATGGCGAACGCGCTGCCGCACGCGCTCGGCGCGGCTGCGGCGAACCCGGGGCGCCAGGTCGTGGCGATGGCCGGCGACGGCGGTCTGTCGATGCTCCTCGGCGAGCTGATCACGGCCCGCACGTACGACCTGCCGGTCAAGGTCGTGGTCTTCAACAACTCTTCCCTCGGCATGGTCAAGCTCGAGATGCTGGTCAGCGGCCTGCCCGCCTACGGCACCGAGTCCCCGGAGGTCGACTACGCGGCGGTCGCGGCGGCGGTGGGCATCCCGTCCCAGCGGGTCACGGACCCGCACGAGGTGCGCGGTGCGCTGGAACGGGCGCTCGCGACGCCGGGGCCGGCGCTCGTCGACGTCGTGACCGACCCCCGCGCGCTCTCCCTGCCGCCGAGCATCACCGCGGACCAGGTCGCCGGCTTCGCCGTCGCGATGAGCAAGGAGGTGCTCGGCAACGGGCTGGGCGAGGTCGTCTCGATGGCGCGCTCCAACCTGCGCAACATCCCGCGCCCCTGACCCGTCCCGTGCCGCCCGTGCGCTTCGGCCCGGGATCAGGCACGATCACACCAGAGGCCGTTCTCGACGACGAGGTCGGCCCGCACCTCGAAGGAGATGGCCCATGACCGAACGAGAACCGCTCCACGTCGTGATCATGGGGGTGTCCGGCTCGGGAAAGTCGACCGTCGCCGAACGTCTCGGTGCGGTGCTCGGCTGGGACTACGCCGAGGCCGACACCTTCCACCCGCAGGCCAACAAGGACAAGATGGCGGCGGGCCACCCCCTCGACGACGAGGACCGATGGCCCTGGCTGCGCGCGCTGCGCGACTGGATCTCCTCGGAGGACGCCGCCGGACGGGACACGATCACGACCTGCTCCGCCCTCAAGCGCTCGTACCGCGACCTGCTGCGCGAGGCGGCGGGCCGGGTGGTGTTCGTCTACCTGGACGGCACGCCGGAGCTCCTCGCGGAACGGATCGGTGGCCGCAAGGGTCACTTCATGCCGACCTCGTTGCTCGGCAGCCAGCTCGAGACGCTCGAGGTCCCGCAGCCTGACGAGGACGCCCTGACGCTCTCGATCACCCAGACGCCCGAGCAGCTGGTGGACGCGATCGTCGCCGAGTACGACCTGCACGGGGTCGCGCTCGCCAACACCACTCTCAAGGAGGACTGACGATGTTCCTCACCGCAGCACACACCCTCGCCGCAGACGCCGAGACCACGACGAACGCCTCGTCCACGCAGCTCGTCATCGCGGCCCTCATCGGCATCGCCGTGATCATCGTGCTCATCGTGTGGGCCAAGCTCCACCCCTTCCTGTCCCTGATGATCGGTTCGGCCGTCATGGCCGTCGCCGCCGGCATCGGCTACATGGACGCCTTCAGCTCCTTCACCAGCGGCCTCGGCTCGACGGTCGCCGGCGTCGGCGTGCTCATCGCGCTCGGCGCGATCATCGGCAAGCTGCTGATCGAGTCCGGCGGTGCCGACCAGATCGTCGACACGCTGCTGTCGAAGGCCAAGCCCGCCCTCATCCCGTGGGCGATGGCGCTCGCCGCGTTCATCATCGGCATCCCGCTGTTCTTCGAGGTCGGGGTGGTGCTGCTGATCCCGATCGTGATGATCGTGGCCCGCCGCGTGAAGCTGCCCGTGGTGCTCATCGGCATCCCGGCGCTCGCCGGTCTGTCCGCGCTGCACGGTCTCATCCCGCCGCACCCCGGTCCGCTCCTGGCGATCGACGCGCTGAACGCGAACCTCGGCATGACCCTCGGCTTCGGCCTGATCGTCGCGATCCCGGTGGTCGCGATCTCCGGGCCGCTGCTCGCGCGCCCGATGTCACGGTGGGTGCCCCGGATGGCGCCCGAGAAGATCCTCGGTGCCACCGAGCGGGACCCGAACGCCCCGCGCCCGTCGTTCGGTGCCGCGCTCAGCATCGTGCTGCTGCCCGTGGTGCTGATGCTGCTCGCCACGATCGTGGAGACCACGGGGCACAAGGAGTCGGGCGTCGGCAAGGCGCTGACCTGGATCGGCACCCCGCTGCAGGCGCTGCTCATCACCTCCCTCGTGGCGATCTTCGTGCTCGGCCTGGGCCAGCACCGCGACCGCGGCGAGGTCTCCGACCTCGTCAGCTCCTCGTTCGGCCCCATCGCGGGCATCCTGCTGATCGTGGGAGCGGGCGGCGGCTTCAAGCAGACGCTCGTCGACTCCGGCGTGGGCGACGTCGTCGCGAGGTGGATCGAGGGCGCGTCCATCTCGGTGCTGCTCGCAGGCTGGCTGGTGGCGGTGCTCATCCGGGTGGCGACCGGGTCGGCGACCGTCGCCACGATCACGGCGGCGGGCATCATGGCCCCGCTCGCCGGCGAGCTGACCACGACGCACGACGCGCTGCTGGTGCTCGCGATCGGCGCCGGGTCGGTGTTCCTCTCGCACGTGAACGACGCGGGCTTCTGGCTGGTCAAGGAGTACTTCGGCATGACGGTGGGCGAGACGTTCAAGACCTGGTCGCTCATGGAGTGCGTGGTGTCCGTGACCGGGCTCGGTGGCGTGATGCTGCTCAGCCTGGTCGTCTAGCCGTACCGCCTCGCGGCTCCGGTGCCGCACCGAAGGCCGCGAGGAAGGTGTCGACGCCGGCGCGGACGGTCTCCTCGAGCTCGTCGGCGCCGAGGGTGCGCCCGCCGAAGCCGCTGTCGGACAGCGCGTCGTCCGTGACCAACGACATGAACTGGCGCGCGGCGCGCTGGGCGTCGCCGAGGGTGAGATAGCCCGCCGTCGCGAGCTGCGCGAGCCTGCCCGCGAGCGCGTCGACGGTCGCGGCACGGTTCCCGTTGCGGATGCCGTCGAGCAGCTCGGGGAACCGCGAGCGCTCGCCGAACATCAGTCGCATGAGCGCCGCACCGTCCTCGCTCGAGACGCAGCCGACCAGTGCCCGGCCCAGGCGCTCGAGCTCGTGGCGCAGGTCGAGCGGGTGCAGGTCGAGCGACCCGACGACGCCGAGCACGCGCTCGTTGGCCTGCGCGGACGCCCGTGCCACGGTCGCGGCGAAGAGCGACTGCTTGTCGCCGAAGTGGTTGTAGACCGTCGGCTTGGCGACCCCGGCCAGGCGCGCGACGTCGTCGAGGTTGCCGTCGGAGAAACCGTCGCGGCCGAACACGTGGAGGGCGGCGACGAGGATCGCCTCGCGCCGGTCCACCCGGGTCGTCTGCGTGGGAGCCATGAGCCCATCGTACGCAACCGGGCTTACGAGCCGGTTGTCGAAACTGTACGCATGCGTATAGTTAACTCATGAGTTCAGTTTCCATGACGCGCAAGTTCTCGTCCCGTCGGGCGCCATCCCGGCAGGACCCCTCGCTCGGAGCCCTCGCCGCCGTGCTGGTGCCCGGAGGGGTCCTCGCGCTGCTGAGCACGACGGTCGTCGGGGTGGCGGTGCCGGACATCGTGCGGGACCTGGGCTCCGACGTCGCGGCGGCGCAGTGGGTGACGACGGCCTACCTCCTGGCCGCCGGTGTCGCGATCCCCCTGGGCGGATGGGCCGGGGTGCGCCTCGGCACCCGCCGCACCTGGGTGGTCGCGCTCACGCTCTTCGCCGTGGGCTCGCTGCTCGCGGCGCTGGCCGGAGGGTTCGGCGCGCTGACCGCGGGGCGCGTGGTCCAGGGCCTCGGGGGCGGCGCGCTCGAGCCGCTCATGCTCACCACCCTGGCGCAGGGGGCCGGAGCGGCGCGCATCGGGCGCGTCATGGGCGCGACGGCGGCCGCCATGTCGCTCGGCCCCGTGGCCGGGCCCGCGCTGGGCGGGGTGGTCGTCGACTCGCTGGGCTGGCGATGGACTTTCGCGTTCACAGCCGGGGCCGCAGCCGCAGTCCTCGTGGGGTCGCTCGCCGTCCTGCCGCGCGGGGCGGGTGCCCGGGCGCGGCTGGACGTGCCCGGCCTGCTCCTCCTGGCCGTCGCGACGAGCTCCGGGCTGTACGGGTTGTCGCGCGGGGCCACCGCCACGGGCTTCGACCGGGCGGCGCGGGGCTGGGTGGCGCTGGGGGCCGCGGCGCTCGTCGGCTTCGTGGCCTGGGCCCGGCGACGGGGCGAGCGTGCGATCGTCGACGTGGCGACCTTCGCGCGCCCCGGCTTCGGGCCCGCCG
>Ga0182744_1001622_pt1 | contig 19502 bp, 16 predicted proteins | sample eDN3rd30CKraftMG_FD_128525 | JGI IMG/M metagenome (GOLD analysis project Ga0182744, IMG submission 128525) | Enriched Miracle-Growth compost microbial communities from Emeryville, California, USA - eDNA 3rd pass 30_C Kraft MG (version 2) (version 2) ...
CTTGAAGGCGTTAACCTGGTGATAGCCCCACCACGGACGACGGACCTTCTCCTGGACTTCCTTGCGGACGTAGAGGAAGCCCAGGCCGAAGTCGCCCATCAGCCACTTGTACGAAGAGGCCGCGGCGAAATCGACGCCGGTGGTGTCGTTCGACCCGATCTCGAAGATCAGCGGTTCCTCCAGCATCAGCGCGCGGTTTCCCGTGGCGGTCGCGGGAGCCATATGCTCTTCCCGGACGGCTTGCGGCGCGGTGGGGCGGCCTTCCTTGAGCATGGTCATGCCAGTTCCTCCTCCAGCGCTTTGGCGAGCGCTTCGATATCCTCCACCGTCACTGTTTCCGTGACTGCAACCACAAGGCCGTTGCCAATCTCCGGCGCGTCCGGGAACAGGCGGCCCAGCGACACGCCGCCCAGCACGCCCTTGCCGGCCAAGTCGCGGACAACGTCGCGCGCGTCCTTGGATAGAATGAGCGTGAATTCGTTGAAGAAGGCGTCGTTGAGCAGCTTCACGCCCGGCACTTGCGTGAGACGGTCGGCGGCCTGGCAGGCGAGCGCATGATTGAGCGTCGCGAGTTCCCGCAGCCCCTTTTCGCCCAGCAAGGTCATGTGGATGCTGAACGCCAGCGCGCAGAGGCCGGAATTGGTGCAGATGTTGGATGTCGCCTTTTCGCGGCGGATATGCTGCTCGCGGGTCGAAAGCGTCAGCACATAACCGCGCTGGCCCGCCGCATCCACCGTCTCGCCGCACAGTCGTCCCGGCATCTGGCGCACATATTTCTGCTTGGCCGCGAACAGGCCGAGATAGGGTCCGCCGAATTGCAGGCCGACGCCGAGCGACTGGCCCTCTCCCACCACGATGTCCGCGCCCATATGGCCCGGCGCGGTGATGGCTCCCAGGGCGACGGGTTCAGTCACTACGACGACCAGCAATGCGCCCGCTTCATGCGCGGCGTTGGCGAGCGGGGTCAGGTCGGCGATGCGGCCCAATATGTCGGGATATTGGACGACGACGCAGCTTGTTTCCTTGTCGATGGTGGCGATCAGCGCGCCGATGTCCGTCGCGGCGTCGAGCCTGGGCGCTTCGTGCACCAGCGCGTCGCCTGTGAACTTCGCCATGGTGTTGGCGACCGAGACATAATGGGGATGAAGGCCCGACGAGAGCAGCGTCTTCCCCCGCCTGGTGATGCGCCGGGCCATGCCGATCGCTTCCCAGCAGGCGGTGGAGCCGTCATACATCGACGCATTGGCCACATCGCAGCCCAGCAGGCGTACCACCTGCGTCTGGAATTCGAACAGGACCTGGAGCGTGCCCTGCGCGATTTCCGGCTGATAAGGCGTGTAGGCGGTCAGGAACTCGCCGCGCTGGATCAGGTGATCGACACTGGCGGGGACATGATGGCGGTATGCGCCCGCGCCCAGGAAGAAGGGCGCTTCCCCCGCCGACAGATTCTGCCGCGCCAGCCTGTCCATATGGCGTTCGACGGCCAGTTCGCCAGCGTGATCGGGCAGGCCCGCGATCTGGCCGGGAAGCCGGACTTCGGCGGGCACGTCCACGAACAGGTCGTCCACGCTGGCCGCACCGATGACGGAAAGCATCTCCTGCCGGTCGGCGTCGGTAAGGGGGAGGTAGCGCATGATCTTTTCCTACGGCGTCTGCCTTCCAAGGGCAGGAACGACGGTAAACTTAAAGCGAGGCCACGAACTTCTTGTAGGTCGCTTCGTTCATCAGCCCTTCCAGTTCGCTGGCGTCGGTAACGCGCAGCTTGAAGAACCAGCCGTCTTCCTCGGCATCGCTGTTGACGAGGGCGGGTTCGTCCTCCAGCGCGCCATTGGTTTCCACGACTTCGCCCGAAATGGGCGCGTAGACGTCGGAAGCGGCCTTCACCGATTCCACCACGGCCGCATCGTCGCCCTTGTCGAAGGTCGCGCCTTCGGCAGGCAATTCGACGAACACGATGTCGCCAAGTTGTTCCTGCGCATAGTCGGTGATGCCGATAGTGGCGATTTCGCCTTCGACGTCGATCCATTCATGTTCATCGGTGAAATAACGGCTCATGATCTCAACTCCCCTCGGAATTCAGGCAGATTTCTGACGGCGGTAACGGTGCGGCACGAAGGGCATCGGCGCAACGGTCGCGACGATACGCTTGCCGCGCACCTCGACTTCCAGCGCCGTGCCGAGCGCACTGTGCGGCAGGCTGACCCAGCCCATGGCGATCGGCGCGCCCAAGGTCGGCGCAAAGCCGCCGGAGGTGACTTCGCCCACCATCACATCGCCCGCAAAGATCGGCGCTCCTTCCCGCGCCGGCAGGCGGCCATCGACCCTGAGGCCGACGCGCCTGGAACCGGGGCCATCGGCCAGTTCCTTCATCACGCGGGCATGGCCGAAAAAGCCGCCTTCCTCACGCCGCCGCTTCTGGATGGCAAAGCCAAGGTCCGCACCAATGGCGCTCACCCGCGGGTCGAGGTCATGGCCATAGAGCGGCAGCCCCGCCTCCAGCCGCAGCGAGTCGCGCGCGCCAAGGCCGATGGGCTTCACCTGCGGCAAGGCGGCCAGCGCATCGGCGAGCAGCTCCGCATTGTCAGCGGGGATGCTGATCTCAAAGCCGTCTTCGCCGGTATAGCCCGACCGGCTGATCCACAACGGAACGCCGCGCCAGGTGAAAGGGCCGGACTGCATGAAATAAAGACCAGCGGTTTCGGGGATCAGCGTCGCGAGGGCGTCCCCGGCTTCGGGGCCTTGCAACGCCAGCAAAGCCTGTTCGTCCATATGGTTCATGGTGACTTCGTCGGGCAGATGCTCGATCATCCAACCCATATCGTCATATTTGGTCGCGCCGTTGACGACCATATAGATGTCCGCGCCGTCGAACGCCCCGCCGTCAAGGCGCGACACCATCAAGTCGTCGAGAATGCCACCTTCCTCGTCCAACAGCATGGAATAACGCTGGCGGAACGGCTTCAATCCCTTGATGTCGCTCGGCAGCAACTGTTCCAGCGCCTCGTCCACGCCCTCGCCGGAGAAGCTGAGCTGGCCCATATGGCTGACGTCGAACAAGCCCGCATGTTCGCGGGTCCAGCTATGTTCGGCCATGATGCCTTCATACTGGATCGGCATGTGATAGTTCGCGAAGACGACCATGCGGGCGCCCCGGGCGCGATGCCAGGCATCAAGCGGCAGCGTGCCGGGCGGAAGTTCCTCTTCGATGGTGGCGACGTCTTCCTTGCCGGTCATGGGGCGGCCTTTCCGTGATGAGTGCGTGGCGACAGGCGCGGGGAGACCCGATGGCCCCGGCGCGCTTGCCACCCCCTCTGTCACGGAACCTGAGAGCTTTGACCACTGGTCTTTCGACCCGATGGCTTACCCCTTCGGTGGGATGGAACGAACCATCCGCTTTCCAGAGTGCCTGCCCATGATGCGGTCCTTTCAGCCTGAGAGATTCCGGGGCGGTTGCTCCTTCGGCGACGGCGTCTGGACTGAAAGGCCCGCCATGCTCTCCCGCATCATGCCCTGCGCCGAGTCTTCGGCGCTGGAGACACATCATGCATTGCGCAAATTACCCGGCGGCGTCAATCGCTCATGCGATCAGGGGTGGAGCGTTCTTCCCGCGCCAGCCGCTCCGCCAGCGTGCGCGCCGCCTGCCGCAGTTCGACAAGGCGAAGATGATCGGGAAGCAACGCCCCTTCCCCGTCGCGCAGTTTGAAATCCGCGAAACCGCCCGCGCCATTGAGCAGCGCCAGGAACTTCTCGACCCCGGTGAAGTTGGAATCGGTGATCAGGCCGCGGCACAGGTCGATCTTCGCCGACCACCAGCGGTCGCCATGGCCGCGCAGCAGAGCGGACAATTCCTCCAATTGCGCGGCAAGCGCGGCGATTTGCGGATGGAGGGTCATGGACGGGAGTTGGGCATGGCCGCTCCCGCTTTCAACCGCGTCAGGCGGAGGCGATCTTGCCGAATATCTCCGCATGGCGCTTTTGGGCGTAGCGGTCGGTCATGCCGGCGATGAAATCCGCGATGTGGCGACTGCGCCGCGGTTCCTCCAGAACGCAATCGTCGCGCCATTCGGGCGGCATCAGGCCAGGCTGGTCATGATAGGCGCGGAACAGGCCGGTGACGATCACGCGCGCACGCTCAGCGGCGGCAAGCTGTTCGGGATGGTGATAGAGCGTCGCATACATGAAGCGCTTGAGTTCGCGCTCCTGCGCGGCAAGCTCCGGCGAAAAGCCGACCAGCGCACGGCCCGCCCGCCGCACATCCTCCACCGTTTCGACACCCGATTGCGCGATATTGGCGCGGGTCGCGGCGATCAGGTCGTTCGCCATGACGCCAATCTGCTCGCGCACCAGTTCGCGCAGCAGCCTTTCCTCCGGCACATCGGGATAGCGGGCGCGCACCCGGTCCCACGACATCTTCACCAGCGGCACGCTCAGCAACTGCTCCAGCGTCAGCAGCCCGGCGCGCAGCCCATCGTCGATATCGTGATTGTCATAGGCGATATCGTCCGAAATTGCCGCCAGTTGCGCCTCCAGCGAAGCATGACTGGCAAGATCCAGCGGGAAGAGCGCATCGACTTCGCGCATGGCCCAGCCGGGACGGTCGACGGGACCGTTATGCTTAGCAAGGCCCTCCAGCATTTCCCAGCTCAGATTGAGGCCCCGGAACAAGGGATAGGGCGATTCCAGCAGCATCAGCGTGCGGAGCGTATGGGCGTTGTGGTCGAACCCGCCCTGATCCTCCAGCGCCGCTTCCAGCGCATCCTCGCCCGCATGGCCAAAGGGCGGATGGCCGATATCATGGGCCAGGCACAGCGCCTCAGTCAGATCCTCATTGAGGCCCAGCGTGCGCGCGGTGGTGCGGCCAATCTGCGCGACTTCCAGGCTGTGGGTCAGGCGGACGCGGAAATGATCGCCGTCGGGGGACACGAACACCTGGGTCTTGTGACGCAGACGGCGGAACGAGATGGAATGGATGATCCGGTCGCGGTCGCGTTGGAACAGGTCGCGCGGCCCGCGCACCTCGCCCCCCGGCTCGCTATGGAGACGGCCCCGGCTGTGATCGGGACGGGAAGCATAGGGCGCGAGCGTCGTCATGGACGCCCCTTTACTTGCCTCCGACCCGTTCGACCACCTCTCCCGCGCCGCTTTGCCATGCGAAGACGTCGGCGCCCGCCTTCTTGAGGCTCGATTCCACCGCCTTGGCGCGGGTGAAGCTGGCGAAGGGGCCGATCAGCAGGCGATTGGTGCGGCCCCAACTGGCGATCCAGCCGTCCTGCGGGGCAATATCGTCATATTTCTTCCGAAGCCCGCGCAGGGTGAAAGCCAGCGCGCTCCTGTCCGATCCGGTGCCGACCTGCACCCAGTTGCGGGAGGGATTGGCGGCAAGGCGCTTCTTTTCCTCCGCTTCCTTCTTCTTCGCCTCGGCTTCCTTCTTCGCCTTGGCGTCTGCTTGCGCCTTGGCCTTCGCGTCGGCGGCCGCCTTCGCCTTTTCAGCGGCGGCTTCGCGTTCGGCGCGGCGAGCGGCCTGCAACGCAGCCACCTCCGCCAGATCGACTGGCGCGACGCTGGGCTTCAGTTCGGAATCCGGCACGTCGATGGCGCGGATGATGTCCGCCAGCGAGCGCGTGGCTTCCGGATTGGGCTGCTGCGTCGGAGCGGAGGCGGGCTGTGCCGCAGGCAGCGCAACTGGCCCCGTCGGCGGCGTCGCACCCTGCGCCGGTTGAGGCGCGGCCGGAGCGGAGGCACGGGCGAGCGTCACGGTGTTCAGCGGGCTGGGCTGAGATGTTGCAGCCGCCGGCGCGGGTGCGATTCGGGTGGTCTCAAATCCCGGCGCAGGCGGCCCCTGCACGGTTCCGGTCGATCGAGTGGCAGGCGCGACCTGGGCCTGACGCACGGCCTGCTGCGCCGGAGCCTCCGGTGCGCGCGGGGCGGCCGCCGACTCAAAGCCCGGCGCAGGCGATGGAGCTTCCGCCTGCCGCATGGGCTGAGGCTGCGGAGCCGGCCGGGTCACGGCAGCGCCGGAGGGTTGGGACGGAACGGCCTGGCGCTGCGCCGTGCGATAGGGATCGACCATCGGCACAACAGGCGTTGCGGCGGACGGGGTCGCAACGGGCGGATTGGTCGCCTGCGCCATTCTTGTTGCGCCACGCTGCGTTCCGCCGCGTGTCCGGCTATCCGGCCGAGCCGGCGCGGGAGCCACGGGCACGGCCTGGCTCGCTCCAGTGGCGGGCGGGGTCGGCGTAACGGTCGCGATCCGGGCGCCGACATTGGTGGGGAAATGGCCGAAATGCACCGCGGCCGCCTTCTGGGCCGCCGTTAGATTGGGCATTTTCTGCATATAAGGCAGGATGGCGCTGGCAAGTTGGCGGGGCATGGTTTCGTCCGCGATCTTCTTCGCATCCGCCTGCTTGTTGTTCATCGCCAGGATGAAGGCCCGATAGCGCCATGCCGCCCGGTCGCTCTTGTAGAGCAGCGGCTGGAGCACCTTGTCGGCCGCGTCGATCTGTCCCGAAATGCCAAGCGACGCGGCATAGCGGCGGATCAGTTCGGGATCGTCGGGCGTGCGATGCAGCGCGGTTTGATAGTCGCGCTGTGCGCCCGCCTGATCCCCGGTGAGATCGCGGGCCAGCGCGCGGTCGGAAAGGAAGCCGGCGTCCGGATAACCCATTCGTGCGGCCTGATCGAACAGACGCAGCGCCTCCGCCGGATTCTGCATCTTGAGCATCACGCGGCCCAGCCCGGCCTTGATTCGGCCATTGCTGGGTTGGACGGCATCGGCGCGAGCAAAGAAACCGGCGGCGGCGCGGGGATCGTCCAGCGCTAGCGCCGCTTCCCCGGCGCCGATCAGGGCACTCACGTCGCGCGGATTGGCGGCGAGGCGCGACAAATGACTATTGAGATCGGCGGCGTCGGATGAGCGAACTAGTTGCGCCTGATCGGACTGGGCATGGGCCGTTCCCGCCAGTAGGAGGGACGCCAGAATCCATAGATGATATCGTGTCACATATATCCCTTAGCGGATCGCGCCGTGAATGGGAAATTGACGACGGGAAAAAGCGCGGCGGATCGCGCCAGACAATCGACGGCACGCAAAAGAGGCGCGGATTGCCCGCGCCTCTGAGCTTGTCGATCCGGATTGCATCCTTTGCAAACCCTGCGTCCTGCGGCGGTTTTGCGGCCAGATGTCCGTCTTTTCCCTCTCCGCCGGGGGAGAAGGATGCGAAGCCTTGCCAACCTCCATGGAGAGACGGATAGCGCCTATTGATTGCTCTGCCGGTTGAGGAAGCGGGGGATGTCCGTTCCCTTGCCTTCATCGGCGGCGGGGGCCTTGTCCGCGCCGCGAGTCAGGCCCGCCATTCGTTCGAACAGCGTGCCGCCGGTCGCCACGCGCGAAGCGGGCTGCGGCGGGGGAGCAGGCTGAGCGGGCGCGGCTTCGGCGTTCTCCGCGCCCAGCAGCAATTCGTCCTCTTCCGCATCTTCATCGGAAAAGACCGCCGCCGGAGCCGGGGTCGGAGCCGAAAGCGGCTTTGGCGCAGCGGCCTTTTCCTCGACCGGGGGAACCAGCGGAGCAGGCGCGGGCGCTTCGGGCACGTCCAGTTCCAGCATCTCCGGGTCTTCCTCAACCACCGGCCTGGACGCGGCGGCCTGCGGCGAAGCGGCAGGCTTGGGCGCGGCGGACGGCACAGCGACCGATGGGCGGTTGGCGAAGCTGAACGGCTGGGTCAGCGGCGCTGCGCCCTGACTCGCTTCGCTGTCGATGCCCGTCGCGACGACCGACACTCGGATCTTGCCGTTCAGATTGTCGTTGAAGGCCGAACCCCAGATGATGTTCGCGTCCGGGTCCACCAGTTCGCGGATATGGTTGGCCGCCTCGTCCACTTCCATCAGGCGCATGTCGTCGCCGCCGACGATGGACACGATGACGCCCTTCGCCCCACGCATCGACACCCCGTCCAGCAGCGGGTTGGCGATCGCCTTTTCCGCCGCCTGGAGCGCGCGGCCATCGCCTTCGGCTTCGCCGGTGCCCATCATCGCCTTGCCCATCTCTCCCATCACGGAGCGGACGTCCGCGAAGTCGAGGTTGATGAGGCCGGGCATGACCATCAGGTCGGTGATGCCGCGCACGCCCTGCTGCAACACCTCGTCCGCCATCTGGAAGGCTTCCTTGAAGGTGGTGTTAGGATTCGCGATCAGGAACAGGTTCTGGTTCGGAATGACGATCAGCGTATCGACATGCTTTTGCAGTTCATCGATACCCGATTCCGCCGATTTCATGCGACGGCTGCCTTCGAAGGTGAAGGGCTTGGTCACGACGCCCACGGTCAGGATGCCGCGGTCCCGCGCCGCCTTGGCGATGACGGGGGCAGCGCCCGTGCCGGTGCCACCGCCCATACCGGCCGCGATGAAGCACATATGCGCGCCGTCCAGCGCCTGTTCGACCGAGGCGATGGTTTCTTCCGCCGCCGCCTTGCCGATTTCGGGACGCGATCCCGCGCCCAGGCCCTCGGTGATCTGCGGGCCAAGCTGGATGCGCCGTTCCGCCGGAGAGGCGTTCAGCGCCTGCGCGTCGGTATTGGCGACGATGAAATCCACGCCCTCGACACTGGCGGCGATCATGTTCGCGATGGCGTTGCCGCCCGCGCCGCCCACGCCGATCACCGCGATGCGTGGCTTCAACTCGTCCACATGCGGCGGGCTGATCTCAATACTCATAAATTCTAGCTCCCTCCAGCTTCGGCGACGTGAAGCGAAACTGACCTGAAAGGTTAATGCAACAGAAATGCGCGTATTTCACCAGTTAAATTCTTCCTAAACTCAATTCCGTCAATAGTTGGTCCGCATCGCCCGCATCATGCGCTGCCACCATTGGGGAGCGCTCAGACGATGCACGGTCTGCGGCGCGGGCGCCATGGTCCTTAGATCAACCGGGTTGGAAGCGCCGTAGAGCGCCAGCCCCGCCAGCGTGGCGAAGGCCGGGCCGCCATGCGCCTCCGGAAGCGCCGCGATCCCGCGCGGGCGGCCGATGCGGACGGCGCGGCCCAGCGCGCCTTGCGCATAGTCGGCAATGCCCTTCATCTCCGCGCCCCCGCCGGTCAGCACGACCTGGCGCCCTGTCGGCGAATTGAAACCCATGCCCGCCAGCGCGGCGTTCACCTCCACCATGATCTGGTTCAGGCGTTCGCAAATCACGCCGACCAGAGCGGCGCGCGTGATCTTTCCTCCTTCGGCGTTCGGCCCCGCATTCTGCCCCGGAATCGCGACATCGCCATGGGGCGTCGCGATCTCGATCATCTCGCGGAAGTCGCGGCGGTTCTGCATCGCCGAGCCGTAGAAGCATTTGACCCGCTCCGCCTGGCTGCGGCGGATGCCGAAGGCCGACGCGATATCGTCGGTGATATCCGAAGCGCCTATAGGAATGGAATGCAATCCCACCAGCATCCCGCCGGCATAAAGCGATACGTTGGTCACGCCTGCGCCCAGCTCCACCAGCGCCACGCCCAGATCGCGCTCCTCCTCCGACAGACAGGCAAAGCCCGTCGCGATCGGCGAGGCGACGATCGAATTGACGTTGAGATAAGCGCCACGCACGCAAAGGTCGAGATTGGCAAGCGGCGCGCCATCCGCCAGCACCACATGGATATCGACGCCCAGCAGGTCCGCGTGCATCCCCAGCGGCTTCTTGACCGGCACCTTGCCGTTAATGGTGAAGCAGGTCGGCTGGGCATGGAGCACCACGCGCCCGTCCGGGTCGATCCCCTGCTGCCCGGTGGCGAGCAGGTCGTCAATGTCGGTCTGTTCCACGCGATAGCCGCCCATGTCGCGCTCGACCGTCACCACGTCGCTGACCAGGCTGCCGCCGGAGAAGCTGACCCACACATCCTCGATATTGGTGCCCGCGACGCGCTCAGCCTGTTCCACCGTTTCGCGGACGGCAAGTTCGGTGCGCTCCATGTCGGCGATGAAACCGCGCCGCACGCCCCGGCTTTCGCGCTGGCCGGTGCCCAGGATCGTCAACTCGCCCGTTTCGGTACGCCCCGCGATCAGCGCAGACACCTTCCACGATCCGATATCGATCGCAGTGACAAGTTTTTCGACCTTGGGCTGGGCCATGGCGCCTTATCCCTCTCCGTCCGAGGCAGGCTTATCCCCCGCCGCTTCCGGCTTGTCCTGCGCCAGCCCCTGCGGCAGGCGGAGCACGAAACGGTCGGGATCGCGCATGTCGAACTTGACGATGCCCCGGCCCAGCAGGCGATTGACGCCGTCCATCCGCGCGAAATTCACCAGCGCCGAGGCGGAATCCTTGTCCCCTTCCGGCAGCGAAAGCGTCTCGCCCGATTGGAAGCGCAAGTCCCAGCGGCGGTTGCCGACCCATGTCGCACCCGCCAGCATGGGCTTCAAGGCAGGCGCATTCTCCATCAGCCGGTTAAGGCCCGCCGTCTGGAGATTGGCGTTCGGTCCCACGACCAGCGGCAGGTCGGGCATCGCGCCGGGCGACACGCCCTGGAGCACCACGCCCGCCACATCGATCAGTTGCAAGCGGCCCGCATTCTGCCACACGGCGACCGGCTCCCGCTCGACGATATCGACCACCAGCGTATCGGGAAGGCGGCGTGAAATGCGCGCGTCCTTCACCCAGCCAAGCTTCAACATCTCCTCGCGCACCCTGGGCAGGTCGAGCGACAGCATGGAACGATCCACCTGTCCCAGCGCGATATTATAGACGGGCATTTCATCCATGCGCTCGACGCCGCGCACCTCGACCTTTTCGACTTCGAAGCCCGCGCGCGCCGCAAGGTCCGCCGCGCCCTGACGCGCCATGCCGGGCAGGCCGAACATGATGGCGATGCCGCCCGCCAGCACCAGCGCTATGCCGACAATGGTCCAGCTCGCCAAGCGCTGCACCGTCGCCTCGCTGATAGGGAGGGCCGCGATGGCGCGGTCGATCCAGGAGCGCTGCTTGACCATGCGGCCCCGCCCCCTGCCGCGCGCGGAGGTCGTCCGCGTCAGCCGCGCGGTGCCGCCGCGCCGAATCCGTGCCTCACTCATTCAACGCCCCCATTTTCGGCCCCGTTTTCAGCGCATCCTCCACGATCCTCTCGACCAGTTCCGCATAGTCTATGCCCAGCTTCGCCGCCTGTTCGGGCACGAGGCTGAGCGGCGTCATACCCGGCTGGGTGTTGACCTCCAGCAGGAACAGACCCTCGATACCCTGCGAGTCGTCCCAGCGGAAGTCGGAACGCGACGCGCCCTTGCAGCCCAGCAGTTTATGAGCGCGTAGCGAGATCGCCTTGCACGCCTGCGCGATGTCGTCGGGAATGTCGGCCGGGCAGACATGCTCGGTCATGCCGTCGGTATATTTGGCGTCGAAATCGTAGAAGCCGCCCTTGGGCCGCAATTCCGTGACCAGCAACGACTCCTCGCCCAGAACGGCAGTCGTCAGTTCCCGCCCACGGATATAGGGTTCAGCCAGCAGTTCGTCGAAATGCAACCACGGCCCTTCCACATCGCGGCCGATGGGCGAGCCGTAATTGCCGCTCTCCGTCACGATGGCAACGCCGACGGAGCTGCCTTCATTGACCGGCTTCACCACATAGGGGCGCGGCAGCGGGTCGCCTTCGAACAGGGTTTCGCTCTTCACCATCTGCCCGCCGGGCATGGGGATGCCGTGGGGGACCAGCGCCTGCTTGGTGAGCTGCTTATCGATGGCGATGACCGAAGTGGCAAGGCCCGAATGCGTGTAGGTCAGGCCCATCAGGTCCATCATGCCCTGCACTGTGCCGTCCTCGCCCGGAACGCCATGGAGCGCGTTGAACACGACATCGGGTCTGGTTTCGGCAAGGCGCAGCGCGACATCGCGGTCCATGTCGATCCGCGTCACCCTATGCCCGCGCGATTCCAGTGCCTTGGCGACGCCCTCCCCGCTCGAGAGCGAGACGGGGCGCTCCGCCGACCAGCCGCCCATCAGGACGGCGACATGCCACGGACCCCGGCTCACTTCTTCTCACCCACGCGTTGAATCTCCCACTCCAATTCGATGCCGCTCTTTTCCCGAACGCGGCGACGGACTTCTTCGCCCAACGCCTCGATATCGGCGCTGGTCGCATCGCCAAGATTGAGGAGGAAATTCGTATGCTTTTCCGAAATCTGCGCGCCGCCCAACTTGAGGCCCCGGCATCCGGCTTCATCGACCAGCGCCCATGCCTTGTGCCCTGCCGGATTCTTGAAAGTCGATCCGCCCGTCTTGCTGCGGAGAGGCTGGCTTTCCTCGCGCGCGGCGGCAATACGGTCCATCTCCGCCTGGATCGCGGCGGGTTCTCCCGACACGCCCCGGAACAGGGCGCTCACCACCACGGCGTCTTCGGGCAGCGTGCTGTGGCGATAGGTGTAGCCCAGCGCATCGAGCGGCAGCGTGACGCGCTCGCCCGAACGCAGCACCACCTCGCACTCCACGAGTATGTCGCAGGTTTCGCGGCCATAGGCCCCGCCGTTCATCCGCACGAAACCGCCGACCGTGCCGGGGATGGAACGCAGGAACTCAAGGCCCCCGATGCCCGCATCGCGCGCGGTCGAGGATACCAGGATGCCCGATGCGCCGCCGCCGCAGCGCAGGGTGACGGCATCCATCTGCTCCACCTTTGCGAAGGGCTTGCCCAGCCGCACGACCACGCCGGGCACGCCGCCATCCCGCACGATCAGGTTGGAGCCAAGGCCCAGCGCCATGACGGGAATGGACGGGTCCGACAAGCGCAGGAAATCGGCCAGGTCTTCGGCGTCCTTCGGCTCGAACAGCCATTGCGCCGCGCCGCCCGCCTTGAACCAGACGAGCGGCGCCAGCGGAGCCTGCGCCTTGAGCGTGCCGCGCACGGCAGGCATGGCCTCCTCCGGCAAAGGCGCAATGCCGGTCATGACGGCGCGTTCTCGCTATAATCTTCACTCTGAACCCGGTTCAGGATTCTCCGCGCCGCCGCGAACGGAGTCGCGTGAGAAGAAATGGATGCTGAAACACGTTCAGCATGACGGCAGGAATGAAGGGAAGGCGTGCGCGTCATGTCAGGCCGCTTCCTTCCCCGCGATGGCCGGCGCAAGGCCCGCCGCCCATTTGGTGATGTCGCCCGCGCCAAGGCAGATTATTATGTCATCGGCCTGCACGTCCGGAGCGATCAGGCGGGCGAGATCGTCCGCGCCTTCCACGGTGAAGGCTGCGCGGTGGCCCCGGCGTTTCAACCCCTCGACCAGCGCGGCGCTGTCCACGCCCTCGATCGGTTGCTCGCCCGCAGGATAAACCGGCGCAGCATAGACAATGTCCGCGTCGTTGAACGCCTGCTGGAACTCGTCCATCAGGTCGCGCAGGCGGGTGAAGCGGTGCGGCTGGACCACGGCGATGACGCGGCCTTTGGCACCTTCGCGGGCGGCGGCGAGCACGGCTTTGATCTCGACCGGATGGTGGCCGTAATCGTCGATAACGGTCGCGACGCCTTGGGCGGCCGGGATTTCCCCGACCTTGGTGAAGCGGCGCTTGACCCCGCCGAACTTGGCGAAGCCGGTGCGGATGATCGCGTCTTCAATGCCCATGTGCAGCGCCACGCCGATGGCGGCCATGGCGTTGAGCACATTATGGCGGCCCGGCATCGGCATTTCGATGCCCTCGATGCGACGGATGGAGCCGTCGCGCTCGCGGATCTGCACGTCGAAACGGTTGCCGCCGGGGATCGGCTGCACATTTTCGCCGCGAATGTCGGCCTGCGCGGAAAAGCCGTAGGTCACGATGCGCCGGTCCTGCACGCGCGGCAGGATCGCCTGCACTTCGGGATGGTCGAGGCACAGCAGGGCCGCGCCGTAGAAGGGCACATTCTCGACAAACTCGACGAAGGCGTCCTTCACCGCGTCGAAATCGCCATAATGATCGAGATGTTCGGGATCGATATTGGTCACGACCGCAATGGTGCCGTCCAGCCGCAGGAAGCTGCCGTCGCTTTCGTCCGCCTCCACCACCATCCACTCGCTGTTGCCCAGACGCGCGTTAGAGCCGTAGCTGTTGATGATGCCGCCGTTGATAACCGTCGGATCGACCCCGCCAGCGTCCAGCAGGGCCGCGATCATGGAGGTCGTGGTGGTCTTGCCGTGAGTCCCCGCGACCGCGACCGTCGACCTGAGGCGCATCAATTCCGCCAACATCTCCGCGCGGCGGATGACAGGCACGCGCTTCTCCAGCGCCAGTTCGACTTCGGGATTGCCCCGCTTGATAGCTGTGGAGGTCACCACCACGGCAGCGTCGCCCAGATTTTCCGCCCTATGGCCGATCATCACGGCAATGCCCTTCTGGCGCAGGCCCTCCACGACATAGCCTTCGGCCACATCGCTCCCCTGAACCTTGTAACCCAGATTATGCATCACCTCGGCGATGCCGGACATGCCTATGCCGCCAATACCGATGAAATGGATCGTGCCGATGTCGGTGCCGACACCCTTCATGCCTTTATCTCCGAAACATCACCGTCATCCCGGCGGAAGCCGGGATCTCTCTTTTCTTGAAGAGCGACCGGGAAAGAAGAAGTGAGATGCCAGCGTTCGCTGGCATGACGAAAAAGAGGCGCCGTCATGCAGGCACGCCCTGCAAATTGAGGCTGGTCGGCGTCGGGCCGACGCGAACCGGATCGTTGAGAATGGGCGCGGACCCGATGCTTTCCAGCAGGTCCGCCATGTCGCGCGCGGCATCGGGACGGCCGCAGGCCCGGGCGCGTCTGGCCGCGTTCTGGAGAGCGCCCGGCTCCATCGCCATCTTCTGCATCTGCTTGGCGAGTTCGACCGCCGTGAAGTGCGCCTGCCTTATGGTGCGCGCGCCGCCCGCCTCGGTCATTTCGCGGGCATTGGCGGTCTGGTGATCGTCCATGGCGCTGGGCAGCGGAACGAGGATGGCGGGACGCCCCGCGCAGGTCAGTTCCGCCAGCGTCGAAGCGCCCGCCCGCGCGATGACGAGATGCGACCAGCCCAGCTTTTCCGGCACATCGTTGAAATAAGTCGCCAGATCGGCGGGGATTTCAAGGTCGGCATAGAGCTTGCGGACGCGCTCTATATCCTCGGTGCGGCATTGCTGCGTCACTTGCAGACGTCGGCGCAGGCTCAACGGCAACATGCCAAGGCCGTCCGGCACGACGCTCGACAGGACGGTCGCGCCCTGGCTGCCGCCGATCACCAGCACGCGGAACACGCTTTCGTCGGTCAGCGCGGGAAATTCCTCGTCCCGCAACAACTTGACCTCCTCGCGCACCGGATTGCCGATCAGGTGCACCTTGGCCGCATATTTGTCCTTGAGCCGTTCGACCACCGGATAAGCGGTCGCGATCGCATCGACCCGGCTCGCCAACAGGCGGTTGACGCGACCCAGCACGGCGTTCTGCTCATGGATCGCGGTGGGGATGCCATCGGCCAGCGCCCCCAGCAGCGCAGGCATGGCCGGATAGCCGCCAAAGCCCACCACGGCGGTCGGCCGGAACGTATCATTCAGGCGCCGCGCCATGGCCCGTCCGGCGAGGATCGCCTTCAAGGCGCCCGGCCAGCTTTTCGGATTGCTGGTCATGCGGCCGGCGGGCAGCACATGAACCTGCGCCTTGTCGAAGATGCCGGGGATCTTCGCGCCACGCTCATCCGTCACCAGCGCGACATGATGGCCCCGCGCCATCAGCTCTTCGGCGACGGCATGGGCGGGAATCATATGACCGCCCGTCCCGCCGGCGGCGAGGACGAAGTGACGGGAAATGCTCATCGGCCACTCCATTTGACGACGGTATGCCGCCCCATGAAGGGGTTGCGCCGCGTGAATGCGAGCAACAGGCCTACCCCGATACAAAGCGCCAGCATAGAGGAGCCGCCATAGCTGATAAAGGGCAGCGTCATGCCCTTCGACGGAAAAATCTGGGCGTTGACGCCCATGTTGATGATCGCCTGCAAACCGAACTGGGTGGTAAGGCCCGCCGCGGCGAGGATCGTGAAATTATCCTCCTCATCCAGCAGGCGCAGGAGCACGCGAACGATGATGGCGAGATACAGCACCGCGATGGCGATACAGGCGAGCAGGCCGAACTCTTCCCCGATCACCGAGAAGATATAATCGGTATGCGCTTCGGGCAGGCGAAACTTGTTCTGCCCGCCGCCCGGACCCACACCCATGAAACCGCCATGGGTGATGGTGCGATAGGCAAGGTCCGTCTGGTCCGGTCCGACCGATTGATCGACGCCGATGCCGAGGAAGTCGTTGATGCGCTGCCGCCCGTTTTCGTAGAACATATACATCGCCACCAGCCCGCCCAGGCCCAGCCCGGCCATCGTGCCGATGAAGCGCATAGACACCCCCGACAGCAGCAGCAGGCACCCCCAGCACGCCGCGAAGATCACCGTCTGTCCAAAATCCGGCTGACGCATCAGGATCAGCGCGACGAAGGCCGTGACCACGCCGGTCAGCGGAATGACCGGCAGCGTCTGGTCCTGTCCCCGCAACGACAACAGCCACGCCATCGTCACCACATAGACGGGCTTGAGGAATTCGGAGGGCTGAAAACGAAAGCCGGGCAGGTCGATCCACCGCTTCGCGCCGTTGACGGTCGATCCCAGCACGGGAACCAGAAGAAGCGCCAGCACGAACAAGAAACACATGATGACCGCGAAACGCCGCGCCTGCGGGCGGGGAAGCATGGAGATCACCAGCATGATCGGCAGGCCCAGTCCTACCCACATGAGCTGGCGATAGAAATAGATCAGCGAGTTGACCGTGATCGTGGCGGTCGAACGGTCGATGGCGGCGACCGGCGAGGCAGCGGCGACCGCGACCAGCCCGACGGCCATCAGCGCGACGATCAGCGACAGCAGCACACGGTCGATTTCCCAGAACCAGATGGCGAGCGCCGTCCGTTCGCGCGGCACGGTGCGGGACTTGAAGCCCTTCACCAATTCCCCTGCCCTGAACATGCCTGCTCGCCCCTTCCTTCTGTCCGCCGGACCCTATTCCAGCGCCGCGACGGCAGCGGCGAAGGCATCGCCGCGCGCTTCGAAATCGCGGAACTGGTCGAAACTCGCACAGGCGGGCGACAGCAGCACCACATCGCCCGGCTGCGCCACCCGCGCCGCACGGCGAACGGCGGCCGATAGCATCTCGCTGTCGTCCACCGCCATATGCGAGCGCAGCAGGTCGGCGAACATATGCCCCGCCTCGCCGATGGTATAGGCGTGCGCGACATTGCCGAACCGGGGCGCACACTCGTCCAGATTGTCGGTCTTGGCCAGGCCGCCGACGATCCAGTGAATGCGAGGACGCCCGTTCACCGGCGGAAAGGCCGCCAAGGCAGGCGCGGTCGAGGCGGGATTGGTCGCCTTGCTGTCGTTGACGTAGAGGACGCCGTTCAGCGTACGGACGGCCTGCATACGATGGGGCAGGCTGGCGAAGCTGGCGAGGGCGTTAAATATCGTGGGCAAATCTATGCCAAGTGTACGGCAGCACGCAATCGCCGCCCGGGCATTTTGCAGGTTGTGCGGACCCTGGAGCGATGGCCAAGCTGATTGATCTGTCACATTGACGCTATCGATTTCGATAGCTTCATGTCCAGACCAGTCATCCAAAATCTGATGCTTTGCTTCAGTAGCAGCATCGATAATCGCAACACCGTCCGATGACTGCATCGCAAACAAGCGCGCCTTGGACGCCACATAGCCCTCGAATCCATTATAGCGGTCGAGATGATCGGGCGTGATGTTGAGCAGCACCGCCACGTCGCAATCGAGGCTGTGGGTCAGGTCGATCTGATAGCTCGACAGCTCGAGCACATAGACGCCCACCCCTTTCAGGTTCGGCTCCAGCGGCTCCTGCCCCAGGATCGGCAGGCCGATATTGCCGCCCATCCGCGTGGGATAGCCCGCCTGCTCGATGATATGGTGGATCAGCGCCGTGGTGGTCGACTTGCCGTTTGTGCCGGTGATGCCGACCACCTTGTGCGGCGGCAGCGTCGGCCGGGCGAGCGCGAACAGTTCGATGTCGCCGATGATCGGCACGCCCGCCAGCTTCGCCTGCATCGCGATGGGGTGACGGTTGAGCGGCACGCCCGGCGACACGACCACGCCGTCGAAGCCCTTGAGGTCGATTTCCGCCGGGTCAGCCAGCTCCGCCTTGTCGGCGACGGCTGCGCGCGCTTCCTCCCGGCTGTCCCACGCAACCACTGTCGCGCCGCTGGCTGCCAGCGTCTCGACCGTGGCCAGACCCGACCGCGCCAGCCCCAGCACCGCATACCGCTTGCCCGCGAAGACATTCGAGACGATCCCCATCCCTTATCTCAGCTTCAGCGTGGCAAGGCCGGCGAGCGCCAGCACGAAGGCGATGATCCAGAAACGGATCACGACGGTCGGCTCGGCCCAGCCCAACTGTTCGAAATGATGGTGGATCGGCGCCATCTTGAATACGCGTTTGCCGGTCCGCTTGTAGAAGAAGACCTGGATGATGACGCTCATCGCTTCCACCACAAACAGACCGCCGATGATGCCCAGCACGATTTCATGATGCGCGGTGACGGCAATCACGCCGATGGTGCCGCCCAGCGCGAGGCTCCCCGTATCGCCCATGAAGACGGCGGCGGGCGGCGCGTTGAACCAGAGGAAGGCAAGGCCCGCCCCGATGATCGCGCCGCACAGGATGGTGAGATCGCCGGCGCCCGGCACATGCGGGATGCCCAGATAGGTGGCGAAGTCGGCGCGGCCCACCAGATAGACGATCAGCATGAAGGCCAGCGAGGCGATGATGACCGGCATCGAAGCAAGGCCGTCCAGCCCGTCGGTCAGGTTCACCGCATTGCCGAACGCCACGATCACGAAGGCCGCGAACAAGAAATAGAACGGTCCCAGCTCAATTGCCGGACCGTTATAGAAGGGCACGTACAGCGCAGTATTGCCATGATGGTTGACGATCATCCACGCCGCGAAACCCGCGATCAGGAACTCGAACAACAGGCGTACCTTGCCCGAAAGCCCCTTGTGGCTGGCCTTCGTCACCTTGTCGTAATCATCGAGGAAGCCGATCGCGCCGAAACCCAGCGTCACGAACAGGCAAGCCCACACGTAGACGGACGACAGATTCATCCACAGCAGCACCGACACGATCATCGACGTGAGGATCATCAGCCCGCCCATGGTCGGCGTGCCCCGCTTGGCGAGATGGCTTTGCGGGCCGTCGTCGCGGATCGGCTGGCCTTTGCCCTGACGCACGCGCAGCCAGCCGATAAAGCGCGGCCCGATGACAAGGCCGATCAGCAGGGCCGTGGCGATCGACGCGCCCGCCCGGAAGCTCAGATAGCGAACGAGGTTGAAAATCCCCGCGAAATCCAGTGTCTGGGCAAGCCAGTAGAGCATTAATTCCCTTCCCCGTTCAGGGCCGTTTCCTCAAGCGCGGCGACAAGGCGGGACAGGCCGATGCCATTCGATCCCTTGACCAGGATCGCGTCGCCAGCGCGCATTTCCGATTGCAGCAA
>Ga0182744_1001630_pt1 | contig 19460 bp, 10 predicted proteins | sample eDN3rd30CKraftMG_FD_128525 | JGI IMG/M metagenome (GOLD analysis project Ga0182744, IMG submission 128525) | Enriched Miracle-Growth compost microbial communities from Emeryville, California, USA - eDNA 3rd pass 30_C Kraft MG (version 2) (version 2) ...
CATACAGATTATTGGCTAATAGGTAAGCAGCCATCGTGTATTGCACACCAAACTTAGAGTCTTCTAAGTATTGATTTAAATACTTCGAATTGCGCCCTTCAATAGCCAGTTGATTTGAAAATATATCTTGAAACAAACACAGAATATTATCTGGTCCGGCCTTAGCAACAAAAGCTACATTGGCCTCATCAATTTCTTCAATACCAACTTTAAGATAAGAGACAATTTGCTCCCAACTCATCATTGGCAGCCCACCGTTGCCATTAAAGACTGTGGTGCCTTGATCTTGGTATTTAGCTAAGGGTCCTACAAATCGTACATCAAAAAAGCTCTCAGGCACTTCAAACTGTACGATATCAGCGTTCAATAGTGTTTGAGCGGTGATGGCTTTCATGCCGTCTTGAATGCGTTGAGCCAAGTCCATTACCGCAGGCTTGACGACGTTACGTGCAATGCCTAAATGCTGAATAATCTTTTTAGCATCTTCAGCGATATAGTAGTCCATCACCTTAGCGTCCATATCAGGTTCAGTCTGAGAGACTGCTACCAGGGGATTGCCCGCTAGGTTTTCAGCAATGTTATTTAGCCGCTCTTCAGGATCGCTATCAGTGAGGGCTTTGCCTTGGTCAGAATTATAGTAAACGGAGTTAACAACGTCCTTTTGACGCTGATGATGAATCAGCATGCTTAAAGGCGAGCCCTCATGAGCACTGGCCACGAGTTTATTTTGAGTCCACAGCGCAGTCAACGGGACAGCTGCTTTAACAATCTTAGCGCTTAGCATACTGAGCCGCTCCTAGTTCATTAATAAAGTGAGTTTGCAGATTGGTTAGCATTTGTTCAGCTAATTGACTGCGTCCATGTTTAGAGATATATTGATCTGTGCCACGTTTGCACATCACCTCTTGAGCCAACCCCAGACCATACTCAACAGCTGTCGAGAGGGTCTGAAGTGTCGTATATTCTTGGTCGATATTTTTCATCTGAATCTTTCCTACTGACAAATGTTGTCTTTGGAGATAGGTAGTCTAAAAGCAAATACGCTCATAAGTTAAAACTAATTTTACTTGAGTATTGCAACGTCAGTCCTCATACTGATGGAACCTATAAGGCATATAAGAGAAGGCCGAAACCTTCTCTTATCGTTTAATTATTAATTTTTGTTTGCGCTACTATAGGCAGCAATTGCTCGCTCCGTTGCTTTTAACATCAGACGAGCATCAATACCCATTTCGTAGACAGAATTTACAATTCGATTACCTACTGATTTAATACCAAATTTAGCATCAATAAGTACTCCAGACTCAGACTGTAAGGGCTCGCTCGTGACCTCAGAGACTACGGTCTTGAGCTGATTACTAATCACAGCTTTATCACCTACACCCATAGGCTTTACAGTCGTGATATAAACCCAAATGACTAATTCGTCAATAGCCAAAGGTGTACCATTGACTCGATAGCTTTCGCCAAGCGTGGAGCCTGAGAGATTCTTTAATCCCAGAGCCGCTCTTTCTTTAGCAAATTGCTTATCCGAGGCGTTAGCAATCTCAGACAGTGATGGGCTCATGTCTTCGATCTCACCATTGTAGTAGACTTCAATGCGTTCGATTACACCGTCATGGTCTGCTCTTGGTGTTTGAGCCTTTAGTAGGCGCAAGGCTGCAATCGAGTCTTCATCGAAAATACTAGAGCCCGCAGTGACACTATCTTCAATAATACAAAGATGGTCATCGGCTCGTACTTTCTGGCCGACTTTAACTAACTGGTGTACGGCTTGATTAAAGCGTACCGTAATTGGAATAGGTTCGCTCACCTTGGAGGTCAACTTCTCGGCTAATCGCACTGAAATGCTAGAAGCATCTTCGTATGTTTCGCCTACCTCTACTAAACCAATGGTTGCTTGGACTGCATTTTTCCAAACCACGGTGTTATATGCGACGGTGTCAGTTGTAAAGAATTCTTCATTATAAGTCAGAATGTCACCCTTTTTAAAAGTGTCACCCTTTTTAACCTTACACACTAAAGTGAAAGGAAAAGTCAAAGAGGCGCTACGACCAAATTGACGACCTAATGGGTAGCCTTCCTCACGACCATCAGCATAACGCACTAAGACTCCTTCAGGCTTCACTGATAGTACTTCGCCATCTTGCTCAGCGGCTTTAGCAAACATCTCAGTCGTTTGCTGCGCTAAAGTGCTTTCTTTACCAGTTCTAACAATAGGTGCAGTATAGTCTTTACAGAAAATACCGTGCCCATGTTGGATTCCGATAAATGCTACGCGTTTGCCATCATCGTTTAACGCGTATGGCGAAAGCGCAGCAGCAGTGCTAATCAAATTACCGATACCGTCTTTTTCTAAATCGAATTGTTCGTAAGTGCCTCTTAGGCTAGTGAGCTTCGGATTGGTGGCAGCGTAGTTATTAACCGCTACTTTACCCGAATCAACAGTAGATTCAGAAACTAAACCTTCTTCAGCTTCAGTAAAAAGGCGCACTTCCTTAGTCATCGATAAGCTGGTTCGTCCACCCGTTCCAGTAAAGGAGAGCGCATCGATTTGCTTGACATCTTCAACGGGGTTGATGTCATGCACTTGTAGCTTAGCCGCATCCGTGCTGATGCTATTGAATACTGCGTACGGACTTAGATCAATAGGCTGGCGCGCTCGAGAAGGCTTAAATTGATGTGCGCGTACCGCCTTAATGAGCTCACTGTACACCGCACCTGCAAAACGCTCATAGCCTCTAATTCGATCTTTGACTACCGGCACATGATCATCAATGAGCATCTCAGCTGCTCGCAGCAACAATCCTCTAAAATGAATCGGTTCTCCCATTTCTTCTAGCAGTTCACGGGTGATCGGATCGACAAAGAGTTTATTGAGACTATCGATACTAGTGACAATACGCCCTGGCAGCCCATGCTCTTCTAATACGTTAATATAAACGTCAGGAGAGTTAAAGTCATGCAGGCGATATTGCTTTAGGCTTCGGTGAAACTTAGTAAATCCAGCCAAGATCAAAGTCGCTGCCCGATCATTCTTATTAAAGACTAGCGTCTCATCAGCAAAGATTAAACGATATTCATCGTCTTCTAGTCGCACTTGCGTACCAGCCGATACTCTGCGAAGTCGAGGCGAGAGTAAAGCAATTAATTGCTCTAGACCCATCTCTAGTCCTAGCATAAAGCCTACTGGGACTTCTTTTTTACTGATACCGGCTTCGATATACTCTAATGGAGCCTTATTGACAGGAAGTCCTAAAATGGTCTCAATGCGACCAAGTACTTCGAGCGCTTCATTATTTCTAAGCACAAAGAACTGATCTTTACCGTCGACGACTAAGATGTCTTTTCCAACAAAGCCGATAGGGACTTGATTTTTTTGAATTAAACTATCGTACTTAGCCGCAGTTAGCTGATCGATAAGAAGGTGATTGTCTAAAACAAAATGAATCACACCCTCTTTCACGAGTTCCGTTCTCACCTTAAACTGGCTAAAGCCTTGGGCTAAAATAGTGAAGATGCGAGGCCGTTTAATTTTAGGTTCAAAAACACTGATGGCTTCTACATCAAAAATAGTTTTTGCCTCTAAGGCACCAGCCCGAATCGTCTTTGTAATCCAATTACCGTAATCATTGGCTTTGCGTTCGGTGCGATTAATAAAGAGTTTGCCGTAGTAACTGGTTAAAGATACTTGAGAGGGCGCAGTCTTTTTAATCGGTAAGTGTACCGCTTGTTGGGTTCGAAACCGATACTTTACGCCATTGATCTTAAAGTCTCCGTTACGACTAACCTCTGGTAAGATAAAATGGATCGTAGACGGTTCGCCCTCAATCGGACTGAGGCGCGCCTCATAGAGGTAGTGCGCACCTAGCACGGACTCTTCGCGCGTCATTTTAAAATTTGTGACGGCTACGCCTGCATGTTGCAAATTCATCACCATGCTAGCGACATCGCGGTGTAAGATATCGGTATTATACTTACGATTAAATTCCAGTAAAGTAGAACCGATAATCGATTTATCGTCTACCGTTGCAATTTGAGGCAAGGTCTCAGGCGGTTTAATCTCTAACGCTTCTTTAGGAATCTGGATAAATTCTTCTAGCGTTTGGCCATTATCCATTTTAATGGATTTATAGCTATTGGCTTGTCTAGAAAATCTTGCGTATTCAGTCGCGTTGATCAACCCAGCCTCGGCGTATTCTTCCGCAATACGCATAAGCCCATCTTCATAGCTAACGGGTAAGAACTTATTGCGCTCACTTAGCTGCGCCTGGCCTGTGGTGCTAGGCGCGTTTGATTGCTGAGTTTTTTCTTTTTGAATTTGATCATTAATTTTATCTAAGACACGCAGATCCTCATCAATCATAGCAGTGAAGTCTTCAATATTCTCTTCATCTAAAAGAATAAGATCATCACTTTTTTGATTGAGTTTGGCTTGTTTATCAAGCGCTTTCTCAATGGCTTGCGCTTTTTCTAGAACCTGATCGTCTTGTTTTTTATTTTGCGTTTCGTCTAAATCAGTTTTAGTCTGCGAGGCGCTTTTAACGACCACCTGTCCAGTTGCAGCATCTTTAACTAAGACGAGATCTTCAGCGTCATCCTCATCGTCTTCGACGGCTTGAGCATCTTGTTCGATGGTATCATCTTCATCGACTGTACCCTTTAGTACTGTAATTAAACCACGCAGGAACATGCGTTTTAGAAGATCCGCATCAACACCTTTATTATTAACTTTGCCTTGGCCAGACTGCTCAATGCGTTCAATCTCCTCACCCGTAGAGAGTCGGTAGCGATTAAAGGTATCGAGTCTAAATCCGACCCATTTTCCAGAATCTTGGAAAATGATATTAATTTTGTCGTAGTGTTCAGGCGAGATAAAATTAAATAAAGAGAAACTTCGATAACTGCTAATCCAGCGCCACAGTTCTAGAATCACACGCTCTTCGGTATTGGCAAAAATCTCCAGCAAATTGATCGGTAATCGAGCTTGATTTTCGGCTCGAATCAGATTGCTTGCGCCCGGCAGTGTCTGCGGTAGATCAAAAATGAGAAACTGCTGTCGATTTGTACTGCTGGCAGCTTCATTGACAGTTTTTATTACTGTAGCAAATTTGTTATACCAAGCGTTGTAGTCGGAGTATTTATTTTCAATATACCGATAACGTTTGTCGATATTGCAATAGTTATAGACCAACTGGATATGAGGCATGGAGTACATCTTGCTCACATCCACTAACCGACGATACTTACGATGAGTGCGTAAGTACTTCATGAAGTCGGTTTGTAGATTAACAGCTTTGGTAATGGGGTTACCTTGTAATTCAAGTCCAGGACTATACTCAAAGACCGAAACCATTTGAATCGGATTAGTCACCGAGCGCAAGGCATATAAGTCTTCAGCCGGACCCCATTCAGTTAATGATTCTCCAATGTAATGCAACACACTGGTTTTCGGTAACTCTAAGAGTTCGAGTGGATTTTTATGGGGTTGTGCGATCTGACTTAACTTAAACGAAGAACGCCTTCTGTAATAAGTGTCGTATAGTAACATGAATTAACCTTTTCTGGCAGATAGATTATAGAGCACCAAATCAATCGTGGGGATGCTCGCACTCATCTTTAAAGATCCATTGATATTAACGTAAGCTCTTGGTTGCTTGAGATAATCCTTTATCTCAGCCCGAGCCTCATCGGTGTAGACTGCATTAAAGGACATGGTCGAATTCTTCAGTATAGTGCGTTAGGCTATACCCGTTTTTAAGCATGCAAGACTTAAAAACTGCTCCGGACTTTCTCCGGAAGTCGAGACTATCAAAATGTTATCGTAAAGGCTTTTTATCCTCTACTTCTATCCCTTCAATTTGGTAAATATTGATAATAAGCTTCAGTCTTTCTCTTAAGTCCAGGATATGAGAAAAGATCTCTTATGAACTTCTCATGCTTCTTTCTGAAATTAATGTTGACACATATCTTGTTTGTACCAGACATTTGACAATTGGGTTGATATGAATATACAGTATAAACCCAATTAAGTAAACCAGAAACGAAGTAAGGTGAGGCGCTTGAGAATGTGCACGAAACACCCATATAACCGTTACCATCAAAAAATCCCCTTAGAAATGGAAGCGGATTATTTAACCATGATGGAAAAGGTAATGTAAGACTTTTTCTATTGGAAAAACCGTAATACTGGCTTAAGTAATTAATAAGCTCAACAGATCCTAACGTTATACCAAGCTGGCGACTACCGACATTATTGATTTTTAGGCGAATTCGGTCTAGAGGTAGATTAAAAAAATTCAATATTCTAACCAATACCTCTGAATCTCGTTCTTGCAAAAAACAATCAATAGATCTCGAATGACTAAAATTTCCGTCAGCAGCAAGAAACCCAATTATGTATTGGGCTTCTACGTCAAAAGGATTTTTGATCCTGGAAATGTCTAATTTGGGCCTACTACTATTCGGGATTATATTATTTTTTAAATGATGATATCTAACCACTGAATATTCTATTCCGGTAAGGTTAGATATTTCCGACATTGTAAGACCTTCGTTTTTCCATTTTTGAAGCATTTCAATATTCATGACTTTCCTAGTTGTCGAGTATGTATCATAAACATAATACAATTAGGAGTGAGTCAGATAGTTCGGCATACGTTTTCACCCTTAGCAATATCTAGTAGGGTGGCGCGGACTCGTGGCTAAATTATAGTCTACTGATTGCAGTAGGATCATTAGCTATGCTCTGCCCCTGACTAACACTTTACTGTTAGCCTTCGGTTCACATTCCCATCTCAGGGTCTATGCTTAATTCCGCACTCATAATCCGATACATTACTGTACTGGACGACATATTCTATCTTCATCTCTATCGTAAATTTAATTACCTTACGATAGAGAGCTTCCCATTTCGCATCACTTGATGCTACAATTAGTCGTTGAACCTTCTTCTCTATATAGAGAAGCTTGGCTGCGGATTGAACAATCTTTCTCTCTTTTACCGTACCTGAGTGATTAGTTCAGCCCTATAGTCTATTACTAGCTATAGTTGGTGTAGAAAGCTCTAAGTCCGTTCCCGTCAATTAAGGAAGTTTTTTATACTACACATTGCTGTGCAGGGAGACCTGGTTATTGATATTAATATCATTAATATCCTTGATCTCCATCATGATCAGCGGTCAATCCCGCTAATCGAGTCGTGTGTGGTGAGAGTGTATCGTAGAATTCTCCACCCACAATCGGAAATTCAAATGCAATAGTGAGCTCTGGATCTTTTTGCCAGTTTTCATTGAGCGGATAGCGCTTCTCGGATTCAATCGTAGTCTTTACCGAAGAGATAGACGGATAAATTGAACCTTCGCCAGCAATTGGGTATCGAGTCATAAATGCTGGGTATTCATCGACCTTATCATAGACCGATAAGTATAACAGCTCCGTGAGCGTAATCGGACTCACGTATTTTTTATTAAACCCTTCGGGTAAATCTCGAATATCGTAGAAGATTTTAAAAGTCGCATCTGGTCCTTTATAAATCAGAGCGGGGTAGTGATTTGAGATTTCAATGGGTTTATGTCGGATGTGCTTATTTGTAAAACGAGAGTATAATTTATCCAAACCCTCATTACTCATCCAAAGATCATAGACTTCAGGCTCAATATAGACTTCTTCGGATTCTAGAGAGTCTTTATTGATAAGGCGAGCAGGTAGATCAGGCGAGACAAAAGCATGACTAATGGGACCAGTCTTAATGAGGTATTTGCTAGACTGACCGATAGCGACCAAAAATTGTAATAAACCCACTAAGGTATTATTCACGTTTGGAATGCCTTTTTCACCGAGCTTTGTCGTCTTATGGATAAAAGACGTAATCACATTTCTTGTGCCGTTTTGAATACGCCGTGAGAGCCATTTACCAGCGAGAAGCTTTTTCTTACCCGAGGTCAAAGAGACGATATATTCAAAGAGCTCTTGAAAGATTAACTGTAGTCTGAGTCGGGTATTATCAAAGAGCTCGGGGTTGTGCTTGACACCTGCCTCTGAGATTGTATTGGAGGCACCAAGTAGTTTGCGATAAATATCATTGATCTCATCGCTCACAGGCCGGCCATCTTCGCCCACTTCTAAGTCTCTGATCCCGGCTGGAATTACTAAGACTTTGCTGGTCATCGCCTTTTCTTTATTGTTTTCAATAAAGGTAATGCGCTCATTTCTCGAAGCACTTTTATTGCGCTTAAAGTCAATTTGTTTCCAGTACTTTAAAAAGAAACTAAAACCAGTACCAGCGTTTTTTGTTAAGACGTCTGCGGGATCAAAGTCTTTGATCTCAGGATTCCAGACCGCATATTTCTTACCGTAGATAATATCGCTATAGAAAGCACGCAGTTTATTTAAAGACAGAAAGATCAATGGATGCATGATTTCGATCTTAGTATCGATGTACGCCACTCGCCTAGAGCGCTTGATATCACCAACGGCTCCAAAATACGGAATGGAGTATAATCCTCGATCGTTAAATTCACCATTGACATCAAAGATATCGAGCGAATCAATTTGACCTAAACCAATGAGGTTATTGGGTACTAAGTATAAAATACTAATATTAAAGGCGGTGTCTAAACCTGATCTAGACATAAGGGGTTCCTCGCAAGGATTCGGTTTGGCTTTTAACCCTATGATTGTTGGCTAAAATAAAGGAAGGAGAAGTCGATTTGCTTCTTCTTTAGTTGTAATGGAGCTTTTTCGCAATGGCAAAGAAGACAGATAATTTTAACGCGGACCCCTTTGGAGGTCCAGACCCTTTTGAGTTTGGCGATCTCTTTAACGAGAAGCCGAAAAGCTCACTGGATAAAGCTAAAGACTTTGCCAAGGGTTTAGGCAGTGGCGCGGCCAGTTCACTGCTCTCGCCCAGTGTCATCTCAGGCATCGTCAATAAAACCATGCCTAAAGGCTATGGTAAGGCCACTGAAGGAATACTTGAACTTAAAAGCGGCTTAGACGAAGTCTATGAAGAGGCGAAGACTCAAGGCCGTGGCCTGACAAATTCGCTAAAACGCACAACTGGCGTAATTGCCAGTTCTTTTGAAGATTATTTACCAAAAAGCACTGCAAAAGCGCTAAAGGATTGGAGTCGAACAGGCGATGCTCAAGACTATCGAAAGTCTGCCGAACAGCTTCAGCAAGAGAAGATCGATCAAGTCTTAAAAGAGACTTTTGGTGAAGTCATCAAAAGTCAAGCACATAGCGAGGCTCGCACCGAAGCGCGCGAAGCCGTTAAGATTGCAGCAGAAAACAAGCATCGGATTCGTTCTTATAATCAGAATGAAAAAATTGTTGCTGGTATTGCAAGACTTAACGCGTATAATGATCGAGTTAATTTTAATTATCAGAGAAAAAGCTTAGAGCTGCAATATAAGCAGTACTTTTTGCAAGCTAAGACGCTAGAGACAATCCAAGCCACTCAGAGCTTACAGGCTGAAGCGCTAAAGACGATTGTTCAAGAAATTCAAAAACCCGATATCTTAAAATTAAAACAACATAAAGATACGCGCCGCACCTATGGCGATGCCTCCGCGCGCCAAAGCTCACGTTCTTTCTTTGGCTCTCGAGGCAATGACTTTCAACGTATTCGTGAGAATATGATTCGAAATGGCCGACAAGCCATGGGTGACATTGCCTTTAATCTGAACTCGCTGTTTAGCGGGACTGAGATGGCTGCTTCTATGGGCAGCATGTTCTCAGGTATGGAGGGTTTTGGTCCTTCTAAGCACCAGATGGCGGGCGACTTCATTGGAAGTTTTTTACCTCAGATACTCGCTCACAAATTTGGCGGTCGCATTAAAGGGTACTTAGATAAGAACCCGAAACTGCGCCGGGGCGGCGCGAAAGCTCGCATGATTAGCACTAACCTTCGGCCTTGGCTTAATGCGCAAGCCGGTAAAGACGGGTTAATGTCTCCGCTTGCAAGCATTTTATCAAATTTACTTGAAGATGATAAATCACGGCTAAATGTCAGCACCGATAATATCAGTTCGATCAATCAGCCTTCGGTTTGGCGTCGCCATGACTCTAAGACTTTAACGGAAGTCATCCCTGGTCTGTTGTCTCGTATCCATAGAGAAATTCATATCCTGCGCACTGGCAATGAGTCCGCTCCTTTAATTGGGTATGATTACGATAGCAATAAATTCTCTGACTCCTCTAAATTAGGTAGAAGCATTGTTAAAAATCTACTCAATAAAGATGGTGGTAAATGGGTCAAGGATGAAGCTTTTAATCTAGTCGACAAAGTCGGAGGCAAAGACTTAGATCCAGAAGCTAAGCATGCTCTAGCGCTCAAGCTTTTAAGTGAAAATTATAATAACAAAATGCCAAGTCGAGAGCGCTTGACTGATCCTAAGACTTTTGCTGATTTAGGCGAAGCGCGCGCCCAGCAGTTTAGCCAGCTCTTTAGAGAATATTTCAGAGGTGATATTTATAAAGAAAAAGAAAATGATTTCTCAGACGACTTCAATCAGCTAGGCAGTAATCTACGTTCGAATCAATCCAGCATTCAAGATCACATCACCGGCGGTTTAGGCGAGCATCTTGAAAGAGCTGGTATCGTAAAAGACGGACGTATTCAGCCTGAAAAGCTTTTTGATTTGTATTTACGTGAGCAGTATGACGGCGAAGCGCAGTCCGAGGAGACTCGGTTTGACTATGGCTCAAAACTTCGGGAGTTTGGTCAAAAGGCTGATAGTCAGTTTGGGATTCGAGGGCATATGCGTCGCATCAAACGCAAAGCGCTTACCAACACTGAGAAAGCGCGCCGCGTGATTGAAAAAGAAGAAGCGGTACAAAATCTCAAACGCTTTTTAGACGCCAAGCAAGCGCAAGCCAACGAACAAATTGATAAAGTCTTAGATACTGAGAGTGTGCAAGAAGTCATTAAGATTTTAAAGCAGGCTGATCCGAATTCTGAAGAGGGTAAGAAAACCATCGAGGATGCTAAGGCTTATATCAAAGAAGTTGAGGCGCTAATTGGTGAGAACTTCTCTAAAGACAATTTAAAAAAACAACTTAGTAAAGAGAACCTAAATCGAATTAAAGATGATGTAGTCTCCGGTGCCCAAGACCTGTATCATAATCGAGGCAGTATTGCGAGTCGTGGTTTAAGAAAGTTGCGAGGCTTTGGACTTGGTACAAAACGCTTATTTAGACACTTAACTGGCAAAAATAATCGAACCTATTTAAAATCTCAAGCCGAACAGTTTCAACACCATGTAAGCACACAGTCTCGAAGATTTGGTCAAAACGTCGCTAATAGCACACAAACTTTTATTGATCAGCACGGTGGTGATCTAAAAGAAGAAATCGCTGATCCTATTTCAGAAGGTCTCAGTGAGCTTAATCTTTCATTGGGTGAAAAACTAGAACGCACGCTAGGAGTTCTAGAGAAAATGCTCAATATCGATCAAAAGCGTGAAGAGCGCGAAGAAGGCCCGCGTAAAGGTTCGTTTGAAGATTTGATGAAAAAGAAAGGATTTTCCTCTGAACCCTCAGAACGCAATCTTCAAGATAAAAGTGCAGGCAATGCCTCAGGCTTTTTTACTGACATGTTAAGTAATGTCATTGATAAAGCTAAAAGTGCGCTTGGACTAGACGATTTACTTGATGCCGGAGACCTATTTGATCGTGGCGGTAAAGAGTCTGGCGGGCGTAGAGGTGGTCGGCGCGGTCGTGGTCGAGGACGCGCTCGCATGCCGCGTGGTGCAAGCCGTGGTAAAGCAGGATTACTAAAACGCGCTGCTTCTAAAGTTGGCGGTTGGTTTGGTTCTAAGACTTCGGGTGGATTTACAGGCGGATTTAGAGCGGGTAAGAATACCTCTACGACCATTCGAAGTGCGGGCCGATCGATTAAAAGTGGTGCTCAAACAGCTGGTAAGGCCTTAGGTTCTTTATCAGGCGGTGGTCTAAAGCGTCTAGGTAAAAAAGTCTTTAGTACTCGCACGCTTAAAGCGGGTTATGGTCTAGGTAAATCAGCTGGTCGAGCAGCTTGGAAATTTAGTAAGGCTTTGGCGCCGGTCTCTAAGGCCCTAGATAGCGTAGCCGGTAAAGTTGTTTGGAACGGTCTTAAGCTTCTAACAAGAGCTGCCGGATTTGGTCTAGGTGCTTTAACGGGTGTGGCGATGAGTCCATTAGTTGCCACGGCCGCAGGCGTTGTCGGGGCGGCTTGGACAGGCTATGAGATTTATAAATACTTTACTCGTCCAACTGTGGGTGATCTCTCATCGTACCGTTTTGCGCAATACGGTTTTACGGCCGATGATGATAACTACATGAAAATTTTCAAATTAGAAAAAAGACTAACTGAAAATCTAAAGTTTGACGACAAAGGCATTCCTAGCTTATCGGGCAGTAATATTGAGCCTAGAGAAATTCTAGATATCTTAGAAATTAAACCCGATGAAGATGATCCTGAAAAAGCTCAAGCACAATCTGATATTCTCAGTGAGTGGTTGGGACGCCGTTTTTCGCAAGTGTTTTTACTTCATGTGACCGTATTAGCTAAACTAGAAGGCCATACTGATCTTCAAAAAGTTGATAAATTAAAACCCGATGTGGCTTTGAAGTATCACGAAGGTACCCACATGAAGGGCGGACCTTACGACATTCGTGGTAATCCATTTGCCACCGATGAAGATGATCAAGTGCTTCCTATGGGTCCTGATGAGGTCGAAGCTTTATGGTCTAGTATTCATGATAAGCTAAAAGAAAGAAGTGGAAATAAAACACGGGCTGAAGCTGCTAAAGACTATACTGCGGGCGGTGCTGCGGCAGCAGCCGCCATGGCTGCTCATAAAGACAAGAACAAAGTCGAACTTGATGAAAATGGTAAGCCAAAATCTGCCAATGCAAAAACTGGTTTATCTAAAGATGTCATCAAGGACTTAGATGCCATTGACGCAGGCACTGCTAAGCAATTAGTTGGACCTGCGGCCAAGACTGCTAGTATTACTGCCGTGGCTCAAGCCGCTGGCGGGAAGCTACCATCGAACGTTACCGCAGTCGATGCGATACGTTATAAAGCTTATGGTCTAGTGGATATGGATACCGAAAAGGTAAAATCCATCCTCGCTCTTGAAGAGCTTATTGGTAAGGATGTGACAGCCAATAATGGAACGGTAAATTGGAATGGCACGCCTTATGAAGTTAGACAGAAAATGGCGACTTTCTTTGGTGTGTCTGATACCGAAGGCAAAGAAGGCTTAGCATGGCTTAAGTGGTTCAACGGTCGTTTCCTGCCGGTGTATACAGAAACACTGGCGAAGATGACTACTATTGCTGACAGCAATCTTGGTCTTGATAAGCTTAAGCTTTTAAGCGCAAGCGATCGCATGGCGGTAGCGACTGCTTCGTGTAATGCTAAGTATTCTGATACGACACGAAAATTCTCAAACGGAAGAATGAGAATGGTCGGTATGGTCAAAGTCTGGGATATTAAAGACTCGCCCTGGCCAGGTTATACGCTAAATGACAATCCGGCTTCTGTTAAGGAAAACTTCCTAGCATTAGAGCAGGAAATGGCTCAGCAAAAATTAAACGAGACTAAAGGTAAGAAAGAAGGTAGCAGCTCTGAGACCAAATTAGAACCTTTAACACCTGGTTTAAATAAATTTAAAAAGCCTACTGAAAGCGCAAGCCCTGATACTTCAGGTCGAGCCCAGATGTATAATCGAGCCCGCAATAATCAATATAACGCGCTACCTGGAAATCAGCCGTATGAATCAGTCTTAGGCACGCCCTCGGTCTCCTATGATGAAGATACTGGTACTTTCACCGGAGGCAGCGACAATAAAGCAGGTTCGATGTATCGACCCACACCTCGACTTAATAAACAAGAAGCCGAGCGCTACCGTGCTGTTGCTATCCGCACAGCAGCTGCAAATGGGATCGAAGTTCCTATGGAGATGGCGGCTTTTATTGCCATTTTACACCATGAGACTGGTGGATTTACTGTTTTTGAAGAAAACTTAAATTATAAGACTTCCACTATTAAACGCCTATGGCCTAGGACATGGCAAAAATATTTTGGAAGTGAAGAAGGTCTTCAAAAAGCAGTCGCCCAAGGTCCTGAAGCTATTGCCAATGCACTTTACGGTACCCGCATGGGTAATAATGGACCAGGCGATGGTTGGAAGTATCGTGGTCGCGGTCCAATTCAGTTAACAGGTAAGTATAACTATACTCAGTTCTCTAAAAGCTCTGGTATTGATGTAGTTAACAATCCTGATATCGTCGCCAGTCAACCCGAAGTTGGCACGCAGTCTGCGATTTGGTTTTGGAATACCAATGGTTGTGCTGAACCAGCACGCAGAGGCGATTTTATAACTGCTAGAAAGAAAGTCAATGGCGGAGTGATTGGCTTACAAGAGTCGCTTGAATTATACAAAATGTATTTGGAGATGTTTAAAAACGGTAAGTTTGATGACGTCTTAAATAATAAGGGCGATGAGCCAGGCGCTGAGACTAGTCTTACTCCAGAGACTGAAACGGGAACGGGGACTACCACCAGTTCCACAAATGGTGCTTCGGTTGATAAGTCAGAAACCAGCCAAACAAATGGCACAAGTCCTGAAGGCAGCGATATCACTAAACCGGCAGCTGGTCCTACTCAAGGCCCGCCTAAGAGCGCCTCAGCGCCCTTGGGCGGTAGTGCAGCACCAAACACTAGCGTGAGTTCTCCAAGCGCGCCTTCGCCTGCTCCTGGAGCCTCCTCGGGTATCGGTAGCCAAGGTCCGGGCGGCTACACTACTGCGCAAGAACAATATCGACAGAACGCAGCCAAGCAACGTTTAGATAAAGATGTTTACTTAGATGAGATGGTCAAGTCGGTAGACATTCAAACTAAACAGCTCTCGGTGTTAGAACTTATTTCTTCGGGGATTCAAACCATCTCTGAGAATACGAAGCCTGAAAATTTACGTAAACTCATTGAAGGAATTTCTGGAAAGAGTTCTGGCGCGAGTACCAGTCAAGAGGTGCAAAATAATCCTTTTAATGCGCCTCGTCAAAAGGCAAGTGACATGCCTGTTGGTATTATCTCTACCCAAAGAAGAATCTAAAAAGTAGAGCATGGCATAATGGGAGACCTTGATGGTCTCCCAAATATGCCGCCTAGTTTAAAACTTCTAATTACCAAGTTTATCTGGTACTGGAAAGAAAGCAGAAAGTAGCCGACTGGGCACCCAATCACCCGTAATATTCGCTAATCGGGCTGGAGAAGTCCAGTTTTCCCAATTCATTAAAGCACGAGTTGCCCGCAGTTTTGATTTTCTCCAAGTATAGACTTGGTCTGCGACCCCTAGACCTGCAATCACAGCCATGTAATCGTTAAACGCAGTATCATCGTCATAAACTTCATTGGCAAATTGCTTCGTAGCATTTAAAAGACCTTTGGCTACGCCACCGACTGCAAAACCACCTAAGACACTCGTTAAACTATTAGCCATGGTAATAGGCACGTGTATGATATTACTCATATCTGCCACACTAAAAGTAGCACGAATACCCATGGCTCGGTTTGCATGATTAAAACCCAGATTCGTAATACCACGCTCAAAGGTTAGACTATCGATCATCCCTAATCGCGTCTGGCTGCGTCCTTGATCGTAGAATTCAATCATCGGTGGTGAGTAATAGGATTGTCGACCCGTGCTGCGAGGAAAAGCCGCTGCGATAAGCATAGCCATCGGGATGTACTGATACATCAATTTAGCTATTGGATGATTATACGGTGATACTAAATCAATGGTGTAAGTGGAGCGTGGCAACTGCATCATAGAGCTTTTCCACTGAAGCGGAATATCTACGAAAGTACCACCAATAGCCGCATTTAATACGCCAGACAAACCAAAATTATCTGCTACTCCGGAGGCCACATCACCCACTGCGCCTAACACCTCTTTAATACCAGGTACAATATTGCCACCTGCCATTTTAAAAGAGGCACTACGCGCTTGGCTAGTGTAATTATTTAATTCTGCGGCTAAGTCAGACTCCCCGCTTTGATTAGAAACTGATTCTTGAACACTTCCGGTATAATTGACTCTAAATCCCACAAACGCTGACCCGTCATAGAGTTCTGCTTTGTAAAACTCTAAGAAGCTTACAGGATCGCTTTCGATAGAATTAAGCGTTTCTACGCCTTGTGAGGTAATTTGACCGTTTGCGTCTTTAGTGACATTTTCCATCATCCCAGCGCTAGAATTTAGCCACTGCTCGAAATAATCTCGATAGTTTAAATTTGCACCAGGATCTTCGATAGGTCCAGAGTAAACAGCAGCGATGTCATTTTCTAATGCATCTTTGATACCCGCCTCGTATGTAGAGTAGTGATTCTCTAATGAGCGAATTTGATTCATGTACATGCGCTGAGCGCGGTTAGCTATAGCCCAGACATCAATAGAACCAGAAAGCGTAAATAAACCTGGAAAAGCGTCGCGTAATCGCTTTGCATCATCAGTTGTAAATTGAAAACCTTGGAGCACGCCTTTATCAACCGGATTGTTTTCAATGGATCGCGGCGAAGCACCTACGTTTACTGCGAGCTGATTTACGATATTTTGCACCGTTTGCCAATATACTGGCATGGCTGGTTTGAGTCGATAAAAACGAGTAGAGCCTTTTTCTAAATAAAAAGCGACGGCTTTACCAATGATTTGCATGGCTTGTAATTTCCAAGCCATCACATTAACCACAAAGCCCACGACCTTACCAACCTGAAAGAAAAGATTACCTCCACGCCCAGCCCGTGCCATACTGCCTGCTTCAGGACTATAAAAATTAGTAACAAAAGTAGACAAAGAATTAAAGGTTGCCACACCTGCACGCAAATAGACGATTTGACTATTTTCATCAATTCGCTCGCCATAGGCTCGGCCCATACCAGAACTATTTGCCCCTCGGCCTCTGCGCTTAATGTCTGCGCTGCGGGTCCATTGAGGCGGCGGGTTAATCGCAAAATTACCACCTAAAGTTGTATCAGTATACTTAGTATCGACTACCGAATAGTAGATCGGCGCCTTCTCTTCAAGATTGGCTAATGCGCCTTTAGCTAAAAGCGAGGATTGTAACCATTCAGTCGAGGGTCTAGATTTAAAGAAAGAGCCAATGCCCACTTCTTCAATAGAATAAAATGCTGCCATGTATGTCTCTAATTAAAAATAATATTGATTCACTACATTGACGTCAGGAATCTTTGCGCGAAGCGGGTAGTCTCGGGCCAGTTCTTGTTCGACCGATACCTTACCAAAGCTATTAGCTAGTAAAGTTTTTTGATCATCCCAATTGCTAGAGTAAATGGCTCCACCTTGCACTACTTTTTGCATATCAGGGCTCGCACCATTAAAAGCCGAAACATCATCAATTAATACCTCATTTCGATTGTATTGGTGCCAGCCTGGTTTGACAACTTCATAGGTACTAGTGATCGTTTGGTAATTCTGGCTTAGATTTAAAATTGAATTGGATCGTGGATTTGTAAATTGACGATTAAATTGCTCAAATACGCCAGGGGTGCGACCATACAGATTACCAGGACCCAGAATGCCGTTAATATCACGCAGCATTCCAATATCGCCAAACTTAATAGCGGTCCGAATTGAGTTAGTGGCAATCTTTACTCTAGTGATATTATCTTCAACGCCACTGACTACTGCGCTGAAGGTACCGTACATCCCTTGGCTGCTTGCTTCATAGACAATGGTCGAACATAGAGTCGATAAACCATCGAAATCCTTAAAGAGCAAAGAGCTTGGGCTATTATTGAGCATGTTGACCATACTGCCAATAGAGCGCACATCATTAAAATCTGTCGAACTGACGATACTGACTACGCCACCAATTTGACTCACAAGCTCTTGGCTTTCATTATAAAGACCGACACCAGTTTTATAATAGTCTTTGACGGTATCAATGAATCCATCCGGAAGAGAATTTTTAACGCTATTTTTTATAGCATCAGTCGAAGCTAATACCCGTTTGAGTAGATTATCGCTATTAATACCGGATAACCCTTTAGTGAAAACTGGAAAAGCCTCGGAGAGCGCGTTGCCACCACGCATTAACGCAGCCGATAGTTCTGGAAAATTAAATTTCTCAGCTAAGGACTGAATGCTATTGATGGTGCGACTGCCTGTTTCCTTATAGATGTCAACTGCTGCTCGTACGTCCTGAGCTTTACTGAGGTAGACATTACGGGCTAAAGCGTTATTTAGATTTTGGTCCATAAACGAACACCTTGGATATTGATTTGACTATAAGATGTTGGGAATTCTTATTATAATAAAGAAAAAAAATAAGGGCATAATTAGGGAGAGCAATTTGCTCTCCCTATATGCTAGCTTATTTTACCTTTTGTAGATCAAAGAAGTATTTTTGATAATCAACTGGGGTAGGTGCTTTGCCTTCTCGCATAATTGCACGCAATGAGCTTAAGCCAGAATTAATAAAACTTAAACCCGCAGGAGTCATGCGTTTTTCTTCACTAATCCAGTATTGTACGATAGGCAAATTAGAATTAATGAAAGCTTCTCTCAGCGCTTTATGGCAGAGAAACTTATAATAAAAACCGTCTATAATCATTTCTTGAAAATGCTCAAGACGGTGCTGCTCCATACTGCGTGCTTTAAAGCGGTAGTGGCGCGGTGAGCTATTGAGTTTAAACTCATCGCTCACGCCTAATGTTTTTAGATAAAACCAATAACCTTCTACACAAGTAAATTCTCCTAATACAGGATGCGTAAAAGGAAAGATAGCATGCATCGAGAGATCTTTGCCTAAGACTGTTTTTGCATGATGAGGGTGAATATTAATGTGGTCAATACCGTCTGTCTGAAGGTATCGCAGATTAGGCACGTAGGTATTGAAGTCAATATCGCAGTAGCCTTGTTCTTGTTCTTTAGCTTGTCGGACGCTTAAATTTTGGCTGAACATCTTCATAGTCTATTTATCTTCGTCTTCAATTTTGAGCGTGGAATCATCAATTTCAAAGTCTGTCGAATGTTCGATGACCTTGCCGCCAGGAAACTGTGCTTTCACAGTGATTTCGACTTTCAAAGCACCGAGAAAACTTAATCCTCGCAAAAAGGTAATCCAAGTCATCTCCCTGGCATAAAGCGCTTTAGTGAGATTACTCATATCAGACGATTTTTGACGATTACTTTCTTTATCTGAACCGATACGCTGTTGGTAGCGTTTACCTAATAGCTCCCAGCGCCCGGCGTCAATATTTAATTTATCCAAGTAGCTTCTAAAAATATGCGCTAACACCCCTTTGAGTCCGGAGACTGCATAGGCGCCCTTATTCTTAGAGCTCAGAAGCCTGTTTAAATTGGTATTACGGCTTCTGCGGTTTAAAGTACTCATGAGTAAAACCTCGAAAGATAGTTAGTGCTGCATCGAGACTCGGGTATTTA
>Ga0182744_1001633_pt1 | contig 19436 bp, 13 predicted proteins | sample eDN3rd30CKraftMG_FD_128525 | JGI IMG/M metagenome (GOLD analysis project Ga0182744, IMG submission 128525) | Enriched Miracle-Growth compost microbial communities from Emeryville, California, USA - eDNA 3rd pass 30_C Kraft MG (version 2) (version 2) ...
AACAGGACTTCAACGTGACGGTGGGTGGAGCGCGACTCGTGGGTATCGTCGATAGGCTTGAAATCACCGAGAACGCAACGGCGCGAGTGGTGGACTTAAAAACTGGTAAACGCATGAACGGCAAGGCGGAAGCGGCCACAAACCCACAGTTAGGTGTTTATCAACTTGCCCTGCAACACGGGGCGTTTGAGAACGTGACGGGAACTGAGGGCGCGCACCTGGTGTATCTCGCATCCGGCAACAAGTCAGTTGCCCTGCGTGATCAACCGGCTTTGCCACCCACTGAAGACAACTGGGCAGCGCAAACGGTTTCTCACGCAGTAGATGTCATGCGCTCAGCCACCTTCACCGCCAAACCCAACGAAATGTGCCCAACCTGTCCGGTGCGCAGGTCCTGCCCAATTAACTCAGAGGGCCAACACGTAGTACCCATCGCCATGAGCGTGACCAGGACCGAGAACAAGACATCTAGTAACGCAGCGCACCCAGAAGATGAGGAAACGCGATGAACCAGCGCAATGACTCGGCTGCGGCACTTCACGATGAACTTCTCAGCGCCTCAGAAATAGCAGATCTCTTAGGGCAACCGCAGCCAACGCAAGAACAAGCCCGTATTATCGAGGCGCCGCTTGAATCCATGCTCATTGTTGCAGGTGCCGGATCTGGAAAGACCGAGACGATGTCAGCGCGGGTGGTCTGGCTTATCGCAAATGGGCTCGTTCAACCTCGCGAAATACTTGGCCTCACGTTCACCAGAAAGGCCGCTGGTGAACTTCTTGATCGTGTGCGAATGCGTCTCGAACAACTCGGCCGCGTGCACCCACTACAAACCGACGAACAAGACCCGGCGCTCAACGAGCTCAACCGACCCACGATCTCTACATACAACGCATACGCTGCATCACTCGTACAAGAACACGGGCTGCGCATCGGACGAGAACCCGGTGCTCGATTGCTCTCGGAAGCAAGCCAATGGGCGATAGTGCACGACATCGTTGAAAAATGGCAAGGTGATCTCGACACCGACAAAGCAGTTTCAACCATCACTAAAGCGGTACTCGGGTTGGCAGGAGGGCTTAGCGAACACCTCCTAAGCGTGGAACAGGCAAAGGAACAGATTCAAGCGCTCCTCGACCCACTGGAGGACCTTCCATTTGGTAAGAGGCGGCGTACCCCAGAAAAAACAGTCAGTGAACTAGGCACTACTCTCTCGACCCGCTACCAACTGCTTGACCTTGTGCATGAATACGAACGCTACAAGCAGATCAACGAAGCCATGGACTTCGGTGACCAAGTTGCGCTCGCAGCACAGCTTGCGGAATCGGTCCCGATTGTTGGTGAACTGGAGCGTGAGAGGTTCAAGGTAGTTCTTCTAGATGAATACCAAGACACCTCGTATGCCCAAATCCGATTCCTAGCTGCGCTGTTTGGTGCTGGTCACCCGGTCACCGCGGTGGGCGACCCCAACCAGTCAATCTATGCGTGGCGTGGCGCTAGTGCAGCGGGACCCGCACGCTTCCCGGAGCAGTTCCGCAATCGCGATGGATCGCCCGCTGCCACATATGCGCTGAGTACCTCGTGGCGCAACGACCACGCCATCTTGGCCGCAGCCAATCTGACGGCAGCGCCCCTATACGCAGCAGACCCAAAAAACTCGCTTCCCTCGCTTAACGCTCGGCCAGGGGCAGGAACTGGAACCGTCCACGCGGCATACTACGAAACCATTGAAGACGAAGCGGAGGGCATCGCCCAGTACATCAAGGAACGATGGCAGCCAGGGGAGACAAGCGCCGCCGTGCTGTGCCGAAAACGTAGCCAGTTTCCGCTGCTTGAATCGACTCTACGGGCACACGGGATCCCGGTTGAAGTGATCGGCCTTGGTGGTCTGCTGGCCACACCCGAAGTTGTCGATGTTGTGGCATTCCTTGAAGCTGCGCATGATCCATCGCGTGGCGACTCCGTTATGCGGCTACTAACTGGACCGCGATTCAATCTCGGCGCCGCCGACCTCATAGCGCTTGGGACCTTCGCGCGCAACCTTTCTCGCGGTGCATCACGGGTAGCTAATAGGCACGCACAGTCACAGGATGCAATTGCGGCCGATGAAACAACTGCAAACCTGCAGGGCGAACAGCCCGTGCACATTGATATTGACCCCTTTGAGGACCGATCAATTCTTGATGCCCTCGCCATGCTCCCAGAAAGTACATCAGAAAGCGCCTCAGAAGGTGGTTCAGACGGCGCGCACTCGGCAAACATACCCAAGTACATTGCCAGGGAACTTGAAGGGATCTCCTTCACGCAGGCGGGTGTGCGGCGCATGCGCGAGCTCAACGATGTGCTTGAGCAGGTGCGTTCCTTGACGTATCTTCCCCTCCCTGAACTTGTCGAGGCGGCGGTGCGGTTGCTCTCTTTGGATGTTGAGATGGCACTTGCCACGGCTCGAGCACGCCGTGCTGGTGTGCCATACGACCCGGCAAACCCGTTTGGCCGTGCCCACCTCGACGCGCTGCGCCGAGTCGCCGCTGACTTTGCTGACAGCGCTGCAACGCCAACACTTGGCGCGTTCCTCTCGTGGTTGCACGATGCGGTTGAACATGAGCGAGGCTTGGACCGGCCGGTTGGCCGACCAGATCCGCACGCAGTTGCCCTCCTGACCGTGCATGCCGCCAAGGGACTTGAATGGGATGTGGTAGCAGTTCCCGGCCTAAGTGACGGGCAATTTCCTTCCGTAGTGACCCGTAAAGAAAACGGTGCGAGCGAGTCCGCGTGGCTTTCAGATCTGGGCGCATTACCCTTCTCACTGCGAGGTGATGCTCGTGATCTGCCATCGCTGCAGTATGACGGAGCGGTGGATGACGAGCAGGTGGCCAACGCGATTGCGCAGTTTAAGCTGCGTGCCGGACGCGCTGCCGTGATGGATGAGCGCAGGCTCGCATATGTTGCATTCACGAGGGCACGGAAATCTCTACTCGTCAGCGGGGCGTGGTGGCGTACCGGTGCACGCAAAGTTGACCCGTCACCGTTCCTCAGCGAACTCGTAGAAGGCAACTGTGCCACGATCTTGACCATGGCTAAAGCACCCGAGGAAGACGCCACCAATCCGCGTGATGGAGTCGTGGTGGAGGCCTACTGGCCATTTGAACTCGCCGATGAAAGTACACATACAGCACTCGATGCGATAAGTGAGGCGGAACCAAGTTCTCTTGTGCAGAGCCTGAAGTCGTTACCTACGCACCTCCACGTTCAATCACTCGACGAAGCTGAGGAACCGCTAGCGCAAAGTGCTCAGCGTACGGAGATAGCACGGACGCTCGCACTAACTCGCCTCGCGGCGCAGCTTGTGGCGCACACTCAGGCTTCGCCCCAGGTGCTCGAAATGCCGCTCCTCACCTCCGGGAACTTAGACTTAGCTGAGTTGGCGGATCTTCTCTTGCGTGAGCGAACCCAGGGCGAGAAGGTTCAGGACGAGGTGGCCTTCCCCGCTCATATATCCGTTTCTGGGATTGTGGACATTGACCGCGATAGGGAGGCATATGCGCTAGCTCGTCGCAGGCCCATTCCACGCGAGCCCTCGGTGGCATCGCGGCGTGGCACTACCTTTCACCTGTGGGTGGAAAACTACTTTGGCACGAACTCACTGTTTGATCTAGACGATCTTCCCGGCGCAGATGATGACTATCTGGATCACGATGCCACGCTTGAGAAGCTGAAATCCAACTTTTTGTCCTCGCCATGGGCACAGTTGCAGCCGCTTGCTCTCGAGTCCGATATTGACATTGTGGTTTGTGGTGTGGCGATTCGTGCCAGAATCGATGCTGTCTTTCCGGATCCGGACCGCCCCGGGGCGGTGGTTGTTGTGGACTGGAAGACGGGTCGAGCTCCACTTGAGTCTGCAGAGCGGGCAAGCCGTGAACTTCAGCTCGCGCTATACCGCATTGCGTGGTCTGAAGCTACTGGAACGCCACTCGAAGATATTGACGCAGCGTTCTACTACGTGGCCAGTAGCGAAACGGTGCGGCCACAAGCACTTGCAAGCCGCACAGAAATCGAAAAGATCCTGCTCGGCGCCTAATACTAAGCTTCGTGAGTGCCGGATGCTTCATCGTGCGCGTCCGGATCTGCGAGGGCTTCAAGCATCTGCGTCGGGTCGTCCGCGTAGGGCCTTGGCGGCCGCGCATGAGAGTAATCGGGGAGGTTGAAATCTTCTGATTCAGCCACTGAAGTAGGTTCCGCGTTGAGGTCCTCAATGCGCTCACGCACAGGCGTTGAATCCACACCGAGGGACCAAGAAGTAGGTTCCGCATCGTCGGGGACTTCCACGAACTCCACCCCAGTTCCCTGTGCGTTTGTACTTTGTGCATTTGGGCCCTGTACATCTGAATCCGGCGCGACTGGGCCCTGTGCGTCTGGGCCCTGTGCGTCTGGGTCCTGCGAATCGGGGCTTGCTGCCGCAGGACTTGAGGCAGCAGGGCCGGTGGTAATCGTTGTGTCTGCAGCCACTTCGGTTCTGGCTGGCGCAACCTCCACCGGTTGGGTTTCATCAAGGTTTACGTGTCCAATTTCGCCGGTTTCCCCGATAATCCGAACTCGCTTGCTGCGTTCCTCGCGGTCAGCATCGGTAGATAGCGTAAACCCATCTGTGGCGCCCGTTGCCTCCATCAGGTCTGCGAGCATACCTTGCGCATCCTCGATAACCTCGTGGTTTCCGGTGCGAGTGCCGTGAAGGAGCCAAGACAGCAGCGCGAGTTCACTGCCCAGTAGTGCGCGATCGATCAGATGTGGGTCGAGTGAGTCCTTACGGCGCAGCTGGTAGGCCTCAAAGATTGAGTCCACACAGTCCTCCGGCGCACCGGCTACCAGCCACGCTAAATCGTCTGCGGGGTCACCAACACGAGCGCCAGACCAGTCAGTAATACCGGAGACTTGTCCGTGGGACATGATGATGGAGTCTTCACTGAGCAAGGTGTGGGTGACTACGGGTTGGAAACGCCAGAGAGCCACGTTTTCCAACGCAGATTCCCAGCGTTTGAGCAGCGGTACGGGCACGTGCCCGGTTGCTGCGCCTTCGTCGAGTTCTGCGAGTCGCCGCGTACGGTACTGCTCCGCTGTGTACACGGGCAGCCCTGTGTCCTCAAGCGTTTTGATGGGTAGCGAGTGGATTGCGCCGATGGCGCGTCCAAGACTCGCGGAGGCCCCTGGCCCTGGTGTCAGCCGAGCTAGGGTGAGTGGATTGCCCATGACGTGCGGGTAGATGACGGCGCGGCCGCCTTCGTCGAGGGGCGCGTATCCCTTGGGCTGAGGCACCACAAAGGGTAAGGCTCCCGATTCCACATAGGGTTCGAGTGTAGAGAGCAGAGCGGTTTCGGCTTGGAGCGCCGCCCCTGTTGCCGCGTTCAGTGGTGCGCGCACGACCCACTGGCGTGATTCTGAATCCAGTACCAGCGCGGCTTCAAAACCCTCTGGTGCAGCAAGTGATTTGGCCTGATATATGTCAATCCCGGGGATTGCCACGGTTGTCAGGGCAGCGAGCGCGAGTACGGATCGGGTCATCCTTCAAGGGTAATCAACGTTTGGGACGTGGTGGGGTAGGCGCTGGCGGTTGGGCGGCAATTGATCGGATAATTTGGTGGGAACGTACTTGATGCGTGGGCGGTATAGAGTCTGAACTAATGAACTGGTCACGCCTTCCGTTTGCCCTGAGCCCGTTGGACCGTAATGCGTTAGTCCGCCGATCGCAGGGGCTTATTGACTCTCTGCGGGTAGAGTCCCTGCGCGCGGATTCGCGCACGCGTATCGTAGTGTTGCGCGATCGCCAGATTGCGGTGCGCACCGCGCATGGTGATGTGCTGGAAGGTGACGGTGGCAGGCTAACTGGGGTGTCGTCGCTAATTTCCGACGATACCCGCGTAAACACAGCACTGTCACCGTGGTTTGATGGCCGGGTGGTGGGCGAAAGCGTGCTGGAGCGTGTGCGCATTGACTGGCTTTATCTTGGCCAGGTGCCGGCGGGGTTGCTCGGTGAATCTGGCGAAGACATGCAGATTGTGGCTGCGATCTTTCCGCGGGACGTTGAACTCGGCGAGCCATATGAGCAGGTCGGCTGGCAAGGACTACGTGAACTGGCCGACGTTTGGGCGCCTGAGGTGACAGGCGTACTAGTTCCCGCGCTCGCATTGGCAAACTGGCATGAAACGGCGCGCTTTTGTGGTCGCTGCGGCGCTCCAACCGCCATCACCCAAGCCGGCTGGAGCCGCACTTGCACGGGGTGCGCAGCCGAAGCTTTTCCGCGGATGGACCCGGCCGTCATCATGGCGATCATTGATAGCGATGATCGAATTCTTCTGGGAAACTCCGCGCGCTGGCCTAGCGGTCGTTATTCTACGCTGGCGGGTTTTGTTGAGCCTGGCGAATCGCTTGAGGACGCAGTGCGACGCGAGGTGTTTGAGGAAGCTGGCATCGTGGTGGGCGCTGTGCACTACCAAGCAAGCCAACCCTGGCCATTTCCGGCTTCACTCATGCTGGGATTCTATGGACGTGCGCAGAGCACTCACATCAGTGTTGACCGCGAAGAGATACGTGAAGCCAACTGGTTTACTAGGGACGAACTGCGAGCAGCCTGCGCAAACGGAGAAGTAACCCTGCCGAGCAACTCCTCCATTGCGCGCGCCCTCATCGATGGTTGGCTCAATGCGCAGACGAACCTGTCCGGTGTTTTATCGTTGTAAATGAGTGCGTTCGAGACGGTTGATGTGACGTCAGACGCGCTGCTTAACCTCGGCAAGTGAGGGGTTTGTGGCGCTCGTACCGTCTGCGAAGACCACGGTAGGGACCACACGATTTCCGCCATTTACGGCTTCAACGTATTCAGCAGTTCCGGGCACCTCCTCCACATTGACCTCGGTGTAGGAGATCCCTGCGGAATCGAGCTGCGTCTTGAGTCTGCGGCAGTAACCGCACCACGTGGTTGAGTACATGATCAGTTCGCCCGGTGCTGGAAGCATGGGGGAAGTGACGTCAGCCATTGCGTCTCCTTAGAACTTTGTCAGTATCAGTTATGCCTCAAATGCCGGCTCAAAGTTGATGACGCCGGCACCTCTGCATCCACCATAACCAGTGGAGCCGCCAGATTATTCACGGTGGATCGACATGTGAGCGAACATGAGATCGCATCGGTGCTGCAGGTGTTAGCTGCTGTGGATGAACCACGGGTGTCAGTGGGTGCTGAGACAATGTCTGATGATGAATCAGCAATTCCTTTCCCCAGACGACATTCTGGCAGCACTTGACCCTGAGCAACGTGAGGTTGCGCAGGCGTTGACTGGACCCGTGTGTGTGCTGGCAGGTGCCGGAACAGGTAAAACTCGGGCCATTACGCACCGGATCGCCTACGGCGTGCGCACCGGCACATACGTGCCCAACTCGGTATTGGCTGTGACATTTACTGCACGAGCAGCGGGAGAAATGCGGACCCGACTGCGAGATCTTGGCGTCATTGGAGTCCAAGCACGAACCTTCCATGCTGCGGCACTTAAACAGCTGTCCTACTTTTGGCCCAAGGTCATTGGTGGTGCGCCTCCGCGGATTATGGAGCACAAAGCACAGGCCGTCGCAGAAGCGGCTCGCCGCCTTGGATTAGAAGTGGACCGAGTGGCCATTCGAGACCTCTCCACAGAAGTTGAGTGGGGCAAAGTGTCCATGGTCAGTGCCGAAAACTATGAGCAAGCATGTCAAGCTATTGGTCGCCCTGCGCCTGTGGGCTTTGACCACCGCACCGTAGCGCGACTACTAACCGCATATGAAGAGGTTAAGGAGCTGCGTGGAGTTATTGATTTTGAAGACGTACTTTTGCTGCTCGGGGGAATGCTGCAGGATAACCGGGCGATGGCGCAGGAGGTGCGCTCGCAGTACCGCAGATTTGTTGTTGACGAGTATCAAGACGTTTCACCGCTGCAGCAGTTCGTTCTCGATCAATGGCTAGGCGATCGTAAGGAACTGTGTGTGGTAGGCGATCCCTCGCAGACCATTTACTCGTTCACCGGTGCAACACCGCACCATCTCCTCACCTTTGCAAAGCGATATGAAGATGCCAGCACGATTCGGCTTGTTCGTGACTATCGTTCAACCCCGCAGATCGTTGCTATTGCCAACGGGTTGTTGAAAAGCGCGCCAGCAAAGAACGCCTACCCGGTGTTGGAACTTGTGGCCCAGCGTGAGCCGGGAAAACAGATCGGATACTCCTCCTATTCCGATGATGAGGCCGAAGCGAGGTCTATTGCAGCACGGATCAAACGGAAGATCGAAAGCGGCACTCGAGCCCAAGACATAGCGATCCTGTACAGGACAAACGCCCAGTCGGAAGCGTTCGAGACGGCGCTCTCGGATGCCTCGATTTCCTATGTAGTTCGCGGCGGTGAGCGCTTCTTTGCACGCAAAGATGTGCGCGACGCAATGGTACTGCTGCGTGGTGCGGTGCGCTCCGCAGATCCAAGTGATCCCTTGGAAACACATGTGAGTAACGCGGTTGCTAACTTGGGTTGGAGTTCAACTCCTCCGAGCGGTAGGGGCGCTGCTCGTGAGCGATGGGATGCGCTTAACGCGCTCGTTGTACTTGCCCAAGATATGCAGGCCAAGCACAACGCAACCCTTGTGGATTTCATTGCAGACCTCGACGAACGTGCCCGTAACCAACACGCGCCAACTGTCGATGGCGTGACGCTAGCCTCGCTTCACGCCGCAAAAGGCTTGGAATGGGACGTGGTCTATTTGGCAGGGCTGAGTGAGGGACTCATGCCAATCTCGCTGGCAGAAACCGACGAGGCGATCGCCGAAGAGCGACGACTGCTGTACGTGGGTATTACCCGTGCTCGCCTTGAGCTTGAACTGTCGTACTCGCAGTCCCGAAGTGGTAACTCCCGGTCCCCGCGCTCGATGAGCAGATTCCTACGAGGACTATGGCCACATACGTCAGCTCAAGTCTCATCGCGGCCCGCGAGCTCACGTTACTTTGGCCGTGATATCGCGATGCCTGGAAACATTGATGAAGCCCTTCTCGAGTCACTGACCGCGTGGCGTAATGGCGTGGCTGCGTCCGCGGGGATCACTAAATCCTCTGTTCTGCCTACTGCGATACTTGAGCGGCTCGCTACTGAGAGGCCAACCACCATGGAGAGCCTCATGCAGATTCGAAGCGTTGGTCAGGATCGTGCTGAACGTTGGGGACAAGCCGTTTTGGCGGTAATTGCGGAGCACCTCGAAAAAAACTTATAAGAAAACCGGAAAATAAGTTGCCGCCCCGATTACCCAGTGCGTAGGGTGGAAGACGTCCGAATCAAGCACGGTGAAGCAACCGCGCCGTTCGAGTGGTTCCAAGTAATTGGTACTACCCGAAGGCCGTGGAAGAGTCACTTGAAATCGAATGGAGGTGGGAGCCGAAATGAAGAACCTGAACTACACCACGATGGGGATGTACGTGGCAGGAATGCACGCGCATGATCACAACGATCTGCTGCTTCCACCCCGTATCGATGCACTCCGCTTTGGAGTGCGCCCTAAGACCATGGGCTCCGTGCTTTATTCGAATGTAACTCAAAGGTAGATCGCGTCGTAGATGCTCGTTCTACCGCCTAGAAAGTCCTAGGCGAGTTGCTCGAAAGATACCGCGGAGTCCCGGTTGGGATCCGCGGTTTTTGTTTGTCTGCGTCAGGGTCAAAACGTGTAAACCACACGGACTATGGCAAGGAAATCCTCCGCGAATCCCACTACCGAGTTCTGATTTCTGAACTCGGATTCAATTTGTCAGACACACATTAGTGGGGAAAACACGTGCGAATCGCAGCGATGCTCAGCAGCGTCGACACAGCAGGCGCTCAACTGCGCCTTTCGGGGACTGAGCCCCGAGTAACTCGACCACCAAACACTCAGCCCTTGCCCGCGGCTCCGCTATCGCAGTTGGAAGGGGCACAGTTCACCTCACTGGTGGCCTCTCTCATTCCATGCCGCAATGAGGATCCGGAACTCTGGTTCGCGGAGCAGGCTGAACAGATGTCTCAGGCTAAGGCGCTGTGCGCCGAATGCCCAATTGCGCGGGCTTGCTTGGCAGGCGCATTGGAGCGAGGTGAGCCTTGGGGCGTGTGGGGTGGTGAGATCATTGTGGATGGTCAGATCGTGGCCCAAAAGCGGGGTCGTGGTCGGCCTCGCAAAGCCGATCAGGCAGCGTGACCATGCTGCGCCATGCTCATAAACGGCGGTTCTGCTCAATGCTGGCAGGCCCGTCTACACCGAGAACTCTAATGACGAAGCCGGCGGCGTCGGCTTACACACCTACGGGTGTGGTGGCCGACGCCTGCCGTCCCATGACGCACTGACACAGCGGATCTGGCTTGATCTCCAATACCTGCTGCAAGCGCCCTAACGGATCTACTTGGATCACTTCCCCATGCAGGCTTGGATCCAATCCGCTGGCTAGTTGAATCACAGCCGCCGCCACTAGGTCCCCACTAATGCGCGCAGCAAGTGGGCTTCCGGGTGCAGCATGGCCAGCGGCCCCTTTATTTTCGACGATGCCCCGGTCCGTCAAGATGGGGTCACCTGCATGGCAGTTCAAACATTTTGATTCACCTGGTAGAACCAGTGGTCCCACCAGATAGTTGCCCTGGGCGGCGCCGACACCAAGCCCAAGAAATATGTGGGCGATACCCCATGACTGCAGGATGAGGGAATCCATGAGATGCGCAGGGGTGTAGCCACCAAGTATTGCCAACTGCACTGAGTCACCTCTAGTTAGTTGCTGAGCATCTGGAAATGAACTGGCAAGAATATGCCTCATTTGAGCCCTAAGCGCTGAGGTTTCTTGTGGATCGCCGTCATTTGTTCCTACAAGCAGTAACTGATCCTGCGACGTTATGGAATCGTCGAAAATAAACCGTGAAATTCCGCTTTCCGCAAGTGACTCAAGGACATGTGGACTGGCGGGGTTTAGTCCCCTAAAAGCAACGGCGGTGGCCCTGCGCCGTGTCCATGAGACTGCAGGATCTATGCCAGCGGAACGCAATGCAAGCCAATCTTTTGCGCCCGCTCCGGTGACTTCTGGCAGTGGTGCCCACGGCCGTTTACGAATAGCGCCAAGCGCTGTGAGCTGCGTGATCAGAGAATCGAGTTCACCACTAGCTGGGCGGTCAAGATGGTTTGAGTTCGGCTCGAGTAGATGAGCTAACCAACGGTGCTCCTGTGGCGTAAGCGCTTCTAGCCTCACCGTGTGTCCGCGCGGTAGACGCAGATCAACTGCGGACTCGTTGATTAGGGTTATGCGAAGTGAGGGATGGACATGCATGCCTCGAGGATGTCATGTGTGAAAGGCCAGTCTGCGCTTATACACAGGGGAGTGCTATAGGGGAGAGCAGTGCACAAACACCAAGATATTTCACCCAATGTGTGTTTTGCGTATCACATTTTGGGAATCCGTGGGTATGGTGGAGTATGCCTACCTCCGTTCTATCGAACCTAGATAACGTCGAGGTGCGACGAAGCAGACGGCGAAAGTCGACAGTAAGCGCGTACCGCGACGGCGATGTCACGGTCATCTCCATTCCTGCCCGATTTACCCGCGCGCAAGAACGCGAATGGGTTGAGAAGATGCTTGAAAAACTTGCAGTGAAGGAAGCGAAACGTAGACCCTCTGACGACGAGTTGCTGGAGCGCGCCGTCCACCTCAACGAACGTTACCTTGGCGGACACGCTCTTCCTATGTCCATCAAGTGGTCGGACAATCAAGAACGGCGATGGGGCTCGTGCACAATGCCTGAGCGGTCCATCCGACTCTCCACACGCCTGCGGGGGCTGCCCAGTTGGGTCATCGATTACGTTATCCTGCATGAGCTGACTCATATCTTGGTGCAGGGGCATGGCCCGGAATTTTGGGCTTATCTAGATGCATACCCCAAGACGCAGCGAGCCCGAGGCTTCCTTGAAGGCGTGACCTTTGCCAAGGAAGACCCCGCGCTCGCCGACGTCTAACTCATGAGCTGTTTTGTTGGTGAACCAAGAAGAACCGCTACTGCGCAGAACCGCTAGTTGGACAGGTCGCTAGCCGGATTGACCACTAGTTCGACTGACCATCATCGGGCTCGTCACCGGTTGGACCGTCTGTTTCCGGCTGATCTTCACCTAACTGAGGTGTAGTGTCTTCGTCTTCGTCAGGGAAGTGCTTTAGCGCGTCAAGCGTGCCCGAATCAGCGGCCTCAAAGATCTCTGCGAGTGCCGCGTCCAGATCACTCATTGTCTCCTGCGCAGCTTCACGCCGAGAGAAGTAACTCGACGGATCGTCCAGGTCTTCTTCTGTAGGCAAAAGATCCGGGTGCTGCCAAACAGCATCGCGTGCTTCCGTTCCGCGTTGCTGAGCAATAAGGTTCCACAGCTCCGCCGCGTCGCGAGAGCGCCGCGGACGCAATTCCAATCCCACAAGAGACGAAAACGTCTGTTCTGCTGGCCCACCTGCTGCGCGGCGTCGGCGCATCATCTCGCGCAGGGGAATCGACGAAGGTAAGTGTGCGATTGCTGCCTGCGCAACTACCACTTCAACCCAACCCTCAATGAGCGCAAGTGCTGTCTCGAGCCGGGACAGGGTTGCCTTCTGGTCCGGTGTTGACTCAATCGCAAATACGCCGGTGGAGAGCGCCGCCTGCATGGCCTCGGTATCGGTTGGGTCCACGTCGCGCATTTGGCCTTCGAGCGCTTCCATGTCAATCGTGATGCCGCGCGCATAAGAAGCAATGAGCGCCTCAAGATGCGAACTAAGCCATGGGACGTGCGCGAATAGACGTGCGTGGGCCGCCTCGCGCAAAGCAAGGAAGATGCGCACCTCCTCAATGGGCGTGTCGAGGTCCTTGCCAAATTCGTCAACGTTGGTGGGCAGCAGCACCGTCATGTGTTCAGAGGAGAGAGGGACACCAATATCTGTGAGGCCAAAGACCTCCTTAGAAAGGGTGCCCGCTGCGGTACCGATTTGCATACCAAAAACGGCCGCTCCAATTTGGTTCATGATCTGCGCAGGATCAAAGCCCTCACCGCCAGAGAACATGCCCTCGAGGGGGAGCGGAAAACCGGGAAAACCGGAAATTTCAAAGCCAATGTGTTCGTCACTTGAACTGCCAAAGCCCTCTGGAAGGTTCTTCTTGAGAATTTCACCCAGAGCCGCAGACACGGATCGTGCTACTGGCTCCACAAGTCGTTCCCATGCAGGCAACGTAGCCTCTACCCACTGCGCCCTGCTCAGCGCTCGAGAACGTGCACCAGATGGCGGAAACTCAGTAGCGGCATCGAGCCAGAGCTCGGCTACGGACAGCGCCTGCGTAACCTCACGCTCCGCCGAGGCCATGACTGTGGGGTCGCCTCCCGAGACGGAGACTTGACGTGCAACATCATGAGCCACATCAACGTTTACGGCGCCACCACCCGTGTTGGCAAGCAGCTTTCGGACCTGCTCGAGAATTGGTGCGAGCGCAGCCGGGTCCGTTGGAAGTCCCGTGCCGGTGAAGTTTGCGGGGTCGATTCCACGTGCCCGCAGTTCTTCGAGGGCACGCTCCGCATCTTGTCCAAACAGGGACCGCATGATCTCTTCCCACTGTGAAGGATTCGGATCACCCGGCGTGCCAGAGCTTCCTGGAGTGTTGTTGCTCATAGAGTCTCCTGAAGAGGTGTGTGCGGAGAGGGCTTATCCTCAACCGTAACGATATTTTCTATCCTTTGGGGGCCGAAACCAGTGGCGCAGGCCGCAGTTCACTCACAGCGCACGTGGGACCCTCATTCCATGACAGAGGTGGTCGTGGTGGGGGACGCGCCAATTCCACGCGCCGTGCGAGATGCTCTAGGCGCCCGCCGGGTGTCAGAGCGTTCGCATTCGCCGCATCGATTTGCCGGGGCGCGAGCCGTTGTTGTGGCCGCGCATCTAGGTGAGTTTGAGCGGGTGGTGCGGGTAAAGCAGGACCAGCGGCGCGCTGAGATGGCCGATCGTGCCGAACGCATTGTTCTGGACTGCCACATCGAGTCGGTGCCGCATATCGTCGTCATTTCCAGCGCAATGGTTGCCGGTCCGCGGGCGGACCGCCCACTGATTCTCGACGATGACCCGGCTATCGCGGTCCGTGACGGCTTTGTCAGTGATGTGACCGTGTTTGAAACGGCTTTTCTCGCGGCGCTCGAGGCGTTACCTGAACAGTCACGGCCCGCCTACACAATCTTGCGTGCAGCTGCGGTAGCCGGACCCGGAATAGACACGTTGGTTACGCGGCACTTCGAGGCGCCGCGGGTACTTTCCTTAAAGGGCGTCAACAAGCATTGGCAGTTTGTGCACATTTCCGATGTTGCGAGGGCTGCGGCACGGTGCATTGAGGCTCCGGTGCTTGGGTTTGCCTGTGTTGGTGCTGTGCGCGAGGTAGATGGTGAGGTTGTGGCAGATGAACTTTCGATGAGCGAGGTGCTCAGTATTGGGCACATGCGCGGTATCGAATTGGGGGAGGACCTAGCCTTTTCAACTGCGGCTCGGCTGCATCGGGTGGGTGTACTTCCCGCACCCGAGTCTGATATGGAGCTAGCGGTGTATCCGTGGTCGGTTTACCCGGAAAAACTGTTGGCTACGGGTTGGCGCTCAAGGGTGTCGACTGCTGAGTGTGTTCGCCATGTTACGGAGGAAACTCGCGGCAAATTTGGCGTGGGTGGCAGACGCGTAGGTCACAAGGATGCGGCGGCGTTGGGTGCCGCTGGGGCAGCAGTTGCTCTTATTTCGACGGCTGCATTGTGGCGGCAAAATCGAAGGTAGCTGGCTACTCGCACGTAATTCATGGACAGCACAGGATATTTTAAGGAAGATCGCGCACTATGAAACGTGTGAAGTTCTATAGCAAGGAGCGCGAGTCTTCGCGCTTGCGTTCCCGCACACTCGCGATTTCTGCGATCACTACTTTTTTGGCTGTCGGGGCGCTCGTTGCAGTTCCCGCTCCCTATGTCATTCGTTCGCCTGGGCCCACCAAGGACGTGTTGGGGATGGTGAACTCTGCCGATCTTATTCAGATCGATAACGCCAAAACCTATCCGACAACTGGCCAGTTGCGGTTGACCACGGTGGGTGTAGCGGGCGGTCCGGGCTTTGACGTGAACTTCGCACAGGTGCTGCGCGGATGGCTTGATCCGAAGCGTGCTGTTGCACCGGTTGAAACCGTGTTCCCGCCGGATGTGACCTCTGAAGAGGTAGCCACTGAGAACCAAGCGCAGATGGTGTCTTCACAGGAGAACGCCGCATATGCGGCCCTCACCGAGCTCGGCTACAAGGTACCCACTACGCTCAGTGTCGGCTTTCTTCTCGACGATTCTCCCGCCGCGGGTCTTATTGCTGAGAATGACGTGCTGACTTCGCTCAACGGCTCTGCAATTGATTCGTATGACTCGCTCCTAGAGTCGCTCAAGAACATTACCCCCGGAACTGAAGTCACCGTTGGTTTCACTCGTGATGGCAAGGACAAGACGGTCAAGTTTGCCACCTTGCCGAATGACGATAACAGCGGATCGCGGCTCGGCATTGCGTTGAATCCACAGTTCGATTTCCCTATTGATGTGGACATTACGATTCCCAACATCGGTGGTCCTAGTGCGGGAATGATGCTCGCCCTAGGAATCATGGATAAGCTCACGCCGGAAGACGAAACCGGTGGGCAGATCATTGCCGGTACGGGGACTATGGACACGCTTGGCCAGGTAGGTGCTATCGGCGGCATCCAGCAAAAACTCTGGGGAGCGCAGCGCGATGGCGCGCGCTACTTCCTAGCGCCTGAGTCCAACTGCGACGAGGTTATTGGACATATCCCTAGTGGGCTTCGAGTCGTAGCAGTGGACACTCTAGAAGATGCGTGGAACGCCGTACAGGCCATTGGTAATGGTCAGGCAACGAACCTGCCCACGTGCACAAACTAGCCAGTGATCTCCACTAAGAACTGAGCCTCAACTCGTAGCCGATTAAAGCGCCATAGCCCGAGTCGATTAAAGCTAGGGCTCGAGTGTGGCTCGGACCGCTTCAATGAGTTGCGGTACGAGCGTTGCGCCATGCGCAACGTCGAGGTCCGCGTCATGTGAGCGAGTTCGAATCGCGCACCACGAATCACCAAAACGCGTTGTGCCTACTGCCATTCGAACATCTTGGCGATCCGGGTGGTTGGTGACGTACTGCAGTGCTGCGGCAGGATCGTCGGGAATGGACGCCTCAGCCGAAGGCGGCAAAATCAACTGTTCCGTAACCACCGCACAGCCAACAACGGTGATCGGCCACGAAATGTACGCCAGCAACTCCTCAAGCGAATGAGCATCAGGCAGGTCTTCTTGCTCAACGCTGGTCAGATGCTCGGGGTCTTCCTGCGCCGCGGCAATAGTCGCAGCGGGTAACTGCGCAGCAAGTTCTGGGTCCGTGGCAATGGCGTCCTGCGTTTTGATGAGCGCAAAGACACGAATAGGACCATCCCAGCCGCCCCGGGCAACGTGGCGTTCAATCTCGGAAACAGCATCGGCAAGAGCGCGCTCGCTCGCCGAAAGACCTTGTGCAATAGGACGTGACATAACACAAGAATGGCACGTGTGCGCAAGAATGGCATACCTCCCACGGACCTGACCGCGTGAAAGATATGTGGGAACCTTGAACTGCAACAATGCGTTCAACACAGCAGAGCAAGTTAAGAACGGGCTTAGTACGAGCGTCGCCGAGCACGGAGCAAGCAATAACGGTGCCCGCGGCGCGCCACCGAGCGTGCGGTCACCGCTGCACGCACAGATTAGCGAGGATTCATCGCCGTGTCTTTTGCAGCGTCATCGCGCAGGCCAGCACCGCGAGCGCAATCGGGGCGTAGAGGCCCGAGCCCGCTTGCAATCACAGTGATATTTGTGGTTGCAGTTATCGCGCTTGTGTTTCTGGCAGCGCACTTTTGGACCGAGGTCCTGTGGTTCACCCAGGTGGGCTACCGCGAGGTTTTGCTGACTCAGTGGGGCACGAGGGCAGCGCTTTTTGTCTTCGCGTTCGTGGTGATGGCAGGAATTGTTTGGGCAAATCTGAATATTGCTTATCGAAGGCGGCCGATTTACGCGCCGTCCACGCCGGAGCAAGCCACTTTGGACCAGTATCGAGAGGCCATTGAACCGCTGCGTCAGGCGCTGGTGTTTGGTATCCCAGTAGTGGTTGGATTCTTTGGCGGACTGGCTGCTCAGGCGCAGTGGTCTCAGGTGTTGCTCTGGCTTAACCGCGTGAGTTTTGGTGCCTCGGATCCTCAGTTTGGGTTGGACTATTCGTTCTACGTATTCACCCTGCCTGTTCTGCGTTTTGCCACCAACTTCCTTCTCGCTGTGGTGATCATTTCGGTGATCGGTGCGGTTGTTACGCACTACCTTTATGGCGGGATCGCCATTGGTCAGGGTGGACGTAAGACGAGTGCTACGCCGGCTGCGCGTATCCAACTGTCTGTGTTGGCGGGCGTTGGTGTTCTTGTGCTTGGGGGCAACTATCTGCTGGACCGTTATGGGTTGTTGCTTAAGGGCGGCGAAAAGTTCGATGGTGCGAACTACACGGACATTAACGCCGTAATCCCGGCGAAGTTGATTCTTGCCGGTGTCGCCGTTTTGGTGGCATTGCTCTTCTTTGCTAATGCGTGGCGTGAGAATTGGAAGCTTCCAGTTATCGGCGTGGGGCTGATGATTGTTTCGGCGATTATTGTTGGCGGCGTGTACCCGTGGGTGGTTCAGCGTTTCCAAGTCACGCCAAACGCGCAGCAGCTCGAGTCGGAGTATATCCAGCGCAATATTGACGCCACTCGGATGGCGTTTGGTCTTGATGACATAGACGTGCGTGGTTATGACGCAAAGACGACCGCGGAGAAGGACGCTTTGCGTAGTGACGCGGAGACAACTGCGTCGATTCGCTTACTCGATCCCAACATTGTCTCGCCGTCTTTCCGTCAGCTTCAGCAGAACCGTGGTTACTACAACTTTGCGGAGCAGTTGTCGGTGGACCGCTACTCGATTAATGGTGATAGTCGGGACACTGTTATTGCCGTGCGGGAATTGGATCTTGAGGGCCTGAACAATGACCAGCGCACGTGGGTTAATGACCACACCGTGTACACTCACGGATTTGGCGTTGTGGCGGCTTACGGTAACCAGATTGGTGAGGATGGTAGGCCGGCCTTCTATGAGGGTGGTATCCCGTCGGTAGGTGGTTTGAGCGAACTTAACGATGGTGGCTACGAGCCTCGCATCTATTTCAGTTCCAAGGCGCCTTCGTACTCAATTGTTGGTGCTCCTGAGGGTGCTGAAGCTCGCGAGTTGGACTATCCCACCGATGAGGGTTCAGGCCAGGTAAATACGACCTTCCCCACTCAGGACGTTGAGGTAGGCCCATCCGTTGGGAACATGTGGAACAAACTGCTGTACGCCATCAAGTTTGGCGACGAGCAAATTGTGTTCTCGTCTCTTGTGAACAAGGAATCACAGATCATTTATGAGCGTGATCCGGCTGAGCGAGTACAAAAGGTCGCGCCGTTCCTCACTTTAGACAACCGCGTGTACCCGGCGGTTGTTGATGGGCGGGTTAAGTGGATTGTGGATGGATACACTACGTCCAACAACATGCCGTATTCGTCCTCGGCAGCGCTCGATGAAGCGACTGCGACGGTAACCGGTCCTAACGGTCAAAGTGTGCAAGCGTTGCTCCCGCAGGAGGTTAACTACATTCGCAACTCGGTGAAAGCCACTGTGGATGCGTATGACGGCACGGTTACCTTGTATGCGTGGGATAACAGCGACCCCATTTTGGAGGCATGGGAGAAGGTGTTCCCTAACGCTGTTCAGCCTATGAGTGAGATTTCGTCTGATCTCATGAGTCACATCCGGTACCCGGAAGACTTGTTTAAGGTTCAGCGCACTCTATTGACTCGATACCACGTGGAGACCGCGGCGGAGTTCTACTCGGGTCAGGACTTCTGGCGTAACCCAGAGGATCCCACCAGCCCGGCCAACAACCCGACTGACCAACCGCCCTACTACCAGACACTGCAGATGCCGGGGCAGAGTGACCCAACCTTCTCGCTGTCTACCTCGTTTATTGCGGGTGGCTCGGGTGGGCGAAACGTGCTCACGGGTTACCTTGCTGTAAATGCGGAGGCCGGTAACGTAGCAGGAACGCCAGATCCGGATTATGGAAAGTTGCGTCTCCTAGAACTGCCGCGTGGCTCCACAATTCCGGGTCCTGGTCAGGTGCAGAACAACTTCACTTCCGACTCGGACATTGCCACGCAGCTTGGCTGGCTGAAAAATAACCAGGCGACTGTTTTGAACGGCAATCTGTTGACGCTCCCGGTGGGCGGCGGCTTGCTCTATGTGCAGCCGGTGTACGTGCAGGCATCGTCTGG
>Ga0182744_1001634_pt1 | contig 19436 bp, 18 predicted proteins | sample eDN3rd30CKraftMG_FD_128525 | JGI IMG/M metagenome (GOLD analysis project Ga0182744, IMG submission 128525) | Enriched Miracle-Growth compost microbial communities from Emeryville, California, USA - eDNA 3rd pass 30_C Kraft MG (version 2) (version 2) ...
CATGAAGCCGGTCTGCCAGAGCTCCCGCAGGCCGGCATCGACGATGGGGTAGCCGGTCTTGCCCTGCTGCCAGGCGCGCAGATCCCGTTTCGCCGCGCGCCACGGAAAATCGTCGAAGCGCGTCTGGAAATTCGTCTGCGGCAGGTCGGGATTATGGAACAGCAGATGATAGGAGAATTCGCGCCAGCCGATCTCTGAAAGAAACTTGTCGACATTGCGCGCCGCCGCCGCAGACTTTGCTGCGGCATGGTGTGCTGCATGCCAGATCTGGCGGGGCGAGATTTCGCCGAAGGCAAGATGGGGCGACAGACGTGACGTCGATGGACGGTGGGGGAGATCGCGCTCGTCGGCATAGTGCGGCAGGGCGTGGTCGAGGAAGTCGACGAGCCTTTCTTTGGCGCCGGCTTCGCCGGGTGTCCATTCGTCGCGCAGCCCTCCGGCCCAGTCCGGCTTCGTCGGAAGAAGAGAGAGGCTATCGAGCGCGATGCGTGGCGGGGCCTGCCTGCTCCAGGGGACGGCGGCGAGTTGGCGCGGGGCACGTGATGGCTCGGCCGGTGGCGGCAGGGCCAGGCAGGCGCGCCAGAACGGCGTGAAGACGCGGAAGGGGCCGCCGGTCTTTGTCTTCACCGTCCAGGGCTCGTGCAGCAGCTGGCCGTTGAAACTCTCGGCTCCAATGCCGAGCGCCGTAAGGCGGCCTTTGATCTGCGTGTCGATGGCAATGCCGGCGGCATCGTAACGGCGCGTCCAGGTCACCTGTTTCGCGTCAAAAGCCGCGGCAAGCTCACAGAGCAGTTGCCCCGGATCGCCTTGCAGAATGTCGAGGCGGCTGCCGATCTTCTCGAGGCTGGCTGCGAGCGCGGCAAGGGAATGGTGCAACCACCACCGGCTGGCGCCGCCAGGGGCGCGGACTTTGCCGCTGCCGTCGAAAATATAGATGAACAGGGGCGGGGCGCCCGAGGCGACCGCAGCCTCAACGGCTGGATTGTCGGCAAGTCGCAGATCGTTGCGCAGCCATACGATCGATGGAGAGATTGCAGCCATTGCCCTTCGGCGGTTGGAGACGATCGAGCATCCCCTAAACTGGCGCGCTTCCGGACAAAATCAACCGCATAAAATTAGGCCGCGCGCCCTGGGGCGCGCGGCGGGTTTTGAATGCTTGGATCTCGGCCTTTAGCGGACGTTTGCAGCCGGCTGCCGATAGACGCCGAAAAACTGACGGTTCGAGCCGTAGGGCGCGCTGATCGGAGCGTGGTCGAGCGGACGGTTGAACGTGTTCAGACCGCTGTCGGTGGTCTCCTGATGGATGTCGTTCAAGCGCTGCAGTTCAACATCATAGGACGAGCGGCTTTGCGCAAACGAAGATGCTGAAAACGAAACGACTGCGATCAACGCACCGGCGACGAGTGTGCCTGTCTTGATCATGGTAATTCTCCTAATGCATATGCTTCTTGTTTCATGAAGACGATCCGGGAAGACTTGCACAGCAACATCTTCTCTCGTCTCCCGTGGCGCTGCTGAGCGCCAGGCCCATGAGATATTCACGGGCTCGAAAAATTAAAGCTCTCGGGTGATGTTCATCTGCACATGCAGCCATGCAGCAAGAGAGGCTGTAACTATTTCACGATGGGAAGGCAGACGGACGTATATAATATCAATTGTATATGAAATCTCAGGACGCTCGGAAGCGAACCGATGTGTCATACCGATGTATCATATGCTCATCGGCGAGCTTGCCAGAGCGTGCATTGCAAATGCACGGGTGCATACGCATCGATAAATATTCTGCAGACAGCCACGGATTTGGAATAATCTTCCGCACATCGCATGATTTTAAAAACAATTAGGCCGCGCGTTCGTGAACGCGCGGCATTCGCAAGGGCATTGGGGCAAGGGCTTCAGGGGATGGCTTTCGCCGAATCCCATCGTACGTCAATCGAGCGTATCATCATGCTCGTGATAGATGGCCTGCAAGTGACGATCCCTTGGGCTTGTGCCGGCGGCGACGCCCCGCGGTGCATGGTCAAGGGGATGATCGATCGTATTCGAACCGCTGTCGGTCGTCTGCTGCTTGATGTCGTTCAAACGCTGCTGTTCGATGTCGTAGCGGGAAAGCGACTGCGCGAAAGACGGCGCTGAAAACGAAACGACGGCAATCAATGCACCGGCGATAAGTGTGCCTGTCTTGATCATGATATTCTCCTGCTTTCATCTGCTTCTGGTTGAAGGCGCTCGGAGAAGATTCCCTGAACGATCTCGCGTCTTCAAATGACGCACTGCAGCGTCAGGCACCGCAGATAGGCATCGGATCCAAAATTAAAGGTCCTTTTCACGGATACGTTACGGCGGGTGAGGAAGCGTGAAATTCATGTATAATCAGTAATATATGCGGCAAATTGTAGCGCTTTTTCACGCTTCGCGTTGAAATCGAACGGTCTTTATCGCATTGCACAATTTTTCCTTCGCATCGCAATCAGTTTCTCGACGGATTGAGAAATGGACGCAGTGTGCTGCTTGTACTCGCGGAATTGTCAGCCGCTTCGCGTGGCATTGAGTTGCGATGCATCGATCATGCTGCAGCCATGCAGATATCGAAGATGCAGCGACGCAGGAATGTCATTCGCATATGTCCGTGGACTCATGCGCCTCCACGTGGCCGCACGTCCTGGAACCATGCGCAAAAATTAGGCCGCGCGCCCTTGCGGGCGCGCGGCGAGTTGGAAATACGTTCTGTTGCGACTGTCGCGTTTGCAACCTTAGTCGATCGTCAGGTCGTGCTCGTCGTAAAGACCCTGCAACTGGCGATCTCTCTGGCTCGGGCCGGCGGAATAGCCCCTCGGCGCACGATCAAGCGGATGGTCGATGGTGTTCGATCCGCTATCGGTGGTCATCTGGCGAATGTCGTTGGCGCGCTGCTGCGCGATATCGTATTGCGACAGCGACTGCGCAAATGACGGCGCCGAAAACGTAGCGACGGCGATCAACGCACTGGCGATGAATGTGCCTGTCTTGGTCATTGTAATGCTCCTAAGTCCAAATTCATTTTGTTGCACCTGAAGACGATCAGGGAGAAATCCCTCGTCTCCACATGGCGCCTGTTGCAGCGTCAGGAACAGGAAATGGGTATCGCATCGCAAAATACATCCCCTCTCACGGACACGTGAAAGCGGGTGAAATTCCGTGAACCGTTTGTGAATTAAGCATAAATTTGCGTGAATGGAGGCCGCGGCGGCTCTTCGCGGTTGCGGTAGGGCGGTGCGCTGCCGATCGCGCGAGGCGTCCTCAGACGTTTACTTTTCAGATATTCATCTCGATCACATCGACCCCGCGGATGCGGTCGACAAGATAGACGAGACCGCGATCGTCCATCGTCACATCGTTGGAGGACGCCCGTGTCTGGCCCTGTGGAGCGTCGGGCACGTAATAGCCGACTTGCCTGGGTGCGAAAGGATCGGCGACATCGAAGATGCGCAGGCCTTGCGCGAACCATGCGAACGGAATGATCGTGCCGGTGAAACGCTCGGATGGCTGATGGCAGCCGGTCATGGCCGGCTTTGCAGACCCATCCACATCGAGGCCGGGCACATTGATGGTGGCGATCGGCGTCGGCAGGCTTTCTTCGCTGATGTCATAAACCCATGCGAAGGCGGGCGCTGCCGGGCGCAGCTTCGCCACATCTTCATCGGAGACGATCATCACCTTCCGGCCTTTCAGTTTCTCCGGCATGACGAGGCAGGTGTGCGTCGGATGCGGGAAGGCGGGACTGCGGCGATGATGGCCGACCATCTTCGGTTTGCTGAGATCGGAGATGTCGAGAATATAGAGACCGTGATGCCAGTAGCTCACATAGAGGCGATCGCCCTGCCGCAAGGGATGATGGCATTTCGGTTCGACGAAATCATTCCAGGGGTAGGGCTCGTTGCCGGCCTGCCATTGGCCGGGAATCCACCAGCGCGAGACTTCGCTCGGTCGCGAAGGGTCGGCAAGGTCGAGAATGACGACGATATAGCCGACGTAGCCATCCATGGTCGCCGACACATAGGCGTAGCGGCCGTCGAAGTCATAACGATGGACGCCCTTGCCGCCGGTCTCCCATTTGGCGATCTGGCGCGGTGCTGTCGGATCGGCGACATTGTAGATGGTCAGGCCGCCCTTGAGATCGTTGAACGAGCCACCGTTCTCCTCATGATTGATGATCATGATGTCGCCGCGTGCACGTACCTTGTGGGAGTGCCATCCTTCCGGCAGTTCGAGTTTCGAGAGAAGGCGCGGCGTCTTCGGGTCCGAGATGTCGTAGATGCTCGTTCCGGAGGGAGCCTTCATGTGCCCCACATAGAGGCGATTGCCGTCGACCCAGACCTGGCCGCCGCCGGCGCAGTCGATGTGGCTGATGAGTTTGGTATTGAGCGCCGTCGGCATGTTGTCCCCCGCATGGTGATTTGGCGCAGGATTAGCGGAGGACGCACCCAAACGCCAGCAGCGTTTGGGCGCACCTTGCTCAGCGCGGGCAGCCGCGGATGTCTTCTTGATATTGGATCGCGTTGACCCTGGCCTGCTGGTTGGGCGTGAGGCGGCCATAGGGCGGAAAGCAGTTTTCGCCGAAGGTGGCGCGGGCGCGGGCGGTCTGGAAGCAATAGCCCGCCCGGGCATAGATGGCGTTGCGCTGATACCACAACTGGCCGCACGACTGGGCTTGCGCCTCGGCGATGAAGGGGGAAGCCGGCAGGAAAGTCGCTGTCCCGGCAAGTGCAATGGACAAAGGAACTGAAACAACAAATTTGCGCATACGGTTCTCCTGGTTCGTCCTCTTATTCTACACCGCTTTTGATGTCTTCCTCACTGCCTGGCCTGTGGCTCGGCTGCGCCTGCACGGCAGCCGGGTGAACGTCCGCCTTCGCGAGCCTGCGGTAGAGATTGCGCGTGCGGCGGATCGGCCACCAATCGTAAAGCAGGAGTTCCGCCGGCCGCCAATTGGCGACCCATCCGAAAACCGACAGGCCGTCGCGCAGGCCCTCGCGTACCCCATCGCGAAAGGGCAGGGCGTCGACGTATTGTGCCAGAGTCGTGCTTACGGCCAGAATCACCAGGCCGATGCCGAGCGCGATGATACCTTCGCGGATCGTATCCCTGAAATTACGTGCCTCGATATCGGCCATATGGCCGAAGTGCGACGCCAGGGTAATGCGAAACTGCTCGACTGCTTCCGGGCTTGCGGGCTTGCCGCTGATCGCGAGGTCGATCACGAACCGATTCGAACGCGGCTCGTCCCAGCTTTCGGAGATCAGATATTCGCTGACCTTGGGGCGTAGGCCGTGGTCGTGGAATGGCGCCGGGTCGAAGCCGAAAAACTCGTCCGGCTTGACGACGTCGAGCGCAATGTGACTTGCGTTTACCGACTCTTTGACTGGGGTCATGAGGCCTGGCCGTTCCATACATTCTCCGCCGTTGCCATACGGCCGCGTCGCTAGTCTTAGCCTGATTCTTGTTTCGTCCGCGCCTGTGTCGGCTGCTGCTGCCTGGTCGATTTCGGTTGCCTGATTCAAAGGCAGAAAGATCAGGGCGCGCTCAATATGATTTTTAACTTGGCTATTGCCGGACCCTGCCGTCCCGTTCTCGTCGGCCGCTCTCGAACAGTTGATCGAATATGTCCATTTCTTAAGGCTTAGGCCATGATTCCGACAGGTGATTTCGGCCTTAATCGGCCTCTGTTGCGGCGCACACGCCGCGGATGAATCAGAGCTGGCCTCGATGCTGTCGATATCCTTCAAGCCGCACATGAACCCGATGGGTTCTGCGGATCGTAGTCATGCCCGTATCGGCCGGTGCTCGAGCAATCGCCCGGCATTTGGCGGGCTCCGTTCGCCGCGATCCGTCCGCCGGCCGGCGCGGGATCTTGAGGCGCAGAACGGGCGCACGATTTTTGGCGAAAGCCAGTCTCCAGAACATAATAAAGAGGCACGACAATCATGGCATTATCCCGCGATCCGCAGAAACAAGATCTTCTGTCCGATCCCGATCTCGATCTTATGATGGCTAACGGCGGCGTCCTTGCGCAGGAGGGCCCGCAGACTTTCGTCGATGCACGCGAGGAGGGCGGCAATCGGGACGGTTCGGGGAGTGCGGCGCGGGGATCGGCATCGGGGCGTAAAACCGGCTGGGTTTCACGCGGCCTGGTGCTGATTATCATCGCTGCTGCCGCGGCCGGCGGCTACAAATATTGGTCGCGCATCGGCGCCTCGACCACGCCGGTCGCGGCCGCGGTGCGGATGATTCCGGTTGAAGCGGCGGTTGCCGCCACGGCGGACGTTCCGGTTTATTTCGGCGGGCTTGGCACGGTCCAGGCTTTCAACACGGTTAACGTCAAGACCCGTGTCGACGGCCAGATCCAGACGGTTGCTTTCACGGAAGGCCAGAAGGTCAAGCGCGGCGATCTGCTCGTGCAGATCGATCCGCGGCCCTACAAGGCGACCTATGATCAGGCGGTCGCCAAGAAGGCCCAGGATGAAGCGCAGCTCGGCAACGCCAAACTCGATTTGGACCGCTATACGCAACTCGCCAAGAGCAATTTCAGCACACGCCAGCAACTCGATACGCAGACCGCGCTGGTAGCGCAGCTCACGGCGGCCATCCGCGCCGATACCGGCGCCATCGATGCCGCCAAGATCCAGCTCGACTACACGTCCATCGTTTCGCCGATCGACGGCGTCGCCGGCATCCGCCAGGTCGATATCGGCAATATCGTCCATGCGTCCGATGCGACCGGCATTGTCGTCGTCACGCAATTGCAGCCGATTTCGATCGTCTTCACTTTGCCGGAAGAAGAACGCCAGCAGGTCGCCGACGCCATGGCCGCGGGGCCGGTGACGGTCACGGCACTGGCGCGCGATGGCACAACCGAACTCGATCGCGGCAATGTGCTGCTGATCGACAACCAGATCGATCAGGGCGCGGGCACGATGCGCCTCAAGGCGACGTTCCCCAATGCGAAGAACGCGCTCTGGCCGGGCCAGTTCGTCAACATGCGGCTGCTCCTGAAGACGCAACAGAATGTCCTGACCATCCCGTCGGCGGCGGTGAATCGCGGTCCGGCCGGTTTTTATGCCTATGTGGTCAAGCCTGATTCCACGGTCGATATGCGCGGGATCAAGGTCGGCCAGGACATCAACGACATTACCGTCGTTGAAGAAGGGCTCACAGCCGGCGAGCGGGTGGTAACAGGCGGTCAATACCGGCTGCAGCCAGGGGCGCATGTGGCAGTCAACCCGCCGAAGTCCGCCACCACAGCCGCGGCGGCTACGATGGCGTCCACTGCGGAGAAGGTGACGCAATGAGCATCTCTTCTCCATTCATCTCACGGCCAATTGCCACATCGCTGCTCATGGCTGGCCTTCTGCTGGCCGGGCTCGTGGCCTATCCGTTCCTGCCGGTAGCGCCATTGCCGCAAGTCGATTATCCGACCCTCCTGGTATCGGCTTCCCTGCCGGGGGCCAGTCCTGAAACCATGGCGTCTGCCGTTGCCGCTCCGCTCGAACGGCAATTCGCACAGATCGCCGGCGTGACCCAGATGACGTCGACGAGCGCTCTGGGCACGGCGCAGGTCACCCTGCAGTTCGATCTCAATCGCGACATCGATGGCGCGGCCCTGGACGTGCAGACGGCGATCTCTGCTGCCGGTGCGCAACTGCCCAAGAACCTGCCGAGCAATCCGACGGTCCGCAAGTTCAACCCGGCGAATGCGCCTGTCCTGGTCCTGGCCGCCCATTCCGATACGATGCCGATTACGGTCGTCGATGACTATGTGGAGAACGTGCTGGCGCAGCGCATCTCGCAGACCTTGGGTGTCGGCTATGTGACGCTGGGCGGCCAGCGCAAGCCCGCGATCCGTGTGCAGGTCGACCCGGGCAAGCTGGCAGCGCTCGGTCTCGGCCTTGAGGATGTCGCCGGAACGATCAGCAGTGCGACGGTGAATGCGCCGAAGGGCTCCTTGAATGGCATCACGCGCAATTTCACCATCTATGACAACGATCAGCTCCTGGCCGCCAAACCCTGGAACGATGTCATCATCGCCTACCGCAATGGCAGCCCGGTCCGGATACGGGACATCGGGACGGCGATCGACGGACCGGAAGATACGACGCTGTCGGCCTGGCAGAACGGCAAGCCTGGCATTCAGTTACAGGTCTACAAACAGCCCGGCGCGAATGTGGTCGACACGGTACGACGCGTGCAAAGCGCGCTGCCGCAGATCAAGACGGCCATGCCGCCAGCCCTGCAGGTCGATACCGTGGTCGATCTGACGCGGACCATTCAGGCGTCTGTCAAAGATGTGCAGTTCACCCTGCTGCTGACCACCATTCTGGTCGTGATGGTGATTTTCCTGTTCCTGCGCAGCCTGTGGGCCACGATCATCCCGGCGGTGACCGTGCCTCTGGCGCTGCTCGGGACGACGGGCCTGATGTTTGTTCTGGGTTACAGCCTCGACAATCTGTCCCTGATGGGGCTGTCGATCGCCGTCGGCTTCGTGGTCGACGACGCCATCGTCATGCTGGAGAACATTCATCGTCATATCGAGGAGGGGATGTCGCCGGTGGAGGCGGCCTATAAGGGGTCCGGCGAGATCGGCTTCACCATTCTGTCGATCAGCATTTCGCTTGTTGCCGTGTTCATTCCGCTACTGCTGATGGGCGGGATCGTCGGGCGCCTCTTCCGTGAGTTCGCCATCGTGGTCACCATGACGATCATGGTCTCCGGCATCGTGGCGTTGACGCTGACGCCGATGATGTGTTCGCGCTTCCTGCGCAGCCATGCGGACGAGGAGGCCCATCACGGGCGCCTCTATCGGCTGACGGAGCGGGGCTTCGACTGGGTGCTGGGCCGCTATGCGGCGGGGCTCGATCTCGTGCTGCGCCATCAGCGGCTGACCTTCGCGGTATTCGTTGCCACTGTCGTCGCCACGGCCGGGCTCTATGTCGTCATTCCGAAGGGGTTCTTTCCGCAACAGGATACCGGCGTCATCCAGGCGCTGCCGGAAGGGGGGCAGGACATTTCCTCAACCGAAATGTCGCGTCTGACCCATGCCCTGACCGACGTGATCGCCAGCGATCCCGACGTCGAAAGCTGGTCGGCCTCGACTGGCGGTCAACGCGGCACCAATGCCGGCTTCGTCTTCATCAGCCTCAAGCCGCGCGATGAGCGCACGGCGACGGCCGACCAGATCATCGCGCGCCTGCGGCCGAAGCTGGCGAAGGTGCAGGGTGCGGCGCTGTTCATGCAGGCCCGGCAGGATCTCAACGTCGGCGGCCGGCTGGCGCGCACCCAGTTCCAGTATACCCTGAGCGACGTCAACCTTGACGAACTCAATCGATGGGCGCCGCGTCTTCTGGCGAAATTGAAGACCCTGCCGCAATTGCGAGACCTGGCTTCCGATCAGCAGACCAATGCAACGATGATATCGGTAAAGATCGATCGCGATCAGGCAGCGCGCTTCGGCATCCAGCCATCGCTCATCGACCAGACGCTCTACGATGCGTTCGGCCAGCGCCAGGTGACGCAATTTTTCACTCAGATCAACGCCTATCACGTGATCCTCGAGGTCGATCCCAAATTGAAGAGCGATCCAAACGCGCTGGACAAAATCTATGTGAAGTCGCCGACGACGGGCCAACAGGTGCCGCTCTCGGCGATGGCGAAGTTCGATACCAGCGGCGTGAATTACGTCGTGGTCAACCACCAGGGGCAGTTTCCGGCCGTCACCCTGTCGTTCAACCTGGCGCCCGGCGTGGCGCTTGGCGACGCCACGGCCGCGGTCGAGAAGGCGGCGACCGAGATCGGCATGCCGTCTTCCATCACCGGCGGCTTCCAGGGAACGGCGCAGGCGTTTCAGGCGTCGCTGGCCAGCCAGCCTTATCTGGTGCTGGCGGCGCTGATCACCGTCTATATCATTCTTGGCGTGCTCTATGAGAGCTACATCCACCCGCTGACCATTCTCTCGACCTTGCCGTCGGCGGGCGTCGGCGCACTGCTGATGCTGATCGCCTTCCATTTCGACCTGTCGGTGATCGCCATGATCGGCATCATCCTGTTGATCGGCATCGTCAAAAAGAACGGCATCATGATCGTCGACTTCGCCATTCATGCCGAGCGCGTCGAAGGATTGACGCCCGTCGAGTCGATCCGCAAGGCCTGTCTCATGCGGTTTCGGCCCATCATGATGACGACGATGGCGGCCCTGCTCGGCGCCCTGCCGTTGATGCTGGGGCACGGCACCGGCTCGGAACTGCGCCAGCCGCTCGGCTATACGATGGTCGGCGGCCTGCTGCTGAGCCAGATGCTGACCCTGTTCACGACGCCGGTCATCTATCTCTATCTCGGCAGGCTGGGCGGCCGGTTCGGCTGGACGCGCCGCCGTCGCCCCGCGTCGCGCCCAACGCCCGGTGCGGTTCCAGGACTGCATCCGCATCCGGCGGAATAGGGCATCTTTTTCGAGGCTTACGGTCCGCGCGAGGTTTGCTCCCCGCGCGGGACTGATCGTCGTTATTCGCAACTTGCCGGAACCGGCTGCCTGTCGCAACATATGCGGCAGTTTAGCAATTGCCGGGAACGCTGGATAACGGGCGGTCGGCTATTCGCAGCCGCGGATCAGGCCGTCGCCAGAAAAAATTAAGCGTACCCCGTCAACCACACGGAGGGCGCAGCCTTGAGCAGTGTTCAAAACATCCGCGACATTGAGGACCATGCCGGTGCGAGCAGCCGGCCGCAATTGAATCTGCAGGCGGCCTCGCTGCCTGTGCGCCTGGGGCGCTTCGTGTCCGACAGCGTCCGGTTCGGACTGTCGACAGCGGGCATGAATTATATCACGGCATCGCCGACGCCGATCGATGCAGACAGGATCTGGCGCAACTGCAGCCGCAGTTGGCCCAGGCCGATACAGGCCGTCATGGATCACTATCCGTTTCCGGCGCAGCGTCGGCGCATTATCGACGATATCTTCCGCGCCACGAGCGCGGAAGGCATCCAGTATCACTACGATGTGTCGAATGCATTCTACGAGCTGTTTCTCGACCGCCGTTTCATGTTCTATACCTGCGCCGATTTTCTTTCGCCAGGCGACAGCCTCGAACAGGCGCAGCTCAACAAGGCCAATTATATTCTCGGCCTGCTCGAACCCAGGGCGGGCGAAAAGATACTCGAACTCGGCTGCGGCTGGGGCTCGATGATGCGCCACGTGCATGATCATACCGGCGACAAGGACAATCTGACCGGCGTTACGCTGTCAAAAGACCAGTTGGGCTATATCCGGGAGAAATTCGGCTTCAATGTCCTCCTCGATGATTTCATCAGCATGGACTACGGCGTCGAGACCTACGACAAGTTCTATTCGATCGGCGCGTTCGAACATGTGCGGCCGAACGATGTGCTGCCGCTCTACAAGCGATTGCACAAGGCGCTGAAGCCCGGCGGGCGGATGGTCCTGCATTTCTTTTCGCTTAACGGGACGGAACGGCTGCCGGCTTCGGCGATCGGTGTGCAACTCGTTTTTCCCGGCTCGATCCTGTCGCTCCATACCGATCATCTCGACTGGGCGCGTCAGGCCGGGTTCCGGCTCACGCATGATTCCATCCACGATTATCGGCCAACCTTGCGCGCCTGGTTCGACCGCCTGGTGGAAAATCGCGAACGGGCACATGCGCTGGTGGGCATCCAGACGACCAACAAGTATCTGGCCTTTTTCGCCGCCGCCTGGGGCTTTTTCGATTGCGGCGCCGGCTCATTGCATCGCTATGTCTTGATGAAGGACTGAGGCGGCGCGCGTAGGATCGCCGCCTGGCGGCGATCCACCTTTCCGGCACGATCAGGCCAGCGGCCGGTAAAGCTCCGTCCGCCAGTCGGCGGGATCGGGACTCGAATGCGGGCCGACGACATAGTGCTCCCAAAGGTCCGGAGCCGGCGCGACGCCATTCGTCGTCATCCACCCCATGAACGCCTCCCAGGCAGCGGGAAGATCTTCATAGGGACCTGAATAGACCGTATGAGCCGCCTTCTGGGCCGGCCAATGTCCGGGCTTGATCCGTCCGGCGGTTGCTACGGGCGAGGGGGTCGTGAAGCCGAGTTCGAAGTCGAAAGTGTCGGGGCTCATCTTCAGATGATGCGCGAAGGCCGAGCCGGTCGGCGGCATGCCTTGCGCCGTCAACTCCGCCACCAGTTCCTGAACGGCGGGTCCGAAGACGTGCATCATCTGGGCGCGCGGAATGGTGAGGTGAATGACGGCCGTGTGCTGCGCCTTCGTTTCGATGATCTGCGGCGGCGAGATGGGTGCGCCCTTGGCTTGCGTGGTCATGGCAGGTCTCCCTTATGTCCTCAGATCATGTTCTCGAGCCGCACATAGCTGGCTTCCATGCCTTGCTCCATGCCGCTCGACAGCATCGCCGCACGGGTTTCGGCGTCGGGCAGGGTCATGCGCATGGTCATCAAGGTGCCGGCTCCGTCCGGCTCGAACGTCGTCTCGACATGATTGTCCGGCGTCGGGTCGGGCAGGTGCATGCGCTCGACATGGACGATGCGGCTGTGGGGCGTCAGTTCGATGAACTCGCCGGTCAGATAGAAGCCGCCACCTTTGCCGTTCGACCATTCGTAGCGGATCCTGCCGCCCGGTTTCGGTTCGCAGACACAGACCGGCATCGTCCATCCGTCCGGCCCCAGCATCCATTGCTGGATCAGAGAGGCATCCGTATGGGCGCGATAGACGGCCTGCGGGGGCGCCGCAAAGCGCCGCTTGGCGACGATATGGGTATCGCCTTCGGTCTTGAGCGTCAGCTTGCTCATGGATTGTCCTTTCAAAGTTGCTGGTCGTTTTCAGGCTTCATCGTGGCCAGAAGAGCGTCGAGGCGGTCGTAGTTTTTCGACATGGCGTCGCGCAGCATGGCCAGCCACTGGTCGATTTCGGCGATGCCGGCCGGCGCCAGCCGGCACGGGCGCTTAGTGCCTTCGACCCGGCGGATGATCAGCCCGGCGCCTTCCAGCACTTTCAGGTGCCGCGAGATGGCCGGCTGCGTCATATCGAACGGCTTGGCGAGTTCCATCACCGTCGTTTCGCCCAAGGCAAGACGGGCAAGAATGGCGCGGCGAGTGGGATCAGCGAGGGCGGCGAAGGAATTGTCGAGGGTGTGCATGCGTCTTCCTTTAATAACATATTATTTTTATAATAAATATGTTATATTTGGTCAAGCGCCAATTCAGTTCTCGTCAAAGCGCTGATTTTAATGTTATATTTCAAATATAGAAGGCCGCCCTAACGACCGGCGGTTTCCTCGGCGCGTTTCAGCATCAGATCGCGCTCGCGTTGGTTCCCCGCCAGCGCGGCGGCGCGTTCGAATTCAACGCGGGCTTCCTCCTGCCGGCCGAGTCTGGCGAGAAAATCGCCTCGGACGCTGGGCAGCAGATGATAGCGTTGCAGGGCCGGCTCGCCGGTCAGGCGGTCGACGATATCGAGCCCCGCCTGCGGTCCCTGTGTCATCGCCACCGCGACGGCGCGGTTGAGCTCGACGACAGGCGAGGGCGCCAGCGCCGCCAGTTCCCCGTAGAGCGCGGCGATTTGCGTCCAGTCGGTGGCAGCCGCAGCAGGCGCGCGAGCATGGCAGGCGACCATCGCTGCCTGCAAGGTGTAGAATCCGCGCTCCGGGCTGAGCGCTTCGGCGCGTTCGAGCGCGGCGAGACCGCGCTGGATCAGCAGACGGTCCCAGCGGGCGCGGTTCTGTTCCAGCAACAGGATGGGTTCGCCCGCCGCATTCGTCCGCGCGGCGGCGCGCGAGGCATGCAGTTCCATAAGGCCGACGAGGCCGTGCACCTCCGGCTCGAGCGGCGCCAGGGTTGCCAGAATGCGCCCCAGCCGCAGCGCTTCCTCGCACAGTTGCGGGCGCATCCAGTCTTCGCCCGCGGTCGCGGCATAGCCTTCGTTGAAAATGAGATAGATGACTTCCAGAACCGAGGCGAGTCGCAGCGCCAGTTCTTGTCCGCGCGGCGTCTCATAGGCGAGGCCCGACTCCGACAGCGTGCGCTTGGCGCGCACGATGCGCTGGCTGATGGTCGTCTCGGTCGCGAGAAAGGCGCGGGCGATCTCCTGCGTGGTCAGACCGCCGATCATTCGCAAGGTCAGCGCCGCGCGCGCTTCACGCGACAGCAGCGGATGACAGGCGGTGAAGATCAGCCGCAGCAGGTCGTCGCCGATATCGTCGTCCATCGCCGCATCGAAATCGGGCATGGTCGACTGCTCCGCCTCCAGTTCGTGGAGAATCTCCGCGTGTTTGCGGCCGATCATTTTACTGCGGCGGAGATGGTCGAGGGTGCGGTTCCTGGCCGTGGTCATCAACCAGGCGCCGGGGTTTTCGGGCACGCCGGTGGCGGGCCAGCGTTCCAGCGCAGTGACGAGCGTCTCCTGCGCCAGATCTTCGGCAAGGCCCACGTCGCGCGTCATCCGCGCCAGCACGGCGATGAGCCGTGCCTGCTCAATTCGCCAGATGGCGAGAATGGCGCGATGCGTGTCTGTGTCCGTCAACGCGCCGGATTATGGCCCGCGGGAAGGAGTTCGCAAGTCTGTTCGAATTGTCCGTCCTGGAGCATGGTCATCATCTGGCGCATCTCGCATTCGCCTTCCCAGCCCTCACCGTACTTCTGATGCAGCTCCATGAATTCGACGGCGCCGGCAATCGCCTCGTCGCGCGTCGGGTAATCGAAGATCGCATAGCCGCCGATGACTTCCTTGGATTCGGTGAACGGACCGTCCATGACGTCAAGCTTGCCGGCGGCGAGGCGGACGCGCGCGCCATCCATCTGGATCGGCAGCAGGCCGCCTGAATCGACCATGCGGCCGGCCTTGATCTCGCGCTCGGCGAGTTTGTTCATTTCCTCCATCAGCCGTTGCGGCGGCGGACCGTTGTGGGCGGACTTCACCAGGTACATGTAGCGCATGGCATTCTCCTTTGCGGCGGCGCGGCTGACGTGCCGCGATATCATTTCAACGAACGAGCCCCTGGCGGTTCGACATGGATTTGCAGCGCCTTTCTATTTTTTTACGTCGAAGTCGCCCACGGCGTTCTGAACGTCCTCGGGAAAGTCCGACACTTCCTGGACTTGCCTGACCTCGATCATTTCATTGTCGCCGCCGGGGCAGCGTTTGGCCCATTCGATGGCTTCTTCGCGCGAGGCCGCCTGGATCATCCAGTAGCCGCCGAGTACTTCCTTGGCCTCGGCGAACGGTCCATCGGTGACGGTCGGCTTGCCGCGGGAGAAGGTGACGCGCGCACCCATCGATGGGGGATGCAGGCCATCGAGCGCCAGCAGGACGCCGGCGTCCTGAAGCTGCTTGTTGTACTTCATCATCGCCTCGACGGCGTCAGCGCTGGGCACGGTGCCCGGCGCGGCGGTTTCATATCCCTTGGGGATCATCAACATCATGAAACGCATGAGATTTTTCCTCTGTACTTGGAGCACGGTTTTTACGCCCCACAGTTAAGACGAACGTGAGATTGGCAATTCGACACGGGGCGACACGAGATGCGTTTCGGAATTTGGCGGCTGTCATCTCATTTTAACGAATTGAATTCATAGCGGGTATGCCGAAATATCGGAGCCCGATTGAAGTTGTTAAAGTTAAGGTTTTTGAATGAATGTTCGATTTTGATGTTGAATCGATTGCGAGTGCATGGCTGGAGACCTGATCGACAAGATTTATGAGGCTGCGTTCCTTCCAGATCTATGGCCTGATGTAATCATCGGTCATGGCTGGATTTCGGGTTCGGTCGCCGGCGCGCTGGCCATATTTGACAGCACCATGTCTGTCGGCTTTCGCGCTACGGATACGATCAGGGATTTCTGCACCACAAATGCCTGGTGGGAAAGCCGCCGGATTGATGAACGGCTTCTGAGGCTCAATAGTCTCGGCTTCCGGAGAATGCAGGGACGAACATCCTTATGCCGACCGGCGAGACTTTGGCAGGAGCAGGCGCGCGCGACGGTGCAGGCGTTGCACGCTATCGGGCTGCCGGCGGCGGCTTTGGAAAACGCCATCACTGTCAAGACGAGCCAGACTTACCTTGCGCGGATATTTGCCAAGACAGAAAACCATCAGCTGAGACAGCTCGTCGCTCCTCTCAAGAGTGCGCAGCCTTTGAATGGTCGTCATAATGTCGGATGATCTCGTCGAAAAGATCTATGAATCGGCATTCATACCAGAACTGTGGCCTGATGTGCTCGACACACTAAGCGAAATGAGCGCCTCGTCGGGTGGCGCGCTGCTCGCGAGCGGCGAGCGCCATCCGCCACGCTGGGCGGCGTCGCAAACCGTTGCGCCGGCCCTGCGTGCCTTTGCTTCAAGCGATGCCTGGAAATACAACAAGCGCCCGCAGCGATGGCTGGCAGCTAATCACGCCGGATTTATTCGGGATGTCGATCTCTTTACTGCTGACGAGTTACGCGGCGACAGGATGCGGGCGGAATTGCAGACGCATGGCCTGGGGTGGCAGCTCGGCACGGTGATCCCGATGCCGAGCGGGGAGGTTGTGGTTTTCAGTCTCGAGCGGCGCTTCGACGATGGCCCTCACGATCAATCGCTGAAAGAGATCATCGATCCCTTCCGTCCTCATCTGGCACGCGCCGGTTTGCTGGCAGCGCGACTCGGGTTGGAAAGGGCCAGGACGGCGGTTACCACTCTGGAGGCAATTGGATTGCCTGCGGCCGTTCTCTCCGCTTCGGGGCGGGTGATAGCTTCCAATGGACTATTGGACGGCGTGCAGATCTTGCTGCCGGCCTCTCACGGCGAGCTGGCAGTTGCAGAGCCGGCGGTAAACGAACTGTTAAAAGAGGCGATATCGGCGGCTGCCGGCTTCGCGGTTTCGCGTTCGATTCCAATCGGCATGGATGAGACGAGATCCGCCAGTGTGATTCATATTCTGCCTATCAGCGGAGCGGTTCACGATATTTTTTCCGGGGCCGCTGTTATCGTTGTCGTAACCGCGGTAAGCGCCAGCAATATGGTGCCGTCGCCCGATGTATTGATGGGTCTTTTTGACCTCACGCCCTCAGAAGCGCGATTGGCGATTGCGCTGACAGCCGGGCGCTCCGTCAAGGACGCATCCGAAGATAGCGGAGTTACCGTCAAGACGAGCCAAACTTATCTTGAGAGAATATTTGCCAAGACGGGAACGCATCAGCAGAGCCAGCTTGTAGCGCTTCTGAAGAGTGCAGGTCCTTTTCGCGAAGTTGTTCGGCCAGCTTCAACTGATGAAGAGGGTCAGTGACATTTTTCCTGGTCGACTACAGTGTCGGTGGCGTTTGTCATCGAATCGCTCTTGAGCGCAGCCTTGAAGAGCAGTCTGACGCAGCGGCCTGCCGGACTTATCTCGATCGGATATTCGTAAAACGGGGACCCACCAACCGAGCGAGTTGGTAGGCTGCTCGAGAGCGTGCCGTAATTATCCGAGCGTGAATAGACAAACTCAAGGTTTTCGCGTGCTTCGGCAGGCGGGCAATAATTATTTGAAGTCAGGGTTTTGTCCGAAATTTTACACGCCATCATCAAACGGTAGTCGGTATATGCCGACTGTCGTCATCCGATGTTTTTTGTCACTTCTACCACGACTCGAAAAATAGTCCGGCTGGGACGCGGGTGGCAGAGGGCACAATATGAACCGGATGGCGAGCAACGACCAGATTGGCCGTTTTACTTCATGTGGCCTCAAACCGGCGCCCAGCCTTCTGTCTTCCACCGCGATCAGAGGCCTGCTCGGAGCGGCTGTCGCTACATTGCCAGCCTTGGTGTCATGGGACGAAGCCCGGGCTGCATGCGTAGTAGCCGTGGCTCCCAATTATGTCTGCTCCGGCGCCAATACAACCACGCAACAGGTCGGCGCAAATAACGCCAGCGTAACGACGACGCCCGGATTCAGTGTCGACACGACAAGCTCTCCCGGCGTGGCACTTCAGATATTTGGCAATGGCGCGATCAGCTACGTAGATACGAACGCGTCGACGCTCACATCCCAGGGCACTGTTGGCCTTGCTGTGGATTCGACCGGGGACGACGGCGGTACACCGGGATCGGTTGTCGTCAACACGGCCGGAAATATTTTCGGCACTTCCGGAGGCGTCTCCGTGGGCAATGCAGGCACCGGCTCGGCGAGCGTTACCGCAACGGGGACGACTAGCGGTGGGGGGCACGCCATCGACGTTCGGAATTCTGCAACGGCCAAGGACATGACGGTGGTGGCCGGCTCTGCGGTCAATGCAGGGACTGGCGTCTTTGCGCAAAATCAGGGAACCGGATTTACAAACATCACCGTGGCAGGGCCCTTGACGACGTTCAGCGGTATCCTTGCGTTTAATTACGGCACTGACCTTACGGTTGTCGCGAACGGCGCGCTCACTCCATCGGGATCGAGCGGAAATCAGGGACGAGGCATTCAGGCCGAAAACCGGGGAACCGGCGCGACATCCGTTACAGCGAATGCGAGCGTCAGCAATCTGACCTACGGCATCATCGCTTATAACGGTCAGGGAACGGGGTTCGTTACCCCCACGTTGTCCGGCATTTCTGGCGGGCAGGGAACCGATCTGACTGTCAACGCCACAACGGTCACTGCGCGCGACAACGGGATTGTTGCGGTCAATTCCGGCGCTAGCACGGGCGCCACGCGTGTTACGGCCACAGGCGATGTCACAGCCACCACGACCTATGGCTTGCTGGCAGTCAATGGGGACGTCGCTTTCGGCACAACGGGACTGGTGCAGTCCACCACCGCGGGATCGGCCACCAGTCTGACCGTGAGGGCGGCTAGTGTGAGCGGCGGCAATTCTGGAATTGTCGCTTTGAACACCGGTTCTGGCGCTACGTCCGTGACAGCAACCGGCGCGGTTGCAGGAACGGCCGCCTACGGAATCGTTGCCGCCAACAGCGCCGCGACGTTCAATACGGATGGCACCATCGCCAATATCTCCATTGCTCCCACCGGAACGTCACTCGCCATCAACGCCGCAGGCGTCAGTGGCGGCGATACAGGCATTTACGCTGCCAATAACGGCAGTGGTGCAACGAGCGTTTCGGCGACAGGCACAGTTTCCGGCACCACGGGCACCGGCATCTTCGTCGATAACCGCGTCGTCGTCGCTGATCCGAATTCGACAACTCTGGCGGTGAATGCGACGACGGTGACCGGCGGTACCGATGGTATCCATGCCTTCAACGCAGGCGAAGGTTCGACAAATATTGCTGTCACCGGCGCCGTATCGGGAACCACGGGCAGCGGCATCGATGTCTATACAGCCGATAAGGCACTGACAATCAGTGCTGCCGCCGTGAGCGGCGGCGCTTCCGGCATCATCGCGCGCAATGATGGATCAGCCGCCACCAGCGTCACAGCCACCGGCTTGGTAACGGGCACCGCAGGCAA
>Ga0182744_1001635_pt1 | contig 19433 bp, 13 predicted proteins | sample eDN3rd30CKraftMG_FD_128525 | JGI IMG/M metagenome (GOLD analysis project Ga0182744, IMG submission 128525) | Enriched Miracle-Growth compost microbial communities from Emeryville, California, USA - eDNA 3rd pass 30_C Kraft MG (version 2) (version 2) ...
CGGGCGCGGCGAGAGCGTCCGTGGTCGAGAGCGCGGCGGCACGTGACGCCCCGGCGAGCGCGGGTGCGAGGGCTGCGGGCGCGAGCGTCGCCGAACCGGTGGGGCTGCTGGCGGCGGGCCGCGCGACGCCGCCGACCGAGCGGCGCAGCACCGTCTCGTGACGCAGCGAGGGGCGTTCGATGCCCAGGCCTCGGCGTGGCGCCAGATGGTTCGCCGCCCCCCAGGTCCGGTTGCTCGCGATCACCTGCGCGGCGAACGCGGCCGGCGCGGCGGCGGCGTCAGCGATCGAGCGACCGGCCACCTGGTCAGCGGCGGAGCTCTCAGCCGCAGGGCGGGTCACCGCTGCGCGGGCCTGCGCGACCGACGGCTGGGCGGCCGGGCCGTCCTGACCGGCAGCCCGCCGCACGACCTGCCCTGCACGCTCCGCGGAGCTCTGGTGCGCCGAGGGACCCGGGACGGCTGGCGTGGCTGCGGCCCCGCTGGGCCGTGGGGCCTTGCTGGGCGGTGCGGCGGAGACGGGCTGTGCGGCGGAGACGGGCTGCGACGCAGGGCCGGTCAGCGGGGACGAGCCCGTCGGCGCGGACGACCGGCGCACGACCTCGGGCTGGGTGCCGGCGGGAGCAGCGCCGAGACCGGCGACGCCACGTGCGTCCGGAGCCACCGCGAGCTGTGCGGCAGAGCCGGTGGGCACCGCAGCCGCCGCGCGCACGGCACGTCCTACGGCGACGACCGAACGACGCAACGGGTCGGCCGCGAGGGCGGCGGAGGCCGCGCTCGGCCGGTTCCCGCCGAGCACACGACGACGCACGACCATCGGCAGCGGGTTGGCAGCAGGTGCGGGAGGCTCGACGGGGGTCTCGACAGAACCCTGGCGGACCTGCGCGACCGACGGAGCGGGGACCCCGCCGACCGGCGAGACGTGGGACGGGGCGGGCTCGGGGGCGACGGTGCGACCCTCACCGGCTTGCTCGACCGGCGGAGCCGGCGCCTGGCGGACCGGCGAGGCCGGAGCGGCGGCGGCCCGGTGAGACCGCTCGACCCGCGGAGCGAGGGGCTGGCCGGCCGGCGAGACGGACGACGCCGCACGCGCGGGGGACGTGGGCCGCTGCGACCGCGCGGAACGACGGCCGGCCTCGGACACGGCGGCCGCGCTGGCCGCGGAGGCGACGGCGCGACGGCGCAGCACGCGGGCAGCCACGGGCGCAGGACGAGGCGCCGGAGCGACGACCCTGCGGATGGTGTCCGCCGTCGGGCCGACGCCCGACGAGATCGTGCTGGGAGCCGGAGCGGTCGCCGTGCGCGTCGGGGAGACGGAGCCCTGCGAGACCTCGCGGTCCGCAGCGGGCGACGTGCCCGTTCCCCCGGAGAACCCCGGGGCCTCCCGCGACGGGGCGGCGGTGCGTCGAGAACGGGAGTCAGCCGCCGTGGTGATGCGGCCGACGGCGGCCACCTCGTCCGGCAGCCGCATGGGCACCACGGTGGGGGCCGCGGTCGCCCAGGAGCCCGTCGGTCGAGCGTCGGAAGGTTCGGGCAGCGGGCGCACGACGTGCCGCAGCCCGCGCTCGGGTCGTTGCAGCACGGGCGCGGTGACCGGGGCCTCGGCCACGAGAGGCGACTGCCCGCTCCACCACCGGGGCGGGCGCGTCCGCAGGTCACCGGTGCCGTCCGTGGGCAGCACGCTCGGGCCTGCCAGCGCGCGACGCACGGTCACCGGTCGGCCCCATCCCTGGGCGAACCGGGAGGAGGACTGGGCCACCGAACCGATGGCCGCGGGGCGTGCCCGACCGACCGGCGGCCCGGGGCGTCGCCAGCGCACCCCGATCTGTCGGCCGAGCCGGGTGTCGGCCCGAGCGCTGTGCTGGTCGGTCACCGCGTGCTCGTCGGTCATGGGGTCTTCGCCCGGAACCCGTTGTGCGCGACCTCGAGGGTCTCGCTGAGCCCGTCCTCGGAGTCGACGTTGAAGGTCGGCCCCGTCCACTTCACCGGGAACACACCGTCGAGCTGCCAGGCGCGCAGCCGCTTGCCGGCCCGGTCCACGGCCGTGACGGCGCCCGTGGTGCGCTTCAACGTGTTGCTGTTGCTCGCGAAGCCCTCGCCCGAGGACTTCTGCACCCACTCGAAGAGCGCGTCGGACTTCACGAGCCCCCGCGAGAAGGTCAGGTGCGGCCAGCGCATGCCGCCGGGCAGCTGGTGGACGTACCCGTTCTGGCCGCCCTCGACGTACTCCTCCACCACGACCTCGAGCTCGAGACCGGCGACCTGGGAGAACCGCCCGATCTCGACACCGTCGACCTCGAGCAGGAACTGGCCCGTGTTGCTGGGCTCGCCACCCAGCGGCTCGTAATCAGCTGCCATCACGCACCGCCTCCCACGCTCGTTCGTTCAGTGCTGAGACCGCCCGCACCATCCGGACCCGGTCCAGGTGCTCGAGGTCGAGCAGGTCGTCCATCGGCCAGTGCAGGTGGTACGCCAGGTAGGCGACCTCCTGCCACAGGGCGTCGATCGGGTATCGCAACATCGTCGTCAGCGCGTCTCGGTAGCGATCTCCTCGATCGCCGACCGTCCAGGACGGCTGGCAGCGACCGGCTCGGGCGCCGACGGCTCGTCCTCGACGTCCGCCGCCTGGTCCGCCAGCGGCTCGGCCACCGCCGTGGCGGGGGCCGCAGGCGAGCCCGAGACGAACTCGGCGGCGCCCTGAGCACCGACGAACGCCTCAAACTCAGCCTGCGTGCCGAAGTTGATCACGCCGTAGAAGTCCTGCAGGTACGCGAGATCGGCGGCGAAGAGCCCCTCGATCTCGTGCGGGGTGACGAGCTGCAGGCTCCCGAGCGTCTCGACGACGCGCGCGAGCACGATGACCGTCAGCCGAGGGTCCTCGGGACCCTGGATCGTCGGGTCACGCAACGGCTCGAGCTCGTCGCGAGCGGTCGCCAGTCGCATGACGCCGGTCCGGTGGACCGCGCCGTGCTCGTCGACGTACCCGCGCGGGAGCGTGAACTCGTACTTGGTCTGCAGGCTCACTTCTTCCTCTCGAGCCTCTCGATCGCGATGGAGATCGTCTCCTTGACGGCCTCTGCGGCATCGACGCTGAGCTGGTCCGTCGAGATCTTGTAGGGCCAGCCGTTGAAGAAGTTGAAGCGGGCGACCTCGTTGTGGGCGGAGTCGTACAGGACGACCGAGCCGTTCTTGCGCTTGGCAGCGCGGTCGGTGGCCGTCAGACCGCCGTCACGGATGTCCTTGAACCACTTCCACAGCGAGTCGTTGTCGACGTCGAGCGGGGCGACGCGGACCAGCTGGAGGTCCGGCACCTCGACGACCTGGCCGAGCGACTTGACCTGCTGCTTCTGGCCGTCCTTGCCGATCTGGGCGACCTTGGTGACGCCGACCTCGATGTCGAGGCCCGACACCGAGATGAGGGACGTGATGACCTGGCCGTCGATCTCCAGGAAGAAGTTCTGGGCGACGATCGGGTCCGTCGTGAACAGTCCAGCCATGAAAGGCTCCTTCTACGAGTTCCGGGGGATGCCTGAGCGGGTGCTCAGGAACCCGTCTGCTTGTTCTGGCTGATACGGAAGATGACGAACTCGGCCGGCTTGACGGGCGCCAGGCCCACCTCGACGATGAGCTTGCCCTGGTCGATCGACTCCGGCGTGTTGGTCGTGGCGTCGCAGCGCACGAAGTACGCCTGGTCGGCCGAGGCGCCGAACAGCGCACCCTCCTGCCACAGTCCGTGCAGGTAGCCGCTGAGCGTGCGGGTCACACCCTCCCAGAGGGTGACGTCGTTCGGCTCGAAGACCGCCCACTGCGTGCCGTCCAGGATGGTCGCCTCGACCATGTTGAACAGGCGACGCACGTTGATGTACTGCCAGTCCGTGTCCGAGGTGAGCGTGCGCGCCCCCCAGATGCGGATGCCACGCGTGCCGAAGGGGCGGATCGCGTTGATGCCGAGCGGGTTGAGCACCGACTGCTCGTTCTGCGTGATGTTGCGCTCGACGTCGAGCACGCCCCGGATCGTGTCGTTGGCCGGGGCCTTCCACACACCGCGCGACTCGTCCGTGCGGGCCCACACGCCGGCCACGTGGCCCGACGGCGGGATGAGCACCTCGGCGTCGGCGCCGGTGCCGGTCGGGTTCTCGACCTTGATCCAGGGGTAGTACAGCGCCGCGAAGGCTGAGTCGTACTGGGCGACGTCGGAACGCCACTCCTTGATCTGCTGGGGGCTGAACCCGGGAGGTGCGTCGAGCAGCGCCATGCGGTTGGAGTGCAGCTCGCAGTGCGCGATGAGGCTCGTCTGCACGGCCTTCCACAGGCCGAGGTCGATCGACCCGTCCTCCTTGGTGGCCGCCGTGATCAGGTCCGGCACGGTCACGATGGTGACGTCGTCCGCGATCGCGAGACCGTTGATGCCCGTGCGGGCCGTCTCCGAGCCGGCGAACTTGCGTCCGTTGACGGGGACCGAGGTGGGGGCCTCGAGCGTAAGGTCGTAGGCGCCCGGCTTCAGCAGCTCGAGCTGGCTCGACAGGTCGACGTCCTTGTCGAGCTTGACCTCGATCTTGATCTTCGTCGAGACGCCGTTGACGGCCTTCGCGGCGTCGTTCGGGCCGCCCAGCGTCAGGTCCTCGAAGGACTCGACCACGTCGCCGCCCGAGAGCACCGACAGCGTGAAGGGAGCCGGGCCGTCGACGTCGTCGGCCACGTCCGCCGGCTCGACGAGGACCGTGAGCTCGGCGTCGGGCTCGATCGACTCGATCGACAGCGGGGTGCCGAGCGAGCGGTCCGCGGCGGGCAGCGCGGCGCGCGAGGGCTTGCCCGCGGGCTCCACGTTGGGGACCCGCACGATGTAGGCCAGCTGGCCGCCGTTGAGGAAGTACCCGTAGACGGACAGCGGGAGGATGGCGCCCTCGACGAAGCCGCCGTACAGGGCCTCGAACTGGGCCCAGCTCGTGACGAGCCGCGGGGCGAGGCCCTGCGGGTCGTTGGGGTCGTCCTGGGGGGCACGCTGCGTGAAGCCGACGAAAGCGGCGACGGCGGTGGGTGCCGAGGTCAGGACCTTCTGGGACGACGGAACTTCCTCGACGTACACGCCTGGAGCGGTGTAGGTGGGCACGGGCATCCTCTTCTCGGGCTCGTCCTGGCAGGACCTCTGGCAAGACAGACACTGGCAAGAAACTGAGCCACACGGATCGAGCAGGGTCAACGGGGCCCACGGGTTGTCTGGACCCCCTGCACAAAGGTGACGAGTTCACGCTAGATTCAGGTCAACACCCCGAACATCGGTAATCGGTACCGAGGTTTGCGCATCGTCACCGGTCCACCCCGCCGAGCGGGCGCGAGCCAGCCACCGCACCGTCGCGCCCCGGCGTCTTCGCACGTCAAGAGGGGTGCGACAATAGTCCGTCATCGCTCATCACCGAACGCGAAGCGCTGCCCATGAGCTTTTCCCCCTCCGTCGCCTCCGTGACCGGCACCTTCGTGGTGCCCAGGACCACGGAGCTCGACCGTCTGACCACCGCCCTGGGCAGGGGCCGCAGCGCGCTGGTCGTGGGAGACGCGGGCACCGGCAAGACGCACCTGGTCACGCAGAGCCTCACGGCGCTCGGCGCGTCGCTCACCTCCTTCGCGGCGCTCACCGTCCACGCCACCGCCGGCGCGGACCTCGTCGCGGCGCTCGCCCCCTCGGGAGTGCCCGCCCCCCAGGACCACAGCAGCACCACCGTCGCGCAGGCCGTGCGCGCCGCCGTCGCCCGCCGGTCACGCGGAGGTCAGGTGGTGCTCCGGGTGGAGGACGCCCACCTGCTCGAGCCCGCCAGCGCACAGGCCCTCGCCTGGCTCGTCAGCCAGGGGGAGGTCCAGGTCGTGGCCACGGTGCGACGCTCGTCCGCCTCCGAGGCGCCCTGGTACGGGCTGTGGAAGAACGACACGGTGGAGCGCATCGACGCGCGCGCCTTCAGCGAGTCCCAGGTGCGCACGTTCCTGCTCGCCGAGCTGGGCGGCACCGTCACGGCCGACACCGTCTGGCGGATGTGGCGCGCCTCGGCTGGCAACGCCTTCCACCTGCGCGAGCTCGTGCAGTCGCAGCTGGCGAAGAACGCTCTCGTCCTGCACGACGGCGTGTGGGTGTGGAGCGGGCGCAACGAGCCCGACGAACGCCTGCGGGACATCGTGCGCCACGAGTGGGACGCGCTCGGTGCGGGCCCGCGACAGGCGCTCGAGACCCTCGCCCTGGCCGGACCGCTGCGGATGAGCGTGCTCCACGACCACGCCGACGCCGAGTCGATCCGGGTCCTCGACCAGCGAGGGCTGGTCACCACGATGCCGGACCCGACGGGCTCGAGCGCGAACGAGTTCCTCGTCGACGTCGCCCACGAGCGCTTCGCCCAGGCCGTGCTCGAGCTCGTGCCGCACCGGCGCCGCAGGGAGACGCTCGGGGCCCTCGCCCCGCACTCCGACGCCACCGACGCCGCGCTGGTCCGGCGCGTCCTGCACTCCTTGGACTGCGGGCTCGACGTCGACCCCGGCGCCATCGACAGCGCGGTCCGCACCGCGCTGCGCACGTACGAGGGCACGGTCGCCGCCCGCATCATCGACCTCACCCTCGAGCGGGACCCAGCACCCGAGCTGGCGGCCGTGCTGCTCATGTACCGGTCCAACGCGTGGCGGGTGCTGGACGACCCGATGCGCGCCCGCGACGACCTCACCAGGGCCTCCGGCCTGCTGCTCGACGGCGCCAAGGACGACGCCCTCCTCGACGACGCCATGGTGGGACGTCTGCTCACGGTCGCCGAGCAGCGCGCGAACCTCCACCAGTTCTACGAGAACGACGTCGACGGCGCCCAGCGCATCGTCGACACCCTCGCACCCCGCGTGCTCTCCCGCATCCCTCCGGAGCGTTTCGACCACTGGCAGCGCTTCCTGTCGATCGCCACGCTGCGACGCCAGGGGTACGCCGGTCGGCACATGGAGGTCACCGAGGCGAGCCGCCAGCTGCTCTCGCACCCGGTGAACCCGGTCGAGGTGATCGGCCTGGTGTGCCCGACGGCGCTGGGCCTGAGCTTCATGGGGCGCAGCGAGGAGGCCATCGCCGTGTGCGACCGCTACCTCGGCGTGTCCCGCGCGCAGGCCGACGCCTACCGCTGGGTGCGGGTCGAGATCATCTCCGCACGCTACGTCGCGCACCTGCTGCACGGGACTCCCGGGCTGGCGGCCACGACGTTCGAGACGGACTCCGACACCGCCGCGATGGACCGGACCTACGTGCACCTGGCCCGTGGCCTGACGGCCATCGCCAACGGGGCGTGGTCGACCGCGCGCCTGGAGCTGCGCACCACGCTCGTCGCCTACTCGGTCGCCGACTACACCGGGCTCAAGGCGCTGGCGTACGTCGGCGAGGCGCTCGCCGCCGCGGCGAGCGGAGACCAGGCGACGGCCCGCGACCTGCTCGAGCGCGGCCTCGCGGAACCCCTGCGCTCCAGCGCGGTGCTGCTGCCGTTCATGCAGATGCTCCACCTGGACACGCTGCTCTGGCTGCGCTCGCCCGAGGCGGCGGCCTTCGCCCGCACGCTCGCCGAGCAGTGCCGGGCCGCCGGCTACGCGCAGGTCGAGCTCGAGGCCCTGCACCGCACCCTCGACCGCAGCGGACGCCGGGCACCGGCCACCCCCGAGGTGCTCGACCGGATCGCCGAGCTCTGCGGGCAGGTCAGCGGCGCGCGCGCCACCGCCATCGCCCGCCACGTCGAGGCCGTCTGCACGCACGACAGCACCCTCATCCAGCTCGCGGAGCGCGAGCTGAGCCGGTGCGGGCTGTGGCTGCCCCCGCTCACGGAGTCGGCGGTCGGGCAGCTCACCCGCCGCGAGCGCGAGATCGCCTCGCTCGCGGCGAGCGGCATGACCAGCCGCGTGATCGCCGAGCGGCTGGTGCTCTCCGTGCGTACGGTCGACAGCCACCTGTCACGGGTGTTCAACAAGACCGGCGTGCACTCTCGCGAGGAGCTCGCGCGCGTCCTGCGGTAGGAGCGGCCCGGTGCACGGACGTGCACCTATGCTTCGAGTTGCACGCGGTCCGCCAACGCTGTCGGACCGTTCGTCACCGCACACGACCACCTCGGAGGAGTCCTCATGCCACTGCCCTCAGCCCTGACCTGGAAGGTCCACGGTGACGGCAAGACGATCGCGCCCGGTGCCGTCGTCGCGCCCGACGAACGCCTGAGCTGGCCGCGCACGATCGGTATCGGCGCGCAGCACATCGTCGCGATGGCTGGCGCCACCTTCCTCGTCCCGATCCTCACCGGCTTCCCGCCTCAGAACACGCTGTTCTACTCGGGCATCGGCACGCTGCTGTTCCAGCTGTTCACGCGCGGCCGCGTCCCCAGCTACCTCGGGTCGAGCTTCGCGTTCATCGCCCCCGTGATCGCCGCGCAGCAGGAGTTCGGGGTGGGCGGCGCGCTCGGCGGCATCATCATCGCCGGTGCGCTGCTGTTCCTCGTGGGCCTCGTGGTGCAGTGGGCGGGGACGCGATGGATCGAGGTGCTCATGCCGCCGGTCGTCACCGGTGCCATCGTCGCCCTCATCGGCCTCAACCTCGCCCCCGCCGCGTGGAACAACTTCAAGGCCAGCGGCGTGACGGCGACCGTCACCGTCGTGGCGGCCCTGCTCACCACCGTGCTGTTCCGCGGGCTGCTCGGGCGCCTGTCGATCCTCGTCGGCGTCGTCGTCGGCTACCTGGTCGCGACGCTGCGCGACGAGGTCGACTACTCGACGATCTCCGACGCGAAGTGGTTCGGCCTGCCGCACTTCACGTCTCCCAGCTTCCACGTGGGCGTGCTCGGGCTGTTCGTGCCGATCGTGCTGGTGCTCATCGCCGAGAACGTGGGCCACGTGAAGTCCGTGGCGCTCATGACGAACCGCAACCTCGACCCGTACGCCGGCCGTGCGCTCATGGCCGACGGGCTGTCCACCGTGATCGCCGGGACCGGCGGCGGCTCGGGCACCACCACGTACGCCGAGAACATCGGCGTCATGGCGTCCTCGAAGGTGTACTCGACGGCGGCCTACTGGGTCGCGGGCGTCGTGGCGATCCTGCTCGGCCTGTTCCCGAAGGTCGGCGCGGCCATCTCCTCGATCCCGGCCGGGGTGCTCGGCGGGGCGGGCCTCGTGCTCTACGGCATGATCGGCATGATCGGCGTGCGGATCTGGGTCGACAACAAGGTGAGCTTCAACAACCCGATCCACCTGATGGTCGGCGGCGTGAGCCTCGTCATCGCCATCGCCGACTTCACCTGGCAGATCGGCTCGCTGACCTTCGGCGGCATCGCCCTGGGCACCGCCGCGGCGATCGTCGTGTTCCACGGCATGGGCGCCGTCGCGCGCTGGCGCGGCACCGTCCCCACCGAGGAGACGCCCGAGGTCGGCTCCGAGCCCAGCGCGCTGGGTTGATCGAGGCGCTGGGTTGATCGAGGCGCTGGGCTGAGCCAGCCGCTGCCCCGCCCGTGCCGGAGGTGCCGCACGGGCGGGGCAGCACGGGTCCGGACGGGACTGCGGTGGCACACGGGATGCGTTGGTACGGTATTGGCGCAGAGCCACCAGGAACGGGAGCCGCACATGTCCGACGTCGTGCATGACACCACCACGGCCCAGCACGACGCCGTCTCGACCGACGAGCTCGTCGCCACCTGTGCGCGCCTCCACGAGGGCGTGGCCAGCGTCCTCGCCGGCCACGACGCGCTCATCGACACCACGATCGCGGTGATGCTCGCCGGCGGGCACCTCCTGGTCGAGGACGTCCCCGGGGTCGGCAAGACCACCCTCGCCAAGGCCCTGGGCCGCCTGATCGACGCCCGCGTGGGCCGCATCCAGTTCACGCCGGACCTGCTGCCCAGCGACGTCACCGGCGTCACCATCTACCGCGACGCCGGCGCCTCGACGTCCTTCCACCCCGGCCCCGTGTTCGCCAACATCGTCATCGCCGACGAGATCAACCGGGCCTCCCCCAAGGCGCAGTCCGCGCTGCTGGAGTGCATGGCCGAGCGCCAGGTCACCGTCGACGGCGTGACGCACCCGCTGCCCCGTCCCTTCCTCGTCGTGGCCACGCAGAACCCCATCGAGATGGAGGGCACCTACCCGCTGCCCGAGGCGCAGCGCGACCGCTTCATGGCCCGCCTCGAGGTGGGGTACCCGAGCCCGGAGGCCGAGCTGCGCATGCTCGAGACCCGCGAGACCTCGGACCCGCTCGACGCCCTGCGCCCGGTGGCCGACGCCGCCACGCTGGAGCGGCTCGGGGCGACCGCCCAGCAGGTGTTCACCGCCGTGCCGCTCAAGCAGTACGTGCTCGCCCTGGTGACCGCCACGCGTCGCCACCCGCTCGTGCGGGTCGGCGCCTCGCCGCGGGCCAGCCTCCAGCTGCTCTCCGCGACACGCGCCCTGGCCGCGATGCGCGGGCGCACCTACGCCCTGCCCGACGACGTCCAGGACCTGGCCCGCGTCGTGCTGGCCCACCGTCTCGTGCTCGCCTCGCAGGCCCGCATCGACGGCGTGGGGGCGGTGCAGGTGATCGAGCAGGTCCTCGCCTCGACGCCCGTTCCCACGCCGGCCTGATGAGCCGCGGTCGCGCACCGGGCAGCACCGGCAGCCCCCGGAGCCTGCCGACCGCGCGTGCCCTCGTGCTCCTCGTCCTCAGCGGCGCCGGGGTCGTCGTCGGGGCGCAGGCCAGGCTCGTCACCGTGCTGGGCCTCGGGCTCGTGGGGGTCGGGTGCCTGCTGTACGCCGTCGGCTGCGCCGTGTGGGTGCAGCGTGCGCTGCGGCGGGCGGACCTGCGCGTGCAGCGGCTCACCGTGCCCACCGCGGTATGGCGTGGCTCGGGCGCGCAGGTCCACGTGCGCGTCACCGGGAGACGGATACCGCGCGCGATCGTCACGCGGACCGACGCCACCCTCAAGGACACCGTCGACGAGCACCTGGACGCCCGGGGCGGCACCGTGGCGCTGACCGTCGCGCCGTTCGGCTGGCAGGGATCGTACGCCATCGCACCCTGGGCCCGGGGCCGCTGGTCGCTGGGCCCGGTCACGATCCGCATCACCGACCCGCTCGGCCTCGTGCGCACCCGGGTGCGCGACCTCGGTCACAGCACGCTCGCGGTGCGACCCCGGGTGGTGCCGCTCACGGTCGAGCCGGGCGCCGGCGAGCGATCCGGCGCGGTGACCGGTGACGCCTTCGCCGCGGGCGCCCGGGTCCCCAGCCCCGACGACTCGCTGCTGCGCGCGTACGTGCCGGGCGACGACGTCCGCCGCGTCCACTGGCCGACGACCGCCCGGCACCAGTCGCTCATGGTCCGCACCGACGAGCACACGCCCGCGCCGCCGCTCAACCTCGTGCTCGACCGCAGGCTCGTCGAGGCGGGCGCCACCCGGCGACGCAGCGCCGACGCCACGGACTGGCCGGTGGACCTCGTCGCCTCGCTCGGGGTGGCCTTCGCGCAGCGCGGGCGCCCCGTGCGCCTGGCCGCCACCGCCGACCTCGAGGTGCCCGCGCCGGGGCCTGCGGACCTCGAGCAGATCCTCGAGACCCTGACCGACCTCGCCCCCGCCGCGACGGCAGCGGACGGCGCGCGCGTCGTCGACGACGTCCTCGCCAGCCGCGACGGCACGACGGTCGTGGTGCTCGCGGCGCTGGGGACCGCACCGCTGCGCGCGCTCGCTCGCCTCGCCGAGCACGCGCCCCCGGCGGCGTTCCGCGCGCTCGTGGTCGGGGACGACGACGATGCCCGGCGCACCGCACGCGCGCTCGCGGACGCCGGCTGGTGGTCCACCGTCGCCCCGCGCGGTGCGCAGCTGTCCGTCGTCGCCGCACAGGTGACGCTGTGACGCTCGTGCTGCGCGGTCTGCTCACGCTCGTCGCCGTGCTCGCCGCGACCCTGGGGCTGAGCCCGGTGGTCGCCTCGGGCCCGTGGCAGGGACACCTCCTGCTCATGCTCACCGTGGTGTGCACCGTGGTGCTCGGTCTGCGGCTCGCGCTGCGCGGGCAGACGGAACGGCGACCGCTGCTCGCCCTCGGCGTGCCGAGCCTCGTCGGGCTGCTGGTCGCGGCGGTCACCGTCGTCGTCTGGTTCGGCGGCGGAGCGTCCACCGCGGTCACCGACGACGACGCGCTGCCCTCACGGCTCGTCGGCGTCGTGAGCGACCACCTCACCCAGGTCGGCGAGCTGTTCGCCGCGCTGCCCCGGCTGGTCGCGTCCGGCACGCCCCCGATCGAGCCCGGACGGGGCATCGAGCTGGCCCTGGTCGGTGGCGCCACGTTCGTGCTGCTGATCGCCGAGATGCTGGTCGCGGGGCTCGGCATGTCCTGGGGCGCCGTGCTGGGCGTCCTGGCGATGTGGGCGACCCCGCTGCTCCTCGTGCACGACGTTCCCGCGGCCTCGTTCCTCGTGGCCGCCGTCGCCTGCGTGGCGGTGGGTTTCGTCCCGCACCGCCCTCGGCCCAGGCCCGTGCTCGCGAGCCGGCTGACGAGCGCGGCCGTGGTCGCGGCGCTCGTGGCCTGCGCGGGGCTCGCCGGTGCGCACCTGGTCGTCGGAGGGCAGCAGCCGCAGCCGTTGAGCTGGTTGAAGGTCCCGGGGCTCCAGGGCCTGCCGTTCAACCTCGACACGTCGATCGACGTCGGGCGGAACCTGGGGGCGCAGAGCAGCGCCGTCGCATACCGGTACCAGGACGCGGTGACGACGCACGACCTGGGTGGCGGCATGACCGGTTCCCCCATGGACGGCTCGGCGACCGACGCGGTGGCTGCCGACGCCCTGAGCCAGACCGACCTCGGTCCGATGCGGCTGTACACGCTCGTCGACTTCGACGGCAGGTCGTGGTCGCCGCCGTCCTCCGCGGACCGCTCCACCGTCCCGGCGGACGGCGTCCTCACCAACATGTTCACGAGCACGGTCCCCCGCCGCTCCGGGACGACCCGTCAGGTCACGATCGCTTCCCTGGCGAGCACCAACCTTCCCCTGACCGTCGAGCCCGCGGCCGTCGACGCCGAGGCGGTGCTCGCCTACGACCCGGTCAACGACGAGCTGTCCGCCGGCGACGACCCGCCCACCTCGTACACCCTCGAGCTCGCACCGCGCGACCTCACCGCGAAGAACCTGCGGGCCGCCGACAGCACGACGGGCGACTCCGCGATGCCCGCCGAGGTGCTCGAGCCCTACCGCGCCGTGGCGTCCACCCGGCACAGCGCGGACATCGCCGCGCTGGCCCAGCAGGTCACCGCCGACGCGCACACCCAGTACGACCGGCTCGTGGCGCTCCAGGAGTACTTCCGTACCACGGGCGACTTCACGTACTCGACGACGGTCGCCGCGACCGTCGACGGCGACCCCGTCTGGACCTTCCTGACGACCAAGAACGGCTACTGCGTCCAGTTCGCCACCGCGATGCTGGAGATGGCGCGCACCCTCCAGATCCCCTCACGCATGAGCGTGGGCTTCCTCCCGGGGCACCTGGGCGCCGACGACCGGTACGAGGTGACCGGCGCGGACGCGCACACCTGGCCCGAGTTCTACTTCGGCGGCTACGGGTGGGTCCGGTTCGAGCCCACCCCCGGGGAGCACACCGGCAGCGCACCCTCCTGGACGACCCAGGACGAGGAGCCCTCCCCCGACGACGACCCCTCCGCGACGACAGAGCCCAGCCCCGACGCCACGAGCACCCCCACCGCGACCGAGACGAGCCCCAGCACCGCTCCCACGGCGTCGGCGAGCCCCGCACGGCGCACCGCCGCGCCCACCACGTCGACGACCACGTGGCTGCTCGTGGGCCTGGCCGTGCTGGTGGTGCTGGCGGGCGCGGCGACGGCCGTCACCGCGCGCCGCCGCTACCTGACGGTCCGTGACGTGGAGGTCGCCTGGGGCCGGGTGCTGCGGGCGGCCAGGCGCGCCGGTCTCGACGATCTCGAGACCCTGACGCCGCGGCGCACGGCCGAGGCGATCGAGCGACGCTGGCACGGCTCGGCCCACGCGCAGGTGGCCCGCGAAGCGCTGGACCTTCTCGTCGACGTCGTCGAACGACACCGGTACGACGAGGAGCCCTCGACGGTGACGTCGGCCGAGCTGACGTCATGGACGGCGGCTGTCGTCGCCGCCCTCCGACAGCGTCAGCCCTCGTCGTCCGACGACAGCACGACCGTCGCGTAGAGCGCCCCGCAGTCCGCGCAGCAGCGGTGGGCGGTGCTGTCCTCGGACGTCGCACGCTGGCGCAGGTCGTCCTGCGTGCCCAGCACCACCGAGCGCAGGCTCCCGCACAGCGGGCACCGTGCCCCCAAGGACTGGCGCAGCTCGGCGAGCGTGGGCTCGTGGCACAGCCGGTGGCACCCGGAGCACAGCAGCGTGACGTGCTCGGCCCGCTCCACGAGCGGCATCGCGTCGGCCAGCGTCTCGCCGCGCGGGACGAAGTAGTGCACCTCGAGGGAGGCGGGGTTGAGCGCCTGCTGGCACCCACCGCAGCGCCCCGCACCGTCGGCGCGGCCTGCGAGCACGGCGGAGACGGCGACGGCGAGGTCCTGCGGGGAAGGTATGCCAGGCGCGCAGGGGACCGTGGGGACGAGGACCTTGGAAGGTTCGCGCAGCGCGGTCCGCAGCGCGGCGAGGAGCCGCTGCGCCTCGTCACCAGAGAGCACCGAGCCGCTGTAGGCGTCGAAGACCTGGGCGGTGAGCGCAAGCTCGTCCCAGGGCACGGGGCCACGAGGGCGCACCGCGGTGTCGAGAGTGACGGTGTCGTCCTCGACCCCCGAGACCCGGTCCGCACCGATCACGAGGGGAGGCTCGGTGCGCACGACGGTGACGATCAGGTCGCCGACCTGCACCTCCGGGATGCACCAGGACAGGTCGAGCTCCTCGGTCAGCATCTCGTGGCAGGCGGACAACGGTTCGGCCGACCAGACGATCGCAGCGGCAGCGGCTTCGACGACGCTCTGCGCGCCTGGCCACCCACCACGGCCGGAGGCACCGAGGAGCCTGCGTGCGTCGCGCCACGCAGCGAGGCCCTGGTCGCGCTGGTCCAGCCCGTGCTCGCGCTGGTCGTCGTCGCTGACAGTCACCCGCAACACCTTCTCTCGTCGGCCCGTACAGGGAGCCTACGACCAGCGTGTGACACGCGGGGCACCGCCGTCGAGCCTCCGTCTCCGCGACGGACGGGGAGATAGGGTCGGCTCGTGCTCTCGAGCCCGTCGTTCCCCCCGCCGCCGGCCCCGGTGCGCTCGTACCGCGGCCAGACCTGGGGTGCGGTCGGTGCCGGCGTCCTGTGCCTCGTGCTCGCCGTGGTGTGCCTGGTCACGGTGCTGCAGCGCACGACGGCGGTGCCCCTCGACGTCACCGTTCCCACGCCCGCGAGCGCGAGCCAGCTGCGCACCGGCCACTGCCTCAAGGCGCTCCCCCCGGACGGGACCGTGGGCTCGGTCGTCGTCGTCCCGTGCTCCACCGGGCACCGCGCCGAGGTGATCGCGCAGGTGTGGCTCGGCGACGAGCCCGACGACGCCCGGCCGTCCTCGACCTCGATGGCCAGCACGGTCGAGTCCGCCTGCGCCCAGGTACCCGTGGTGCACGTGCCCGCGGACGCGCGCTACGTCGCCTGGCTGCCCAGCGACGGCTCCTGGGACGCCGGCGACCGACGGGCGCTCTGCCTCGTCACCGCGGCGACGCTCGTCGGCTCCGCGCGGGGCTGACCGGCCCCACGGAGACGCACGACGCCTCCCGCGACACTCCGGCGTGGTGCAACTCACAGGCGATGCTGTCACCAGCGCACTTGACGAATATTTTTCCCAGACCTAGCCAGAATGGCCCGAAAGCCTTCCCGGAGCGTGGCAAGACTCCCAGCCACGGCCCCTAGCATCGTCGCCGTTCCGTGATCTCCTTCGACACGGACCCCGAGCCGGACGCCGAGCGCTGCCACCGGTCTCGGTCCCTGACAGTCCTGGCAGCGGTGGGGGAACCATCTTCGGGCGCGTCTCGCGCCCTCGGGGTGAAGTCGGCCGAGCGGCCGACCGGGTCAACCTCTGACCCGAATCCGACAGCTAACCTCGCAGGCGACGAGAGGTCTCCATGATCCACGCTCTCCCGCGCGCCTCGGCGCGCCCTCGTCATGCTGCCCCGAGGGCGGCGTCACGTCGCACCTCACCTCAGGGTCGCGTCCTGATGGGTGCAGGTCTCGCCCTCGCGGTCGGCCTGCCGACCGTCACCGCCCCGCTCGCGAGCGCCGCGCCGGCCGCGGCGCCGGCCACCGCAGCAGCCACGACCGCGGCGACCGTCAAGGTCCGCACGCCGCACGTGACGCTCAAGCGCTCCGCGACGAAGCAGATCTCCAAGGTCTCGTCCATCAGGCTGAAGGTCCGCGCCACCTCGCGCGGCAAGGCCGTCTCCGGCACGGTGCGCGTGACGGTCAGCGGCAAGCACGCGCGCACCCTCAAGCTGCACCACGGCGTCGCCACGCTGAAGCTCACCAAGAAGCTCACGGCCGGTCGCCGCACCGTCAAGGTGGTCGTCGACCCGACGTCGGCCGCGCTGCGCAAGGTCGTGCGCCGCACCCACGTGCGCGTCGTCTCGCAGCACCAGGCGATCGTCGCGATCGCCAAGAAGTACGTGGGCGTCCGCTACGTCTCCGGCGGCCGCACCCCGCGCGGTTTCGACTGCTCGGGCTTCACGAGCTACGTGTACAAGAAGGCGGTCGGCAAGAAGCTGTCGCGCACCTCGAGCGGCCAGCGTCACAACGGTCACGTCGTCTCGCGCCGCAGCGCCCAGCCGGGCGACATCATCTGGACGGCCGGCCATGTCGCCATCTACCTCGGCGGCAACAGGCAGATCGACGCGCCGCGGCCCGGCAAGTCGATCCACGTCCGGGCGATCTGGCAGTCGCACCCGACGTTCATCCGCGCCGTCTGACGCACACCCGGAGGGCGGGGCCGACAGTCGTCGGTCCCGCCCTCCGGCGCGCTCGCCCCCGCTGACCTGCGGCGCGGCCGACGAGGTCCACGACAGTGGCCGATCGGCCGAAGTTCGGCGCTTTATTCTCACCAGTTTTGGCCCTTAAAACCGGTGCCTGAGGCAGTCTTTACACTTTGCGTCGCCCTAATTTGCCGCATAGGCTGTGCACGCACCGCTGCGGCGCGTCACCGCCGACACGGGTCTCGCGACCCCGCAGCACCGGCGCCCCGCGGGCGAAGACGCCCACGGGTACGAACGACTCCGACGAGGGAGCCCGAGACATGTCTTCTCGCGATTCATCACCACCCGTGACCGCATCCAGGCGAGCGCTGCGCCACGCGACCGCCGGCGCCGCCACCGCCGCGCTCCTCGCCGGTGCGCTCGCCGCGGCCCCTGGCGCGTCGGCCGCCCCGGCACCGGTGCAGCCCACCCTGAGCAGCCGCGCGTCGAGCATCATCACCGTCGACGGGCTGAAGTTCCGTGACCTCGACAAGAACGGCACGCTCACCCCCTACGAGGACTGGCGGCTCACCGCCGACCAGCGCGCGACCGACCTCGTCGACCGCCTGAACCTCGCCGAGCGCGCGGGCCTCCTCGTGCACGCCCCGCACCTGTTCAACGGTGGCTGGGACTTCACCAAGATGGCCGACGAGATCAACAACAAGCACTTCTCCACCTACCTGTCGGCCACGTCGGGCTCCGTCGACGAGCACGTCGCGCTGACGAACCAGGCCCAGCAGATCGCGGACGCCAGCACGTACGGCATCCCGCTGCTGTTCAGCTCGGACCCCCGCCACGGCTTCACCGTCACGCAGGGCCAGACCGTCGACCCCGGCGAGCTCACCCCCTTCCCGGACGCGATCGGCTTCGGTGCCATCGACGACCCGGCGTTCACCCGCAAGTCCGCGGACGTCATGCGCCAGGAGTACCGCGCGCTCGGGCTCCAGGAGGGGCTGTCCCCGCAGGCCGACCTCGTGACCGAGCCCCGCTGGTCCCGCGCGAACGGCACCTTCGGCTCGATCCCCGAGAAGGTCCGTGACCAGGTCCAGGCCTACGTCGAGGGCTTCCAGGACGGCTCCACGGGCCTCGGTACGCAGTCGGTCTCGACCGTCGTCAAGCACTGGGTCGGCTACGGCGCCCAGGAGAACGGCTACGACTCGCACTACTTCTACGGCCGCTACGCGACGTTCCCGGGCAACAACTTCCAGGCGCACATCACCCCGTACCTGGGCGCCTTCGACTCGAAGGTCTCGGCGATCATGCCGACGTACTCGATCCTCAAGAACCTCTCGATCGACGGCACGCCGCTCGAGCAGGTCGGCGCCGGCTTCAACAGCTACCTGCTGCAGAACCTGCTGCGCGACACCTACCACTTCGACGGCGTCGTGGTCTCCGACTGGGGCATCCTCAACGACTGCCCGACCGTGTGCGAGGCGCTGCGCCCGCCGGGGCCGTTCTTCTACACGGACGAGAACGGCAACATGGCCTACGGCATGTCGTGGGGCGTCCAGGACCTGACGAAGGTCCAGCGCTACGCGAAGTCGATCAACGCCGGGGTCGACCAGATCGGTGGCGGCTACGAGCCCGAGTACGTGGTCCAGGCCGTGAACGACGGCCTGCTCTCCCAGGCGCGGGTCCGCGAAGCCGCGTGGCGCGTGCTCAAGCAGAAGTTCCAGCTGGGCCTGTTCGAGAACCCCTACGTCGACGTGACCGCCTCCAAGGCGCTCATCGGCAACGCGGGCTTCAAGGCCACCGGCCTCGAGGCGCAGTACCGGTCCATGACGCTGCTGCAGAACAAGGGCTCCATCCTGCCCGTGAAGAACACCAAGCAGAAGGTGTACCTGTACGGTGTCGCTGCCTCGGTCGCGCAGGCCAAGGGCTTCACCGTCGTCCCGAGCCCCGCGCAGGCCGACCTGGCGATCGTCCGGCTCGCTGACCCCAAGGGTGGCCAGGACGTCACGGACCTCGACTTCAAGGGCACCGAGGAGGACTACAGCGCACTGAAGTCCGCCGCGGCGGCCGGCGTTCCCACCATCGCCGTGCCGGCGCTGACCCGCCCGCTCGTGCTGACGAACGTCGTCGACCGCACCCAGGCCGTGCTGGCGAACTACGGCGCCTCCGACGCCGCGGTGCTCGACGTCGTCACCGGCAGGGCCGCCCCCGGCGGCAAGCTGCCCTTCGAGCTGCCGTCCTCCATGGCCGAGGTCGCGGCGCAGCAGAGCGACGTGCCGAACGACACCGCGCACCCGCTGTTCCGCGTCGGTTTCGGTCTCAGCTACCCGGGCACCCCGGCGACCCTGACCGCGGGCAAGGCCACGGTCGCGGGCAAGGCGGTGGTCGGCAAGAAGCTCACGGCCAAGCCCGGCTCCTGGACCTCGGGCACCACGCTGTCCTACCGGTGGACGCGCGGCAGCAAGGCGATCAAGGGGGCGACCTCCGCGACCTACAAGGTGAAGAAGGCCGACGCCGGCAAGCGCCTGTC
>Ga0182744_1001637_pt1 | contig 19418 bp, 16 predicted proteins | sample eDN3rd30CKraftMG_FD_128525 | JGI IMG/M metagenome (GOLD analysis project Ga0182744, IMG submission 128525) | Enriched Miracle-Growth compost microbial communities from Emeryville, California, USA - eDNA 3rd pass 30_C Kraft MG (version 2) (version 2) ...
ACCATGTCTGCTCCCTCTGTCGCCATTGCCGGCGCCGGTCTCGGTGGCCTCGTTCTCGCCCGCATCCTGCAGATGCATGGCATCCCCTTCACGCTCTACGAAAGCGACGCCTCAGCCGACGCGCGCGAACAGGGCGGCTCCCTCGACATGCACGAAGAGTCTGGCCAACACGCCTTGCACTTGGCCGGCCTCTACGACGAATTCCGCCGCCACGTCCGTCCGCAGGGCGACAGCATGCGTGTTCTCGACAAGGCAGGCACCGTCTTCATCGATCATGCCGGCGGTGGCAGCCGCCCCGAAATCGACCGAACCGAACTGCGCGACCTGCTCGTCGCCTCGCTCGATCCCGGACGCATCGCCTGGGGCCACAAGGTCACCGCCGTTCAATCAGCCGACGGCGTCCAGCATGAACTGACCTTCGCCAATGGCCGCAGCATCACAACCAATCTGCTGGTCGGCGCCGATGGCGCCTGGTCGAAAGTGCGGCCCCTGCTCACGGCCGCGACGCCGGCCTATTGCGGCATCACCTATCTCGATCTGCAGATCTCGGATGCCAGCGAGCGCCATCCCGATCTGGCCAGACTGACGGGCCCGGGCGTTTTCTTCGCCCTCTCCGACGACAAGGCATTGCTGGCCCATGGTGGCAGGCACATTCACCTCGGCGCCGCATTTCGCGCCGCGCCGGAGTGGACGCTCGCCAGCGGCGTCGACTGGTCGGATGCGCCTTCAGCCCGCGATGCTCTGCTGAAGCAGTTCTCCGGCTGGAGCGCTGAACTGCTCGGCCTCATCCGCCAGTGCGACGACGCGATTGTTCCCCGCCTGATCCACGCCCTGCCGATCGGCCATGCCTGGGCACGCAAACCTGGCGTGACCCTGCTGGGCGATGCCGCGCATCTGATGTCGCCGTTTGCCGGCGAAGGCGCCAACCTCGCCATGCTCGACGCGGCAGAACTGGCGCAAGCCCTCATCGCACATGGCGATGATGTCGAAACCGCGCTGGCGCAATACGAAGCCACCATGTTTCCGCGCGCGGCCGCGGCGGCCGAGGGCTCGGCCCAAGGCCTGGACATGTGTTTTGCGGCGGATGCGCCACGCGCGCTGGTCGATTTTTTCGCCGGCATGCCAGCGTAAGTGCATCCCGCACATCGTCTTTCACCGCTCCCAGCGCGACCCCAGAAGGGCGCTGCAGATATTGCCGCGCTGAAAATCAGGATCCTTGAAGGCGAGAAAGTCATCGTTGAATGTGCCGAATGTGGTGGCGGGCCGATGCTTCAAGCCCTGATAGAAAGCATCGATCACCTCATGTGCAAAGTCATGGCTGCGCGGATGCGCGGCAACCACAGCCTCACGCTCTTCCTGCGTGAAGAGATCATAGTTGCGGCCCGCCATATCCATTCCCGCACCCGCCTGCACCAGCGATATCTCCGGATGCATGTGTTCGGGAATGCCTGGCGTCGTGTGAAGCGCGATGGCAAGCCAGACCTTCTCCACGTCGGCTTCCGCGATACCACGGCTGCGCAGAAAATCGCGCGCGGCATTCGCTCCGTCCACCTCGAAGCGAAGCTGGCTCTCATCATAGCCGTGCGTAATGCCGATATCGTGGAACATGGCGGCGGCGTAAAACAGCTCCGGATCGAACTTCAGGTTATCGCGCTTTCCCATGAGAGCGCCCCAGAAGTAGACGCGCGAGGAATGATGGAACAGCAGGTCGCTTTCGGTATCGCGAATGAGCTGCGTGATCTCGCGCGCAAGTCTGCTGTCTGGAACCTTCACGCCGAAGATGCCGGTATTGATCACCATCATCCTCCTTCAGTCCAACACAGCCTACGTTACTTGGCTCCGGCCGGATGGGAGCGGAAGCTGATGCCCATCCGATTGTAGGCGTTCATCAGCCCGATGGCGATCGTGAGGTCGGCGAGTTCCTTCTGGCTGAAGACCGCGGCGGCGGCCTCATAGGCGGCGTCGGGCACACCTGTTTCCGCGACCCGCGTCACAGTCTCCGCCCAGGCAAGCGCGGCCCGCTCTTTGGTGTCGAACAGGGCGCCGCCCTCTTCCCAGACCGGCACCATCACAACCTTGTCGATGGAAACGCCTTCCTTCAGGAGGTCGCGCGAATGCATATCGATGCAATAGGCGCAGCCGTTGATCTGCGAGATACGAAGATAGACGAGGTCGACCAGCACCTTCGGCAGGCCGCTCTGCAGGATGTGGCCGTAGACCCCGCCGAGGGCCTTCATGCCTGCCGGCGAGGCGGCGTTGTAATCCATGCGCTGTGTCACGTGATGTCTCCTGTGAAACGATCGGTCTCAACCGTTGGGGAGGAGATGCGCCCTGGAGTGGTCAAAAAACAGTACCAAGAACGGGCTGTTTCAATGTACCAAAAGCGATGGCTTTGCTCCCTATCGACGTTGACCGCACCAGGAAGGCGCCTCTGGCCGTACAGATCTATGCGGCTGTCCGGGAGGCGATCGAGTCGGGGCAGATTCCTGCCAATGCAAAGCTTCCGTCCTGGCGCGATCTGGCGGCTCAATTGGGTGTCTCACGTGGCACGGTGCGCCAGGCCTACGAACGCCTGATCGACGAGCAGCTCGCGGTCGGCTTCGGCGCGGCCGGCACGCGCGTCACCGAGCGCCCGTCCCGACCAACCGCATCCGCCGGGTCGCCCGAGACGCCCCCATTGCCGGATCTCTACCATGACTTCGGAACAGCGCCGTTGCCGTTTCAGATGGGCGTTCCGGCCCAGGATGCGTTCCCTCACAAGATGTGGTCGCGCATCCTGACGGCACAGGCCAGACGCACCGCTGCCGCTCCTGTCGGATATCCAGATCCGCGCGGTGAGCCCGGCTTGCGGACGGAGATCGCGGCTTACCTGGGGATCGCCCGCGGCCTTCGCTGCAGCCCTTCCCAAGTGCTGGTCACGGCCGGTTTCTCCGGAGCGCTTGGCCTCGCGATCCGTGGACTGCAGCTTGAAGGCGCCACAGCCTGGATGGAGGAACCCGGATTTCCCCTCACCCGCACCGCACTCAGCCTGGCCGGCATGACGCCGACTGCCGTGCCGGTCGACGATGAGGGGCTTGATGTCGCCGCGGGCATTCGCATCGCAGCCGGAGCCGCACTGGCCGTCGTGACGCCAGGCCAGCAGGCCCCGCTCGGCATGACCATGTCTCTCCCGCGGCGGCTGGCGCTGCTGGCCTGGGCGCATGCGAGCGGCGCGTGGATCATCGAGGATGACTATCTGAGCGAGCTGCAGCTCAAGGGACGGGCTGCGCCCGCGCTCGCCTCGCTCAATCACGGTGGCCGGGTGCTGCACATCGGCAGCTTCAGCAAGACCATCAGCCCGGCCCTGCGCCTGGGCTTCCTGGTTGTGCCGCCCGAGCTGGCGCGCCGCTTCGGCGACGTTGCCGCCTGCCTGGCGCCCGCCCCCGCCGCGACGATCCAATTGGCCGTGGCCGATCTACTGCACGAAGGCCATTACCTTCGCCATCTGCGCCGCATGAAGCGTCTCTACGCGGCACGGCGCGAGGCCTTGCTTCACTGTTTGCACGAGGTGGCGTCGGATGCGATCAAGGTGCAGGCAACGGCCGGTATGGCCGTGGTGACGCGGCTTCACGACACTGCCGACGACGTGAACATTGCTTTGCGCGCCCTTCAGTTCGGTCTTGCGCCCGTTCCCCTCTCCCCGTGGTATGTGCGGCCTGCCCCGCCGCGCGGACTGTTGCTTGGCGTCACCAACCTCAACGAACGTCGCCTTGTTGCCGACTGCCGCAGGCTGGCGGAACTGGTCAGAGCCGCTGCCTCCTAATCAGTGCGTCTCGGCGTTTGGCATCGACGCAAACCACGAAAATTTGATGGATTTTCCGATGCGCCGAAATCGGCTCTCGTGCGTTGGTGAAGAGTTTATTGTCTTCATCAGGCCGTATGGATGCATCCTCACGATCTCGCTGTCCAGGCACACCGCACGGACGCCGCACCCGCCGGACATACCCCTCCCGCGATTTCCGATTATGCGCTGATCGGCGACTGTCGTGTCGCCGCGCTTGTCTCCAACGCAGGCTCCATCGACTGGCTCTGCCTGCCGCATTATTCCGGGCCATCCATCTTCGCCAGGCTGCTGGATCCGGACGGCGGCAGCTTTTCGATCTGCCCCTCCGTGCCGTTCACCGTAAAGCGCCGCTACATCGACGGCACCGCCGTGCTCGAAACTATTTTCGAAACGCGCGAGGGATCAGCGCGTGTGCTCGATTGTCTTCCTGTTCTCGACGGCATCGCGACCATCCGGCCGATGCGCGAGGTCTTGCGCGTCGTCGAAGGCATCAAGGGCACCGTACCATTCACCGCCCTGGTTGATCCGCGCCCCGACTATGCCCGCACGACAAAGCGGCCGAAGCGGCGTGGCCGTATTGGATGGACTTACCTTTGGAAAAACGAGATCCTGAACGTGCATAGCGATCTCGTTTTCTTACCGCGCACAACTGCTGTCGAAGCTGCCTTCACCGTCAACGAAGGCAGCCGGCACTATGTCAGCCTCTCCTACAGTCGCGGTGAAATGGCGGTGATCCCGCCGCTCGGCGAAGACGCCGACGACCGCCTGGAACAGACACTCGCCTGGTGGCGCCGATGGTCCGCGCAGGTCGTCTACAAAGGCCCGTACCGTCCGCAGGTCGTCCGCAGCGCCATAACGCTGAAGTTGATGACCTACATTCTGTCAGGCGCGATCATCGCAGCCCCGACGACATCGCTGCCGGAAGAGCTCGGCGGCAGCCGCAACTGGGACTATCGCTACTGCTGGCTGCGCGATGCCGGCATGACCATGGAAGCGCTGATCGGCCTCGGCATCACCGATGACGCCCGCGCGTTCCTGACCTGGCTTCTGCATGCGACGCGGCAGACACAGCCGCGATTGCAGATCATGTACGACATCTATGGCCGCCAGAATCTTCAGGAGTCCGAGCTGACGCACCTTGCCGGCTATCGCAATTCGAAGCCGGTGCGGATCGGCAATGGCGCGCATGGCCAGCAACAACTCGATGTCTATGGCGAGGTCGTTCACGCCGCATGGGTGTTCAACATGGCCGGGGGACGGCTGGATGCGGGCGACAAGCGCATGCTGAAGGGCGTCGGCAATCTCGTCTGCAAGCTGTGGCGCGAGCCTGACAGCGGCATCTGGGAGAAGCGGGGCCAGGAACACCACTACACCTTCTCGAAGGTCATGTGTTGGGTCGCTCTCGATCGCCTGATCAAGATGCATGAAGATCACACGCTCGTTCTTGATGACGTCGCCTCGATGCGGCGGGAGCGCGATACAATCTACAAAGTCGTGGAAGACATGGGCTTCAATGCATCGTTGAACGTTTACACCAAGTTTTTCGGCAGCGATCGTCTCGATGCAAGCCTACTGCTGATGCCCGTGATGGGCTATCGCGAAGTGACGGATGAGCGTGTCGCATCAACATTCACCCGGATTTGCGACAAGCTCGGAAAGAAAGGTCTGCTGAGTCGTTACGAACCGGAAGCGAGCGACACTCGCAGGAGCGAGGGAACATTTGGCATTTGCAGCTTCTGGGCGATCCAGCAACTTGCGATGCGGGGCGACTTTGCAGAAGCTGAGAAGCGCTTCGTCCATCTGCTGTCATTCGGCAATGATGTCGGCCTCTTCGCCGAGGAAATAGATGCGGCGTCAGGCGAGGCGCTCGGCAACTTTCCGCAGGCATTTACCCATGTCGGCCTGATCAACTCCGCGCTCGCGCTCGAACAGGCCCGCCCGGTGTCCGCACGAGAGGTAAAATCATGACGATCTTCATGTCTGAGTCTCTGATCATCTGGGGGCTCGTCGCCACGGCCTGCATGACCACGATCCTCGAAGCCAGCCAGGGCTTCGGCTTCTCGCGCATGAGCCTGCCGTTTATCATGGGGTCCGCTTTCAGCGCCCGCCGCAGCAATGCAACCGTTATCGGCTTCGCACTCTACATGCTTGGTGGATGGCTGTTCGCCTTCCTGTATTTTCTGTTTTTCGCCAGCGTGGGCATCTACACATGGTGGCTCGGCGCCATCGTCGGCCTCGTCCACGGCGCGTTTCTGCTGGTCTGCGCCATTCCGCTGCTGCCCTATGTGCATCCACGCATGGCGTCCGAGCATCATGGCGTCACGGCCCGGCGGCAGATGGAGCCTCCGGGTTTTCTGGCGGTGAACTACGGCGCGCAAACGCCGCTCGTCACGCTGGTCGCCCAGGCTGTCTACGGTGGCGTCCTCGGCGCCTGCGTGCAGATCCAGCAGGCGATGATGAATTGAAGGGTCGGAGGCCCGAGTTCAATCTACGGCGAATCGGCCGTCAGGCCACCGTCCTTGATGACGCGTCGCCATTGATCCAGCTCGAGGCTCACCCTCTTGCCGGCTTCGGCGGGCGACACGAAGATGGGAACCTCTATGCCTTCCCGCGCCAACCTCGCCCGGACGTCCGGATCGGCATTCAACCTTTTAAGATAGCCATTGAGCTGGTTGACGATGGGCGCCGGCGTGGCCGCGGGTGCCACAAGGCCGAACCAGACCTTGGCATCGATGCCAGATATCGGCAGAAGCTCCGACAATGTCTGAGTATCGGGAAGCGACGGCAGCCTGGCAAAGCCGTCAACGCCGAGAATGCGGATTTTTCCTGCCTCCGCATGCGCCTGGAACGTCGAAAGACCCGCTTCCAGAATATCCACTTGATGGCTCAAAACGTCCATGAGAGCCGGAGCGATGCCACGATACGGCACATGGGTCAGCTCGATGCCGGCGATCTTCGACCAACGGAAGACGTTGAGATGCGATGGCGAGCCCGTGCCGGCGGATGCATAGGTGTAGCGTCCCGGAGTCTTGCGTGCCAGTTCGAGAAACTCCGCCATGTTCTTGACGGGTACGTTCGGATTGATGGCGATAACCTGCGGCACTTCCCCGACCAATCCGACGAGCGTCAGATCCTTGACGGGATCGAAAGGCATGACCTTGTAAAGGTGAGGATTCACGACGAGTGTATTATTTCCGACGAGACCCAGCGTATATCCGTCAGGTTTCGATTTGGCGACGACATCGATGCCGACGTTTCCGGCTGCGCCCGGCCGGTTCTCGACGATGACCGCCTGACCTGTTTCTTCGCGGATTCTGTCAGCTACGAGACGTCCCAGAACATCGGTGAGCGCCCCTGCGGGAAACGGAACGACGACGGTAATCCGGGATGTCGGGTAGTCGCTGGCGCTGGCGCCATAACTGGCCAGACATGCAATGAACGCGAGAGCTGCAAAACGACCGAGCGCCATACTTTCCTCCCTTATGTCTATTGGCCTGGCAGCCGGCGCCGACAGAGCGGCGGACTTGCTGCTCGGCTGGCGCGTCGTGCGAAACCAGCCACTCAGATGCTAGGTCAGATTTTCAGAAGCTTCTTCGCGCTTCCGGACAGAATGGCGTCGCCATCGCTACCCAGCGCCGCGATGTCCTTTACGATCTTGCACATCTCGTCATCCGTATGCAGCTCGAGGGGATAATCGGTCCCCAGGACGACTTGGGAAGCCGGCACCTCTCCCAGCGTTGCTTTTACAGCGACCATGGAGCCGAAAACGCCGGCCGTGTCGTAATAGAGCCGCTCGCGCGTATAGTGGTCGATATCGCGGTCCGGGAGGCGGCCGTTGATCGGATCATTGGCCGTGCCCAAGCGCTCACGCTGATGAAACGCCCGGATGCGGTCCATGAGCACGGCAAAACTTCCGCCCAGGTGACCGAGCTGAATCTTCAGGTTGGGAAATCGATCGAGAACGCCCCCGTCGATCAGTCGGACCACAGTCGTGGCGAGCGAGAACTCCCGGCCGATGGACCTGACCAAGTCATAGGCATGCAGATGCGGAGAGGTCGTCGGCCGCAGGGCAGGATGGACGAACACATATAAATCGCGCTTCTCGCATTCCGCCCAGTACGGGTCGAGTTCCGGCGCATCCAGCGGCAAACCCTCCACTTCCGACGTTACGACGACGCCCGAAAATCCCAGTTCGACCGCACAGCGAGCGAGTTCGTCGAAAGATTCCGTTCCGCCCAGCGGCGGCACATGGGCGAGACCGAAGAAGCGCTTCGGGAAGCGCCGCACCGCGTCGTGCATGGCACCGTTGACATGGCGGCACAATTCCAGCGGAGCCCCATCCATGCCGAGGCCCGACGACAGAACGGCGGCATCAATGCCGCACAGATCCATAACGCGAATATGTTCATCCAGGTCGAACAGGGCATCCGGCGCGAAATAAGTCGGCACCTTTCCTGTCTTGTTGATCGCGAGGGACTTCGACAAAGCGGATTCATGCAGGGAACGTGGATGATAGTGGTGCTGGAAATCAACGATCATGGTCTTCATTCCGTTCAGGCACGACGTTGGAGGAATTGGAGTGCAGATCGACACGCTTCGGGAGCGAATTCAGTTCAGCTTGATGGCGCTCGTCTTGATGAAATCCCCCCAGGCCTTGCCTTCCGATTTGACGCGAGCCTCGATTTCGGCGCGGCTTTCGGACAGCAATTGCATATGGATGGTCGTAAGCCTGCTCTTGAAGGCCGGATCGGCGTTCGCCTCGCGCAGCATTGAATTGAGTTGATCGAGAATGGCCACAGGCGTGTTACGCGGCGCTCCTACGCCCCACCAGACATAGTCCTGCGCATTGTTGAGCCCTGCCTCTGCTGTTGTCGGCACGTTGGGAAGAATCGGCAACCTGTCGTTTGCAGCGACCGCCAAGGCCCGCATCGAGCCGTCCTGGATGTATTGCAGCACGGGCGCAGGATCGATGCCGATCATATCCACGCGACCGGCGAGCACGTCGATAATGGCGGGCGCGCCGCCGCGATAAGGGACATGCAGAAGTTCGACGCCTGCCTGCTTGGCCAGGCGCGCCACCGAAAGGTGAAGCGGCGTTCCGACGCCCGCTGAGGCGTACGAATATTTGCCGGGCTCTTTTTTGGCCAGCGCGATGAACTCGCGCAGGCTCGTCGCCGGCACTTGTTTATTGACGACGAAGACGGTCGGTATTTCGCCGACGATCGCGACCGGTGCGATGTCACGCACGGGGTCGAAGGACAGATCGCTGTAAAGGTGCGGATTCATCGTGAACAGCGACGAACCGACGACGACGAGTGTGTACCCGTCCGCCTCGGCTTTGGCAGCCGCCGCCATGCCGACGTTGCCGCCGGCGCCGGCGACATTCTCCACCACGATGGTCTGACCGGTCTTGGTCTTCAAATAGTCGCCGACGACCCGGCCGACGAAATCGGTCGTCGCGCCCGGCGGGAACGGCACAATCAACCGGATCATCCGCGAGGGATAGGTATCCGCCAGGAGGATTGTTGATGTGGACATCAACAAAGCGACCACCATCGCAAATCGTTGCAGCAGGCCCATGACGCGTCCCCTCCTCGTAAATTCCCGCCCGGCCGCTCTTGCAGCGGTGATCGGCGACCGCACTCCACGGCAGATCTATGGTTGTTTAAGTCTTTTATTTTGTCAATATATGATAATTATAGCCAGTTTATTTGTTTCGAAGCGTATCGAACCAGGGGCACGCGCCGGGCGCCTGCGTGAAATTTCCCTCCAGCACCTGCACGGGCGCACGGACGCCATCGGCCGCGGCGTGCAACGCCATTTGGCGCCCGGCCGCGCGCGCATCATCCGGCGCCCACAGCCGTTCGTGCCCCCACATGCTGGGCCCGTGCGTCACTTCCGACGGCGTCCATCGTTCCGTATCGATCGAACGCCCTCCCCAGCCATATTCCACGAAGAACCCGGATGGCGTGTGCGAATAGAACGACGTCACGAGGTCGTTGATATGCCGACCGAGCGTCTGCGCCACGCGTCCCCTGTCGCCCAGGGCGATGTCGTAGGCCTGCCCCACGTCATCGAGCATGAGCGTTTCGATCATGAGGTGATGCAAGCTCGTCGCATCGCGCTCGATGAAGGCGATGCTGTGATGACGCGCGTTGACATGCAGGAAGAACACCTTGAACGGCCTTGTGATGTAGTCGCTGAGACCGAAGCCGAGTATGTCGCGATAGAAGGCCAGCATGCCGTCGATGCGCTCCACGTTCATGACCACATGCCCCAGGCCAAGCGCGCCGGTACGAAATCCCGAGATTGGACGACCGGGTTGGAACTCCCTGTCCGCGATCTCCGCTCCATGAACGATTTCGAGGCGGTTGCCGCATGGATCGTCAAAGCCGATTCCGCCTTTGACCCGCCGTTCGTCCGCAAGAGCACGGCTGAACGGTACGACGGCAACCCCATGGCGTTCGAGTCTCGCCGCAAAACGCCCGAGCATGTCGCCATCGGCAACGTCGAAGCCGAGAAAGGCGGCGCCTCGACCGCCGTCGCCATGAACGACGATCCGTTGGCGGCGGTCATCCATCCTGAAGGTGAGCGTGGAACGGGTGCGTTCGGCAAGCTGCAACCCATACAGGTTCGGGCCGAGGGCGCCCCAGTCGTCGATGCCGGGCGCGCGAATGCCGATATAGCTCAAAGATTGAAGGCTCATGCTGGCTCCCCAAAAACGGATCGACATAAATACAATTTTTTATCATATATTGACAATTATTCATAAAATAATGTAAGCCGTTTGAAATAGAGCCCATCGAACCAGACGCGCAGCTGGAAGGCCGACAGAGGGAACATCATGGATTTCGACGTCGGAATTGTCGGGTACGGGCCGGTGGGCGCCACGCTCGGCAACCTCCTTGGCATGGCCGGAATTTCAACGGTCATTTTCGAAAGGGAAAGCTCGGTCTATCACGCGCCTCGCGCGGGACATTTCGACGACGAGGTCATGCGCGTGTGGCAAACGGTCGGACTTGCCGATGCGATCGAACCCACGCTTCGGATCAATCCCGGCATGCGCTTCGTCAACGCCAAGGGCGACACCCTGATCAACTGGCCGCGGCCGCAGGAGGTCAGCCCGCAAGGATGGAACGCCAGCTATCGGTTCCATCAACCGACGCTCGAGCGCATTCTGCGCCAGGGTATCGCCCGCTTCGATCACAAGGTCCTCCTGGAGAACGAAGTTCAATCCTTCGTCGAGAGCGGCGATCATGTCGCCGTTCACTCACGCGATCTGCGGACCGGCGATGAGCAGACCGTGCGCTGCCGCTATGTGGTGGGATGCGATGGTGGTCGCTCCCTGGTGCGGCGATCCATGAACAGCGGCATGAACGATCTTCAGTCCGACGAAAAATGGCTGGTCGTCGACGTTGAACTGACCGAGGACCTGCCCGCGCTCGGCGATTTCACGATCCAGTATTGCGATCCTGCCCGCCCCGTGACCTATGCAAGGGGCGTCGGCGGACATCGCCGCTGGGAGCTGATGCTCGTCGAGGGCGACGATCCGGCAACGATTGCACAGGAAGACTCCGTCTGGCGGCTGTTGAAGCCATGGATTGCGCCCACGCAAGCGCGCATCGAACGCGCGACCGTTTATAATTTCCATGCCCTCGTCACCAGGGGATGGCGCGACGGCCGCCTGATCCTGGCAGGCGATTCCGCTCATCAGATGCCGCCCTTTCTCGGACAGGGAATGTGCGCGGGCATTCGTGACGCATCGAACCTGGCGTGGAAGCTGGCCGCCGTTCTACAGCGCAGGGCCCCGGAGGCACTCCTCGATACCTACGAAAGCGAACGGTCTCCGCACGTGCGCAAATATATCGAACAGGCCATCCGTCTCGGCTCCTTGATTCAGATCAAGGATCCGGCCGAGGCCAGGCGGCGTGACGAGATGTTCCGCAACGATCCTGAAGTCATGAAATCGATCAAGCCCGCGCTCGGCAGCGGCCTGCATGGCGCCAATGGCGCGCCCGCAGGTGAACTCGCGCCGCAACCCCGGCTCGCCGACGGCCGCCGTATGGACGACGCGGTCGGGCTGAAGTTCGCGCTTCTCTCGACGAGACAGTTCTTCGATATGCTGCCTGCCGCGACGGTCGAGACGCTTCAGGCGAACGATGTGGTACTGCTTGTCGGCGAAGGCCTCGACTATCTGCACGCGCTCGGTGCACAAGCCGCGATCGTCCGGCCCGACCGCTATCTCCTGGGGGCAGCCACAAAGATCAGCGACATGGAGACTTTGGTGTCACGCCTGCCCTTCTCCTCGCGGATTGGCCACGCGGCATGACCATCCTCTTCATGCAGCGCGATATGCCGCCACGGCCGCAGCCGCAAAGGCTGGCGCCGAACGAACGCGGCGAATTGGATGCGGCCATGCGCGCCATGCCCATGCAGAGACTTGTCGGCAACGGCATGTCGCTGGCGGACGCCACCGCGCTGCACGCGATGGCGGCCGACGGTGTTCCTTGGACCGAGGCGGCGGTCTGGATCGGCGCCTGCAATCTCCTGCTGGCCGAGAGGTTCGAGCGCGAGAGCTTTGCGAGCAGCGCCGTCCGGCATTACCGACATGCCGCGGCGGCCTTCCGCTTCGGCCAATCGCCCATCATGCTCGACAGACCCGAGAAAATCGCCGTCTACGAACGCGCGCTCGATGCATTCACGCGTGGCGCCAGGCTCTCCGACCTGCCCCACGATAAAGTCGCCATTCCCTATGCGGGTCAAACCATGACCGGCTGGCTGATCCGCCCCGCCGGCGTCACGCGGCCCAATGCCGTCATCGTCTTCGGCGGCGCGGACGGTTGGCGGGAGGAATATCACGAGGGCAGCCTCTCGCTCGTCGGCCAGGATCTCGCCGTGTTGCTGCTGGACGGCCCCGGCCAGGGAGAGACCCGACTATTGCAGCAGCTTTATCTCGACGCCAACCTGCATCGCGGTATTTCGGCGGCGGTCAGCTTCCTTTTGGAAGACGACCGGGTGGGCACGCGGATCGGCTTGTGGGGCAACAGTCTGGGCGGCAATTTCGCGCTTCGCACCGCGGCGGCCGACCCGCGCGTCGCCGCCTGCTGCGACAACAGCGGCCCTCCCGACCCGTCACGAATATTCGAGAGTTTTCCCCGGATTATCGATCGCTTCCGCGCGATGACCGGTGAACTGGACGTCGAGCAAACCAGAAGGATATTCCAGAACCTGAGAATTCTCCCCGGCGACAATCGGGTCACCTGCGATCTCTTGATACTTCAAGGCAACAAGGACCCGCTCGTGAGTGATGACGACGCACGAATGATCTTTGAATCAGCGCCGGCGGCACGCAAGCGCCTCGTGATCTGGGATGACGGCGACCACTGCATCTACAATCATACGGACGAGAAGCACGCCTTGATCGCCGACTGGTTCCGCGCCGCGCTGCGCTGAATCGATCTGGAAGCCTTGCGGCTATCTCTGCATGACGTCGACGCTGATCCGTTTCGCCGCCTGCTTTATGGTGCGGATGAGCGCATCGTGATCGGCCGCCTCGTAGCTCGGTGTCGTGAGGACAAGCGTGAGGCTGCCGCAGGCGATGCGCCCGTTCTGGAAGATCGGAGACGCCAGACCGACGTTGCCTTCATTGAGTTCGGCGAGCGAAACGGCAAAATGGTCCGTGCGGACCTTTCTGATGTTGGCTTCATAAGCCTCGTAGGTCGCGCCCAGGCCCGCCTCGCGCGCTTCGTCCGCATTGCGGCTATAGATGCGGCGCCGATGCGCTTTCGACAGAAAGGCGACGATCGCGCGCGACCCGGCGCCGCGCAACAGCGGCATCGGATGGCCGCGCCCGAAGCTGATCGTCAATGTCTCACGGCCCGCTTCGTGATGCGTCGTGACGATCTGGTCGCCGAAAATGCTCAAAAGCAGCACGTCGAATCCGGTCTGCGCCGCGAGATCCCGCATAATCGCTTGCGCGCCCTGAAAAATAGGGTCCGCTTTCCTGATGTGATAATCGAGCTCGATGATCTTGGGACCGAGAACGTAACCGTCGGTCAGGCGGATCAGGTAGCCCTGCGCGCACAATTCCCGCATGTAGCGATAACCGGTCGGCTGACTGAACCCCAATTGACGGATAACGGCGTCCGCGGACCAGAGCGGATGATCTTCGTTGAAGAGATTCAAGATCGTCAAGGCTTTCGAAAGACTGGACAGACCACTCATACGAAATCCTCAGACGTCTATGGAATCGAGCTGATAGCGGATGGCGAAACGCTTATACCGGCAAGGCATCGATAGGAACGGAAAAGAAAATCAAACCCCGCCATCCGTTCGCGGCGCCCGCATCCGCTTTGTAAGAGCTGGAAAACCCTGGCATGATCTAGGTAGAAGACAGGCTCGCCCGCCGCTTGTCAGCGCCTGTTGTCGAACGGGATATCGCCCGGCGGGATCAGGCCGGGGGGACCCAGACGGGCCGGCTGGCGCGGTTGCGGCACTGGCTGCGGGAGCGGCTGCGGCAAGGCATTCGCATCCTGCGGCGGCAGGCTGGGCCGGATCTGGCGCGGCGCCGGCGCGTTCGGGTCGACGCGCGGCGTGCGCGGCCGCGGCACGGTTCCGGGCTTGGGCGGTGGCGGCGGCGAATTCGGCTCTTCGAGCTTGGCCGGCGTTGGGTCGGGAATAACTTCCTTGCCGCCTTTGCAATCGGTCAGCCAGGCGTCATAGACGGGATGCTCGATACCGTGCAGGCCGGGGCTTGCGGCAAACATCCAGCCGGCGAATATCCGCTTGACCTCATTGCCGGTGGTAATTTCGTCGGCCTCGACGAACCCCGTGGTCAACGGCGCCTCGGTCGGCGGGCGGGTGTAGCAGGCGCGCGGCGTGATCTGCAGCGAGCCGAACTGCACCGTCTCGTCGATCGCCACATCGAAACTGATGATGCGGCCGGTGATCTTGTCGAGCCCGGCGAAAACCGCGGTCGGATGCTTGATGCGATCGGCGAACGCTGCCGGTGCAACACCGATGTAAAAGGCTGCCGCCGTCGCAGCGACGATCATATGCCGCAAAATCATCCCGCGATTCGCCATTCCAAATTCCATCGACGCGATGGATCCCGCCTCAAGTCGCAAGTCAGCGTCACAAGTCCAATAAGGATTCGGCCATAGCGACCCGGCGTCTTTACCATGTCGTCACCCGACAGCCAAAGCGGCGCCTTCAAAATCCTGCAGATAACCTTCTTGAAAATCTTGGCGCTTTTGGCGGGGAATTGCAGCAAGCGTAAGGCAGCAGCGGCAGGACGCCGCTCAGGCGCCTGGCGACCACGGCTTGTAGTCACCGGTCGCGGCCGGCCGCACACCAGAATTGAGCGTCGAGCCCGGCGGACGATAGGCGGCAGGCGTCCCCGTCATGTTGGGCTTATGGGGCAATTGCCACTCGCGCGGCTTGTAATTTTCCCGCGTCGGCGGCTCTTTTGCCGTGTGGTGCAGCCAGCCGTACCAGCCCGGCGGCACGTTCGAGGCCTCGCTTTCGCCGGGGTAGACGACCCAGCGGCGCTCGAAGCCGAGCGCCGGATCGAGGCGGCCGCCGCGGGTGCGGTAATAGACATTGCCGAACTCGTCCTGGCCGACCAGTTCGCCGTTCCGCCAGGTGTTGAAGCGCGTATTCAATGTCTGGCCATTCCACCAGGTGAAGAACTGCAGAAGCCATTTCATCGGCTGCGATCCATCTCGAGTCTATTTGAAATCGGGCGGACTATGGCGAGCGCGCTCGCGTCTGTCCAGCACAGCCCGCCAGATTCTGCCGATCAGATTTCACGCCCGAACAGGGCCCGGTCAAGCGACCAGCGGCCGCCGCCGCGAATGGCCAGCAGCGCCGAGATGCCGGCGAGCGCGACGACATATTCCGCGCCGCCGCTGGAAACGCCCCACCCTTTCGGCAGATGCACCATGGCCGCGGCGACGACCATGTTGATGAACAGCATGAAGGCCAACGGCCGGGTCAACAGGCCCAGCACGATCGCGATGGCGCCGAAAAACTCCAGCGAACCGATGAAATAGGTCATGAAAAGCGGCGAGCTGAAGCCAAGCTTGCCGAAAAACGCGATGAATTTGTCGGTTTCGACAAAAAGCTTGGCATAGCCGTGGGGGATGAACAGGCCGCCGACCAGAACCCGCAGCAGCACATCGCCGAGATCGCCGAGAGGCGCATAGAGACGGCCGAGGGCGGGAATGAACAGTTTCGGGGACGTCTCGACCACTTGCGACATTATGGGCTCCAGAAAAGGATGGGCTCCAGAAAAGGGATGGATTCGCTGGTTCCGACTTAAGGCAGAATGCGCGAGACAATTTGTCGTTGCACCGGTTCCAGCGCGATGGTGATGAACCGTCGCGAATTCGTGAACTTGGCAAGGGCACCGATCCCATCAAAACGAAATCGGAGTTTCCTCGATCTTCGGCAGATCGGTGATATAGGCGGTGATGAGGGAAAATTCCTGCTTTTCACGATCATCGACACTCCAAACGGATATCGCGAAAGGAGTTTCTCCAGCAGGCGTTTGGAGGGGGCCGCGGCAGACGATTCTATCGCCGAACCTGGAGGCCACAGTCTCTCTGGTTCCTTCATTCAAATGCACGAAGAGCGAGGCCACCAAAACTTCAGGCCTGTCTATAGCGAAGCCAAACTGAAGAAAAAGGCGGCACTTCGGGCCGCCTACGGGATGATTCGGATTGAGAAGATATTTTTGGACCTTATCGGCCCATATCGATGGGGTCACACGGCCTCAATTTCACGCGCGTGGACATCTACAACGGCCTCGAATTCCGGAAACTCGACCACATAGGCATCTTTGCCGATGTAGACATGCACGATCGTTCCCACCGCCCCCTTCGGCACGCGGAACTCTCCTTCGACCAAATCAACTATCGTCCGGACGACCGACAATTCGGCAAACGATGACTGATGCGGCTCGTCCAGAACATAGAAGCTTCGCAGGTGCGTGTTCATGGCAGCGATCTCGATCTCAAGCCGTATATATACGACAAATTGGCGTAGTTCGTATAGGCGCGAATACCTTCTGATCTATCGGCTGGCTGAGCGGCCATGATCTCCCAATGCAATTTCCACAGGGCAGCAATCTCGCGATCAGGGGCAAAAATATTTTTGGCAGCTATCCCCAAGCCCCATGACGGGTCGTAGCCCGCTCATCCGACCCTCTCGCCATCGATTCTCCGGCAACTGCCTGAATCTAGGGGCTGAATATTTAGGCCCACCGCACGAAGGGGCCGACGCTGTCCCCCGGCTAAAGTGGACGGAAAGCCTCGAGATCGGGCGAACGCCAATATGGTTAACCGTTGCTAACAGGTTGGGCAGACTGATTCCGTCCCACAACGCCGGAATCCATCTTGTCGAAAATCGCGACTCGTCAGACACTTGCCTTCGCGACGGCGGCGAATCCCCGTTGTTCACAGGCGCCCCACTACATTTTGCGCCTCTACGTCAAGTTAACTACCAATCCTTGACGTCCGCATCCAAAAGGCGCATTTTTATGACAGATGAGCGGCGACGAAAAACGGACGCGTAAGAGCTCCGGGACCGCCTCCATCGTGCGTATCGGGACCGGAAAACGGCCCAAAAGTTTCGGGGACGAATTCAGACAGAGAGCGGGGCCATTGGCCTCACGCGAGCGTTGACGCTTGCGTCATTGGGGGAATGAGATGCGGATCGAACGTCGTTATACCAAAGCCAATCAGTCGCCTTACGCCGAAATCCAGTTTCGCAAGGCGAAATCCGAGATCCGCAACCCGGACGGATCCGTTGTTTTCCTGCTCGACGGCATCGATGTGCCCGCCGGCTGGAGCCAGGTCGCCTGCGACGTCATCGCCCAGAAGTATTTCCGCAAGGCCGGTGTCCCCGCCCGCCTGAAGAAGGTTGAAGAGAACGACGTCCCCTCGTTCCTGTGGCGCTCGGTCGCCGATGAGGCCGCCCTCGAAGACCTGCCGAAGGACGCCCGCTACGGCGGCGAAATGACCTCGACCCAGGTGTTCGACCGCCTGGCCGGCACCTGGACCTATTGGGGCTGGAAGGGCAAGTATTTCGACACCGAGGACGACGCCCAGGCCTTCTTAGACGAGATGCGCTACATGCTGGCGGCGCAGATCGCAGCACCCAATTCGCCGCAATGGTTCAACACCGGCCTGCATTGGGCCTATGGCATCGATGGTCCGGGCCAGGGCCATTATTATGTCGATCCGTTCACCGGCAAGCTGACCAAGTCCAAGAGCTCCTACGAGCATCCCCAGCCGCACGCCTGCTTCATCCAGTCCGTCGCCGACGACCTCGTCAACGAAGGCGGCATCATGGACCTGTGGGTGCGTGAGGCCCGCCTCTTCAAGTACGGCTCCGGCACCGGCTCCAACTTCTCCAGCCTGCGCGGCGAGAACGAGAAGCTCTCTGGCGGCGGCAAGTCCTCCGGCCTGATGTCCTTCCTCAAGATCGGTGATCGCGCCGCCGGCGCCATCAAGTCGGGCGGCACCACGCGCCGCGCCGCCAAGATGGTGGTGGTCGATGCCGACCATCCGGATATCGAGGCTTACATCGACTGGAAGGTGAAGGAAGAAGAGAAGGTCGCATCGCTCGTCACCGGCTCCAAGATCGTCAAGAAGCACATGGCCGCGGTCATGAAGGCCTGCGTCAATTGCGAGGGCTCTGGCGATGACTGCTTCAACCCGGAGAAGAACCCGGCTCTGAAGAAGGCCGTGAAGATGGCGCGCCGCGATGCGGTGCCCGATAGCTACACCAAGCGCGTCATCCAGTTCGCGCGCCAGGGTTATACGGACATCAAGTTCGACACCTATGACACCGACTGGGATTCGGAGGCTTATCTCACGGTCGCCGGCCAGAACTCCAACAACTCGGTGAGAGTCACCGATGACTTCCTGCGCGCCGTCGAGAACGACCAGCCGTGGAACCTCATCCGCCGCACCGACGGCAAGGTCCACAAGACCCTGAAGGCCCGCGATCTGTGGGAAAAGATCGGCTATGCCGCCTGGGCGTCGGCTGATCCCGGCATCCAGTATCACACCACCATCAACGACTGGCACACCTGCCCGGCGTCCGGCCCGATCATCGCGTCGAACCCGTGCTCGGAGTACATGTTCCTTGACGACACGGCGTGCAACCTCGCCTCGCTGAACCTGCTGCAGTTCCGCGATGCCGCGACCGGCGTGTTCGATGTCGCCGCCTACGAGCATACCGTCCGCCTGTGGACGCTCGTGCTCGAAATCGCGGTGATGATGGCGCAGTTCCCGTCGAAGGAAATCGCCCGTCTCTCCTATGACTACCGCACCCTCGGCCTCGGCTACGCCAATGTCGGCGGCCTGCTGATGTCGTCGGGCCTCGGCTATGACAGCGCCGAAGGCCGCGCCATCGTCGGTGCCCTCACTGCCATCATGACCGGCGTCTGCTACGAGACCTCGGCCGAGATGGCGAAGGAACTGGGCCCCTTCCCCAGCCACAAGCCGAACGCCGAGCACATGCTGCGCGTCATCCGCAACCATCGCCGCGCCGCCCACGGCCAGAGCGAGGGTTACGAGAAGCTCGC
>Ga0182744_1001639_pt1 | contig 19410 bp, 23 predicted proteins | sample eDN3rd30CKraftMG_FD_128525 | JGI IMG/M metagenome (GOLD analysis project Ga0182744, IMG submission 128525) | Enriched Miracle-Growth compost microbial communities from Emeryville, California, USA - eDNA 3rd pass 30_C Kraft MG (version 2) (version 2) ...
ATAACCATGGCGCAGAGGTTGCGAGGCTGATGGTGTCTGGCCCGTAGCGGCATATTGCTAGCAATGGGCAAGCCGGTGGCGTTTGCTGGCACTGCGTGCTGCATGATGGTATCTCCTCTACATAGCCGATGAACGGCCTAACGATCGGGAACTTTATTAATTAATGTGAACCATTTTCGTTCATGTCAACTTAACTATAGCGGTTAAAACATCACGTCAACTATTTTCGTTCACATTGCGCAAAATAATTTTTCAAGCTACATATGCGCCATGAACATCACCGCTTCACAAATAAGAGCCGCGAGAGGCTTGCTTGACTGGTCACAGCAGCAATTGGCGACAACAGCCAATGTCGGGCTGTCGACGATACGTAGTTTCGAAACTGGCAAGCGAGTGCCGATCGCCAACAACCTGCAAGCTATTCGAACTGCCTTAGAATCTGCAGGCGTCATCTTCATTGATCAAAACGGAAATGGCCCAGGTGTTCGACTGCGAGACCGTCAACAGTGACCAGAGCAGCCCTACATCAAGCGCTGAGTCCAGATGGACAAACCCGGTTGGTGTTTTTTCAACGGACTGATGGCGCAATCAGCTGCATCGCGGAAAAATTCTGGATTGATGATGTGCCTGAGTGCAACTACCACGCAGAATACTGGGCTGCGTTTACCGACAACGGCTCGATATTTGATAGCCTAGAAACAGCTATTCGTGAGCTTCGAGTGGAGTATCCGTGGTTAGCAGCGGTAAAGGCAAAGGATGATTGAAGTTTCACTGCTTCTACCTCTTGTTGAGGCAGTTGAAGCATGCGGCGGGCGAGAGGAAGAAAACCTCCGTATTGCTCTCAACCACCTTGCAACTTGCGATCCTGACCTAGTAAGGCTGTCCGACGAGGCTATTGCTGCCCGCAGCCCCTCCAAGATTGATGCGGTATTTCGAATCGTAAAACGACGGTTCGATGAAATTGAAGCAAGCGCACGACCGATTGAAGAGTTTGAAATTCCTTATCTCCACCACATTCGAATAAATTGCTCCAGCGGACGTGTGCACATTGGGCACGGCAACCGCTCGGCGCCGCTATTTACTCCCTAGATATCAATTGTCTCATGAACATACGGCGCGCTTCGATAGTTGATATCGCTGGCTAAATGAGGCACCTTCCGACGTATCGCGTTGGAGGGGCAATCATGGCAACAGCGGCAAAAATTCTTGGACTATTGAGCTTGATCGGCGGTGCGCTGTTGGCGCTAATGGGCTTTATAGAGATGAACCGCGGCGGTTCGTTTGCGCTTACCGCAGGGTGCAGTGCCGTAGTCTCTGGCGTGTTTCTCTATTGCATCGGCCAATTGGTCGAATACGCTGCAAGCATTAGCGAGTCACAAAAACAGATCGCTGCTTCGCTGATCGGCAATCGCACTGCGGCCGTAAGCGCTCCTCCTGCTCCAGCAACCAAAAACGCCCCAACAAAAGCCAGCGCGATCTTTGCGGATAGGTAATGAGAACAAACACCGCCAGTACAGCAGCCGCCCAGGAGCGCATTGCTGAGAAATTGGGGCGGTAGCCGACCCTAACCGTGTGAGATACATCAATGGCTGATCATTGGCGCTGTTTATTGCTGTATCGAGCAGTGTGAAGCAGAGTCGCTCAAAAAACTCCACTGCTGACTACTTCGCATCAACGACGACAAAACGGCAGCCGACGTGCATGCTGCTATACAATCTCGCGCAGGACATTTGCGGATTGAAATAGATTAATGAAAACATATATGATTGTCGCTCAAAATTCGCTGTGCTGTTAGCTCAATTCAGTAAATCGAGGGTGGCGCGATGAATGACGAAAACATGGATGAGCCGACCAGAATTTTGTTGCCCGTACATTCCTATTCTGGTTCCTATGCGTGGCAAACGAGTTTTTATGATACGGATCTCGACCCCCGAGACTGGCTGGCGGCTATCATCGATGGTTCTGATGACGCTATCATCAGCAAGGATCTCAACGGCAACGTAAAAACCTGGAACAGGGGTGCCCAGCGACTTTTCGGATACGAACCTGATGAGATAATAGGGAAGCCGATCACTATCCTTATTCCCAAAGATCGACTGCAAGAAGAACCCGCAATCTTAGCACAAATTCGGGCAGGAAACCGGGTCGATCATTTTGAAACTGTTCGAAAGAAAAAAGACGGAACGCTATTTGATATTTCCCTGACCATCTCTCCGATCCGGGACGCGTCAGGCCAGATCATCGGAGCGTCGAAAATAGCTCGCGATATCACAGAGCGACGCCGCGCCCAGGAAGAGCAGCATCTCCTAATGGGTGAGATGAATCATCGAATCAAGAACCTCTTTGCGCTGGCGTCTGCGATCGTATCATTGAGCGGTCGCGGGGCGAAAACCGTAGACGAATTGCGCCAGCGCCTGCAAGCCAGATTGTCTTCCCTTGCGAGAGCTCACGCACTGACTATGCCCAACTCAGGGGACGCGGGGGCGGCGGAAACTTCTCTTCACGCGCTCCTCAACACCATACTCGAACCTTATGACCAACAGAATATTACTGTTACCGGGGCCGATCCTACTGTCTCTGGAAAGCAGTTGAGCAGTTTATCCCTGTTGCTCCATGAGTTCGCGACCAACGCAGCCAAGCATGGGGCGCTTTCAACACCTTCTGGCAGTTTGTGTGTAACGGTCTTGGAAACCGCGGATACGTACACGCTGCTTTGGACCGAAACCGTGCGAACTGAACAAAAGGAAACCGATTCTGAGGGGTTTGGTACCCGACTTGAATCAGCACTAGTTACCGCCCTTAACGCCAGCGTGCAACGCAACTGGCTCGCCAATGGTCTCGAAATAAGCGTGCTTGTTCCCAAAAAAACATAACGTCCCGTTTGCCTATCATAAGCACTGCGGCTTACCCGCTCGCGGGAGTGTTTTGCCGGTGACCTTCCTAACAAATTTAGAAGAGTCAGAAGGTCGTCAACTAAACTGTTGAACCTTATCTGACCAAAGCAATTCTAGCATCTAACCCCTCAGCTGTTAGAACGGCCGTGAATCTCCGCTCGGGCTAGCTAGTTAACGTGTCAGAACCGGAATTGGGGTCATGTATGCGGGTTTCTGGCAACAAAACCGCCCTTGCGAAGTTTATTTTCCAGCCAACCAGTAGGATGATCCCAATGGAAAAAATCTTCGCCAAGTTCAGTGAAAGAGCCGCTTCGGCAGCGGGCAATCAATACACATTTGTAGTCGCTATTCTCTTTATCGCAGCATGGGCATTGTCAGGTCCGTTTTTCGGCTACTCTGACACATGGCAGCTGATCGTGAACACATCCACAACAATCATCACTTTCCTGATGGTCTTCCTTATCCAGAACTCGCAAAATCGCGATTCCTGTGCTCTGCAAGCGAAGCTCGACGAAATTCTGCATGCTTTGAAGAAAGAGCTGGCTCGGGAAATCTGCACAGCTAGGATAAGTGGAATTTCCGCCTGACTTCAGCTTAAATGCTGGGAACAGGAGATACCATGACGAGACGACCGCGCCGGAACCATAGTCCGGCTTTCAAGGCCAAGGTGGCGCTTGCCGCGATCAGAGGCGAGCAGACGCTGGTGGAATTATCCCAGCAGTTCGACGTGCATGCCAATCAGATCAAGCAGTGGAAAGAACAGCTTCTTGAGGGGGCGACAGGCGTTTTCGGCGATGAAACCAAGGTCGAACCTGCCGGTCCAACCGTTGATGTCAAAACGCTTCATGCCAAGATCGGCGAACTGACGCTGGAGAACGATTTTTTGTCCGGTGCGCTCGGCAAGGCGGGATTGCTGGGCGGAAAGAAATGATTGACCGCAATCACAAGCTATCCGTCGTGCGCCAGGCGAAGCTTCTCGGCTTCAGTCGTGGCAGTGTCTATTATTCTCCGCGCCCAGTGTCGAACGTCGATCTGGCTTTGATGCGCCGGATCGACGAATTGCATCTCGATTACCCGTTTGCCGGAAGTCGGATGTTGCAAGGGCTTTTGAGGGGAGAAGGGCTGGAGGTTGGGCGATTGCACGTCGCCACGCTGATGAAGAAGATGGGTATCGAGGCGATCTACCGTCGCCCGAACACTTCGAAACCAGCGCCGGGGCACAAGGTCTATCCCTATCTCCTGCGCAAGCTGGCGGTTACCAGGCCCAATCAGGTCTGGGCGATGGACATGAGCTACATCCCGATGGCACGCGGCTTCGTCTATCTCTGCGCCGTCGTGGACTGGTTCAGCCGGCGTGTTCTGTCGTGGCGACTGTCGATCACGATGGAAGCCGACTTCTGCATCGAGGCGGTTGAAGAGGCGCTTGCCCGCTACGGTAAGCCGGACATCTTCAACACCGATCAAGGATCGCAGTTCACATCCATCGACTTCACGGCGGTGTTGAAGAAAGCTGAAATTGCCATCTCGATGGACGGCAAAGGCGCTTGGCGGGACAATGTCTTTGTCGAGAGGCTGTGGCGCTCGATTAAATACGAGGAGGTCTACCTCCATGCCTATAAAACCGTGTCTGAGGCACGCGCTGGCATCGGCCGTTATCTGACCTTTTACAATAGCCGACGCCCACATTCATCACTTGACCGGCAGACACCGGATCAGGCTTACTTCAACGCGCTGACGCCAATGATGGTGGCGGCATAATCGAGGCGGAAATCCACTTAGCGAAACGCCCGAAACTGTTCAAACAAACCGAGCCAGCTCTCTATGTCTGCCAGTTCAATTGGATCTTCGTTATGGTCGATAAATTCTGCAAGGCTGTCCGCTTGCTTACGGATGGCGCCTACTGAGTTGTGGTGTTCTGCTGCGATATTCATTCAAGTGCTCCTTCGTGTTTTGGCGCGCAACTACCCGTGGCGCGGGCGGGTGCGCATGCGGTTTGGTGTAGTGGTGTGGTTAGGCGGCCAAAGCTGCCCGGCTTTCCGATAGTTCTTCAACTATTCGGATACGTCGCAATCTCCTTGGATTTACGACTACCTCCGGCTCGCGACCGGATGTTTCCCAAAGCGCCAAGATAGCGTCTTTCGGAATTTCTGCTGCCATCACGACGCCTGGACCATCGCCATGACCGTACTCTGCAAACCAGCGCGCGGTATTGATGTCGCGCGTCCATGATGGCGACCATGCCGTTTTTCGAAGGTCGTCCTTCATCTTGGCGCCACGGTATATGAGCAAGCTACCTGGTACGGAATTAAGTAAATCGATTTCGTCCCGATCCATCAGGTCGCTCTTATTGACCTCGCGAAAATAGTCGACAATCGTATCTAATCCGTCGGCATTTAATTTCAGGACAGATCCAGATTTGCCGCTTACCCATGACTGTTTCAGAAGCGTTGCCCTGACTCGCGACCCGCACGCATGAGCGTACAAAAGGCCATTTGGGACAGATCCTCTCGCCGCATATGATAATGCGACAATCAGAGAATGAGCCGCATCAACTGCGTCGTCATCATCACGATCTTCATCAATCGCTACCCGAGCGAAGCGATCAATAGCATCTTCCTGAAAATCATGCGGACCGAGCTTTCCGTGATATATGCCTTCGCGCATCAAGAATGATTGCGCAGACGCCACCTCACGATGTGCGAAATCCCGAAAAGCAGTCGCTCGTTGTTGAGGGGACATCCACAGCCAAGCCAGCATTTCCGAAGCGCGGCTCATGCTGCGTTCTCGGCGCTGGAAATGTTCTGATTGTCTGCCTTCATACCAAAAACGGCACGCTCATTGCGCCAAGCATCTAAATCGTCGGTATTATAAATGATGGCGCGACCCAGTTCATAATATTTCGGCCCTCCGCCATAACAGCGCATCTTATCTAAGCTGCTTTTCGATAGGCAGAGATATTCTGCAGCTTCCAGAACGCGAACGTTCTTTCCCATATTTTTTCTCCTCGTGTTGTTGGTCGGTGGTGTGGTGGTGGATGCAATATGACACTGTTGCAGTTGTGTTTTTAGGCAAGAAAATGGGATTAATTTGCCTTGTCACTGTTTCGAGACGCTTCGTCGTGCGCTTCCTTCGCGGCGTCATATTCTTTTACCGCTGTTCGGACGTGCGTCTCACTGACTCCGAAATGATCTGCGACTTGTGCGAGCGCTTCTTCCCTTTTTACCGGCTGATCTCGAAGATCGTTATACATTTCTCCAATGTCTAACCAGTATCGGGTGTGCGCCTTCCTTCGTCCGCGCCCGCCCTTTTTAGGCTTGATCAGTTCAGCGGCAATCTTCTGGACTGTCGGGTCGGCGTCACCGGATAGCAATCGCTCGACAACCATTGTTTTCGCATCTTCGGTCCTGCCTTCTGCAAGAGCGGCTTCGATGGGAATTGCCTGAATGCTAACCACAAACGGAAGTTTAGCCATCACTTGCCCCCTATGTTTGCGGCGATCTGCTCCGCAATTACATCAGCCCCGCGCCGTGCGGCATCGTCCGCTATATGGGCGTATCTCGCCGTTGTTTTTACATCCGCATGCCCGAGCAGTTTTCCAATGACCGGCAGCCCAAGACCAGACCAAGCTCCAACGCTTGCAAAGCTGTGACGAAGATCATGAATCCGAAGCCCCTCAAGGCCAGCGCGTTTCGTTATCGACGCCCACGGACGTTTCAAATCGGCCCTTGGCTTTTCATTCTGCGTTCCAGCGGTATCACTGGCGATCACGTATATTCCGATCCGGGGAATGTTCTCTAACACCGAAACTGCGGCTGTTGACAGCAAGATGGTGCGCTTTCCAACCTTTGAATCTGGAAGAAATGCGATCCCACGATCCAGATCCAAATCCGACCAGCGCAGATGCAGGATTTCCCTCAAACGGCAGCCCGTCAGCATATAAAGCCGGAAGGCTCCTGTAACTGCAATGCTCATCTTCACGCGCTGCCCTTTAGGAGCATGCTTCGCATCGCCTGCATTTACTTCCAATCCTATCGTCTCGGCTTCATGCATCGCGTCGCCAAGGCGAACCATTTCAGCTTCACTCAAAAACCGTTCGCGCTCAGTCTCTTCATTTAACTCGATGCCACTTGCTGGATTAAAGCTCTCCGGCACATGACCATTTTTGCCACCCCAGTTAAAAGCCGCGGAAAGCAATTTCATTGATCGGTTTGCTGAAATCTTGGCTGTTTTTGACATTGCGGTGTGAGCGCGCTGGATATCAATCCGCGTCAATGTCACCGCCTTGATCGAACCGAGTTTCGGAACAATATGCTTGCGCAGCATGGTCCGATAGAATTCCGCAGAGGACGCCTTTTTCTTCTGCGAAACAAACTCATCAATGTATTTTTCGACCAGCTCATGGACCGTTAAGCTGGCTCGCTCCATTGCCCGATCTTTAGCTAAATCTTTTCCCAGCGCCGCATTAGCGATAGCTTTGCGCGCAGCTTCTCGAGCGTCATTGGCCTTCAATATCCCAACACGTCCGAGTTTGACGCGCTTCTTATTGCCACCTGCTACTGGACGATATTCGGCGAAGTATGTCCCGACGTTTGAAGGGGTCCGATACAGCCCAAAACCGGACAATTCTGTATCGAAATAAAAGGTCGTTTTGTTTGGTATCGCAGTGTCCATGAGCTCCGCAACCGTACCTGCCGATATCTTTAACCTTGCCATGCCGACCTTCCGTATAGCCACTATGTAGCCAGACTTTACGTGACAACCATCATTCGGTCAATGGTGCGCCGGTTGGATGATGTTGGATTTTCAATAGCTTGCACTTATCTATCCAACACCGTAAATAGCCAGATAATGGTCATTACAAGACTGGGGGTCAAGGGGTCGTGGGTTCGAATCCCGCCGCTCCGACCATTTTTCTTCCCCAAACCTTTATTTTCATACGATCTTTCCTTTGCACCGAAAATGCAAATCGGATTAGCTCTGCCATGCATTGCATGGAGGAAAGCATGAAGAACGCCTTGATCACTGGCGGCAGTCGCGGCATCGGCCGCGCCACCGTTCTGCGCAGCGCGGCGCAAGGCTGGTCTGTAGCCCTGAACTACGCGGGGAACGAACAGGCAGCCCAGCAGGCAGTGACTGAGGCAGCAAAGCTGGGTGCGAAAGCGCTTGCGATCCGGGGTGACATATCCAGCGAAAAAGACGTGATCGCCATGTTCGACAAGGCGGAGGCCGATCTTGGTCCGCTGACAGGTGTCGTCCTGAATGCCGGTATCGTGGCTCAAACCATGCCTCTTGCAGACATGAGTGCCGATCGTCTGAAAAACATGTTCGATGTAAATGTTTACGGCACCTATCTATGCGCCCGCGAAGCAGCGCGGCGCTTGCAGCCCGACAGCGCAATCGTCATCGTTTCCTCCATGGCCTCGCGGCTTGGATCACCGTTTGAATATGTGGATTATGCCGGAGCGAAGGGCGCCCTCGATACGCTGACCACCGGTCTCTCTAAAGAGCTCGCGCCGAAAGGCATTCGCGTCAACGCGGTACGTCCCGGCCTGATTGATACCGAAATCCATGCCAGTGGCGGCAATCCGGATCGCGCGGCAAGGTTGGGCGCCGGGACACCCGCTGGAAGAGCCGGCAAGGCGGAGGAAGTCGCGGAGGCCATTTTCTGGCTGTTGAACGACGCCCCCGCCTATGTGACCGGAACATTCATCGACGTTGCCGGTGGGCGTTAATCCTGAACCGCCTCGACCTATTTCTCGCGCAGCTGATAGGTTTCCGCGACGTAGCGATAGCCCCCGCCTTCCCGCTTGAGATAGGCCAGCGCCGGAAACGGCATATGATAGCCGATGAACGGTAGCCTGTCGGTCGCGATCATATCGAACATGCGCTTGCGGGTCTGGACAGCGGCTTCCTTGTCGATATCGAAGGAAACGTGCCATTCGGGCCGCTGCAACGTTATGACGAAATGGTTCGCCGTATCCGAAACCAGCATCAACGACTTGCCTCCCGTTTCGACCCGGAAAGCCAGATGGCCCGGCGTGTGGCCATAAGCTGCCACAGAATGAATGCCGGAAACGACTTCGCTGTCGTCATCCAGAAACGTCATCTTCTCAGCCAGTGGCTTCACGTTTTTGGCCACCATTTCGGCAACTGTCTTGGCGGGGCTGTCAAGCCTTGCGGGATCTGTCCAGAAGCCGAATTCCTTCTGTCCAGCAGCGTAACGCGCATTGGCAAAGGCCGGCTTGCCGTCCTCCATCAGTCCTCCGATGTGATCGGGATGGAAATGGCTCAGCACCACCAGAGACACATCGTCCGTCTTATAGCCCGAAGCTTCCAGCGCGCTGGTCAATTTGCCCAATCCCGCCTCGCGGGCTCCTGCTCCCATGCCGGTGTCAAACAGGACAAGCTCCTTGCCCGTATTGATGAGTACCGGCGTGAAACTGTTGACGAAACGGTCGGCGGGCAGAAGATTTTCCTCAAGAAGTGCAGCGACCACTTTCGGGTCCTGATCCACCGCATATGTCTTTTCGGGCGCTTGGCCTGCCCTGCGTCCATCGGAAAGCGTGGTAATCTCGAAATCACCAAACTGAAAACGATGGAAGCCCGGATTTTCTACCTGTGACGGGGGTTTCACTTTGGAACTGCCTGTTTCGGCTGCGGCCCTGGTGAGTTCCAGAGGCGACAAGGCCAACCCGGCACCGGCAGCAGATGCTGTAACAATGAAATTACGTCTTGAGATGCTCATCGATCGATCTCCCGGCATAATCTATGGATAAGATCGACAGGATACCCGAAAAAGCTCCCTGATACATGGGATGTGCGATCAAGTTTCTGTTGGCGCGACAAGGGCGGCATCCCTCTTGCCTCTCCGTTCAAGAATCACTATTTACAGGGCCGCGCGGGACGACCCGTGCCAGTGTTCGCATCGGGGACGGCCCCATAGGAGGGTGTCCTGTGGCAGGGCCGATCGAACAATTCGCAATCAAGCCCATCGTTGAACTTGGCGAAATCGGCGGTCAGCCGATTGCTTTCACCAATTCGGCACTCTTCATGGTGCTGACAGTGCTGGGCGCAGCTGTGTTCATGTACCTGTCGGCCCGTCGGGCTGCTGTTGTGCCGGGGCGTTGGCAATCCTCTGCCGAGATTCTCTACGAATTTGTGTCGAAGACATTACGAGAGAACGCCGGTGAAAAAGGCATGACCTTCTTTCCCTTCGTCTTCTCGCTGTTCCTGTTTATCCTGTTTGCCAATTTGATTGGCATGTTTCCTTATGCCTTTACGGTGACGAGCCACATCATTGTGACCTTTGCGCTGGCCATGCTCGTATTCCTGACAGTTACGATCTACGGCCTTATACGAAACGGTTTCGGGTTCTTCCGGCTGTTCATGCCTGCGGGCGTGCCAGTCGTGCTGGCGCCCATCATCGTGCCAATCGAGATCATGTCCTATATCTCGCGCCCGGTCAGCCATTCGGTTCGTCTGTTCGCTGTGATGCTTGCGGGGCACATCACGCTGAAGGTTTTTGCGGGGTTCGTCATCGGTCTGGGCAGCCTGGGCACGCTTGGCATGTTGACTGCCGTACTGCCGCTGGCAATGACCGTCGCGTTGACAGCGCTCGAATTGCTGATGGCAGTCATTCAAGCTTACGTATTTACTATGCTGACCTGCATGTATCTCAACGATGCACTGCATCCGTCACACTGATTGCACAGTTCGCGGGAAGGACGACCTTCCCGCTTTTTCAACGAACGGGACGGCCCGTTCAGAACCCTCGTGAGGGAGCATTAAAATGGCATGGCTTTATCTGATCGTGGCCGGAGTTCTTGAGGTTGTCTGGGCTTATTTCATGAAAAAATCGGAAGGCTTTTCCCTTCTGACACCGAGCGCTATTACCATCGTAACGATGATCGGCAGTTTCATTCTGTTGTCCATCGCCATGCGCAGCCTGCCGCTCGGCACGGCCTATGCAATCTGGACAGGCATTGGCGCGGTGGGTGCATTTGTGGTGGGCATCTTCATTCTTGGTGAGGCTGCAACCTTCTTCCGTGTTGCAAGCGTGACGTTGATTCTAGCCGGTATCATCGGGTTGAAACTCTCATCCAGCTGATCCTCTCGGCTAAAAGAAAAGGGAGGCAAAAGCCTCCCTTTTTTCATGCGATCCAAAGTCGATCAGCGCACCTGATCGAGAAGACGCTTGCATTCCAGAAGATCGAACAACGCCTCCTGCAGGAGCGAGCGGTTATCCTTGGAAGGCCGCTTTCCATCAGCTCCGATGGGGCCATCTTCCTCGCCCTTCAACAAGCCGAAAAGTTTGCGCGCTGGTTGCGGTGCTTTGATGCCGCTCGGCAAAGCCATTTCATTGTCAGCCGCCTCTTCGGCAGCACGCTTATCGGCGGCAGCCTGCTTCTGGCGTGTGATTGCCTCTATGGCCTGAACATCGCCATTGCCGAGCGCGATGATGAACTGCGCATTGTTTTCGCGGAGCAGGCGCTGCACGCCCTTGATCGTATAGCCCTGATCGTAGAGCAGATGACGAATGCCCTTGAGCAATTCGACGTCAAGCGGTCGGTAGTATCGGCGACCGCCGCCGCGCTTCATAGGCTTGATCTGGGTAAAACGCGTTTCCCAGAAACGCAGCACATGCTGCGGAAGATCAAGATCATCCGCTACTTCGCTGATCGTCCTGAATGCATCAGGGCTCTTGTCCATTCCACTTGCCCTTTCCAGTGGTTCAGGTTTCGCCGTTGCGGCGCAACCTCGCCGATCCAGATAGTTCAACTCGCTGCCAACGCGGACGCGTCTGTAACACGAAAGGCGCTTGTTACCATCGGATTTTAAAAGACGGGAGTTAACAAACTCCAGCGTGTGGAAAGACACGGCGCAAACGTCATTCAAAACCGGACGGCGTGCAACACGAACTCGCTCTGAAAAGCCAGGCGCTTTCCAGATTTCAATATCAGCGAAGCGATTCGCTCCGCTGAATCCATTATATAATATCAGAGCTTTATAAGCATCCCTTCACGCATGGCCGAAGGTAGCGTGGCCAACCCAGGGCCAACAGCGACCGCCCCCCTGAAGGGGCTGGCGGTCGAAGCGACGTTCTCCGCGCATGTTCCTGAACCAGACGCAGAAAACTGTCAGCGATTTGTAATGATGGGCCAAAAATAAAATGCTGCCCGATGGGCAGCATTCCAGCAATTACTTCTGGCTTTTGGTTTCACGCTTCTGGTGTTCCTGCAGAATACGCTGCTTGAGAACGTTGGAAGCTTTGAAAGTCATCACACGACGGGGAAGAATTGGAACCTCCTCGCCTGTTTTCGGATTACGGCCAATGCGCTCGTTCTTGTCACGAACCTGAAATGTCGCGAAAGACGACAATTTCACGGTTTCGCCGTTGACGATAGCGTCACAGACTTCATCGAGGATCATCTCGACAAGAGCCGCCGACTCCGTTCTGGAAAGGCCTACCTTCCGGTAAACAGCCTCTGCCAGATCAGCTCGCGTGACCGTTTTACCTCCCATGACCGAACCTGCCTGGTTAGCGTTTGAACAGATAATATCCTTACGTGACAGGACGTTACACAAATAAAAGCGCAACGGTCAAGCCGCGAGTTCCCTCACGGCAGATCAAATTTGTCACTTACCAGCGCAACAGAACCGCGCCCCACGTGAATCCGCCGCCCATTGCCTCCAGAAGAACGAGGTCGCCCTTCTTGATACGGCCGTCCGCAACAGCGGTCGCGAGCGCCAGCGGAACCGACGCCGCAGAGGTGTTACCATGGCGATCCACGGTGATGACCACCTTGTTTTCAGCAATATTCAGCTTCTTGGCGGAAGCATCGATAATGCGTTTGTTGGCCTGATGCGGGACGAACCAGTCGATATCCTCAGCTGTAAGGCCGGTTTCCTCGAAGGAAGCCTCGATGACGTCCGTAATCATGCCAACGGCATGCTTGAAGACTTCGCGGCCTTCCATGCGCAGATGGCCGACCGTCTGAGTCGTGGACGGACCGCCATCCACAAAAAGTTTTTCCTTGTGATTGCCGTCCGAGCGCAGATTGGCGGCGAGAACACCGCGATCCGAGGTCAGCCCGTTGCCTTCGGCAGCTTCGAGAACCACCGCACCGGCACCGTCGCCGAACAGAACGCAGGTCGTGCGATCATTCCAGTCGAGGATGCGCGAGAAGGTTTCCGCGCCGATGACCAGAACCCGCTTCGCCATGCCGCCGCGGATATAGAGGTCAGCCGTCGTGATGGCATAGATGAAGCCGCTGCACACGGCCTGCATATCGAAGGCAAAACCCTTGGTGATTCCCAGTTCGCGCTGAATTTCCACGGCACTTGCCGGAAACGTATGGTTGGGCGTCGAGGTTGCCAACAGAACGAGATCAATATCGGTCGGCTGAAGACCGGCATTCTCGATTGCCGCGTGGGCCGCAGCCGCGCCGAGCGAAACCGTGGTTTCGTCATCGCCTGCGATATGGCGCTCACGAATACCCGTGCGCTGCACGATCCACTCGTCCGAGGTTTCGATAATACCTTCGAAATCGGTATTCTTCATGACCCGCTTCGGCAATGCCGAACCGATACCCCGCACGACAGATCTTATCATCTCTTATTTCCTGTCCTTACATGCGACCGGCGCGACGAGCATTCGCGCGCACAGCCGTGAATTCTGGCCCTACACATATTCGGTAAAAGTTACTTCACCGCTTCGGCACCGAAAAAATAATCGGCAAACCGCAAATCTTATCCAATTCCGTCTTCCGGATGGCGTTGCCGGAATTATGCCTTCGCAGCCTCGCCACCTTCATTCGAAACATGCGGATGACTGTGGTGGAAATGCGCCAGATCGGCTTCGATCTTTTCCAGAAGTCGATTTCTCACCATGTCATAGCCGACTTCCACTGCCGAGCAGAAGCCTTCGGCGTTCGCGCTGCCATGACTTTTGATAACGATTCCGCTGAGACCGAGGAAAACGCCGCCATTGACCTTATTCGGGTCCATCTTTTCACGCAGGCGGTCAAACGCGCCCTTGGCGAAAACATAGCCAATCTTGGCAAGCAGCGTCCGGCGCATGGCTTGACGCAGCAGTTCTCCCATCTGGCGGGCCGTACCTTCCGCGGCCTTGAGCGCGATATTGCCGGTGAAACCTTCGGTCACAACTACATCCACGGTACCTTTGCCGATGTCGTTGCCTTCAACGAAGCCGGAATAGGCAAGTCCGTCCAGCGGAGTATCGCGCAGAATCTGGCCTGCCTCCTTGATCTCGTCGAGACCCTTGACCTCTTCCGTGCCAACATTGAGGAGCCCTACGGTCGGTTTGCGCACCTCGAACAAAGCGCGCGCCATACCAGCTCCCATAACGGCATAATCGACTAGCTGACGCGCATCGGCACCAATAGTAGCACCAATGTCGAGCACGATGCTTTCACCGCGCAGCGTTGGCCAGATGCCCGCAATCGCCGGGCGCTCAACATCCGACATCATGCGCAGGCAAAATTTGGACATGGCCATCAGCGCGCCGGTATTACCGGCAGAAATACACGCCTGGGCATCGCCGGTCTTCACCGCCTCGATGGCCTGCCACATGGATGATTTGCCCCGACCGGCGCGTAGCGCCTGGCTCGGCTTGTCATCCATGCTGATGGCAACCTGGCTCGCGCGAAACTCTGATGCGGCCTGCAGTTTCGGGTAGCGTGCCAGCACGGGCTCCACCTGCGCGGGGAGACCGAAGAAAATGAAGCGAATGTCAGGATGGCGCTCAAGCGCCTTCGCTGCGCCGGGGATGACCACTTCAGGGCCAAAATCACCGCCCATCGCGTCGATCGAAATTTTGATCACTCTTGATTATTCCTGTGCGATCCCTGTCCCTGCCCTGCCTTTGCAGCAGACAGGTTTTCGGCGAAAATAGTGTTTTTGCGTTTCCGCACAACCAAATTCTATCAAACTCATCGTGAATTACGGCTTCTTTTGCCATTCCGAAAGCTTTGCAAACGGCGAAACGGGCTGCTCATCACCATCGTCGTCCCCGAAAACCTTCGGCTCACTCTCGTCAGCCAGCCCCGGCTTGCGGGGATATGGATCAATCGCGAGATCGAAGAATTCCTCCGCAATCGCACCGACATCGATCTTATCACCGACAAAGACTTCTGGACTGTCCGCACCTTCCGCATCGAGCAGCATTTCACCGCTTTCATCAAGCTGAATCCGAGCGAGCCGCGAATTTTCCGGCACGAAGATCGTATCAACCTCTTCAGCGATGCTGTTGGTCAGCGGCTCCAGCGTCACGACGCAGGATTGAACGATTTCCGCATCGATGCGACCGCGCACCCGGATACCGTCCTTTTTCCAAGGCGTAATCAGAAACTCTGCGGCAAAGGCATTCACGGCCTCAAGCCCATGGTCTGCCGCGAGCGCTGCGCGTTCCTTCTCATCCGTGCCTATTTTCACCGTTACGCCTTTTTGCGGCAGGTGAAGAACCGGAACAGGATAGGTGAGCGCCGGTTTGTCAGTCATTCTCATTGGCCTTTTCAGCATTGTTTTTTGGCGCAAAGTCCATCTTTGACGCGCATCTTGTTCCGAAAACCGTTTCACACTTTTCGGGATGCGCTCTCATCTGCATCCATATAGGAAATGTCGCCTGCCGCCAAAGCATCGTCTGCAATTCTTTGTAGGCGGTCGCGGCATCCGAAAACATATTCACTTAAATGGTGGGCATGTGGCCAGAATTCGAGGTCCGGGCGGATATTTCGCGTGAGTGCCGCAGCCAGCGCATCTGCATCATTTGCATCCAGCGCCTCACCATAAGCCGCAACGCGCCCATAGAACATGCGTGCAAGCTTCTTCATACGCTTCGGCACCCCCTGATCGCCGATGCCGAGTTCGCGCAGCGAATGGTCGACATCCTTGAAAAACTCGTCCGCAATTTCCTGCGCCAGATCGGCAAGTGCCTTGTTTCCCCCCCTCATGCGGTGCAGGGCGAGAAAAATATGCAGCGAAAGCATTTCATAGCGGCCAAGCGGCGTATCAGGCACCTGAAATTGTGCATAAAACCGCTTTTGCCGCGCCGCCGCCACGATCACCTCGTAAACGCGAAGCATAATTGCCTCGTTTGCTTTCGATTTGCGGCGGAATAGTTGGAGAATCATGTCCGTACGACCGTTCCAGTTGCATAAATTAGCAAGGTGGTTTACCGAAGTTCACCCGACGGCGAAAGTGCCGCGCTGATCTAGAATGTATGGAGAGGTCTTTGTTGCAGCGATTTTTTCCAAGTGTACGCAAGCAGCGTGCTCTTCTCGCCGGCACGGCAATTCTCGTCTCAGTGGCTCTTGCCGGATGTAACACCGCATCCACGCTCAATCCATCCGAAACGCTGACAGAGGGTTACGTGCTCGATCAGGGTGCGCTTGATTCGGTTCCTGTCGGCTCCAGCCGCGAGCAGGTGCTTCTGGCACTCGGTACGCCGTCCACTACCGCGACCTTCGACAATGAAGTGTTCTACTACATTTCTCAGAAGCGGTATCGCGCTGCGCAGTTCATGAAGCCGAAGATCGTTGAGCGGCAGATTCTCGCCATCTATTTCGACAAGGACGGCAAGGTCGAGCATATCGCCAATTACGGCCTGAAGGACGGCAAGCTGTTCGACTTCGTGTCGCGCACCACGCCGACAGGCGGCAAGGACCAGACCTTCCTCGGACAGATCATTCAGGGCGTTTCCAAGGCCCCGACATCGTTGCCCGGCGCTGCAGGCGGCCCCAGCAACTGATCTGGATAATATCTTCAAAACAGAAAACCCGCCTTTACGGCGGGTTTTCTTTTTCAAGCGTTCATTCCATCAAGACATATGCGCCAGCACAGCCAACAGAAGAAGGGCTACGATGTTGGTGATCTTGATTGCCGGATTGACAGCCGGACCGGCTGTATCCTTGTAAGGATCACCCACAGTATCGCCTGTCACCGATGCTTTGTGCGCTTCTGAACCTTTCAGGTGCTTCACGCCATCGGCGTCGGTGAACCCGTCTTCGAAGCTCTTCTTGGCATTGTCCCATGCACCGCCGCCGGATGTCATGGAAATCGCCACGAACAGGCCGTTGACGATCACGCCGAGAAGCGATGCGCCGAGTGCTGCAAAGGCCGCAGCCTTCGAGCCAGAGATAAGCAACACGCCGAAATAAACGACTATCGGCGCCAGCACAGGTAAAAGCGACGGGATAATCATTTCACGAATGGCCGCTCTGGTCAGCAGATCAACCGCACGGGCATAGTCCGGGCGCTCGTTGCCGGTCATGATCCCCGGCTTTTCGCGGAACTGGCGGCGCACTTCCTGCACGACCGCGCCCCCGGCCCGGCCCACGGCCGTCATCGCCATGCCACCGAACAGATAAGGGATCAGGCCACCAAAGATCAGGCCCGCAACCACATAAGGGTTGGAGAGATCGAAGGAGACAGGTCCCATATCCGCAAAATAGGGATAGGTCTGCCCGTTGGCGGCAAAATAGGCCAGATCGTTGGAATAAGCCGCAAACAGCACCAGTGCACCTAGACCCGCCGAGCCGATGGCATAGCCCTTGGTGACGGCCTTGGTCGTATTGCCGACGGCGTCGAGCGCATCGGTAGCCTTGCGGACCTCCGGGTCGAGACCGGCCATTTCCGCGATGCCGCCCGCATTGTCCGTAACCGGTCCGAACGCATCAAGCGCTACGATCATGCCCGCAATGCCAAGCATGGCAGTGACGGCAATTGCGGTTCCGAACAGGCCTGCAAGCTGGTAGGTCGAGATAATGCCACCTACGATCACGATTGCCGGCAGAGCGGTCGATTCAAGCGAAACCGCCAGTCCCTGAATGACATTCGTGCCGTGGCCGGTGACGGAAGCCTGCGCTATGGAATTGACCGGGCGCTTGTTGGTACCGGTATAATATTCCGTAATCACGACGATCAGACCGGTCACTAGCAGACCGATCAGACCGCATATGAAGAGATTAGTGCCGGTAATGCTTTTTCCGGCCACGGTTCCGATTTCACCCCAGCCGATGGTCAGTGTATTGGCAACGGCAAGACCGACAATGGAAAGCAGGCCTGTTGTTATCAGCCCCTTGTACAGAGCACCCATAATGGAGCCATCGACGCTGAGCTTGACGAAGAAAGTACCCACGATCGACGTAATCACGCAGGCCCCGCAGATCATCAGCGGATAGAGCATGACACTCGGCAGAACGTCCGATCCGTTGAAGAAGATTGCGCCGAGAACCATGGTAGCAACGACCGTCACTGCGTAAGTTTCGAACAGGTCAGCGGCCATGCCCGCACAATCACCGACATTGTCGCCGACATTGTCTGCAATCGTCGCAGGATTGCGCGGGTCATCCTCGGGAATACCTGCTTCCACCTTGCCGACAAGATCGCCGCCGACATCTGCACCCTTGGTGAAGATGCCGCCGCCAAGACGCGCGAAGATCGAGATCAGCGAAGCGCCGAAGCCGAGCGACACCAGCGCATCGATAACGGTGCGGTCAGAAGGCGAGTAACCAAGCCAGACGGTGAGAATGAAATAGTAGACGGAGACGCCGAGCAGCGCGAGCCCTGCTACCAGAAGGCCAGTGATGGCCCCGGACTTGAAAGCCAGTTCTAACCCGCCGGCGAGGCTGAGCGAAGCTGCCTGCGCAGTGCGCACATTGGCGCGAACCGAAACGTGCATTCCGATGAAGCCGGTGACGCCCGACAGAACCGCACCAATCAGAAAGCCGATTGCGGCACTGATCGACAACAGATACCAGGCTGCCAGAAAGACCACGACGCCGACGATGGCAATTGTTGAATATTGTCTTGTGAGATAGGCTGAGGCACCCTCGCGGATGGCTTCAGCAATTTCCTGCATGCGCTGCGTCCCCTGATCGGCTGCAAGAACCGAACGGATCGCCCATATGGCGAAAAGAACGGAAACTACGCCGCAGGCAATGACGAGAACTAAGACTGCCACTCCCATTTGCATAAAGGCCAACTCCCATTGAGCGCATCCCGAAAAGTGTGAAACGATTTTCGGGAAAGATGCGCGGCCAATCAGACAATTGGAACGCCGATCTGTTGCAAACAGATCGAAACGCGCTCCACAGCTCGCGCCAGCTACCGTCAGACCGCGAGCCGCGATTGTCGGCAGGCAAATGCGCAGGATAGGCCCGAAAACCCCTCCCCGGACCCGATTGAGCGGCATGGAAGTGCCTGAAGCCAATACAAGATACCGGGCTTCTTCGGTATATTCACGTCTGGAACTTACGCCTAAAGCGGATCGCGATCTTTCAGATTCGCTCTCAGCGCTTTATGTCTCTGATTTTAGGCCTGTCGTTCTCGCAAAACCGCTACGCACTTTTGCGCGACATGCCTGAGAAATCAATCAATTGGCGCGATTCCTTGCATTTCAGCATTCTCAATGCCGCATGACCAACATGCGAAACGGTTTAACAAACGTCAAGTCGTTCTTTGCCAGCGTACAATGAAAGAAGGGCTGCGATTTCTC
>Ga0182744_1001641_pt1 | contig 19395 bp, 20 predicted proteins | sample eDN3rd30CKraftMG_FD_128525 | JGI IMG/M metagenome (GOLD analysis project Ga0182744, IMG submission 128525) | Enriched Miracle-Growth compost microbial communities from Emeryville, California, USA - eDNA 3rd pass 30_C Kraft MG (version 2) (version 2) ...
CTCCAACAATTTGTATCTTATGGGTCGCGCAGTCCACATGAACGGAAGAACAACTGCCGTTAAAAACCGAGGGCACGCGCGTGGGAGCTGGACGTCGGTAGGGGGCCGGCGCGAAGTGCGGCGTCGAGGGATTTCTTCCGGTAAACCCGGTCAAACCGAACATTCCCCAAATAAGGAAAAAAGGAAGAAAACTTTTTTTCATCTCTCTTCAGGTTATCAAGGGTTGGATGAAAAATGAGGTCTGGCGGACCAATTTCATACAAAAGCCGAGGCCCCCCGGCTAAGATGCTCTCAATGGATGGACTTTTGCTCTTTATCGAAGTTTCCCTCGTCATGCTCTTGGCCACGACTTTCAGAGTGTCCTTCGGATTTGGAGAGGCCTTGATCGCCGTGCCTTTGCTTTCCCTGCTGCTTCCCGTGCGGGTCGCCGCTCCTTTGGCGGTGTTGGCTTCCATCCTGATCGCCGGCGCCGTGATCCTGCGAGAGTGGAGACATATTCACTTTAAGTCCGTAAAAAAACTTTTGTTCGGTACGGTCTTGGGAATTCCCGCGGGACTTTTCGTCTTGCGTTTCCTTCCCGAGGGAATCACTAAAGCTTTACTCGGAATTTTTCTTTTTTTATTTTCCGTCTTTTCCCTTTTCAAGCCTCATCTTTTCACCTTAAAGGATGAGCGGTTCGCCCTGCCCTTCGGATTTTTTGCCGGCATCGCCGGAGGAGCTTACGGAATGAACGGTCCCCCGCTGGCCCTCTACGGAGCGGGAAGAGGTTGGACGCCCCGGCAGTTTCGCGCGACTCTTCAGGCCTATTTTTTACCCGCAAGTCTTTTGGGCGCCGTCGGTTATTGGTTTTCGGGATTGCTGACGGCGGAGGTCGGAAAGCTTTTTCTTTCCTCTTTGCCCGCCCTCGCCGCGGGAATTTTAGCGGGTCATTTTTTCGGCCAAGCGATGGACGAGCGACGCTTTACTTCTTTTCTGTACGGAGGGCTCGCCGGTGTCGCCCTGGTGCTTTGCGCTCAAGGATTAAGTCCGTTCATCGGGTGAAAGGATGGGGATCAAAGCCCGCGCTCCCCCTCTCCGCGGCATCACAGGTGGGCGCGCTCAAGGCGGAGAAAAACTCGGAACAGTCTTCATTCAGTCGGATCACGGTGTGGGCCGGCTGATCTCCGCATCCAAAGATATCCGGCGTGACCTGGGTCATCTCGACGTCGGTGCCCCCAGATGCGGCCTCTGGGAAAGGTTAGTTCGGAGAAGGGCCCTCCGACAACCGGATCAAAAAATCCGGACCTCATGATCTCGTCCAATAAAACAGAGGGCCATCAAGTATCGAATATTGCAACTCTCCACAACCACAGGTCAATTCTTTATGGATTTTATATGCCATATATGGCATAATGGAGACTGTCATTGAGAGTGAAAAAATCTTCGGAATTCAATGGCTGGTATGCGACTCTTCGGGTGAAAGAGCAAGCTCAGATCGACGCCAGGCTTTATCGAATAGCTCACTACAATCACTTTGGTGATGCCAAAGACTTAGGTTTAGGATTGGCTGAGTTACGATGGGTTAACGGACGCAGAATTTACTTCATCCGGATTTTTGATAACGACGATCACGCCATTTTACTGTTATTAGGAGGATTCAAAAATGCACAGGAAAAAGACATTAAAAAAGCGCGGCTTCTCGTTCAAAAATATTCCCGCGAAAGAACTTAAGAAATCAACAGCTGTTATTGAACACAACCCCACAAGCCGTCTGAAAAACAAACGCTATGTCGCACAAGCCTTAATCGAATGCCTAAGGGAAGGGGATTCGGAGGCCTTTAAGGAAATTCTTCGCAGCCACCTGGATGTTATTAATAAAAGTAAATTCGCCGAAAAAACGAAAATCTCAGAAAGAACTCTTTACCGAATGGTTTCAAAAGGGGGCAACCCCACCCTGGAAAATATCGCCCGTGTCGTTCATGCGCTTTGCGCCTGATAATTCTGGTTGGCCCTAACTTCAGGATCGTATTTTTTTGACCATTTCATTCACGGGAAGCCAAATACTTAAGGCCCAAACATAAGAAAAAAAGTCGCCATGAAGCCCCATCAACCAATAAGACATACAGTGAAAGAGGACAAAAGAAGACCCGAAGATAACCGCCAATACAGGATTGAGCAGCGCAATGGGCGCTCCCACCTGGACGACAATAATGGCGCAGGCGGAAAGTTGGGCCAAAAGGGGGTGAAGAGCCACTTCAAACCCTAAAGGCGTCAGTGTCGGTCGAGTGAGCAACAAAACCTGCATGTTGGCGGGATCAAACCAGTGAAGTCCCGAATGACGGAGCTTTTGCAGACCGGAGGAAAGATACATCGCCACCACGTAAATTTTTGCGAACTGAAGCGGCCACGAATACACGGCGGAAGGAACCGATGACGGAATCTTTCCCCACCTCTTTGCAAGAAGCCAATCAAAAGACAAAAAATCCCCGCAGCGGGAAAAAGCCAGAATTCCAAGAAGAATCACCGGGAAGTGACTGTTGTGATCGATCTTTCCGAAATTAAAATGAAAAGGGATCACCAGAAGGGAGAGAAAAAAAGCCATTTTCAAAGAAAAGGAAGTAAAGAGACCGACCAGCCCCAACACTAAAAACACCTTCCAACAGAGGCTCAATAGCCACGCTTGCTGTGCCGTCAAGCAAATGGGGCCGTCCAGTAGCTTGAAATAGCTCACCGGCAACCACACTTCTCCGCACTGAGTGGCGTCAAATTCAAAAATAAATCCGTAATACCACAAGGTATAAATAAACCCCGAAAGGAAAATCAGACGTACCGCACACAACGACCAAGGCGAGGCGGGCGAAAATAAAAATCGCTGTAATTTATCGATCATTGATAATCTCAAAAGGAATTTTGACCTCATCCGGTTTTTTCTGAGCCAAGGATTTTACGGAGAAATACGTTTCCTGAACGGCCCTCAGCCTTTTCATCTCTTTCATGACTCCCGCAGGATGCCCCAACCACTCCAATTTACAATTCTTCTCCAGACACTCGTCAAAAATATCCTGCAGGGCTCTTTGGGCCTGAGGCCAGCCGAAAAAAGAACCTTCATATAATATTTCGCTCATGGGACCTTCCGAATACGTCCCCATGGATGCGACGGAAGTGAAAACTTGATCTTCTCCCGCGGCCTCCATGTGGAACTCATGAACCGGAAGAACGTAAGGAATGGAGTACATAACAAAGGGAGCGAAGGGGTAAAGTTCTTCCCTGGTGATAAAACAATACCCCTGCATAAAGATCACAAGGCCTAAGCAGACAAGAACCGTCGCTTTTTTCGGAAAGGGGAAATCCATTCCTTTATACTACCTGAGTGGTGCCCTGCGAGGGACTTGAACCCCCACGCCTCTCGGCACTAGATCCTAAGTCTAGCGTGTCTGCCAATTTCACCAGCAGGGCATATGTGTAACAAACTCTTTTCGTCCCACTAGATCCTAAGTCTCGGTAACTCCTGGGGAGTTACCCTCCTGCGGAGTTACCTGCAAATTTCACCAGCAGGGCATATGTGTAAACAAACTATTTGCTGATCAGTTTTTTATAATCCGGGGCGCGCATCAAATTGGCCAGCTCTTTTTCCGTGTCCATTTCGATGCGGATCAACCAACCGTTGTTCATGGGATCGTCGTTCAAAGTTCCGGGGTCGTCCGCCACCGAAGTGTTCACTTCGATCACGGTGCCGGAAACGGGGGCCAGCAAATCGCTCACCGCCTTCACGCTTTCCACCACTCCGAAGGGCTCACCTTGAGTGACCTTTTGTCCTTCTTCGGGAAGCTCCACGTACACCACTTCGCCCAAAGACTCCTGCGCGTACTCGGTGATTCCCACGGTCACGACGTTTTCATCCACCTGAGCCCACTCGTGGTCCTTGGTGTAATAGTTTTCTTCGGGAACGCGGAATGTCGCCATGAAAGACTCCTTGAGAAGCTTTAGTTCTTTGAAACAAAGGGGGTTTTTACCACCTGAGCTTTTACTTTTCGACCTCTAATTTCAACAAAAATTTCCGTGCCCACTTCGGCAAGCTCCTTGGGCACATAGCCAATGCCAATATTTTCAGCAGTGCTGGGAGAGGGGGTCCCGCTGGTCACCACGCCCACATTTTGACCATCAGCATCCAACAACGGGTAGCCCGCTCGGGCAATGCCCTTCTCTTTCATCACAAAGCCGACAAGCTTCGTCTGAAGAGCCTGCTTTTTTCCCTCCAAAAGCTTTTCTTTTCCCACGAAATCCTTGGCGTCCGGTTTGATCACCCAACCCAGTCCCGCGGAATAAGGATTCATCTCATCATTCAGTTCGTGCCCGTAAAGAGGGTACTTCGCCTCGGTCCGCAAGGTATCACGCGCGCCCAAGCCGATGGCACTCACGCCCAAAGGCGCTCCCAGTTCCAGAAGTTTTTCCCAAAGTTTTTCCGTCTTGTCCCAGGGCACGAAAACTTCCCCGCCGTCTTCCCCAGTGTAACCGGTGCGCGCCGCCAGGCAGGAAGCTCCTTCAAAATCCGCTTTCAATAAAGAAAAACCGGCGCAGGCGGAAAAGCCCGGAAAGATCTTTTCCAAAAGCTCCACCGCACGCGGACCTTGAACCGCGATCTGCCCCCATTGACGGCTTTGATTTTCCAGCACGGCCCCCCGATTATGCTTTTGCACGAAGGCCCAATCTTTGTCCGTGTTGGCGGCGTTCACGCACAACAAATAATCTTCGTTTTTCTTCAGACAATAAACGATCAGATCGTCCACCACGCCGCCGTTTTCGTTCAAAAACAGCGAGTACTGAGCCTGCCCCTCCTGCAATTTTCCCACATCGTTGGTGGTCAACCACTGCACGCTGGCCAAGGCGTTGGGGCCGCTCACCCGGATCTCCCCCATGTGAGAGACGTCGAACAACCCCACGCGGGCCCGCACGATTTCATGTTCTTCCCTTAAGCCCTGATACTGCACCGGCATCAGCCACCCCGCGAAGGGCACCATTTTAGCCCCCAAACGTTCATGACTGTGACGAAGAGGTGTTTCCGATAAATTTTGATCTGCCATAAGCCCCTTTTAGGGAAGAAGACATTTTTTGTCACCCGATTTCACCTTTCATGCAGAGCGCCTCTCTGAGCACCCGCTTATTGGCTTTCAAGCTGGCCAAATCCTTGCTGGTAAAAACATCGGAGGACGTCTGTGAAGAACCTGATTCGATCTTTTTTACTCTTAAGTTTCCTGGGTCTCAGCTATTGCGGCCCCCGCGGCTTTGAGTCCATGGACGCCCTCTCGACCACCACCCAGACCGGTTATGAAACCCCTGAACACAAAAAATACGTCGTCGGCAAAGAAGAGCGCCTGCAAGAGGAAATCACCAAAATCGCTCCCACCACGCCGATCAAAATGACTCCTGAAGAAAAGGCGAAATCCCAAGAGGAACTTGAGTTTCACTCCTCCTTAAAAGCCTTTCGTTTTCTGCGCTACGATCAAGGAAGCACTCAGCCCCAGCGCCTCGGCACCGCTTCCTACCGCTTGGACGTTCAAATCCAACAAAAAAACAACGGCTCGCTGGTGGCCACTTTTTACGGAAAGCTGACCAAGGACGCTCAAGGGAATTTTACCTTCGAAAACACTTCCACCAATTTTCCCGACTACAAGGTCAAGGGAAGTTTCGGCTCCGTGGACACCGGCATCTCCGGAAAGTTCACTCTCTCCTACAAGGACAAAGATCAAACCCAAGAGGCCACCGTTTTGTACCGCGCCTATGAAGCCCGCCTGAACGTGCGCACGCCGAAATCCAAAGACCTTTCCCAATACCCCAATCTGCAAAAGAAAATCGACAGCTGGAGAAACAACACTTCCGCCTGGATGAATAACTTTTCCGTTCCCTTCGGAGTGTCCACTTTCGACATCGCCATCATCCGCAAAACCGCTCCCTCCTCGGAAAGCGCGGCAAATTCCACGGAGAAACCCTCTTCCCTGGATGCGCTGTTGGCCTTTTCCGGCCGCTCCGTGGAAACCGACGTGGAAGGTCCGGCGGAAAAGCTGACCGTTCCCAAAAAATACAAAGACCAAGACATGGGCGCGGTGGAGCTGGTCGGAAACGCCGAAGGGGAAGACAGTAAGATCATCTCCGTCACTCTCAAAGACGACAAAGGGGAAGACACCGAAGTACTGGTGGACGTGGTTCGTGAGCCCACCGAAGAAGAAAAAGTGAAACAAGAGCTTCACGAAGAAGAAATCCGTCAAAAAGATCTTTCAACCGACGACAAAGACGAAACGGAGAACAAACAAACTCCGGCCCCCGTCTTGCCGGAGCCGAAACAAGAACAGAAGCAACAAGAGCAAAAGCAAACTCCCCAGCCCGAAGAAGAAATAAACCTTCCGGATGAAGGCGACGAGATCCCCACACCGACGCCCTCCCCGATCCAACACTCCGAAGTTCCCGCCGAAATTCCCGCGGACAAAAAGCCCGGTCCCGCGCCGTCAGGAAATTCCGCCGGCAACAACGCTAAAAGTTATATGTTCGTCAGTTCCGGAACGAAGGCTCTTAAGATCGTGAAAGATTTCGACCGCAACCTCACCCTTCCGGGCGTGCAAAAAGAAATCAAAGCCTACAAGAGTTCTTCCGCCAATCTGAAGCGCTTTTTCAAATACGCGAATCCCTTCCGCGGTTTGATCAAAAAGATCGCCACCGCCTATCAGGTGCCGCCCCAATTCGCTTACGTCAGCGTGATCGAGTCGGCTTATTTCACCGGCGGTCATTATGTGATCCAAGTCGCAAAGGCAAAAAACAAACAAGGCCATTACATCAGCTCCGCCACCGGTCCCTTTCAAATCATCACCGACACGGCGAAAGCTCTCGGTCTGAAAGTCATCGATCAAGCTTTGGGAACCATGCCCGGTCCCTCCGACGAGCGCCGCTACTTCGCGCCCTCCGCCTGCGGAGCCGCCAAATACTTCCGAAACAACGCCGATATGTTCCCCAAAGACTCCACCCTCGCCGTTTTGGCTTACAATCAGGGCGAGGGCCGCGCCGGACAACTCGCCCGGGAATACGGCTACACCTTCGCGGAAATTTCCCGCAACAACGTTTCCGGCGTGTCTTATTCAAATAAAAAACTGGCGGCGTATTTCATCGCCGGTGCCTATCAGGGATCTTCCTTCGACATGGACGCCGAAGCTCCGAAATCTCTTCCCAGCTCCACCGTCTTTCCACCGAACCAGATCAAGGACGCCACCTGCCGCGCGGCCGTGCAGTAGTCCTTGCCCCCTCTTCCCTTTTTCAAAGAGGATTTTACGTTTTCATGCTCAAACAAGGGGTCGGCAGCGCCGCTCGCCTTTGAAAAAGGGAAGTTTCAAGACATGTGATGCTTGTATAATGCGATGGTGTTCGCCAAAAGCATGGTGACCGTCATCGGTCCCACACCGCCGGGGACCGGCGTCGCCGCGAAAGCGTGATCTTCCAACTCATCAAAGCGCACGTCCCCGTAAAGGCCTTCCTCTCCCCGATGAATCCCAACGTCGATCACCACGGCGCCTTTTTTAAAATCCTCTTTCCCGAAAAGCAGGGCTTTTCCGGCGGCGGCCACCACCAAATCACTCTGTAAAAGAATCTCCCGCAGATTTTTCGTGCGGGAGTGGCAGGTCGTCACCGTGGCATCCGCTTCCAGCAGCATCAAACTCATGGGTTTTCCGACAATCTGGCTGCGCCCCACCACGGCGGCTCTCATTCCCGAAGGGTCAATGTCGTAATATTTCAAAATCTCCATCACTCCGGCGGGAGTGCAGGGCCTCGTGCGCGCCCGCCCCGTCCACAAAAGACCCAAGTTCTCCGCCGTCAGGCAGTCCGCGTCCTTCAGCGGTGAAATCCAACTGAGCACTTCTTCCTGATGAAGGTGCGAGGGCAAAGGCAACTGCACTAAAATTCCATCCACCTGAGGGTCCTGATTCAGTTGTTCGATCAACTGTTTTAATTCCGCCGCGCTCAGTTCACTGGGCTTTCGATGTTCAAAGGACCTCACGCCGACCTGGGCGCAGGCTTTGATTTTATGGGACACATAGACTTGGCTTGCGGGATCATCTCCCACCAAAACCACTGCCAGCCCCGGAGGACGACCTTTCGCGGCGGACAGCTCCGCCACCTCCGCTTTGAAGTTTTCTCTGAGATGCTTGGAGACCGCTTTGCCGCTTAAAATTTTCATGTCCCCATTGTGCCGGGATCTCCCCCCCAGTCCATATTTGACCGCGCGCAGGAAATCCCTTAAAAAGAGGAAAGCTCATTGAAGGAGGCCTCATGGCGGAAAAGGTGAAACTCTCGGAAGACGGATCCAGCATCGATTTCGTACAAAGTGACTCCCTCCCCTCCTCCCTCAAAAAATTCCGCCAAAGCCCCGAAATCGAAGGATTCTACCGTTTCGTTTACGAAAACGATCTGCAATCGGAAGCTCTGGCCGTTTTGGACCAGATCATCTCCCGCAGAAAAGCGGAAAAATCCGCCTCCAAGAAAAAATCCAAATAATCCGGTTTCCGGACAGCCTTTTCCCTTAAGCCCCCTCTCTTTTTGAGAAGAGGGCCGCGCTCTCTTTTGCACTCCTGACCTCCACAACCGTCAGGAGGAAAATAAATGACACTGAAAAATCAAAAAGGACAAGGGCTCCTTGAATACATCATTCTGGTCGCTTTGGTGGGCGTCGCCAGCATGGGAATGATCCGGCTGCTGCAACATTCCCTGAAAGCCAACTTCGCCAACGTCATCTTCGCTCTTCAAGACGACTCCCGCCGCAAGGTGACGGCGGAACGAGTGAGTGAAGAGGATCTCAAGAAAGCCGACTTCGGGAATTTCATGAATGGCGCCTCTTCAAAAAACAAGGAATGAGAAGGGCTCAGCCCTTCTGGAAGGAATCTTATGTCTTCCCCTTTTCATGACCACCGCCTTCGGCGTTTTACTGTTGGGAAATCTGCTTTTCACGCAGATGGGACTTCATTTCGAGGCCCATCAAAGTTTGATTTGTCTCAAAGAAACAAACAACGAAGGCCTTTGCAAAGACCGGCTGACCCGTCGGGCGCGGCAATGGCTTTGGCTCGGCGCTCTCCAAGACATTTCGTTTCAGGGAAACACCGAAAAGGATTCGTCCATTCTCGTTCAATGGAACCTCGAAGGAAAAACCTTCCGCGTGCGCCGCACTCTTTCCTGGGAAAAAGCTCTCCGCAGAAGGGATTTTTCACTGTGATGGGCCTTTGCCTTTTGATGGTTTTTCTTTTGGGGCTGGGGGGACTGGGCACTCTCGGCTTTGTGCTGAAAAAGAAAATGACTTTGTCCAGTCATTGCGTGCACAGCGTGTTGATGCTGCAAAAAGATCTGCGGCGTCCGCTCACACGCCTTCTGGCTTTGAACAAGCAGGCTTCTTCTTTGCGTCTGCGGGAAAAGAAAGCGCGCTTTCAATTAAAGGCCGCCTTGGCGACGGGAGTTCCACCCGTGATCGCCGCCGCCAAAGCCAGACTTCTTTTGATCACGGCCAAACAGTTGGTGCTCAGAGCCAAGCAAGAAAGTCTTTTGATGGAAGCAAGACTTCGCCGGGAGCAGTTTCATCACTTGGTTTTGAAAAACTCCGCGAAAGCCGAGCGGCACACAGGCTTTCCCGGGGAAAGTTCAGGCCTCGCCGTTCAGGCCCGCCCGCCCACGTCTTTAAGCCCCGACTATGAACCCACCGCGGATTTTCGGGAGCGCCAAGGACAGACCTACTTCATCACCCAAAAATTTTCTCTTCCCGCTTTGGGCTTTGAAGCTTTCTTTCCCTGGGAGGACCCCTTACGCATCAAAGAAAGCTGCTCCGCCACCTTGCAAAGAAAAGGAGATCGTCAATGGATGCCCGTTCTGAAAACGGTCAAAGTTTCCTGGAGGTTCTTGTATGGCTCTCTTTAACAGCGGCGCTCATTTCGGGCAGTCTGCACTTTTACGAAAGTTGGCTGAAAGAGGTCTCGCGCTCAAGCCTCTCGAGGAACGTCTCCTCAAGCTCTTTAAAATTTCCCCCACCGAACTCCGCATGGTGATGGCGGCCGTTCTTCTCTCGAGTTTCCTTTTGGTTCTTCTGAAGGGTTGCACCCCCGAAGCTCCGACACCTCTTGGGGGACCGGCGGAAATTTCCACCCTCATTCCCGCCGGATTTGTCTTGATCCCGGTGGAGCTAAAAAATGTGAAAAGCGTGGACTCGATTCTCGGACCCTTTGGACGGGTGGACCTTTACGTCCAAAACCCGCGGGAAGGATCCCGGTTGATCGCCCGTAATGTGAAGCTTCTGCGGGCGCCGAAAAACCCTTCTCTTTTTGCCGTCTTAGCCCCGCAAGAGGAATCCATAAAAATCATGACCGCGGAAGAACAAGGACTTTACGCCGTGATCAAAAACAAAGCCCAGGATGGAACGGAATTTGTAAAACCCACCCTCAAACATTCCCGCATTTCCTACAGCCCGGAGGATTTATGAAAAAAATTTTGAGTTTCACCCTCACCCTGCAAATGCTCCTCGCCCCCGCCTGTTTGGGTGACGTGCTTTACGCCCCGGCATCCACTCCCACCGAGGAATACGCCGCCGCCCTGAAAGTCCATCCGGAAGCGCTTTCCCCGACCGAAAATTATCTGCAGACCCACCCGTCTTTAAAAAACCTGCAACGACTCACCCAAAGATTCTCGCAGGCGGAAAACACCTTTATGGACGGCTCCTCCAAAGAGCACATCATGCAAGCCTACAAGAATGTTTTAGCTTTAGAAAACCAGGACGACTGGAGGGAGGGCCAAAGAAAACTTTTTTTGACCGTTTATTTGCGCCTTCTCCAGGTGAATCCCCCCGACGTCTCCAGCGCGGAAAAAAGACAATGGACGGAGCGCGCGCTTTTCTACATGGACGAGTTGGAAGCTCCTCAAGATCTGATCCCACCCCCGGTCTTAAGGGCTCTCGAAAATCAAAAGACGCTTTTCCCCGTGACTTCCCTGAACCTTTCTCCCGAAATTCAAAACCATTTTCAAAAAATTCTTCTTCAAGGGCGGATCTACTCCACCGCCTCTCCCCTTTCCCTGCGCGCTGTTTCGGGAAAAGTCAGAGTCGTCTTGCTGGGTGATTTTTATCGACCTCAAAGTTTTGAAATTCCCTTAAAAGAAATCTCCACCTTAAGTCCTCAACAGACTCCTTACGTGACCGAGGATTGTCCTTTAGCCTCGGAAACAAAAGTCTACCGGCCTCTTCATTGTGTCCCGCCTTCTTCCTCCAAAGAAATTTCCCTTCCCTTTGCGAAAGCCGCTCCGAAAGAAAGTTGGAAAATGTCCAAAAAAAGCTGGCTTTGGGTGGGAGTGGGAATCGCCGCCGGCGTTTTGCTGATTTCAAAGTGGCAACAGGATCAAAAGAAAAAAGATCCGCCCACGGAAGCTTATGGATTTTAAAGAGACTCGCTTTTGAAAACCGAAGTCTTTAACTGAGCGCCTTCGAATTCGGAAAACGTATTGGACGGCCAGGAAAGATCGGGGTGGGAAAGAAACGTTTCCGCGTCTCCGAGCAAACGGGGAATTCCATTTTGCGCGGCATCTTCGACCGCACGACGGATGCGCTCGACCCCGGGCAAAGACAAAGGGCTGTCGCTCCCGAAGAAAAAAGGGATGGAGGCTTCCTGAAGACGCCGCCATGGAAAAGATTTTTTCACCAATTCCGTACCGATCTTTGATTCGAGCCACGCTTTGTCGTCCAGCCAGTGTCCCGGTTGCAGATGGCAAACCCCGTCCAGCTCTTTCATTTTGTGAATCGTCTCGTCCTGAAGAATCTCGACGTGTTCGAAATGAATCCGCCCGAAAAGACCTTCTTGTTGCACGTTCAACGCCGCTTGGCAGGCCCGCGCGGAGGCAACGTCTCCGATACAATGAACGGCGACTTCAAGGCCTTCCGACCAGATTTCCCGCAGAGTCTGCTCCAATTCGGGAAGAGAATACCTCAACCGCGCCTCCGGATGCGGCTGCACGCTGACCGCCGCCGTGTCCGATCCCAAAGAGCCATCCAAAAAGATCTTCACTCCCTTGAGCCGGAGCAAATTCGAAGGCTCCGTGCGCAAAGACTTCGCCAACGCGACTCTCTCAGAAACCGAAAGGGCCTCGTCAAAAACAAAGGCTTCCACGGCCAACTTTAACAACCCTGAATCCTCCAAGTGCTTGGCCGCGCCCCACTGCGCGGAGGTCATATGCACGTCCCGAATATGCGTGATCCCTTGGTCGTGAAAGATTTTTTGCGCCTTCATCAACTGGCGGACCATCACGGCGGTATTGGGTCTCGGCAAAGACTTCAACACATGGTCCCTGGCCGCTTCCTTTAAAAGACCCAAAGGCTTTCCCTTTTCATCCACAGGGCAGAGCTCTTCGGAAAAAGAGGTTTCCTTCATCAGTCCCGCTTCTTCCAAAGCCCGGGTATTGACCCAAAGGGAGTGGCCGTCACTCATGGAAAGAGCGACGGGGGTTTCCGCGCACCATTGATCCAGTAAAACCCTGGAACATTGCGAAAGTTCCTCAGCGGAAAATTTCCACCCATAGCCGAGAATCCAAGGCCCTCCCGCGGGGACTTCTTTTTTCAAAATGTCTTTGGGGGTCTTTAAATCGGAAAGGGAGATCCGCTCCGCGAAATCTCCCGTTGCCCGCCAGTGGACGTGGCTGTCAAAACAGTTCTCGATTCTTTTCATCTACCGACCGTACATCACTCCGGTATTTAAAGGAAGAGTGGTCGGCGTGTAAGCGGTGGTCCCCATGGTGGGATTCACGATCACCGGCGCCGACGTCGCGCTTCCCACTGTCGTTCCGCCCGGATAAGGAAGAACTGCGGGAGGCGTGCCGTTCGCAATGTAAGGGCTTTGGTAATTGGTGTTCAGTAAATTCAATTCCGAATTCAACAAATACGGATTGTAACCGGGAGACCCCGCCTGATAAGGAAGGACCGCCGGAGCATTTCCGTAAGCATTTCCCCACGGACCTTGACCGCCCAAAAAGGGAGAGGTCGAACCATAAGGCAAAATGCCCGGCGCTCCGGTGTTTCCATAAGGGTTATAAGGATTGTAGGAGTTGTATCCCATCATGTTGTTTCCCAAGGTGGGCATTCCGTAAGCGTTCATGCCGCCGGGATTGCATCCATAAGCGCCGGTTCCGATGCCTCCGGGAACGGCCCCATACATTCCGTTATAAGAGCCGAAGTAACCCGGCATCGCGGAAGGATAAGGCTGTTGAATGTGTCCCATGTAACGGTTCGCCAGGGAATACTGGCCGGAACACATTTGAACGGGATAGCCCAGACGGGAACAGTTGTCGACTTCGTAAGTGTGAGCGGCCGTGTAGGTTTTCTGCCAGCTTTGCTGAGTCATGTAATTGGAGAGCGCCGGAACGCCGACCTGAAGAAGAGTGTTTAAAACGCCCATCCACTGATTGGAAGATCCGCCGGCATTTTTATGCTTTTCGCACTCGATGCAACGTCCGCCTTCGGTGTCGGAATCGCCGTCGTAATCTCCGAATTCGAAATCATCCACGTCCTTTTCGGCTTCCGCCAAAAGTTTTTCCTGTTTGCGCCGGGTCTCATACAAACTGGCATAACGGTTGATCGCGGAGGTGCACTTGGCCGTGTAAGCCGAACTTCCGGGGCGCACCACCAACTGGGAGGTCTCGCGGCAAATGCCGGAGTTCACTCTTCCCTGTGATTGAATGTTGCGGCTCCAGGCGGCGGCTAAAGGTCCTTCACAAAATTTATCCACAGGCTGACTGTTGGCGTCCGCTTGGCCCGTGGCGCCGGGGTTGGCATCCGCCGCATTGGCGTTGCTCACGGGAAGATTGGAGGCCGTGCTTCCGGCGGAGGCGGCTTGTGCCGCTTGGCAATCGCGGTGATAATCGCTGGCGTTTCCTCCGAGCTGCATGTGCTCGATGGCTTTAGCGGACACGTCCGGTTGAAGACGTCCGTCGATGTCGGCTTGAAGACTTTCAATGCGCTTATCGATGTCGGAAATTTTCTTTTGAATGGCCTTGACCCGCTTTTTTAACGTCTTTTCGGTTTGCTTCGCACGGTCTTTTTCATCCGTGACGTTGTAAGCGGCGTTCATGGGCTGCATCTGGTAAGGACACATGCTGGCAACCGAGTTCATTGAATTCATCATGAATTGCGCTTTCGCTTGATGAATGAACAATAAAGAGATCGCGGCAAATATAAGTCTTTTCATAAGATTTAACCTCTCCGTTTCTTTTCGAGAATTCGGGCCGACAACTTGAAGACGCCCGCGCAATTTGGACCAAAGGCAGGGGGATTCCTTATGGACGAAGGGCCGATGGCCCGCTAGACTGGTCCCAAGATGAATCACAACTTGCTTTGCGTTGACGACGAACCGGATAACGTGGACGCGCTGGAGCGCTTGTTCCGGAAAAAATACAAAGTCTTCAAGGCCACTTCAGGGGAAGAGGCCTTGAAAATTCTGGAAAAAGAACCGGTCTCCCTGATCATCAGTGATCAACGGATGCCCCACATGACCGGGGTCGAGTTTCTCGAAAAGTCCATCGACCTACAGCCGGACGCCGTGCGGATTCTGCTGACGGGCTACACCGACATCGATTCCGTGATCTCCGCCGTGAACTCGGGCCAGATTTACCGCTACGTCACCAAACCTTGGGACCCGGTGGATCTGAGCAATGCCGCCGACAAAGCGGTTGAACGCCTGGAGCTTTCCTTTGAGCTCAAGGAAAAAAACGTCGCTCTGCAAAGGGCCCTCAAAGAGCTTCAAACCTTGGACCGCTCCAAAAACGAATTCATGATTCTGATCAACCACGAACTCAAAACGCCGCTCACCGTGATCGCCAGCTATCTCGAACTTCTGAAAGAGAGTTCACCGACCGCGGAACAAGCGAAATATCTGGGAAGAATTTACGAGGCCTCGGAGCGCCTGCAAAAGCTGACCAACGATTCCCTGGAACTTGTTTCCGCGGAAACGGGCACGTTGAAAAAAACGAGAACTCCTTTCCTGATCGACGAAGTACTGATCCGAGTGGCCAACGAATTCCAAAGCCGGGCGGAAGCGAAGGGTCAGAAATTTAAAATGAAAGTTTCACCTCTGGTGGTGCACTCTGACGCCCACCTGATCTCAGGGGTGCTCCGGCGCCTGATCGAAAACGCCGTTCAATTCGGCGACAAAGATTCCACCTTGCTTGTTCAAACGGAAACTCAGGAAGTCAAAACCCGGATATCCATCACCAACAACGGAAAAACCCTCGCCCCGGAAGTCATCGACCGCATCCTCAAACCCTTCAGTCTGAACGAAGAAGCCTTGCACCATTCCAAAGGAACGGGTCTTGGTCTTAGTGTCAGTCAGGCCGTTTTAAAACATCTGGAAAGTTCCCTCGACATCCGCTCCGCCGACGATACCATCACCGTGTCGTTTCTTTTATCCTGATCTTTCCGGATTTCGGACACCGCATTTCCCTCTGCCCGCGTTCTTTTCATTTTGAGCCCCTGTCCCATCTTTGCAGGGAAAGACGGCATGAAAACATCCATTCTTATTTTAGTCAGCAGTCTCTTGTGCGCTTTCCCGGTCAAGGCTTTGAAATTGGCCGTGGGCAGCTCCTATAATCTTCCTGTCGATAAAGACGTGGACATCCGCATCGGCTCAAAAAAGATCTTAAGGGCCGTCGATCACGGAAGCTTCGTCACCCTGATCGGACAAAGCGCCGGAAAAACTCTCGTCCATGCTGGGGGAAAAACTTTCTCAGTGGCGGTGGTGCCTTCTTCGCGGTTGGATTTTCAAAAGGAACTCACGACGTTCTTGAAAAAAACCATGGGACTTCATCTGGAAACCTCGGAATCAGAAAAAGAGGGTTTTCTTTTGAATGTCACCGGCACTCTTTACGTGTTCGAAGACTGGAAGGCGCTCGCAAGGATCGCGGAAAAATGGGACGCCCATTACCGCTTTCTGGCCCGCCCGACTCCGGAAGCGCTCCATGAAGCCGAAAATTATTTCCTCAAACGTCTGCAAGGCGAACATTTGGGAAATCTTCATTTGAGTCCTTCTCTTCCCCTGCACGTTCTCGTTCAGACCAAGAGAGAAGACCTTTCAAAAGCCAAAGAACTTTTCACCCCCTTTGGAATCGAAGTCAGCGCGACCTCCGATTTGATGGAGCTGCGCCCTCTGGTGAAAACATCGGTGATTCTGGCGGAAGTTTCCAAACAAGCTTCGCACTCTTTCGGTCTTCAATTTCCAACGCAGGTGGAGGGGCAACTGCTTCCCAAACTTCAAGGGCCGGAACAACTTTTAGCTTCGCTGAAAGCTTTGGAATCAAAGGGGCTTGGGAAAGTGTTGGCCTCCCCCACCCTTACCTGTCGCAGCGGCGCGGAAGCGGAGTTTCATGCCGGGGGTGAATTTCCGATCAAGCTGAGCGGTTACCTGAAGCAAGGGGTGCAATGGAAAAAGCACGGCGTGCTTTTAAAGGTAAAGCCCAAAGCCGACCGCCTGGGAAACATTCAACTGGAAGTTCAAATGGAGATTTCCCTGCTCGACGCCGGTCAAGCGGTGGACGGCATTCCGGCTTTGAAGACCAATCGGGTGCAAAGCGCTTTTGATCTGCAAAGCCAAAAAACCATCGCGCTTTCAGGTTTGATTCAACAGACCTGGGGCCGTAGCCGCAGCGGACTTTTGGGTCTAAGCGCGCTTCCGGTGTTGGGAGCGCTTTTCGGATCGGAGGATTTTTTGAACAACAAATCGGAAATGGTCATTTTCGTGACGCCGGAAGTGGTGAGCGGCGCCCAAGACGCTCCTCTGCGCTGGCCTGAAGGATGGGAACAAGATGAACTCTGAAATCAGACGGGATTTTGAAGTCCTTCTTAAGGAAGCGCGCAAGGAAGAGATGTGGGAGCCCGGCATTTCCGCCCAAAATTCCTTCTCCGCCAAGGTCCGTCAGCTCCTGGAAGGCCATCCCCACAAGGAGCTTTTTGAGAGAGAGATTTTCGGCTTCGGCCCCTTGGAGGATTTCGTGCGCGACGACGCCTGCACGGAAATCATTTTAAACGGTCCCGAGCGTCTCTATGTGGAAAAGTGGGGAAAAATCCACGAGCTTCCCGCGCCGTTTCTCAGTCCGTGGAGCTTTCAACGCTTCCTCCAAAAAATCACTGAAGAAGCTCAGATCAAGTTCGACCTGGAAAATCCCTTCTCTTCCTTTTCCTGGCGCGGCTTTCGGGTGCACCTTTCACATCCGCCGTTGGCCATGCCCCATCACTTGGTCACTTTGCGAAGAGTCGATCGAAAGAGTCCTTTGCTTTTAAAGGATTTGGTGGCCACGGAAAGCTGCTCTTTCGCGCAGGCGGAAAAATTGAAAGAAGGCGTGCGGAGGAAAAAGAACATTCTGGTCGTGGGCGGAACGGGCTCCGGAAAAACGACCACCCTTTCCGCTTTGCTGAAGGAACTTCCTCAAGAGGAGCGCCTTGTGATTTTAGAGGACACCGATGAAATCCCTCTTCCGAATTTTTTGAGCGCGAAACTCTTAACCCGGGAAAAATCACCGGCGCTGGCCGCTTTCGATTTGGGGGATTTATTAAAACAAGCCTTGCGTATGCGGCCGGACCGATTGGTCGTCGGAGAGGTGCGCGGCGGGGAAGCCAAAGACCTGCTGATGAGTCTTTCCACCGGCCATGAAGGCAGTTTCGCCACTCTGCACGCGGCAACGCCACAGGAAGCTTTGCTGCGGTTGGAAATGCTGATTCAAATGGGCGCGCCCCATTGGAACATTCACTCCATTCAAAAATTGATTTCCCTGACGGTGGATTGGATTGTCGTGGTTCAAAAACGGGAGGGCTTAAGAAAAATCGAGGGAGTCTATGAATTGACCTCCCTCGAATCCATCGGCTTTCTGACTCAAAAAATCGCTTAGGCGCTTTTGTCCAGATAACTGCCTTTGGGCATGTACTTCATGTCTTCGGGTTCAAGTTCTTCCACCGGAACCGTGACCTCGTCCTCAACGAAACCCCGCTTCGGCGTGTGAAGATCGGCATGAAGATCGACGCCTTGCCGCTCCGTTTTGTTCATAAAAAATTCGTTGGCCATATTTTGGATCTGCTGTTGCTCGTGCAGATGTTTTTTGTCCTCGAGCATTTGTTCCCGCAGCATGTTCGCCTTTTCGGCGGTCGTCAGGTCCTTGCGATGGGCCAGAGCCACCTCACCGATGGGACGACCGAAGCTGGGCATGCCCGGTCGGATGGGGGGACTGGCCTGCACGTCGGCGGACTTCACCCGCGGCGACGGGCCCAAAATCCCGCTGATTTTTTCCATGATGAAACCTCCTGTTTCAAGAAGCCCGTGAGTCGTCATGACCCACTCCTTCAAAAAGCTCTTCGGAATGTTTCAAAAAGAATCAAAGAGGACTTTGGTCCGTTTTACTCTTTGGTAGTCAAAGCCAGACGAATGCCCAGTTCCAACAACTGTTCCCTGGCCACGGGTCCCGGTGCTTCCGACATCAGACAAGCGGCCTTGGCCGTTTTCGGAAACGCGATGACATCCCGAATGGCATTCGTGCCCGCAAGAATCATCACCAAGCGGTCCATTCCCCAGGCCGCTCCGCCGTGGGGAGGAGTTCCGTATTTCAAAGCTTCGATGAAAAATCCGAACTTCTGTTCCCGTTCTTCCGGGGAGAAACCGAGGGCGTTGAACATGGCTTCCTGAACGGATTGGTCGTGAATCCTGATGCTTCCGCCGCAGATTTCATAACCGTTACAAACCAAGTCGTAGGCCTTGGCGTTGATCTTTTTAAGATCCCCGTCTTTGCCGCCTTTAAGGGGCTCGATCTGATCGTCCTTGCACATGGTGAAAGGATGGTGTCTGGCCGCCCATCTTTTGTTTTCGGCGTCATATTCCAGCAAAGGAAAATCCACCACCCACAAAAAGGAGTCCACGCTCTCGTCGATCAAATTCAGTTCACGACCGATATGATCGCGCAAATGGGACAAGGCCGCGCAAGTCACCTCGAAGTCATCGGCAACGATAAACACAGCGCCCTTAGGCTTTCCGCCACCCGCTTCAAAGATTTTTTGCAGTTGGTCTTCGCTGAAAAACTTTTGAATGGAGGTTTGCAAAGCATTTCCGTCATGCTTCATCCACACCAAGCCCTTCGCCTTCATTTGCTTGGCGAGAGCGGTCAGCTTGTCGATTTGTCCCCTGGAAACAGACCCGTATTCGGGGACCGCCAAAGCCTTGATGGCTCCGCCCCGACCGGCAACGTCGTCAAATACCTTAAACCCGTGGCCGCTCGCCGCTTGAGTGACGTCTTTCAAAAATAAAGGGTTTCTCAAGTCCGGCTTGTCCGATCCGTATTTGTCCATCACCTCTTGAAAAGTATGAGCGGGCACCACCCCTACGTCTTTGC
>Ga0182744_1001644_pt1 | contig 19380 bp, 15 predicted proteins | sample eDN3rd30CKraftMG_FD_128525 | JGI IMG/M metagenome (GOLD analysis project Ga0182744, IMG submission 128525) | Enriched Miracle-Growth compost microbial communities from Emeryville, California, USA - eDNA 3rd pass 30_C Kraft MG (version 2) (version 2) ...
CCAGAGAGGATCCCGACCGCAGACCCACCGGGAGGGAAGCGATCCCTGAAGGTGAGTCAGCCCGGAAGTGAAGCGTTCGCTGGAAGGTGGGTCAGCGGCCCGGTGAGTTTCCAGGCGAGACCGCATTCCAGCAGAACGTCTGACTTGCAGCAGCGCTCTCCATCCGGCCTCGACCACACCCTACGAATGACCTGACTTTATATCACTCCGTCTTTCTTCTCAGCGTCCTCGGCGCTCTCTGCGTTTCAAAAATCCCCCTTTGATGCTTGCTGTGCGTTCCCTTTTCTGAGCTGCGGGCGTTCTTCAAGCCCGTAGGGTGTGGTCAAGGTCGGCGAATTGGAAACCAGCGTTGTTTGTCAGGGAATTGTCCCCCAGAGAGGATCCCGATCGCAGACCCCCACCGGGAATGGAGCGTCCCCCCGTGAAGGAAGGTGAGTCAGCCCGGAAGTGAAGCGCTTCCTGAAGGTGGGTCAGCGGCCCGGTAAATTTCTAGATGAAACCGCATTCCGGCAGAGCGTCTGACTTGCAGCAACGCTCTCCTTCCGGCCTCGACCACACCCTACGAACTCTCAGCGTCCTCAGCGCTCTCCGCGTTTCAAAAATCCCCCCGCTGTGCGTTCACTTTTCTGGCGCGAACGGGGGACCGATCTTCAATCGTGGGGTTCCTCTTCGTTGTTGCATCTGTAATCGTCATACGGTGTATGACTTACAGGGTTGCTGGAGTTTCTTTGGTCTCTGGGGTGGGCTGATAAGGATGTGTCTTTTCCCAGTCCCGCCAGAAATCGGCGGCGCGGACCTGTCGCCAGTTGGCCAGCGCCGCGCCGATGTGGCTGTAGAACGTATACATTTTGATGATCTCGTCGTGCGACTGCTTCTTCGTGTTCTGAATGCACCAGTCCATCGCTTTCTTGATCTGCGCATCGGGAATGAGGAGGTCGCGGGGAGCAATCGACATCCATTCCAGATGATGCCCCGTGGCGATGACGTGCCGATAAACAGGTTCTTCCAACGGCTTTTCGACCGCCAGTTTTCCATCTGGCCAATTGGAAGTCCAGTGGCCATCTTCAAACTGCGAAGCGGCAATCGCATCCCGAACTTCTTCGAGATACTTGTAGACATTCTTCCGGACTTCCGGAGAGAGGATCTGGAATTCGTCATCCAGTCGGATCAGCAGCAGCAGCGAATAAACGCGATGTGTTCCGGCACAGACCCCTTTGGTTCGTTCCCCGCGCAAGAGCCGGTCCGCCAGCAGATCGAAGGAGTAGTGCCGTCCTTCGGCGCCAATCCATTCTTTTTGCGGGCAGATCCACAAGCCAAACGCCATGACGGTCCATTCGACTTCTTTTTCATCGAGACGAAAATCCCGCATTGCTTCTTGAAGGACGTTGTATAACGTGGCATTCTGTCGGGAGGGACCATAGACCGGTGTGTTCAGCGGGGCATTGGCTTCGGTCACGCAGGCCAGCAGGTGGTCGTGATGATAAGAAGCTCCCGTATCGGTTCCCCAGTGGATGCCAATCCCATGAGGGCGTTCCTGCAACAGCGGTTTGATTTTCTGTCCCCATGATTCCGCGAAGCTGGCGGTATCGGTCAGGAAAGAAAGCATGTCCTGTCCGGAAATCGCCTTTGGGTTTTGAAACGTGGCATCCACTCCCCAGGCCCGTAAGGCATGTTCGACAAAATTCGGCTTCATTTCATGCCGCTCGAAGATGGGCTGAATCTGGCTGAGAACGGCGGCCAGATCTTCATCGGAGACCAGATCTGGACGATTATAGGGGCGTGAAATTGGAATGGGCAGTTCCCGGTTCACCGGGACCGGAGTGAAGAGTTCGGTTTGGACATAAGGCAACTCTTCCTGCACTCTGTGCCGAATTTCCGGATTGGCCCGCAGATATGCGGTCCCAAACGCTGCCAGGACGATCAGTTGCACCACCGCGAACAGTTTCCAGGTCGTTCGTGTTTTCTTCATGGCGAATTATCAGCATTCAATGAACGGGAATGATTCAGGGAACCGGTCGGCAGGATCCGGCATTTCAGATGCTGCCCGAGAGAATGTTTCCACCGGTCGTACAAAAACTTCGATCATGTCGCCAATCCTTACAAGATTGGCTTTTTCCGGACGAAGACCACTCCTTTGTTATCCGAATATTTCTTTTCCCAGTCCGTGCTTTTTTCGAGTTCCTTGATGAACACGTCCCGGCCTTCCAGTTCGAGAACAACAGTATTCACTCCGTACCGGTCGAGCTTGTCTTCCCAGTTCACCGTCCCCCGGGAGATGGCCAGATAGTCCTGCCAGACCAGTTCCGGAACGAGATGGGCATGGGAATTGACAAACAGTTGAATTCCTTTCGGGCCGGCCCATTGCAGATAGTCTCCCCATTCATACGTGTTGAACACCTGGCCGACTGGCGGATGCCGGTTCAGATAATCGGTCAGGTCGATGGGAGTCAGCGGAGAAACACCGCTGCGGAATTTCTTCTCCACCACGCGGGGATCTTTCGGAGCGCCATGTACGGAAACCATGCCGAACGGAGTGTAGGCAAACGCGATCCAGGCGATTCCCAGCGTCACCACCGTCCACAGTCCCCCGGCCCGGCCCGGAACGGGAGCACCGCGCCATTCTCTCCAGACCGCAGCCAGATGCAGCCCGACATAATAGGCAGCCACCGGCATCCACCACACAATCATCCGCGAGTGCCACAGCATTCCCACTGCCAGCCCCCCCAGCAGCAGTCCTTCCCGCAGCGTGACGCGACGCGGGCTCAGGCGATACATCAACACCAGAGCCAGGGCAACGGCAAAGGCAGCCTGCCCCTGTTTCATTCGCAGCGTCAATGCGTCCCATTCCAGCAACGATTGCAGATTCACGTTGCGTGATACCGCAAAGACTTCCGCATAGGCGGCCACACCATATGGATTGAGGAGTACGGCTGCTGCGGAGAGTTCCGTCGTCAGCAGCAGCCCCCGCACTCCGCGATCCGCAAAGACGAATTTCAAGTGCCGAGTTCTTCGAAAGACATCCAGGGCACGCCCGAGTGTCATGGCTCCCAGCATTGCCAGTCCCACAATGAAGGAACCATGCAGGTTCGCCCACAGGGCAAAAATCACCGGAATGGCGACCACATACCATTTTCGCCAGCGGGCGGATGTCACCATGCACAAGACCGCTGTGAAACAGACCAGTCCCGCCAGTTGAGGGCGAACAACCAGAATCTGCTGGTAGGTTCCCCAGTAGAACGTCACCAGTGTCACCAGCGAAGCCCCCAGGTTTCCGGTGCGGGCATAAACACTGAAACTTAGCAGGCCCGCCACGAGCACGAGTCCCAACCCGTTCAAAAACTGAATGCCGGGAACCCCGTAGGCTTCGATCATCTGGTAACCGAGGACCTGCGAGAGCCAGGGAAGATCGACAAACGGAACTCCCCGGGCCAACGGCATCAGCGGTTCCGTCTGCGGCACGGCATGATGGGCCATGATCCACCGCCCGTAGCTCAAGTGCCCCCAGAGATCCGTATGCCAGACCGGCAGCACATTCGAATAGATGTAGAGAGCCCCCAGCACAAGCGTCAACCAGACAACGGATGGCGTTGCCTTCAACCAGTTCGGAGTGCGATCCTGGAGCAACGCCACATTGGGCTGCCCGTTTTCGGTGACATATTTCGTTTCCACGGGAAACTCACGATCCGTAGGGGAAGCGACGTCTTTAACAATTGTACTCATTGTGTCAGTCCGCATTCGTCTCTGTCGACTGTCAACGGCCGGAAGTAAGGACGGCTGGCGTGCCGAAGTGGCATCATGACCGGCATCAGCCACTGAGCAGATCCAGTTTCGGATTCCGTTTATCTCCGGCACTGGCAACGACTCTGCAGTCAACCTAAGTCTCCCGGGGGACGGGTGTCGATGCGGAAGAACTGATGCTGGACAGAAAAGTCGGCGAGAGAAGAAAGAAGAACCGATTGATCCATGAATGCCAGTTTTTCACCCATGTTTCAAATTGGCAACGCGGTGACACGATTACATCGTCATTCCCAGGGCCTGCGCGACTTTGCGGCTCTGGTCCATGGCGAACTGGAACGCCTGTGGTGTCAACGACTGGGCACCATCGCTGACCGCTTCCTTGGGGTCCGGGTGAACTTCAATAATCAGCCCATCCGCGCCCGCGGCCACGGCGGCGGCACACATCGGCGGCACCAGCGAAGCGATTCCCGTTCCATGGCTGGGATCGACGATGATCGGCAGATGAGTCCGCTCGCGCAGATAGGGAACCGTCGCCAGCGGCAAGGTGAACCGCGTATGCGTTTCGAACGTACGAATCCCCCGTTCACACAGAATCACTTCCTGATTCCCCTGGTCCAGAATGTATTCCGCAGCGAGAAGAAATTCGTCGATCGTGGCACTTGGACCGCGCTTGAGCAAGACCGGTTTGCGGACTTCTCCAACCGCCTGTAGCAAATGATAATTCTGCATATTACGGGCACCGATCTGCAGAATGTCCGCGTAAGCAGCCACCAGTTCCACATGATGTGGCGTCATGACTTCGGTCACCACCGCCAGTCCGGTGGCTTCGCGGGCCACGGCCAGCAACTTCAGCCCCTCTTCTTTCATTCCCTGAAAAGCATAGGGACTGGTTCGTGGTTTGAATGCTCCCCCGCGAAGCCCTTTCGCACCTGCTGCTTTTACCTTTTGAGCGGCATCCAGAATCTGCTCTTCGCTTTCGACCGAACAGGGGCCGGCAATCACGCCGACATTCCCGCCCCCCATCACCAGGTCCAGGACTTGGACAATTGTGGGTTCGGGCTTGGTTTCCCGGCTGGCGACTTTATAAGGAGCCAGAATCGGGACAACTTTTTCCACGTCTTCAAACGATTCCAGAGTCTCCCGGTCCGCATTGCGTTTATCTCCGACGGCCGCAATCACCGTTCGTTCGGTTCCATAAATCACATGGGCTTTCAGTCCCATCTGTTCCACGCGCTGGGCCATTTGCTGAACCGCCTGCGCACTGACTCCAGGCTTCATGACGATAATCATAACGGGTCTCTTTGAAAGGAGATGTGTCCGGTTGACACATGTGGAGAAGGACAAAATAAAACCGGCCCTGAAACCTGGATCAGGTTTCAGGGCCGGTGATGGACAATTCATCTGGGGGAACGAATGAACTCCGCTACCGTGCCCGGAAACCCGGGATGGTAAACAGATACCAGAACCAATCGCTCCCCGTGACCGCTGAAACAGCGACGCGCGTTGCCAAAGGATTCCGGAAAAAGTTCATGGATGCACTCACAGAGATTTTCTTTCTCTGATACTACGATCGCGCCGGGACGACCGTCAAGGGAAAAAATGAAGGAGATTGGGCTGATTGCTTCCTGCGAACGGCATTGTCACACTGACAGTGTTCTGTACTGCAAATATTCAAAATCTACTCCGCTTGCCAGGATTTTGTGCCGCGTGAATAACTTGGGTTGTGGCTGGAACGAACCCGCCGCGACGGGATGTAATGCTTTCGGGGAGAAGTTCTGATGATGACATACGTTCGCTCTTTGTTCGTGGTCTGGATGGCGGGTCAGCTGCTGACAACATCCTCCGCGCTGTTCGCAGCGGAACCCGCTTCCACCATCAAAGTTCCGGATGCGGCAAACTTCGCCCGGGTTCACGAACAGATGCAGCACTTTGTGGATCAGCAGGAAATTGCGGGAGGCGTGACGCTGGTCGTCACGCCGGATCGGGTGCTGTCGCTGGATGCCGTGGGAAACGCGGACCGGGACGAACATCAGCCGATGCGGGACGATGCCCTCTTCTGGATTGCCTCCATGACCAAACTCTTCACGGGAGTGGCTATTCTCCAATTGCAGGAACAGGGGAAGCTGCAATTGAATGATGCGGTCTCGAAATATCTTCCGGAGTTCAAAGACTTGAAGAATGGGGACGGAAAACCGGTGGAGATCACCATCCTGCAAATGCTGACACACACTTCCGGCCTGCAAAATATCGACGCAAAGAAAGCGGGACATGTCACGGCGTTACAGGGGTTTGTCCCCCTGATCGTGGCCTTGCCGGTCAAATTCGTTCCAGGCAGCAAATGGGAGTACAACCAGTCCGGCATCAATATGGCGGGACGGATTGTGGAAGTCGTGTCGGGAAAAACGTTCGATGCCTATCTGTCGGAACAGTTTTTCGGGCCGCTGGAAATGAAGGACACCACGTTTTATCCGACGGCGGAGCAGCGGGCCCGGATGGCACGCATTTATCGTCGCAGTGACGAAGGGACGCTGGAAGCCGAACCGGAGGAGATTCTCTCCCGGTATGGAATTGATGTGACGCGAAACGACCGGGCTCCATTGCCGAATGCGGGACTGTTCTCCACAGCATCAGACTATGGGCGATTCTGCCAGATGCTGCTGAATCATGGCGAATGGAACGGCCACCGGTTTCTCCAGCCGGAGTCCGTCAAATTGTTTCGGACCATTCAGACCGCTCCGGAAATCGTCACCGGCTTTACTCCTGGAAACGGCTGGGGCGTTGGTTGCTGCGTGATTCGAACACCCCAGGGAATGAACGAGAACCTGTCCCCGGGAACGTTCGGGCATGGCGGCGCATTCGGCACGCAAGCCTGGATGGATCCGGAACGAAAGCTGGCCTGGGTCCTGATGGTCCAGCGGTCCAACTTCAAGAACAGCGACGCTTCTCCCGTCCGTCAAGGCTTTCAGGACGCTCTGTTTCCGAAGCAATAGCGGCCCGGTCGGGGTTTATGCGGTGAGCATTTGATCTGATGACGGGCTGGTTCCCGCGTGGAGAACTCCGCCGGTGTCGTGTTGATGGACTCTCTTTTCGGTGCTGTCATGAACATCGTCTATCAAACATGGACTTTGAATGTTCTTCGAAGATGCCCCCAGTGTGCCAGATTCTGGGCATTAACTTACCAGTGCGACAGCAAGAAAAATGATGGCATGAAAGTGAGTGTCAGCTGTGAATATTGCCAATACAGGAGGACGTTCTCCAGAAATACTTTCAGAAATCTCTATTGAGGCTCCGCATGTCATGCGCGTCAGACGACAGGCGGCGGTCCAATGGGAAACGGGTGCTTTGTCCCAGCTGGAAATTCGGATTGGATCTCACGCAGCCCCGGCAATGGCGGTCGGTTTCGCTCTGGCGCACGCCAGATCTCCAGCCCTGGCAGGACACGAGGAGCAGAACAAATTTCACTCTGTGTTCTCTCCTCGTTTCCTTTTCCCCGCCTCCATTATCCGTATCCGGTCCATGGGAGGGGGGCACCGCGCGATCCGCTGGTCCTATTTGTATTTGGGAACCCGCATGAGTTCGGGATTCGGCTCAAACAGCCAAAGCCGTTTTTCATCCTGCTTCGGACCAAATCCGCTGACTCCCAGATGTTCCGGCTGAAAGTTTGTGGCGCCGGCGCCAAGTTCTTTCAACTTGGGGCCAAAACGCTGAAGATAAACTTTAATCTGGGGATCCTTCTGTGAACTGAATGAACCGACGGTCACAACGGATTCATGACGGTCGTGCCAGATGTAGGCGTCCACATTATTAAACTGGGTTGCCTCCTGGTCATAATTCCCATGCAGAACGGAAACCAGTTCCCGGGCGCTGGTGGCGGCTTCATCCAGCGTGGCCTTGTTGAAAAACTTACTGACCATTGATTCTTCTTCCGCGGCTTTCACATTCATGTGCTTGCCATAGAACCGGGCGATCACCAGCGTGTATTCTCCCTTGTTTTCGAACATGGAATACCGTTCTCCATGATTCAGCTTCACGAGAAGGGGATCGAGAGTCTGTTCCTGTTCCATTTCCTGGCTGTTGAAGAGCGGGTTCATTGTCAGAAAGGCTCCGCTGAGCGGATTGGGCCGTCCCGGAGTGGGCTGAAAGAAAACGCCGTTCTGAAAGGACTTCGGTTTCAGCTTTTTGACCCATTCCAGCGAGTCCTGGGCGATCTTCTCATTAATGTCGTTATAATTTCCGGCCAGGACGCAGATGGACTTATATCGCCGCAGATTTTTTCGGAGTTCTTCCCGTCCGAGGCTGTCTTTACTCATAATGTGCTGCTGCCCGGGATCATATTCATAGAGATAGGCCGGCAGGCCAAGCTGGCGGAGCTCAATGATCAGGTCGTGGGCGGCCTGGCGGGGACTCTTGCCTTCGTCGGTTTCTCCATCTCCATCGGTGGTGTGCAGCGTGGCCACCATGATCAGCCAGGGACCGCGACTTTTCGTCAGCAGATATTCCTTGGCGGGATCAGCGTCGATTCCTCCAGCGGCAAACGTGGTCTGGCACATCACAACGCTGCCCAGCCAGGCTGAGCAGGCAACGGCGGAAATCAAGGATCGGAGGGAACCCGGCATGTTTGGCTCCATGTGTCCTGCGACAACGACTGGAACTTCAAACCACAATGGACAGATTGCCGGAACACTTTCTCGCAGTAGTGATCTTCTCGCGAGCTGTACGGGGAACTGCCGTTGCGGGTTTGAAACGAAGGAAGGAAAGGGAAATTTGACAGGAGGATCACCGGAAAGATTCCGGCCAGGGGGGAGTCAACGGAACCGCTGACGGGGGGGTTTTAGCAACCGATCGGATTCTTGTCCAGAGGCCATTGGTCTCCCAGCGTTCGTTGTTGAAGCTGTGTCAGTTCCGCGATCCCCTGCTCGGCAAGATCCAGTTGGACATTGAGCAATTGGCGGTCGAAAGTCCGGCGTTCGGCTGTTCCCTGGATTTCGATCAACTGGCGACTGCCGGTCATGACGACATTCATATCCACGTCCGCGCGGCTGTCTTCGACATAGTCCAGGTCCAGGACAGGTTGCCCGCAGGAGACACCCACACTGATCGCCGCCACGCTGTCACGAAATACCTTGTGAAAATCGAAATTCGGTTCGTCGACAGCGGCCACGGCATCCACCAGGGCGATAAATCCTCCCGTAATACTGAGCGTCCGGGTCCCGCCATCGGCTTCAAGCACATCGCAGTCGACGGTGATGGAACGTGGTCCCAGAGCGGCGAAGTCGACCACCGCCCGCAGGCTGCGGCCGATCAATCGCTGGATTTCAGTGGCCCGCCCGTCCGTTCGCCGGGATTTACGGGGATTCGTGCAGCCCGGCAGCATGTTGTATTCAGCACTCACCCATCCCGTGGGATTTTCCTGGCTCATTTTCCAGGGGGGAAGATCCAGTGACAGGCTGGCGGTACACAAAATTGTCGTCCGTCCGGACTGAATCAGCAGTTTTCCCGGGGCAGCCCCATAATAAGGACGTTCGATATGAATGGGTCTTAATTCCGAAAATGCCCGTCCATCATGGCGCATGTTGAGATCCTGTTCTGGTCTTGAAGTTGCAACGAGAGAAAATCAGTTTATCGGGGAATCGACGAAATATCCCAAACCGTATTCGGAGGAAACCCCGCGCTCTTTTCTGGTGGGCTCATCGGTCAAAAAATCCCGGGATGGCTTTTGTATCGGCATTTTTTGCTGGTGGGATCGGTCGTTGCAGAACGGGACGAGACGTTTTGCTTCTCTTCCGTTTTCCCTCTTGTTGCATCTCCGGAGCACAGCTAGAGTCCCATTCCCATCACACCCGCCCTGAAGACAGTGACGGAAATTTCCTCCTGCCAACGGCAGTTCTTTCCTGGTCTCCCTTTGATCAGGCCGGGAAGTTCCGAACGCGCATTTCCGTCGATTCCGATCACGTTCCTTTCGCGATTCCAGCCTGCCCCCACACCTCCCGGGATGCGAAGACGCGAAGCCCCCTCTGACCGTCGCTGCCGCGACACGGAGACTCCTGTGCCAGTGAACATTCGCCGCACCTGCTTCACGCAGACTCTGCTTCTGATTTGCAGTTGTTGGACAACCGTGATCGCCGCGCAGGATATGCGTGTCTATACGAGCGTTTCGGATGTTTCGCAGGCATCCGTTCCCCGCGCACTTTCGCATAGCTTAACGCTGTTTCACGCAGGCAAAGTCTATGACTATATGAAGGAGACCGGCGAAGTCGTGATCTTCGAACCGGTTCATCATCGTTTTGTGATTCTGAATAAAGATTATCTGGCCACGGAAGTTCCTTTTTCGGAACTGAATCACATTCTGGATGCCGCCCGCACCGAATCGTTGAATTACATCACCAACCTCAAACCGGAAGACAATCCGAATGCCGCCCGCCTGGAAGCGCTGGTCCGATTTCAGCTGGCTCCCGAATTTCAGGAACAACAGGATTCGAGCAGGCAATTATTGTCGATGACCAGCGATCATCTGAATTACAACGTCAGAACCGCCCGGATCGATTCCCCCCAGTTCGTCCGGCAATACCTGGACTATACCGACTGGGCCGCGCGTCTGAATTTCGCTTTGCGACCGGATTCCACGTATCCGGAAGCCCGCCTGAAGCTGAACGACAGTCTCCGCCGTCTGGAGTTGTTGCCAACGCAGGTCGATCTCCAGCTTCAGACGGCCGAGCCGGTTCGCCTGCGTGCGGAACACCAGTTCGCCTGGGAATTTCTTTCCGTGGACCGGACTCATATCAGCCAGTGGGAACGGGCGCTGCAATCCGATCGCGTCCGCTGGGTTCCTTTTCAGCAATATCAGCAGCAGTCGCAGGAATCTCTGGTCCAGCAATCGCGCTGACCGACGGGCAGATTCGAAGGGCATTCCGGTTGTCACGCGGAGAGGGAGACCGTTCCTGGAGTTCCATCATCACGATCCCCTCCCTGGAACGAATACGGACGCGGATCCCCAGAAGTTCATGAGTCTCCCGAGCCCGCTCGACCGCATATGGTAATCGCCAGTGTTCGCTGACCTGCCGCCACTCCTCCAGATCGAGAATATAAACTCCATACGATGGCGCATCGTGTCTCGACATGATTTCTATACTCGACTTCCCAAGGTGGAGGAGTCCGGGATTCCGGAGATTAAACGCTGATTCCCGGTGTGAACGGCGGTTTTTCCGTAGTGGAATGAAGGTTCTCGCCAGCTGGCATCTCATGGAGGCATCGCTGGTTGCTCTCTCACCAAAGATAGACCCGGAACTGGATGACGGGGAGTTTTCCCGCTGATGTTCGCACAACAGCAGAGAGAATACGCAGCAGTGGGAAAAATCCGTTCCGCTGCCTTCTGGCGTGAAAAGGTTACAGCAATTCCAGAAGTGGCCGGCGGATTTCGCGAAAGTCATGGGCCCGCAGGGCCACCGTTTGCCAACGGGCGGAACGGCGACGCATTTTCCGGGCATAGTCACCGGCCCACACGCCGTAGAATGCGTATCGCCGTCCTCGTAATTCCCAGAACAGCAGGTGTTCTGCCAGATCCTGCGGAGAGGTCAGTTCATAGGCGAACACCAGCAGGCCCTTGAAATCATGACCGAAAACCTGCTCCCATTGCATCAGGCTGGAGATGTCATCCGTGGTCGTCCAGTTTTCCCAGCGGTTGCGGCCCGGTTGTGATCTTCGGCCTTTCACGTCAATCAGCAGATTGGCGGACTGCTGTGAATAGACCACGAAATCCATGGACTTGATGGACGAGTCCTGAAACAACGCGCGGCGGGTCTCATTCACGGAGACATACGGACGCCGTATCAGCCGCAGCAGCTGTTCAAACGCCATGTCATAATGATTGCAGTGTTTCGCCATGACGGGAGATCATGTTGCGGCGGCTCTCCGGAGTTTTTCTCCGAAAGAGTCAGGGAAGCCAGCGCGTCCATGCCTATTGCACGAAAGTTGCCGTACACCAGACGCACCGTGCTTGAAAAACTGTCAGGACAACGTGGGGCCCCTACTCCCCCGCACCTGGGCGCCGATGGCAGCGAAGTCGGATTTCAGCGACTGGTAGAGCCGCTGATACAACGGGTAGGCCGCAGTATAACACGAGGCCTGTTCGCTGTCGGCGCCGGTCGTGGTCACGATGCGGATCGTGGCCTGGCAGGCTTCCACGACATTCCGGTACGTTCCTGTTCCGGCCGCTGCGAGTAATGCGGCCCCAAATGCCGGACCTTCTTGAGTGTTGATATTCACCACGTCCTGGCCGTAAATATTGGCCTGGAGTTGTCGCCAGAAGGGGCTGTTCCCCCCTCCTCCCGAGAGACGGATCTCGGTGATGGGGATTCGCATTTCGCGAATCACTTCCAGGCAGTCTCGCATGGCATATGTGGCCCCTTCCATGACGGATCGGACGAGATGAGGCCGCCCGTGGCGCAAGGTGAGTCCAATCCAGGCTCCCCGTGCTTCCGGGTCGGCATGAGGAGACCGTTCGCCCGTCAGATAAGGGAGAAAGTACAGTCCCTCGCTGCCGGGTGGTGCCTGCGCCGCTTCAGCGCTCAGCAGTTCATAAGCATCCAGCCCCATTGCCCGGGCGATGGTCTGTTCCGACTGCCCCAATTGATTGCGGTACCATTGCAGGCTGCCGCCCGCGGAAAGAACGCACCCCATGACATGCCATTTCCCTCGCACCGCATGGCAGAACGTATGGACCCGTCCCTGGGGATCGATCTGCACTTCATCGCTATGGGCGAAGACGACGCCGCTTGTTCCCATCGTGGCGGAAATCACTCCGGGAGAAACGATTCCGTTCCCCACCGCTCCCGCTGCCTGGTCCCCTCCTCCTCCAACCACCGGAATTCCCCCAGGCAGGCCAAGTTCCTCCGCGATATGGGCGGATAACGTCCCACTCACATCTTCCGATTCCGTGACGCGCGGAAGCAAGGCCGGGTCGATCTCCAGTTGCTGGAGAAGTATCCGGCTCCAGCAGCGATGGCGGACGTCCAGGAGAAGTGTTCCCGAGGCGTCGCTGACTTCCGTGGCATATTCGCCGGTCAGGCGGAAGCGGACATAGTCCTTGGGCAGCAGAATCTGGGCGAGTTGTTCGTAGTGCTGTGGTTCATGATTCCGCAACCAGAGAATTTTAGGAGCGGTGAATCCCGTCAGGGCGGGGTTGGCGACAAGCTGAATCAGTTCCGCCCGACCTCCCGCCCGCTGTTCGATCTCCGCGCATTCCTCAGCAGTCCGTTGATCGTTCCAGAGCAGGGCGGGACGAATCACCTGTTGCTGGGCATTCAAGAAGACGCTACCATGCATCTGGCCGGAGAGCCCGATTCCCCGGACATCCCCTGGCGCAAAAACGTTTTGAGCCAGCACCGCCCGAATACTGTCCGCGACCCCCTGCCACCAGTCTTCGGGATTCTGCTCAGACCATCCCGGGCGGGGAGAAGCGAGTGGGTAAGTACGGGTGGCGGAGGCGAGAATCCGCCCGTCTTCATGAACGGCCAGCGTCCGGGTGCCGCTGGTGCCGATATCAATCCCCAGAAACAGCCCCATGGCCTCGGTCTCCTGCCAGAGTCGTCAAATCGAAACAGATCCTGACGACATTAAAGAGCGGGCAGAAACCGGACGCAAGCCTGACAGCAAGGAAGGTTGGAAAGGAGGATGGATGAAGGGAAGGATATGATCGTGATTGGTTCCTTGTTCCCTGGCTCCCGATCCCTTTATTAATGGGCGATTTTCTCCGGATAGGTTTCCGCAAACCTGGCCTGTGAACGGGGAACAATGATCCGCGCCGGCAACGCCAGAACTTCTCTGGGACGGGGCATCGACGTCCCGCGATAATACCGGCGGCGGACTGTATTGCCGTAAAAATGCAACGGGCGATAGGGGCGCAGTTCTATCGGAGTGGCATCAATCTGCTCGCGGAGTGAGCCGCGGGCAACGACAATTGGAATCCAGCCCGGTTCGTGATCCGCAGGCTCGGACGATTCCGCCGGCACAGCCTGCAATATCAGGACCAACGCGCAGAGCCCCGTTGCCAGACGCCGCATTGATGAGCCGGCGCTCCGTTGTGAATCCTTCCGAAACAGATTCATGCCGTCCTTGCGAGTTCGTAAGTCAGCAAACATCATGAGGCTGCTTTTAGATGAAGAAAACATTGCCGCACCGCGATGGCCTCGTTCAAGATCATATTCCATTACAGAGACGGCTCGCTCCTGAACCGGCAGGTTGGAAAATTCATTCCGAGCAGCCCAGCGAGCCTGCGGGAATTGCTCAGCAACCTGTCCGAACAAACATCGTCTCACCACTTCAGGATCGACACAGACCGAAAATTGGAATGAGCGGAAATGAGTTGCTTGCGACGGATCGTCGAAATGAAGAGCAGAGCGGATCAACGAATCGGAACAGAAGGATTTTTCGCTGTTCGTCATTTTTTCCAACATTGGCGAAGATTCCGGAGGAGCAAACGATCCGTTCCGGAGAACACGGACTTTCGGCAATGTCTGTCTGGCATCTGTTCTGAATTTTCCCGCAGGCGAAGCTGTTGTGCCGCGTGAATGACCTGGATTGCGGTGGGGACGGACCGGTTGCACCGGGAAAACGCTCTTTCGGAATCGATGCTTCACGTGGGGCCGGCGGATTCAGGAGCATTGCTTCCGGAATCGGAACGGATCAGTTTCCAGAGCAAAGCGGCGGAAATCACTCCGCAGAGAATGAGAGTCAGGGGCTGGAATTGCAGATGCGCGGCATCATCCTCTCCCGTCAATTTCACAAACCAGCCCAGGAAGGGGGTCTCCAGATCGGCAGGTGTCAGGCGTGTTGCCAGGACCTGCGTTCCATTGAAACAGAAGTGAAACAAGAGTCCCGGAAGCAGACTGCCGCTTCGTGCTGCGAGCAGTCCCAGCACGATCCCCAGAAGAGCTGCATTAAATTGCTGTTTGGGTATCATGTGAATCACGCCGAACAGGAGTGCGGAAATCACAATGGGAAGCCATCTTCGCCCGGAATGTTGCAGGCCGCTCAAAATGAAACCCCGGAACGCCAGTTCTTCACAGACCGCGGGGGCCAGGGCAAAGGTTGCCAGCGACAACCATAACGGAACACTTCCCGATCCCATGGCCTCCAGCAATTGCCGGGCTCCCGGCGGAAGAGGCGGAAAGAAACGATCCAGCCGACCCATCAATTCCAGCGCCAATGGTTGCAGGCTGAACGCCAGCACCAGTCCCAGCGCCAGAATATTCCAACTGGGGAACGTGAGCTTCAATGTTCGCCGAACATTGGTCGTTAACAACAACGCCATGAATAACGGCGGCGCGCCCACGGTGGCGATTAAATAGATCAGTTGCACCGTCACCAGTTTCTGTGGGGAATTCAGTTGTTCGAGAGATCCCTGCATTGACGTTAAAAACAGAAACTGAAGCAGGGCCACAAGAACAAAGCAGACCGCTGCTTCCGAGAAACTCGGAGTCGGTTCCTTCTCCCGGAGCAAATGGCGGATCCACAAACCGATTTCGAACCGTTCCGCTTCACGAAACAGCACATCTTCCCGTTGAAACTGTTCCGTTGCCCACCAGAGTGCCAGCCCGCTATAACCGCAACTGGTGATGAGAACCGGAATGGCATAGAGCGCCACCGGCGTTTCCGTACTCCCCAGAAGGAGTGCCTTGAGCAAAAGCGCCGGCCCCGTGACGGGCAGCACGCTGTAATAGGGATTCAACTCCACGCTGGGATTCAGGCAGAACATCGTCAACCCCATTGTCACCAGCAGTAGTGGAGTCAGATAGTATTGCCCCTCTTTGCTGCTGCGGGCGAACATCGCCAGCGAGAGACTCAGCGCACTGAACAAGGCCGAAAGCGGCAGGGCCAGCAGAACCACCCATATCAGTGATTCCAGCGGCGGAAACGACAGATCACCCAGCGGAGACGACCGGGCGGCGCCAATGGCCGAGAGCATGTGCTTTCCAGTGAATCCCATGCTGACCAGGTTCAGCAGCGCCGTGGACAGGCTGAAAACCATCACGGTCAGGAATTTTCCGAACACAATTTCCGTCCGGGAAGCAGGCGAGATCAGCAGCGTCTCCATCGTGCCCCGTTCTTTTTCTCCAGCCCCCAGGTCAATGGCTGGATAAAACGCCCCGGTGACGGACATGATCACCAGCAGGGCGGGAAATATCTTGCTCCAGACATTGGCGGCCAGTTGCGTGGCTTCCGCGAGATCAATCTTCGTGATCGGCACCGGATTCGGGAGCGAAAGCGGCAACCCGGCATCGCGAAGACGTTCTCCCAGCAGGACGTCTTCCCAGTTCTGCAGGGCATGTTGCACGCGGCGATAGGCCATCTCAGATTTTTCATTCGCGCTGTTGTGCAGCAGGATCGGGCGCGGCGGGATGATCGTGCCCGAAACTTCGCCGCTCCGTTCCTTCAACTTCCGAGAAACGATTTCATACTGCTTCAGAAAGTCTTTCGGAAAGACAATCAGCACTTGCGCGGGAGACTTGGAAAACCAGCTTTCAAATTCTTCCCGGAGAATCCGTTCTTCTTCGGCCGGGCTCTCCGCTTCTGGAGAGGACGGAGGAAGTTTCACCAGTTGCCGTTGAATGTTTCCGAGCCGTTCCAATCGTTTTTCACGCTGGGCCACGTCGGCAAAGAATGCTTCCAGCTTTTTCCGGACTGCCGGGTCGGTTTCATTGTCGAGTCCATCGGGCAGGTCGGTGACCAGCTTTAATTTCTCCGCGGCTTCCGGCGAATCGAAGTAAACCGGATCAAGACGATGGTTCTGAATCAGCGATGGAGCCGGGATCTGGTCTGCGCCCACGATGACCACACGGCGGACCTGCTCAGAAAAGGTCACCGTCATCTGCACCATGCCCACTCCCAGCAGGGGATACAGCAGCAATGGAAGCACCGCCACCATGAACAGAGTGCGGCGGTCACGGAGTTGATCCCGGACTTCCCGCAGAAAAATCAGTTGAACGTTCTTCCAGCTCATGGTGACACTGCTCCGGTGAGCGGCGGCCCGGAGGACTGATCCAGATCACGGATCAGTTTGAAAAAGACTTCTTCGATGTCCGGTTGCTGGTGCTGCTCCACCAGTTCCGGAACGGTTCCGAGCGCCAGAATTTTTCCGCGATGAATAATGGCCACCCGATCACACAACTTTTCCACTTCCCGCATGATATGCGTGGACAGAATGATGCATTTTCCCTTGGATTTCAGATCGGCAATGGTTTCCAGCACCGCTCGCGCCACAAGCACGTCCAACCCGGCGGTCGGTTCGTCGAAGATCAGCACGGGAGGATCGTGCACAATTGTCCGGGCAATCGATACCTTCTGTTTCATCCCCGTGGACATCTTGCTCCCCAGCACGTCCCGGATGGAATCCATCTGAAGCGTCTGAAAAATTTCGTTCAGCCGCGGTTGAAGCTGGTCTTCCGGAATCCCGTAAAGCCGCCCATAGTATTCCACCATTTCCCAGGCGGTCATCCGGTCATAGATCCCGGTATTGTTGGACATAAAGCCGATATGCGAACGAACCTGTTCGGGCTGTTTGACGACATCATAGCCAGCAATGGATGCCCGTCCGGAAGTCGGTTTGAGAACGGTGCTGAAAATTCGCAGACATGTCGTTTTCCCTGCCCCGTTCGGACCCAGTAATCCGAAAATCTCCCCTGGCTGGACATCAAAAGAAACATGATCGAGCGCAAAGAGCGGTCCCATTTTCAGATCGTGGAACTGTTTTGTCAGATTTTCGACCTGAATCATGGGAATGCCGACGCTGCCATTTCCAAAAACCAACGACTCTCTCTCAACGATCTCCGTTGGAGAAACCCGGCGGGAGGGATCTGTTCTGACGAAATGCACTGACTTCGCGCTGCATGAAGTGTTACCGCGCCAATCCCGGTTGGGAAATCCGGAAGCGGTCTGGAAAAAAGAATCTTGATGAGGAAAAGGTTCCTGCTTCCAGAACCGGTACATCTGGACTACCTGTTTCCGCTCCTCCATCTCCGGAAAATACACCAGCCCAGCCAGATCCGCTGCCTGGTGCCACCGGTCATTCTTCTCCCTTGCGAACAACCGGCAGGACTGGCTAAACCGGACTTTTGTGAGTGCGTGGAATTTGCAGAGCAGTGCCCCCCAAGTTTTCAGAGGACTGAAAATTTTCACAACAGGGATGGGTCGACAATTCCGATCGGGGCGATAGAATACTCCTCCCCCGGTCATGCAGGTTGTTGAAAACCAACAGTTCTTGACCGGTATCGGATCAAACAATGTTTCATTTCTGCGATTGATGCAGGGACAGACGCTCTCTCCTCAATCGGAAATGCGACTCTTTGATAAGAATATCCAAAATAACGCGGGGTGGAGCAGCCCGGTAGCTCGCGAGGCTCATAACCTCGAGGTCGTCGGTTCGAATCCGGCCCCCGCCACTTTGCAAGACCCGTCGAATTATCGGCGGGTCTTGTTCTTTCTCGGCCTCTCTTTCAGCGAATGTTTTGAAGACGGGCTTCGGATCTGAGAACGGATCCGGATCATTACCGGGCCGCTTTTCGTCTCTGAACTGCCGCATGCGCCGCAGCCCGGCCCAGCCGATATTCCGTAGAGAGCCAGTCCATCCAGTCCCTGGCTTCCGGGGCGGATCGCGAGGGAACCGCTCCGGGAACGGTCTGCATGTCCGGGAAGTGTTCTTTCACCCACTGGGGATCGAGCCGGGCATAGTTATGATTCAGTGGTTCCAAGGAAAGGAAGGTGATCTTCCCGCGGTGGTCGGCATTTGCAAGAGGGATTTGCCAAATCTTCGGGGAGGTATCGCCTGGAGTTCCCCCAAAGTTGCCCTGGATTGTCCAGAAGGACCGGGCATCCGAACTCAACGGAGAGGGAACTCTCGCGATCGGCCCAGCCAACGGCCACAGGTTGTATGTGATGGTCACATCCCGCCCCGGAATCCCTTCCGAACAGACCAGCAACTCCGCAGCAGGCTGCAAGATGGTGTTCCGGGTATACGTGTGCAGGCAGTTCCCGATCTGATCGTGACCTTCCTGCACAAAGAAGAGATGTGACAATCCGGGAACATCAAAAACGTTTTCCGAAACGATCCAGGAGGTTGTGGGAGCCGCTCTTAAGAGAAATGGACTTTCGGGAAAAGGCTTCGACCGGATCCACCAGTTCCGGGTAATCAGATAATCGGCGGAATGATCCTGGGCACTTGCATACAACGCTGTGTCGAAGACACATCCATGAAGAGATGTCGCGCCCCATTCTTTTCCCTTGGCCATCAGGAAGATGCCGGGCTCGCTGAGGGGGCCTGTCGAAGAGGCATCCATGAACACGAGATCTTCCAGACACAGTCCGGAAGTGTTATAGGCGAGCAGAACGAAATGGTCGTTCTTATCCTGCTGGTTGTAGAGAAAGAGAAATCCTTGGAGGCGGCAGCCTTGCAGATTTTCGAAACGATGCAGAAGGCGTTCTGATGAGTTGTTGCGGTTGATCGTCCATTCTTCCGCTTCAATGAGTGTCCCGACATGGCTGATCAGGCCGGCATCCGTTTTCCTTCTCCACGTCAATGATTCCCGATACGGACCCCGGTCCAGCACTTCGACAACTTCCCCATCCTGCTGGGCATCCAGTGCAGCCTGA
>Ga0182744_1001649_pt1 | contig 19346 bp, 16 predicted proteins | sample eDN3rd30CKraftMG_FD_128525 | JGI IMG/M metagenome (GOLD analysis project Ga0182744, IMG submission 128525) | Enriched Miracle-Growth compost microbial communities from Emeryville, California, USA - eDNA 3rd pass 30_C Kraft MG (version 2) (version 2) ...
CGCCCGCCGCGGCATGGACCAGCACGACGTGCCCCGGCCTGACCTCGAACATGCGGCGAAGGATGCACCAGGCCGTCAGCCCTTTCAGCAGCGAGGCCGCCGCCTGCTGGTCGGAAACGCCCTCGGGGATTTTCACCAGCCGGTTCGCCTCGATCGTGCGCGCCTCGCTGTAGCCGCCGGGCGAAGCCGTCATGCCGCTCGGGCTGACGTAGGCGACCCGGTCTCCCACCTTGAACCCGGTCACGTCCGGGCCGAGGCGCTCGATCACGCCGGCGGCCTCGTTGCCGAGGATCGTCGGCAGCGGCAGCGTGGCATGGGTGTAAAAGTTGCCGCGGCGCAGGTTGACGTCGGCATAGTTGAGCCCGGCGGCGGTATGCCGCAACAGCACCTCGCCATGGCCCGGCGCCGGGACCTCGACATCCTCCCAGCGCAGCACTTCGGGCCCGCCGTTCTCGTAAATACGTATTGCCTTTGTCACGACCTCGACTTCCCCCTGCATTCCCTCATCTTGACGGCCGCATAGTCGCAGATCGGCCGGCGTGCGCCAAGCAAGCGGTGCGCCGCTCCAGGCTACGTGCGGCTGCTCCAAGCCATGTGCGGTTGCCGGCCCAACTCCTCCTCGTTCTCCGATTTGCTTTCCGTTCTGTGCTTTCCGCGTATCCAGACGAAAACCGCATCCGGAAAGCCCGCGAGGACCGCATGGCGCCGTTGCCGCCCCGGCGCGGTTGGGCTATCTAGAGCCCCGACGCGCCCGTAGCTCAGCTGGATAGAGCGTTGCCCTCCGAAGGCAAAGGTCACACGTTCGAATCGTGTCGGGCGCGCCAGTTAAAACAACAACTTGGAAATTGATCGGCCTTTCGATCCGGCGCGCCGTCCGCATGGGAAGCTTTCGCAGGCCCGCACGCACGCGCCGCAGTTTTGCAAGGCATCGCTCCGGCAACGCGCTCGCCTTGCAGCTGCAGCCGGATGTCCTGGTCGCCGCCATGTTGCCTGCCGCGACGCCTGATTCAGTTCGGCCGCGAACCGTGCAGGATCAGGCGGTGCAAGAGCGCGGCCAAAGGGGCGCCGAGCGTCAGCCATGAGGCCACGTCCCAAACGCCGTCACCCAGGAGGGCGCTGACCAGCCCGAGCGCGGTGACAGCCGCGAGCACGACGGGCCACCCGAAAATCTCGCGATACGAAAGCCGCGCCAGGGACTTTGTCATTGCGCGCCCGCCTGCAATCCCCGCCGCCGTGCCGACGACAACGCGTTCGAAGTCCGCCGCGAGAACCACAGATAGACGCCGCTGATCAACACGACGATAGCCGCCACATCGAACAGCGCCCAGATGATCTTGAGCGGCAGCCCGCCGTAATCGCCGAAATGCAATGGCTGCGATAACAGGAGCGCCTTTGCGTACCATGGCATTTCGAACACGTCGGCAAGCTCTCCCGTCTCGGCGTCCACCAGCGCCGCATAGAACAGCTTGGAGGTTATCGGCCGGTCGCCTCTCGCAAAGACCGCATAATGATGAGGCGTGGCAAAACCGGCGCCGGGAAAGAAGAACGAGATCAGCGAACCGCCCGGCAACGCCTTTCGGCCGGTGGCAATCGCCGCATCGACCGAAGTGCGCTTCGCCGGCGGCGGTCCGGAATGGCTGCGCGCCATCCTGATGATTTCCGTGCGCACTTGCGCGGCAACGATGTCATGCAGCGTATTGATCGCCCCGGTGGCGCCGACCACCAGCAGCCAGATCATCGTCGCGATGCCGATGAGATTGTGGAGATCGAGCCGTCGCATTCGGGAACTGCGCGTGCGCACCGTGCCGAATTCCAGCCGCCGCATGAACGGCGCGTAGAGGACCACACCGGAAACGATCGCTGCGAGAAACAGCAGCGCCATCGCGCCGAGAAAGAGCTCCCCGGGCAGGCCGAGAAAAAGTTCGGTGTGCAGATCGCGCAGAAATGTGGTCAGCCTGCCGCGGACCTGATCGCGCGCGTTCGACGGCAGGCCCGTCGAAAGATCGAATGTCGTGCGATGCGAATCCTTGAAGGTGCTGCGCACATCCGGGGCCGACTGCACGACGACCGCAGGCCAGTCCTGCAAGAAACCGAGCGAAATGGGCACATCACCCGGATGTTTCTCCAGCGCCGCCGCCACAATCGAGTCGAGGGAAGGCATGGAACCGCCGGGCGGCGTTCCGGTCTGCGCCGGAACCGGATCGAGCCAGGCGTCGATCTCGACATGGAAGATCAAAGGCAGGCCGGTAACGCAAAGCACAAGCAGGAAGGTCGTCGCAACGAGGCTGGTCCACGTATGGACCAGCGACCACGCCCGAACCGTCCGCGCCCGCATAAGCGGCGGCGCTCCTACCAGCGATAGGTGAGCGTCGCCAGGATCGTCCGGCGATAGCCCAGCGTACATCCCTGCCCCGTCGTGCATTCGGTCAGGTAGTACTTGTCGGCCAGATTGAAGCCGTTGACCGAGAAGGTTGCACCCTTCCACTGCGGCCCGAGGTTGCCCAGGTCGTATTGCAGCCGCGCGTCGAAAAGCATGTAGTCGGGCGTTCTCGTCGTATTCGCCACATCGAAGGTCTCGCCGACGTAGCGCACGCCGCCGCCGAAGCCGAAGCCTCGCCAGGCGCCCTGCTGCAGTTCGTACATGGCCCAGAGCGACGCCTGATTGTTCGGCACCTTTGCAAGGCGCTTGCCGACGTCGCTGGCGATGCTGCTCTCGGTAACGTGGTTGTCGAGGTAGGTGTACGAGGCAATGACATTGAGACCTTGCAAAACCTCGGACCGCGCTTCCGCCTCGAAGCCGCGAATGCGCGCTCCGGCCGTCTGAATGGTGAAGCCGGGATTCGCGACATCGTTGGTCAAGCGGTTCTGCTGATTGATCTCGAAAGCAGCGAGCGTGACGAGCGTGCGGCTGTTGGCAGGCTGATACTTGATGCCGCCTTCGATCTGGTCGCCGGTCGTCGGCTTGTAAACCCTGCCTTGGGCATCAAATCCGAAGGTCGGCCGGAACGATGTGGCGTAAGACACATAGGGCGCGGCGCCGTTGTCAAAGAGATAGTTCAGGCCGACGCGGCCGGTCCACGCATTGTCGTCCTGAACACCCTGATTGTTTTTCGTTCGATCAACCGAATCCGCTTTGGCCTGATCGTAACGGCCGCCGAGCGTGAACACCCAGCGATCCAGCTTGATCTGGTCCTGCACGTAGGTGCCGACCTGATAGTCCGTGACGGCGATGCGGTTCGCATTCCAGTAGCCCGGATCGGGAATGGCGACGCCATACACCGGATTGAAGACATTGATCGCCGGAACGACGACGGGCGGCGCAAAGCCGACATTATAATGGTTATTCTCGCGCCGATAGTCGAAGCCCACGAGCGCATCGTGGGTAAATGCACCGGTGGCGAACTTGAATTCAGCGCTGTTGTCGATGCTCAGAACGCGCGCGCCCGTGTCGATGCCGAAGGCGGCGCGGCGCAGTGTCTGATTGTCGGCAAGAAGTTCGCCGCTGCGGTTGAGCGCGCGCAGATTTGCCGCCGCTTCGAAAAAGCGCAGGTTCTGGCGCAGCGTCACCGCGTTGTTGAGGCTGTGCTCGAACAGGTATCCAACGCCGGCCTGCTGTCGCGTGAACTGGTCGAAGAAGGGATCGCCGAGATAACGATTATACGGAATCTGGCCGTTGGGATTGGCAACCAGCGTGCCGGAGGTGGGTACATAGTTGAATCCAGTCTTGCCGCCCCAATCCTTCTGATAGTTGGCGAGGAAGGTCCACGTCGTGTTCGCGCTCGGCCGCCAGGTGAACGCCGGCGCGACATAGCCGCGATTGTTCTCCATGAAATCGACCTGCGTGCCCGAGTCGCGCAGCATCGCCGTCAGGCGGTAGAGAAACTGCTTGTCCTTGTCGATGGGCCCGCCGACATCGATGCCGACCTGCTTGCGATCGAAGCTGCCGGTCTGAAACTGCACTTCGCCGAACGGAATTTCGGTGGGCCGCTTGCTGACCATGTTGATCAGGCCCCCGGGCACCGTCTCGCCGTAAAGGCCCGAAGACGGACCCTTCAGGACTTCCATGCGCTCAAGGCCGTAAGGCTCCGTGACGGCGCTGGCCCAGCCGCTGCTGGTCGAACCGTTCGGCAGACGCATGCCATCGAGAAAGAAATCGGCCTGGAAGCCGCGAACCATCGTATAGGCGTCGAACTGCGAACCCCCGCCGTAGCCTTCGGCGAATACGCCGGGCGTATAACGCAACGCCTGGCCGACGGTTTGCGGAGCCTGCTCCTGCAGCTGCTGCCTGGTGACAATGGAGATCGACTGCGGTGTCTCGATGATCGGCGTCGATGTCTTCGTGGCAGCGGCCGTCACGGTCGGCACGTATCCCTGCTCGTTGACGCCCTGAACTTCGATTGGCGGAAGTTGCTCGCCGCTACCCGTCACGGTCACGGCGAGCGTCGCCTGATCGTTGAAGATCGCGACGCTGCGCGGTCCCGTCGAGCGATAGGACAACCCGGTCCCAGCGAGGACGCGCGACAGCGCCGCCGTCGGCGACATCGTCCCGCTCACGCCTTGCGTCTGCTTGCCCTGTACGACTTCGGGCGCGAAGCTGACCTGGAACCCGGCCTGACGCCCCAAGGCGACGAGCGCAGTCCCGACAGCGCCGCCGGGAATCGAGAACTCGGGCTGGGCGGCAGGCGCGCGGGTCTGTGCGTGCGCTGCGCCGGATACGGCGGCAACCGACATGCACGCGGCCAGCAGAGCGGCCGAAATATGCTTGTTCAATTCACCCATAACGCCCCCGACTTCAGAAGTCTTCTAAACAGACCGCGACGCGGGCCTGTCCCCTGTCAGGGAGACGTTCGGGCGTGGGAATTTTTCAGAAAAAGTCAGATCGCCGAGAGAACCGTGAGCCACGGCGTGATTTGCCGTACCTTGCCGCCAAACGGCGCGACAACGGTGTTCAGTGCTGCACGCGGATCGTCGAGATTGAAGATGCCGCTCACGCGTCGCTGGCCGAACCCAGGCGCAACGGTTACCGTTTCCGGCAGCCAGCGCGCGATTTTGGCGACAACGGCCGGAATGGTTTCCCGCTCGGCGATGACAATCTTTTCACGCCACGCGGCGACCTGATCTTTCGCTCGGGGACCGCGCTCGACGGTCGCTTCGCCCTCGTCGATGCTCAGCCACTCGCCGGCCGGCAGCGTCGTCCGCTGCCTCCGACCCATTACTGGCGCGTCCACGAGCACGGTTCCGCCGGAAACCGCGACGTTCCATGTGTTGCTGTCGCGGGATAGTTCAAACATTCCGTCCGGGGACGAAACGGTCAGACCGAAACATCGAACCGTCAGCGGCCGGGCCGCAGCCGCGACCTGGAAGAACGAGGCGCCGGCGAGAAGATCGGCAGCACGCTCGTTACCGGTGAAATGCACCGACATGGCAGAGTCGGGAGCAAGAACGGCGGACGAGCCGTCCGGAAACATGAGGCTCCTGAGTTCGCCGGTGCCGGTGACGTAGTCCGCCTTCACCCGACCGCCAAGAAACGGGGCGGCGGATACGACAACCGCAGCAGCGGCCGCGCCGCCGAGCACCCAACGCCGGGAGTGCGATTTCGCGACGGTGGCCGACGACATTTTCGGCCCGGCCACTCGAAAGAGCTTTTCCGCTTCCAGCCACGCCTCGCGGTGCGCAGAGCCTTGTGACTTCCAGGTTTCGATCTGCCGGGCAATACGCATATCCGCCGGCGCTTCATGCCGACGCAGGATAAGCTCCATCGCTTCGTGCAGGAGATGCTCGCTTTCGCTTGCACGCATCGGCAATCCGGCCCTGCCGGTCGAACCGGCGAATCATTGTCTCAATATTAGAGACGCTCCGGATAGCGCAAATTTCAGGGTTGCGGCGGCGAAAAATGGCCGCTGGCGACGAGCGCGCTCCGCACCGAGACGTAGGCATCGGCGATGAGCGAACACACGAGACTGGTCGAAATTCCCAGCTCGGCCGCAATATCGCTCATCTTCCGCTCATCGAAACGATGAAGCTCGAACGCGCGGCGCGTCCGCAAGGGCAACCGCTCGAGCGCCTGCATCACGATTGAGAGAGCTTCGCGGTCGCTATATGCGACCTCTTGGGAAGGCGCGGGATCCGCGATCCCGAGGCACTCCTCGGAGAAAGCCGTGAAGGCGTATCTCTGCCGCCGGTGATGATCGTGCGCGATATTCGTCGCTGCACGGACAAGATAGTGCCGCGGATCAGCGATGTTTGAACGGCCGCGCAGCGTGGACACCTTTAAGTAGAGGTCCTGCAGTAAATCCTCGGCCACCGTACCGTCGCCGACGATGCGCTTGAGAACGCGCCAGAGGCGACCGCGCTCGGCAAAGAAAACATCGGTTATTTCCAGCGCGCGATCACTCACAGCGGACTCGCGAAAACGGTGCGAGTTTTCACCTACCGATCATGACCGCAGAAAACAATAATAATTACAATGATTTAGATATGTTCTAATCTGTGCGACACAAAGTATGCGCCTTGAGGACCAACCTGAGCAGCATCCAGCCGCAGGCTTCGCCGCCGGAAAGCTGCTCAAGCAAACAATGCCGGCGGGACGTCCGAGAGACGCGGGCGCATGGCCCGCGTCTCTCTCCTGCGAATTCAGCCGATCAATATCAAAACGGGCTCAGCCGGACTTAACCGGCCTCCGCGGGCACGGCCATATCCATCGCGCGGGGTGGCCCCTCCCCGAAAGTCAGCTCGCGGTCGCGACCTTCCTGCCTGACGCGCGTCGGCAAGCCCATGCGGTCCAGCAGCTTGAGGAACGGCCGCGGCGGCAGTTCCTCGACGTTCGCCATCCGGCCGACGTCCCAATCGCCCTTCGCGATCAGGAGCGCCGCGGCCGCCGCGGGCACGCCGGCGGTGTACGAGATGGCCTGGCTGCCGACTTCCCGATAGGCATCGGCATGATCGGACACATTGTAAATGAAGACCTCGCGAGCGGCCCCGCCTTTGCGCCCCTTCATGAAATTGCCGATCACCGTCTTGCCGGTGTAGTCGGGCGCAAGCGATGCTGGGGAGGGGAGGACGGCCTTGACGAGCTTGAGCGGCACCACTTCATGACCTTCGGTCATGACCGGCTGTTCCGAGAGCAGGCCGAGGTTCTTCAGGACGTTGAAGACCGTGATGTAGCGCTCGCCGAACCCCATCCAGAAGCGGATGGTCGGCACGTCGAGATGCTGCGAAAGCGAGTGGATTTCGTCGTGGCCGCTCAAATAGACGGCGCGCGGCCCGACGACCGGCAGGTTCCAGAGCTTGCTGACCTCGAACATCTCGTTCGAGACCCATCGGCCCTCCTGCCAGGACCACACCTTACCCGTAAACTCGCGGAAATTGATCTCCGGATCGAAATTGGTCGCGAAATACCGCCCGTGGTCGCCGGCGTTGACGTCGACGATGTCGATCGACTCGATGCGGTCGAAATATTCGTCCTTCGCCAGCCGCGCGTAGGCGTTGACCACGCCGGGATCGAAGCCGGCGCCCAGCACGGCGGTGACCCCGGCCCGCTCGCATTCCGCGCGCCGCTTCCATTCGTAGTTCGCATACCACGGCGGCGTCTCGCAGACCTTGAGCGGATCCTCGTGGATCGCCGTATCGATATAGGCCGCGCCGGCCGCAAGGCATGCGGAGAGCACCGACATGTTGAGGAAGGCGGGACCGACATTGATGACGATCCGGCAGCCGGTCGAGCGGATGAGCCCGGCGGTCGCTTCGATATCGAGCGCGTTCAGCGCATGCGCGGCGAGCCTGCCTTTCGATTTCAGGTTCCGCTTCTCATGGATCGAACGGATGATCGCCTCGCATTTCGCGACGTTTCGCGAAGCGATGTGAATATCGCCGAGCACATCGTTGTTCTGCGCGCACTTGTGGGCGACGACATGGCCGACGCCGCCGGCTCCGATGATCAGGACGTTCTTCTTCATTGGATCGGACCTCCTTTCGGTTCCGTGCAAGGGAGAGCCTCAGGACAGGCTCGACAGATAGTCCTCGAAGGAAAATTCGCGGACCGGCGTGAGCCCGCCGTCAGGCTCGCGCAAGACGATCGACGGCATGGCGATGCCGTTGAACCAGTTCTTCTTCACCATCGTGTAGCCGCCGGCATCGAGGATCGAGATGCGGTCGCCCGGCTTCAGCTCGTGCGGGAAGCGGAATTCGCCGAAGATATCGCCGGCGAGGCAGGACTTTCCGCAAACCATGTAGCTGTACGGCCCCGCGTTGGGCGCGATCTTCGCGCTCTGCCGGTACACCAGCAGATCGAGCATGTGGGCCTCGATCGAGCTGTCGACGATGGCGAGGTTCTTGCCGTTGGAAAGAACGTCGAGCACCGTGACTTCCAGCGTCGTGCTTCCGGTCACGGCGGCCTCGCCGGGCTCGAGATAGACCTGAACACCGAAGCGCTGCGAGAAGCGCCGCAGACGGTCGCAGAACGCTTCGAGCGGATAGCCGTCCGCCGTAAAATGGATGCCGCCGCCCAGGCTCACCCAGTCGACCTTCGACAGCACCGAACCGAACCTGTCCTCGATGTCATCCAGCATCCGGTCGAACACGCCGAAATCCGCGTTCTCGCAGTTGTTGTGGATCATGAAGCCGTCGATGCGATCGACGATCGCCTCGACTTTCGCGACATCGGATTCGCCGAGCCGGCTGAAGGGACGCGCGGGGTCGGCGAGATCGAACGTGGACGAGCTGATGCCCGGGTTCAGCCGCAGCCCCCGGCTCGACGCCGCCGAGCGCGCGGCGAAGCGCTCGAGCTGGGCGATCGAGTTGAAGATGATGCGGTCGGAATTCGCGAGCACGGCGTCGATCTCGTGATCAGCGAAGGCCACGCTATAGGCATGCGTCTCGCCGCCGAATTTCTCGCGGCCGAGCCGCGCCTCGTAGAGCGACGAGGACGTCGTTCCGTCCAGATAATCGCGCATGAGGTCGAACACCGACCAGGTCGCGAAGCACTTCAGCGCCAGCAGGACTTTCGCGCCGGACTGTTCGCGGACGCGACGGATCGTCTGCAGATTCCGAAGGAGCGCAGCCTTGTCGATCAGGTAATAGGGAGTGCGCAGCTTCACGATTTACCGTCCGTCCTGAATGGGAAGTCAGTGTGAGCGGATGCGGAAGCAGCCGTCTCACACCGTCGGAATTCTTTTTGCATGACGATCGCGCCGCGGACGGCGCGGCAGCGGCGCTTCGTCGCGGTCTCGCCGGTCGAAGCGGCGCCGTTATGTACTTGAAAACGCCGGCTCTGGTTTGCCCGGATAGAGGCGCGCTTTCGCGCTATTGCCCCCGTCCCGCGGCAAAACAACGCCTGGCACGCCGGCGAACGACCTGGCGGTCAGGCTCGATCCCGCGCACCGGCGAAGCGCACGGAACGGCTTCGCGTGCCGTTTCCGGCCGCGTCTCGCAAAAGGGTCTTCCGTTCGGGGAGCTGCCAGTCGGACTGGGCCCATCCCCAATTGGAAGAGGGCGTCGCATGACATGGCGTCCTCCCCAACCAGCAGATGAAACCTGCAACAGGTTTCCCGAGATATAACACTTCACGCGAATTCTTCAACCGCGCCGCTCCGCGCCGGCGCGGCGATGTCCATTTGCCGCGCAAAAGAACAAACGGCGCTCGGTGCGGGCCCGCGACGCGCCCCGGCGACGATCAATCCTGCGAATTGCATTCGCGTCGGATCGTTGGAATTCCTGCCGATCCCGCTCAGAACCTCCGCCGCGGATCGTCGCGCCGGGCTGCGAAGTTGCGGCGGAACCAGTCGTCCAGCAGCGCCTTCTCGTAAGCGTAGCGGCCGCCGGAAAGGCGCGCGGAGACATTCATCTGATAATCGATGTCCGTCAGGCTCATCCTCGCCGCTGCGTGCGCGCCTGCCTTTCTCGGTCAGTACGTAGCGCAGCCTGAAGCGCGGCGGCGTGACGTCGCGCATGATCCTCACATCGGAGAGATTGCGGCGCCATGGCTCTTAATGGCCGGCGAGATCGATATCCAGCACGTCGATGGTCAGGTTCTGGCCGGGTGCGAGAAACTGTCCGCCCAGCTTTTGAAAATACGCCCGGAATTCCGCAAGCGTCGCATCCTGCGGCCCCATGCTCAAGGGACCCGCATCGGTGTAGCGCTCCGGATGGACGAAGCGAACCTTGACGCCTGCAAAACCCGTCTCCGGCGCAAGCAGCAGGATCGCGAGCGTGGCTGAAAGCAAGATCTTCCGGATCATCGCCGACCTCCAGGTTCTGTTGAATCGGATTCAGACCGCCATAAATATAAACCCCGGCCCGCGGCCGGCATTCCTCCACCGTCCCCGAATGACATTCAAAGAAAACGACCCCGGCATGGATCGCACGTCCTGCCGGCGGATTTTGGACGGCGCGGCGCAATCGCAGGCCCGGCACGGCAAGCCTTATCATCGCACTCGGGCGGCGCGCGCAGAGTCGTTCCGTACGCGACGGACGCGTCTGTCGCTCAACAACGCGGGCCCCGCGGACGTATCCGAATAGCGCCCGCGCCGCACGAAACGAAACAAGGCCCGGCCTTCCATCCGAAAGCGACATGGAACGCCGCACGGGTTAGGGCGTGATGGCGACCTTGAGCACGCCGTCACGCTGATGGGCGAACAGATCGTAGGCCCGCTCGATGTCGTCGAGCTTGAACCGGTGAGTGACCATCGCACCGAGATCGACGCGCCCGGACGACACGATCGCCATCAGCCGGCGCATCCGTTCCTTGCCGCCGGGACACAGCGAGGTGACGATGGTGTGGTCGCCGAGGCCGGCGGCGAAGGCGCCGAGGGGAATCTTCAGGTCGGCGGAATAGACGCCGAGGCTCGACAGGGTTCCGCCCGGCCGCAGCACCTTGAGGCAGGATTCGAACGTCGCCTGCGTGCCCAGCGCCTCGATCGCGACATCGACGCCGCGCCCGCCGGTGAGCCGCATGATCTCGTCCACCGGATCGGCCTTGCTGCCGTCGACGACATGATCGGCGCCGAGACGCCGGGACATCGCGAGCCGGTCCGGCAGCCGGTCGACGGCGATGATGGCGGACGCGCCGAGCAGCCGCGCGCCGGCGGTGGCGCACAAGCCGATCGGCCCCTGCGCGAACACGGCGACCGTGTCGCCGATCCTGATGCGGCCGCGCTCGGCGCCGCTGAAGCCGGTGGACATGATGTCCGGGCACATCAGTACCTGCTCGTCGGAAAGCCCGTCTGGCACCGGCGCGAGATTGGCCACGGCATCGGGCACCCGCACATATTCGGCCTGGCAGCCGTCGATCGTGTTGCCGAACCGCCATCCGCCCAGCGGTTTCCAGCCGTGGGGAGTGCCCGGCCCATCCTGGGAGCAGAACCCGCACAGGCAGGCATTGCTGGTCCCGCTCGGCGTGATTGCGCCGGCGATGACGCGCTGGCCTTCGCGAAAGCCGGTCACCGCCGCGCCGAGCTTCTCGATCACGCCGACCGGCTCGTGGCCGATCGTCAGCCCCCTCGCCACCGGATATTCGCCTTTGAGGATATGGACGTCGGTGCCGCAGATCGTCGTGGTGGTGATGCGCACGAGCGCATCGAGCGGACCGATATCGGGGATGGGCTTCTCGTCGAGCACGATGCGTCCGGGCTCGGCAAAGATCGCAGCTTTCATTTTCGGCATGGAAGGATCCTCAAGTTCGCGGGCCGGAACGAGACCTCGCCCGATGTCAGCCAGAAAATCGGCCCGGATCAGGGCAATCGCGAGCGCGCGGTCCCCGCAGAGGGGACCGGCTTTCGGAAATGCACGATCCCGGAGCGCGATCCGGCGATCATGCTCGATCAAATGAGAGGCGACGGGTTTGATCTAGCGCAGTGGAACCGGATTTTTATCGCCGCGGGCGCGGACGAGGCCCGGTATGAGGAAACCGGCGCGCGCTTCACGAGTCCGCGTCGAGCGCCCGCTGCAGCCGGCGAATGAGCACCCTGCGCGCGCGGTCGTCGGCGGCCGCCTCGACGCGGTCATTGATGTCGAGGATGAGCTTCGACATGTCGTTGTGCCAGTCGAGCGTGACGACCGCTTCCGGCGCGAGCCTTCGCCGCGGCGCCACATCGACGAGCGTCGGCGCCGGTGTCGAAAGCTCGTAGATATCGTCCAGCAGCGGCTGAAATACCTGCGCGGCCGGGACGGTCCGTTCGGCGATGCGCCTCGACAGGCCGGCCATCTCGGGCTCCTCGCCATGCACGAGGAAGACGCCGCGGCGGATCGGCCGGCGCGCCGAGATCCAGCGTGCAAGCTCGGGCCCGTCGGCATGGCCGGAATAATCGTCGATCCGGCGGATGCGGGCGCCGACCTTGATCTCCTCGCCCTGGATGCGCACGGCCTTGACGCCATCGACCAGAAAACGCCCCAGCGTGCCCTGCGCCTGGAAGCCGGTCAGCAGGACGGTCGCATTGGCGTTCCACAGCCATCGCTTGAGATGGTGACGGATGCGGCCGGCCTCGCACATCCCGCTTCCGGCCATGATGATGTGAAAGCCGGAAAGCTTGGCGATGGCCTTGCTCTCGTCCACCGTCTCGGTGAAGCGCAAATGCGGCGAGCTCAACAGCCTGCGGACGTCGATCTCCGGGTCGCTGCTGGAAGCGTGCTGGCGGAACACTTCCGTCGCGCGGATGGCGAGCGGCGAATCGAGGAAGATCGGCGCCGTCGGCACCTTTCCGCGCTCTATCAGGGCAACCAGATCGACGAGAAGCTCCTGCGTGCGCTCGATGGCGAAGGCCGGGACGAGCAAGGCGCCGCCCGCCTTGCTCGCGGCGCGAACTTCGGCGGCGAGGTGCTCGCGGCGCCTCAGCGAAGTGATGGGCGGGCGATCGATCGAGCCATAGGTCGATTCCACGATGACATAGTCAAAGCCGATGGGGGCCTCGGCGCCGGTCTCGAGCAGCTTCGCATCGGGGCCGAGGTCGCCGGACGCGAGGACGCGCAGCGGTTCCCCGGCGGCGCCTTCTCCGGAAAACTCGATCTCGATCGAGGCCGAGCCGAGGAGATGGCCGGCATTCCAATAGCGCGCCCGCACGCCGGCGATGACGTCCACCCACGCGCCGTATTCGACAGGCCGGAAGCGATCGAGCGAAGCCGCCGCGTCGGCCTGGGTGTAGATGGGAGTCACTTCGGCGCGGCCGCGCGCGGCGTTGCGCCGGTTCAGGGTCGCCACCTCGGATTCCTGGATGCTGCCGGCGTCGGGAAGCATGAAGGAGCACAGATCGATCGTGCCATGGGTCGCGAAGATGCGGCCGCCGAAGCCTTCGCGCACCAGCTTGGGCAGCAGGCCGCTGTGGTCGATATGCGCATGCGTGAGCAGCACGGCGTCGATATCGGCCGGGCGGAACGGGAAGGCGCGGTAGTTGAGCGCCTTGAGCGTCTTGGCGCCCTGGAACATGCCGCAGTCCACCAGCAGGCGTCCCGCCGCCGTCTGGAACAGATAACAGGAGCCGGTGACGGTGCGGGCGGCGCCGCAGAAGCGAATGGTGACGCTCATGGGGTTCCTTGCGGCTCGCCGCCCGTTTCCGAGCGCAGCGCCTCGGCGAGAAGGCCGTCGAGATGAATGGCATTGGTCGGATGCGGCACGCTGCAGGTCGAGCGGAGGGAGCGGATTCCGGCGCGCAGGAACGCGTCGGTCAGTTCCGGCGGGAACAGCGCATGGGTGACGACAGCATCGACCGGGCCGGCGCCGGCGGCTGCCAGCGACTTCGCGCAGGCGATCAGCGTGCCGCCCGAGGAGACGATATCGTCCACCAGCAATGCCGGCCGGCCGCAGAGCGCCGCCGCATCGGCGAACCCGAGATCGACGCTGCGGTCGCCGTGGCGCGTCTTCTCCGCGATCGCATGGGGAAGCCCGAGCCGCCGCGCGAGATCGCCGACCCAGGCCCGGGACTCCGCGTCGGGGCCGACGACGACGGTCCGCGGATCGAAGCCATCCTGCCGCAGCGCGTCGGCGATCGCCGGCATCGCCGAAAGATTGTCGGCCTCGATCCCGGGAAACACCTCCGGGAGGGCCCGCGCGCGGTGCAGATGCGCATCGACGGTGACGATCCGGTCGACCGCGCCCGCGAGCAGCCGGCCGACGACCTTCTGGCTCACCGCCTCGCCGGGGCGAAAGGCGGCGTCCTGGCGCATGTAGCAGAGATACGGCGCCACCAGCACGATGCGCCGCGCGCCGCCGCGCCGCAGGGCATCGGCGGCGAACAGCACCGCCAGCAGCTTCTCGTTCGGGCGATCGAGCGACGCATAGACGACCGTGGTCGCCGCCGCCGGGCCGACCGTCACGCGGAGCTCATCGTCCGGAAACCGGTGCACCTCGATCTCGTGAACGCGCGCGCGCAGCCGCGCGGCGAGGCGCATGGCTTCACCGGTCGAGGGCGCGAGGCTCTGAACGACCGGAGCGCTCACGGCATCACCCCGCCGCGGGATGCCGGCTTGCCGTCGATGACGTAACCGCTGTCGCTCCCGGCACCGACCACCGCGAGATCGTATTCGGACGGATCGAACGCATGAATGCGGTAGAGCGGCTCGCCCTGCTCGACGCGGTCGCCGATCTTCTTGAAAATCTTTATCCCCGCCCCCGCCGAGATCGGCGCGCCGGCGGTGCGCGGGAGGCGATTCAGGCGCAGGCAGTCGATGCCCATGACGACGCCGTCGGCGGGCGCCGGCACGTCGGCGACGAGCGGCCCAAGATCGGTCCGGCACGTCGTCGGCCCCTGCGCCTCGATGATCTTCTGCATCTGCCGCAGCGCCGCGCCGCTGTCGAGCAGCTCGCGGGCGCGGGCATAACCGGCGCCGCCGCGCAAGCGCGGATCGTATTCGAGCAGATGGGCCGCGAGCCGCAGCGATTTCTCGCGCAGGTCCATCGGCGCGTCCGGCTCGTTGGCGAGCACCGCCATCACGTCCTGCGCCTCGAGGACGGGGCCGATGCCGCGTCCGATCGGCTGCCGGCCGTCGGTGGTCACCACTTCGACCGAAATCCCGAAATGATCGCCGACGAACTCGAACAGCTTGCGCAGCTGCATCGCTTCCCTCGCGTTGCGCAGCTTCGCCGCCGGCCCGACCGGAAGATCGACCAGGAGATGGGTCGAACCCGCCGCCAGCTTCTTCGATATGATCGAAGCCACCATCTGCTCGCGGGTGTCGATGCTGAGCGGACGCTCCACCGAAATGAGGATGTCGTCCGCCGGCGAAAGATTGACATGGCCTCCCCACACCAGGCAGCCGCGGCAGGCCGTGACGACCTCCTTCATCTCCTCGACGCCGAGATCGACCCGCGCCAGCACTTCCATGGTGTCGGCGGTGCCGGCCGGCGAGGTGATGGCGCGCGACGACGTCTTCGGGATCATGAGCCCGTGCGCCGCCACGATCGGCACCACGATCATCGACGTGCGGTTGCCGGGAATCCCGCCGATGCAATGCTTGTCGACGACGATCGGCTGGTCCCATTTGAGCTGCGTCCCCGCCTGTGCCATCGCGCGGGTGAGCGAAAGGAGTTCGCCGCTCGTCATGAAGCTCGCCGAGCTGATGAGGAAGGCGGCGATCTCCATGTCGGAGTAGCGGTAGTGCGCCAGGTCATCGACGATGGCGTCGATCTCGGCCACGCTGAGGGTGTGGCCCTGGATCTTGGCGCGCACCGCATCGAGGCTGACGGGAGCCGCGGCGGGCGTCACCGTCACCGGGGTTCCGGCCGGCTCGCCGAAGCGCCGGTATGCCGGCTCGGCGAGACCGAGCTGATCCGGACCGACCAGATTGTCGTCGTCGGTGATCAGCAGCGTGGCCAGCAGCGTTCTGGAATCGCGCCGCAGCTCGACGCGGCTGAAACCGCGGAAGACCTCCGGGCGCAGGGCCTTGGACCGGCGCGAGATGACCACCACATTCTCGCGGCCGGTATCGAGCGGAATGCGGCGAATCTTCAACTGCGGCCGCGATTGACTGACGGCATCCATGGGTTATGACGCTTTCAATGGGATGAACGGTAGCAGTCGGAAGGCGAAGCGAACTGATCCAGATCATAACCTTTACCGCGAACCCGGCCATCGACATCTCGACATCGGTCGACCGGCTGGCGCCCTTCAGTAAGCTGCGGTGCGCGGCGCCGCGCCGTCATCCCGGCGGCGGCGGGATCAATGTCGCGCGCGTCATCCGGCGGCTCGGCGGCGACGTCACCGCGATCTATCCCGCCGGCGGGGAAGCCGGCCGGCTGCTGCGCCGCCTGATAGAGCAGGAGCAGGTCCCCAGCCTGACCATTCCCACCCCGGAAGAAACCAGGGAAGACTTCACGGTTTTCGAGGAGACGACGAAGCAGCAGTACCGCTTCGTCTTGCCCGGATCGCGGATGGACGAAGCGCATTGGCAGGAATGCCTGGCAACGGTCGCGCGCGCCGAGCCGCGGCCGCAATTCATCGTCGCGAGCGGCAGCCTGCCGCCCGGCGTACCGGACGATCTGTTCGGCCGGATCGCCGGTATCGCCAGGACGATGGACGCCAAGGCGATCGTCGATGCATCCGGCCCCTCGCTCATATCGGCGCTGAAGGAAGGCTGCTACCTCATCAAGCCGAACCTGCGTGAATTCCGGACGCTGACGGGTATCGATTCCGCCGACGAGACCGCGCTGATCGAAGCGGGCCTGGCGCTCATCCGGCAAGGCCGCACCGAAGCGATCGCGCTGACGCTCGGTCATCAGGGCGCGCTGCTGATCGCCCGTGAATGCGTTCTCCGGGCAGATCCGCTGCCGATCGAGGCTGCAAGCGTCGTCGGCGCCGGCGACAGCTTCCTCGGCGCCATGGTGTGGAGCCTCACGCAGAACCAAAGCCTCGAAAGCGCATTGCGATACGGAGCGGCGGCCGGCGCCGCCGCGCTGCTCAGCCCGGGGACCGAGCTCTGCCTGCCGGAGGACGTCATGCGCCTCCTTCCCCAGGTCGTGGTGCGCCCGATTTCCCCGGCCGGCGGAAGCCCGGCCGGCTCCCGTTGATACAGGTCGATATCGCACCGGCGCGCGGACCAACGCCGCGCCCTCGCCCCGGCGCGGGCGGCGCGCAGGAATAATCGTTCACCGGGCCCGTTTCTGCGCGGCCTCGGGCGCCTGCTTGGCTTCTTCCTCGGCCAGCAGCTTGACGATCATGGCGCGCTTTGCCGGATCGGTTTCCGTTTCCAGCAGCCGCCTGAACCTGTCGATGTTCGCGCGGACGATACTTTCCATGCCACTCTCTCCTATCCGACGGGGTCTTCGTCGGCCGATCAGGCTTCCAGCATCAACGGCGTTCGTGACAAGTTGAAGATTTGACGGTCCGGCGCGTCCGCCGCGTCACGCGTTCGATATAAATTCGATTCAAACATGAACGCGAAACCGTGAGCCGCGCGGGCGGCACGGCTGCCAACGTGCCGTGCTTCCGCCTCGCGCCAGAGCCCCGCTTTGATGGAATCAAAGCCGGGCTCCAGCCTTTTGTCCTGTCGCGTGTTCTTCACGCGAGCCGGTATCCACCTCGCTCGAAAACGCTCCAATTTTGAAACGGGTGCGGAAAACGCGCAAGCCCGGCGCAGACGGAGCTTCGGGCGCGATGCCTCAGGGCACGAGCACGGCGGCGCCCGTCAGGCGGCCATTGCGCAGGTCGGCGAGCGCCTCGTTGGCGCGTGCCAGGGGATAGGCCCGGGTCTCGGTGACGATGCCGACCTCCGGCACCAGCGCGAAGAACTCCAGCCCGTCGTTCCGCGTGAGATTCGCGGCCGAGACGACCTCCCGTTCCTCCCACAGCAGGCTGTAGGGGAAGCGCGGGATGTCGCTCATATGGATGCCGGCGCACACCACCCGGCCGCCCTTGCGCACCGCCTTCAGCGCGGCGGGCACCAGTTCGCCGACCGGCGCATAGATGATGGCGCAATCCAGGGGCTCCGGCGGCGCTTCTTCGGAAGCGCCTGCCCAGACCGCGCCGAGCCTGCGGGCGAAGTCCTGACTCGCACGATCTCCCGATCGCGTGAAGGCGAACACCTGCCGCCCCTGCCATCGCGCCACCTGGGCAATGATGTGCGCAGCCGCGCCGAAGCCGTAAAGACCGATCCTCCTGCCTTCGCCGGCGATGCGCAGCGATCGCCAGCCGATCAGTCCCGCGCAGAGGAGCGGCGCCGTCGCCACATCGTCGCCTTGCGGCGGAAGCCGGAAGGTGAAGCCGGCGTCGGCCACCACATGCGAGGCGTAGCCGCCGTCGCGGGTGTATCCGGTGAACAGCGGATGGTCGCACAGGTTCTCGCGGCCTTCGCGGCAATAGATGCAGCGGCCGCAGGTGCGTCCCAGCCACGGGATGCCGACCCGCATTCCGACCGACAAGGCATCGACGCCCGCGCCGACCGCCTCGACGCGGCCGACGATTTCGTGCCCCGGCACGATCGGCAGCCTGGGATGCGGCAGCTCGCCGTCCACGACATGAAGATCGGTGCGGCAGACGCCGCAGGCCGATACGCGGACCAGAACCTCGCCCGCGCCGGGCGTCGGATCGGGCCTTTCCACCGGGACCAGCGGCTCGCCCGGCCGCTGCAGGACCATCGCTTTCATGACGGCCACCAATCGGCGGGCCCGGCCGGTGTCAGCCGCCGGTGCCGCCGCCCGCTACGGACAGGGATGGAGATGCCGCGCGCGCCGGCGCATCGAGCGCGGCGGCCATCGCTTCCTCGACACGCTCCAGCCAGATGAATTCGAGCTGGTTGCGGGCTTCCTCGGGAATGTCGTCGTAATCGCGCCGGTTACGCGCCGGCAGCATCACGCGCTTGAGGCCCGCGCGCGCCGCGGCGACCGCCTTCTCCTTGATGCCGCCGACCGGCAGCACGAGGCCGCGCAGGCTGATCTCGCCGGTCATCGCGGTGTCGCTGCGGATCGTGCGGTTCGTCATCAGCGAAGTCAGCGCCATGAACATGGCGACGCCGGCGCTCGGCCCGTCCTTGGGCGTCGCGCCCGCCGGGACATGGATGTGGATGTCGCTCTTCTCGAATTCGGCCGCATCGATGCCGAGCGACGCCGCGCGGTTCTTGACGATGCTCAGCGCCGCCTGCGCGCTCTCGCGCATCACGTCGCCGAGCTGGCCCGTGAGGATGAGCTTGCCGTGGCCGGGGATGCGGGTCGCCTCGACGAACAGGATGTCGCCGCCGACCGGCGTCCAGGCGAGCCCGGTCGCCACGCCCGGCATGCTGGTCCGCATGGCGACCTCGCTCTCGAACACCGGCGCGCCGAGAATGGCGGCAAGGTCGCCGCGATCGATGCGGATCGGACCGGTCGCGCCTTCGGCGATGCGCACCGCCGCATGGCGCAGCACCTTGCCGATCTCGCGCTCGAGCCCGCG
>Ga0182744_1001652_pt1 | contig 19311 bp, 17 predicted proteins | sample eDN3rd30CKraftMG_FD_128525 | JGI IMG/M metagenome (GOLD analysis project Ga0182744, IMG submission 128525) | Enriched Miracle-Growth compost microbial communities from Emeryville, California, USA - eDNA 3rd pass 30_C Kraft MG (version 2) (version 2) ...
AGCCTGCGTGCATCTCGGCGGAAACCGAGCGGGCCACGGCCCGCTGGCCAGCGTCCGCCGGCCACAGGCCCGCTTCCGGAAAGCGCTCGGCGACATATTCGATGATCGCCAGCGAGTCCCATATGGTGAGATCGCCATCGCGCAGCACCGGAACGACGCCGGATGGCGAATACCTGGCGATTTCCGCTTTCGTATCCGGCTGGCGCAGGATGATGACGTGCTCCTCAAACGGCGCGCCGGCGACGCGCATGGCGAGCCAGGGGCGCAGTGACCATGACGAATAACGCTTGCTGGCGACGATCAGCTTCATGTCCACATCCTCCTGGCTGCGAAAACCCTGACCGGGATATCCCCGGCAGCGGCTTCCCAGGGCTTACCTGGCGTCCATTTCAGGCGAAGCGGCGGCCCGCCCCGCCTGAACCAGGCCGCGTCAGACGAGCATCTTGCCGGCTTCGTCGATCACCGAGCCGATGTCGGTGGCGGCGTCGCCGAGGATCATCTCGTTGTGCGCCTTGCCCGACGGAATCATCGGGAAGCAGTTCTCGGTCTTGTCGACGATGCAGTCGAAAATCACCGGACGGTCGGTGTTGATCATCTGCAGGATCGCCGCATCGAGCTCCTTCGGATCGCTGCAGCGGATGCCAACGCCGCCATAGGCCTCGGCCAGCTTGACGAAGTCCGGCAGGGCTTCCGAATAGCTCTCCGAATACCGCCCGCCATGCAGCAGTTCCTGCCACTGGCGCACCATGCCCATGTATTCGTTGTTGAGGATGAAGATCTTCACCGGCAGCCGGTGCTGCAGCGCCGTCGACATCTCCTGCATGTTCATCAGGATCGAGGCCTCGCCCGCGACATCGATCACCAGCGCGTCCGGATGGGCCATCTGCACGCCGATGGCGGCGGGCAGGCCATAGCCCATGGTGCCAAGGCCACCGGAGGTCATCCAGCGGTTCGGCTCCTCGAACTTCAGGAACTGCGCCGCCCACATCTGGTGCTGGCCCACCTCGGTGGTGAAGTAGACGTCGCGGTCCTTCGTCAGCTCCTGCAGGCGCTGCAGGGCGTACTGCGGCTTAATGGTGATATCCGAATTGTGGTAGGCGAAGCCGTTGCGGGCGCGCCAGGCGTCGATCTGCTTCCACCAGGCGTCCAGGGCCGCCTTGTCGGGGCGGGCGCCGGAGGCGCGGTACAGCCGCACCATGTCCTCAAGCACGTGGGCGCAATCGCCAATGACCGGCACGTCGACCTTGACGTTCTTGTTGATCGACGAAGGGTCGATGTCGATGTGGATCTTCTTTGACCCGGGCGAGAAGGCGTCCAGACGGCCAGTGATGCGGTCGTCGAACCGGGCGCCGACGCAGATCATCAGATCGCAGTCGTGCATGGCCATGTTGGCCTCATAGGCGCCGTGCATGCCCAGCATGCCCAGGAACTGGTTGTCCGAGGCCGGGAACGCGCCAAGGCCCATCAGCGTCGAGGTGATGGGGAAGCCGGTCAGACGCACCAGCTCGCGCAGCAGCGCGGAGGCCTCGCGGCCGGAATTGATGACGCCGCCGCCGGTGTAGAAAATCGGCTTTTTCGCCTCGCCCATCATTTTCACGGCGACGCGGATCGCCTCCAGATCACCCTTGACCTTCGGACGGTAGGTCTTGTGCTGGTTGTCGCGCGGCCGCTCATAGCTGCCGGAGGCGAACTGGATGTCCTTCGGGATGTCGACGACCACCGGGCCGGGACGCCCGTTCGAGGCCACGTAAAACGCCTCGTGCAGAATGCGCGGCAGGTCCTCAATGCGCTTCACCAGGTAATTGTGCTTGGCGCAGTGGCGGGTGATGCCGACCGTGTCGCACTCCTGGAAGGCATCAGAGCCGATCAGATGCGTCGGCACCTGGCCGGTGATGCAGACCAGCGGGATCGAATCCAGCAAAGCGTCGGCGAGGCCGGTCACGGCGTTGGTGGCGCCGGGGCCGGAGGTGACGAGCACGCAGCCGACCTTGCCGGTGGAACGGGCATATCCCTCGGCGGCGTGCACGGCGCCCTGCTCATGGCGGACGAGAACGTGACGCACCTTCTCCTGATGGAACATGGCGTCATAGATCGGCAGCACCGCGCCGCCTGGATAACCGAAAATGTGCTCCACGCCCTGGTCCTGCAGGGCGCGAATGACCATCTCGGCGCCGGTCATTGTCTCGCTCATGGCTCTTCTCCCGTCTCCGCCTGCTGTGTGCATCCGGCGCCCGGCTGGATCAACAGCGTTATTCCGTCTTGCTGGCGCATCGCCAGCTGGAGCCCTGTTCCGCCGCATGGCGGCGCCATGACATATCTGCGGTCTGCTCCAGGCAACAAAAAAGGGCCCCGAGGGACCCTGCACGCGCCATCACCGGACCTGCGGTTTTCACCGCTCCGTCGATGGCGCCTCACATACGATAAGAATAGCGCGCATTGCGCCTCACTCCTGTTTCGATCTGGCGGAACGCTAATGGAAGTGACGGAGGGCGTCAACGGCAAATTGCGACGCCGAACGTGCGATGGCGATTCACGCGCCCTGGCGACGGCGCGGCCCTGCACTCATTCGCGCATCGCCGCAAAGCGACCGCTCTGCGGCTTTACTGGCGCCAGGCGCCAGCGCCGCCATACTTCCCGCAAGGCGCGATCTCGCGCAGGTCGGATGATGGAGCGGAGCTTAAGGACATGCCAGCCGAACTTTTCCCCCTCAATCATGGCCCTCTGTACAGCGCCATCCAGAGAGAAGACTATGCGAGCGCCTACACTTTCATGCAACAGCACTACTATCGCCCGATGCTCTATGGAAACCCGTTCCGGACGATCCCGATCTTCCAGGGCATAACATCTGCGCAGTGGGATGCGGTCCGGGCGGCAGGGAATAGCGGAGGGGCAGCGGCGGCGCGCCCGGAACGGCGCGCGCCAGTCGGTCTTGACCGCCCTGCCCCTCTCGCAGCTTTCCCGGCAAGACCCAACGCGTTGGCGAGACAACCAATGATGAGGCGCGACCGCGCCCCCCCGGAACTGGGCCATCGACCGCGTGCAGCAAGAAACGATATCGCAGAAGTCGATATACTCAACGATGATTTAATCAATTCTTCAACAGAAACATCGGCATGCAGCTCGACAACATCAATATTAAATAATTTGTCTCGCGCAGCGAACTATGACACTACAGAAACAGTTGGCGCAAATATCTACAACTCCGTCGTCCACGTCATGATTGAAAACGGCAGGATGGTAGGTCAGCCCCAGATTAATTATTATCCCGCAGCTCAACGAATGAACCCGATAGGCGCCAACCGCAGCCAGCCGTTGCGCGGCCTTGCAGGCGTGGATCTCCCCGCTGGCGCCAGACACGGCGGCCGGCTACGGACTGCACGCGAAGCCGAAGCAGATTATCGCCAGCAACGTATATGGGGATGGCTCGAAGCTATACCGGGTTTTTAAGATTTCTATTCTGAACAACAATTTAAAATTATTATTATATACATCTAATTTGATGCAACATACTAATGTTAATATCCTGATGGAATGCAGGGCAACAGGCCGCCTGGTCTCCATCCCGGAGCGCCCCCCGGAGGCACACAACATGGGACTGAATTCGTGGCTTGAGAAAAAATACATCACCTGGCGCCGTGGATTTCCGCCTCCTGATCAAGGGGTCAGGCGCCTTGCAAGCTTGCCGCCTGACCCTGCTCGCGGCCCGGAAGGCTCCCTGCCCATAACGCCCCGGCAAGGCCACGTCAGAAGCCGCCATCCAGCCGTGCTCGGACCCCGGCTGGATAATGATCCAACGCCCATGCGGGCTCCCTCGCCAGGTGAACTGACTGCCTCATCACGGCTTCGGAGTGAGCCATGGGCGATAGAGCAGCTTCCCCCGCCACCGGATTACGCGGATCTCCCCCAGCAGACACCACCGCCTCCCTATACGGTCAGTGCGCCGCAGATTGAACCGCTCCGGGTCGAGATGTCGGCCGGGGCATCGGAGACTGTCGACTCGATGCCGGCTGCGGCGATGGGCGGTGGCCGGCTCCGGGTCAGGATGCCGGACGGCGCATCGGAGGCTGTCGGCTCGATGCCGGCTGCGACGGCGGGCGGCAGCCGCGTTGGCGCGTCAACCGCGAGCGCGTCGCGGCATGTCAACGAAGCGGCGACCGAAGAGCGCGCGGCCTCTCCGTCGATCGAGGAGGTCATTGAGACGGGTGTCGAGGTTGTTACACGGTTCTGAGGGGACAAGACCCGCTCCGCGCCCTGAACCGCGTGAAGCAGTCCGATCGCACCCAAGGCGATGAAAGCCGGCGCTTTCGCCCAGCAGCCGCGCCAAGCTGCAAACTTTCGCTGCATTGATGAAGCGCTGCCTGAATGAATCCATGCGCCTCCAGCCGCCGCGCCGGGACCGCCGATTGACGCTTTGTCGTGATCGACGGCGCGGGCCTGACCTTGCGAACTCCCCGACGGATGAGCTGATCCATGAATTTGCCGGCCTGGCGCTTCCACGCCCGCCCGTCGCCAGCCTCAGGCCAACGGAACGTCAACCCAGGTCCAGCCCGCCATCTGGTGGCGGAACCAGGTGAACTGGCGCTTGGCGTAGTGGCGGGTGTCGGCCTTGCCGCGCGTCACCGCCGCCTCGCGGTCGCCCTCGCCATGCAGCCAGGCTATCAGGCCGGGAACGCCGTGGGCGCGCATCACCGGCAGCGCCGGATCGAGGCCGCGGGCCGCAAGTCGCTCCACCTCCTCCACCGCCCCCTGCCGCATCATCTGGTCGAAGCGCGCGTCGATGCGCGCATACAGCGCCGCCCGCTCCGGAGCGAGGAACAGCCGCCGTGTCCGCGCCGAAGCCAGCGGTCCCTGAACGCGCTGCTGCTGAAAGCTCGCCAGCGAGCGCCCCGTCGCCTCGATCACCTCCAGCGCCCGCAGGATGCGCTGGCGATCGCCCGGCCGGAGACGGTCGGCCATCAGCGGATCGCGCGCGGCGAGGCGCGCGTGCAGGGCGTCGCCAGCCAGCAGGTCCGCCTCGGCGCGCAGGGCGGCGCGCAACTGCGGCGGCACGGGCGGAATATCGGAGAGCCCTTCCAGCAGCGCCCGGAAATACAGGCCGGTGCCGCCAACGAAGATGGGCGTCAGGCCAAGGGCGTTGGCCCGTTGCAGTTCCCGCTCCGCCTCGCCCAGCCAGCGCGCCACGGAGAAATTTTCCGCCCCATCGACGACGCCATAGAGCCTGTGGGGCGCGGCCTGTTCGTCGGCGGCGGACGGGCGGGCGGTGAGCACGTGCAGGTCGCGATAGATCTGCATGGAGTCGGCGTTGATGACGACCCCGCCCAAGCGCCGGGCCATGTCGATGGCCAATGCGGACTTGCCGGATGCGGTCGGGCCTGCGATGAGAACCGCGTCCACGGGTTCACCGGGCAAGATCACGTCCGCGAGGGCCTTCCGTTCCGGTTCTTCCACGATAGCAGCCACGCGCCATGTCCCTTGCAACTCACCAGACCGAAGCTTCTGTCGCGACCCTGGTCGCAAGTCCAGCCCTCGCCGGCTCCGGGCTGCTCGCGGCGCACGGCCCCGGCAGTCTCGTTCCCCGGCTCAAGATGCTGGCGGCGTCGCTGGCCAGCGGGCCGGTGCTGACCAGTGAACTGGCGGAAAACCGGGCAGTCGACCTGGTGTTCCCGTCGCCGGCGCCAGTCGATCTGATCGAGGCGCAACTGCGCGCCCTCATCGACGAGGCCGGCGCGCCGGTGGACATCATCGTCCAGCCGGCCGCCCATCGCCGCAAGCAGTTGTTTCTCGCCGACATGGATTCGACCATGATCGGTCAGGAATGCATCGACGAGCTGGCGGATTTCGTCGGCCTGAAGCCACAGGTGTCGGAGATCACCGAACGGGCCATGCGCGGCGAACTGGCGTTCGAGCCGGCGCTGCGCGAGCGCGTCGCCCTGCTGGAGGGGCTTGATCTCGCGGTGGTCGACGCCATCGTCGCCGACCGGCTGATCCTGACCCCGGGCGGCCGTGAACTGGTCATGACCATGCGCGCCAACGGCGCCTATACCTGCCTGGTCTCCGGTGGCTTCACGGTGTTTACCGGCCCGATCAGCGAGAAAATCGGCTTTCACGAGCACCATTCCAATACGCTCGCGCACGCCGACGGCAAGCTGACGGGCTTGGTGATTGACCCGGTTCTCGGCCGCGAGGCCAAGAAGGCGACATTGCTGCGCCTGCGCGCGGAACTGAAGCTGCCGCCCGAAGCGGTGATGGCGGTGGGCGACGGCGCCAATGATCTCGACATGCTGCAGGAGGCCGGGCTCGGCGTCGCCTATTACGCCAAGCCCGCCGTGGCCGCCGCCGCCAGCGCCCGCATCAACCACACGGACCTCGCCACCCTGCTGTTCGCGCAGGGCTATCGCGAGGATGAGTTCGTGCGCTGAATGCGGGGGCAATGACGGCCGACGTACGCCGGGTTTTCAGACGCCCCTGACCGAAAATGGAAAAAGCCGGACCCGCGCGGGTCCGGCTTTTTTGTGCGCAATGCCGCCGCTGGCCAGGCTGGAGAAGGGACCCGGCCGCCCAGGCCCCTTCAGCGACCCGCGGGCGCGTCGCCGCCGCTTACTCGATCGGCAGCGCCACGAAGCGGACGTCGCCGCGCGGATTGGCGACCAGCAGCAGGGCGGACTTCTTGCCGTCCTTCTTCAGGGCGTCGATGTGCTTCGTCACGTCGGCCGGCGAGGCCACCTGCTCCTGGTTCACCTCGACAATGGTGTCGCCAGGCTGCAAGCGCTTTTCCGCGGCGCGTGAATCGGGATCGACGCGGACGATCAGCGCGCCCTTGACGTCATCCTTGATGTTGAAGCGGCTGCGGCCTTCCGAGGTCAGCGGCGCGAGATCAAGACCAAGGGTCTTGCGCACGGTCGGCTTCGACATGCCAGGCACGTTCTCACCGCGCGCCATCATTTCCTTTTCGCCATCCTCAAGGCGGCCAAGCTTGATCTTCAGCGTGATCTCCTTGCCCTTGCGGACGACAACGACGTCGGTCTCCTTGCCAACGGGCGAGAACGACACGATGCGCGGCAGTTCGCGGCTGTCCTTCACGTCCTGACCGTCGAAGCGGATGATCACGTCGCCCACCTGCATGCCGGCCGGCTTGGCGGGCCCCTTGTCGTCAATGCCGGCGACCAGGGCGCCGCGCGCCTTGCCAAGGCCCAGCGCCTCGGCCGTGGCGTCATCAACATTCTGGATACGCACGCCGAGCCAGCCGCGACGGGTTTCACCGTATTTCTGCAATTGCTCGATCACCGGAGCGGCCAGCGACGAGGGCACCGAGAAGCCAATGCCGACCGAGCCGCCGCTGGGCGACAGGATGGCGGTGTTGATGCCGACCACCTCGCCAGCCATGTTGAACAGCGGACCGCCGGAATTGCCCTTGTTGATGGCCGCGTCGGTCTGGATGTAGCTGTCGTACGGACCCTGATCGATATTGCGGTTGATGGCGGAGACGATGCCGGCTGAAACCGAGCCGCCAAGGCCGAACGGGTTGCCGATGGCCAGCACCCACTCGCCGATGCGCAACTTGCTGGAATCGCCGAATTTCACGGCGGTGAGCTTCGTGGCGCCGGGCTTGACGCGCAGCACGGCGAGATCGAGCTTGGAATCCTTGCCGACGATCTCGGCTTTCATCTTGGTGCCGTCGTTGAGGATTACCTCCACGTCATTGGCGTCGCCAATAACGTGATTGTTGGTGACCACCACGCCGGCGGCGTCGATGATGAAGCCGGAGCCGAGCGAGCTGGACTTGCGCTGGCGGCGCGGTCCTTCGTCGGGGCCGCCGGGGCCGCCGCGACGGTTGAAGAACTCCTCGAACAGGTCCTCAAACGGCGTGCCGCGCGGAATCTGCGGCAGCATGCGGTCCTTGCCCTGCTCCACCGTGGTCGTCGCCGAGATATTCACCACGGCGTTGGTGACCTGGTCGGCAAGGTCCTCGAACCCGGCGGGACCGCGAGCCTCAGCCGGGGCGGCGCCAAACGCCAGCCCGAGCGCCAACGCGGCGGCCGCCATGATGTTCAATCCAGCAAACTTCATAAATCCTCCTTGCCCGCGCGCGCGCTGCAACAGGCCGGTTGGGGAGGCGCAGAGCCATTGTCCTGCGCCAGAGCCGGATCCAGCTCCCCGGGGTGCGCCTGAGCGCCTCCAGTTGAACGGCGGATCCGTCTCCATCCAGTTTGTCACGCCAGTTTGTCATGGAGCGATTTTCCCAACCTGCGCCGCCACCCGGCGGCGCCATGGGGTCAGGATCGCCCTGGCATGACCACACATCAGAATCAGATACGAGAATCAGACACGTCCGGCAGCACAATCTACCCCCGACAAAGCCAAATGATGGCGACGCCAACAACCGCAGCTACAACGCCGGTCAGGCGCAGACGTTCCCCGGGCGCGGCGAGAATTTCGGCGGCCATGCGGCGGGAGAATTCCGGCGCGCAGGCCAGCAGCAGACCTTCGATGGCCAGCAACAGGCCAAGGGCGACAGCAAGACCAGTCACGGCGCGGCCTCTCCGGCGCATCTGCAACGTGGCGGGCGCGCACAAGGGAGATGCCCTCCCCCTTGTGTTTTCCCTTGCTCAGGCAACGCCAGACGGCGGCGCTCAGGGACGCGCCGGGGCGCCCGCCTGCGGCTGCGCCGGCGCCGCCGCGGCCGGATTGTTGAAGTACCGGAAGAACTCCGAATCCGGCGACAGCACCATGCGCGTGTCCACGCCCTTCAACGCGCCTTCATACGCCTGCATGGAGCGGAAGAAGGCGAAGAACGACGGGTCCTTGCTGTAGGCGGCCGCCAAAATGCGGTTGCGATCGGCGTCGCCCTGGCCGCGCAGCTCCTCGCTCTTGCGGTTGGCCTCGGCCAGCAGCACGGTGACCTCACGTTCGGCATTGGCGCGGATGCCCTGGGCGATCTGCGACCCCTGGGCGCGGATATCCGCCGCCTCGCGCTCACGCTCGGTCTTCATGCGCTGGAACACCGCCTCGCTGTTCTGATCGGGCAGGTCCACCCGGCGCAGGCGCACGTCCACCACCTCGATGCCGAGGCTGGCGGCCTGGCGGTTCACATCCGTGCGGATGCGCTTCATCAGGCGGTCACGCTCATCCTTGACGATGGCGGTGAAGGTCGCCTCGGCAAGCACCGAACGGGTCGTCGAATTGACCATCGGCGTCAGGCGCTGGTTCGCCCCCGGAATGGTGCCGACGGTCTGATAGAACAGCAGCGGATTGACGACGCGATAGCGGGTGAACGTATCCACCACCAGACGCTTCTGGTCGGCGGCGATGACCTCCTGCACCGGCAGGTCAAGGTCCAGCACGCGCCGGTCGACATAGACGACGTTCTCGATGAACGGAATCTTGAAATAGAGGCCCGGCTGCTTGATCACCGCGCGAACGCGGCCAAGTTGCAGCACCAGGGCTTCCTGGGTCTGGCCGACGGTGAACGCGCCCGCATAAAGCGCGATAGCGGCGATGACGACGATAATGACGCCGATTGTCCTGAGCGTGTTGTTCATCGCGCGGCCTCCCCGTCAGCGGCCGCGCCGGAACGCCGTTGCAACTGGTCGAGCGGCAGATATGGCACGACCCCCTGGCCGCCCTTCTGGTCGATGATGACCTTGTCGGAGTCCTTCAGCACGTTCTCCATGGTTTCCAGATACATGCGCTCGCGAATGATCGCCGGCGCCTTGCGATATTGCTCGTAGACCGAATTGAAGCGGGCGGCCTGGCCTTCCGCGTCATTCACCGAACGCTCGCGGTAACCCTCGGCCTGCTGCACGACGCCGATGGCCTTGCCGCGCGCTTCGGGCACGATGCGGCTGGCGTAGGTCTCGGCCTCGTTGCGCATGCGGTCCTGATCCTGGCGGGCGGCCTGCACGTCGCGGAAGGCGTCGATGACCTGCTGCGGCGGGTCGACGCGAATGAGGTTGACCTGAACGACGATCACGCCGGCGCCGTAGCTGTTCAGCGTGTTCTGCATCAACTGCCGGACATCCTCCTGAATGGCGGCGCGATCCGAGGTCAGGATGGCCTGGATATTGCGCCGGCCCACGACCTCGCGCATGGCGCTTTCAGCGACCACGCGGATCGTGCCGTCGGGGTTCTGGAGGTTGAAGACGTAATCCTGCGCCTGGGCCTTGTTCACGACCCACTGCACCTCGAAGCTGATATCGACGATATTCTCATCGCCCGTCAGCATCAGCCCCTCTTCCGTCACCGGCCGCTGCTGCATGCGGGTGCGCGAAATGTCCGTGGTCCGCATGCCGATCTCGATGGTCCGGCGGCCCGTCACGTCCGGACGCAGCACCTGGCCGATCGGCCACGGGAAGTTGTAGCGCAGACCCTCGCCGGTCTGCCCGACGTATTTGCCGAACACCAGATTGATGCCGACCTGGGTGGGGCCAACCTGGTAAAAGCCGGTGAGCAGCCACAGGGCGATGGCGCCCAGGGCCGCCAGCAGAATGGTGCGAACGCCCGGGCCGCCATTCTGGCCGCCGGGGAAAATGCCTTTCAGCCGGTCCTGGCCGCGCCGCAGCAGGTCCTCAAGGTCAGGAGGACCGCCCGGGTTCCGTTGCGGGCCCTGTCCCCAGGGACCCTGGTTGCGCGGTCCCCAGGGACCACCGCCATTGCCGCCGCTACCGCCGCCGCCACTCTGATTGCTCCAAGGCATCGATCTGTCATTCCCCTTTCAAAGCGCGCCGGTTCCGCATTCTCCCTGTCCCGCCAGACGGCGGCCAGGGCGACAGAGCGGTTTCATATGTCTGGAGCAGGTTCGCATCGGCCGGATACCCTGGTGCGGAGATCCTGCCGGAACATGCTTCTGGCGCCGGGCGCAGACCCCTTTGCCGCCATGCTTTTTCACGTCTGCTTTTGTTGGTTGCCCACGCGCGCCTGTCAACCACGGCAGATAGTCATTGAACCCTTGCGGCACAATGCGCGGCGCGGTTTTTTGGCGCCGGAGACGTATCCGCTGGCGCGGGATCGCAGAAACGTCCCCTTTCGGGAACATGAATCCGGCCATCCCGACACCCTGAGGCCGCCGGCGTGGGACGGCGCGGCAGTGGCTCCCGCGCCGTCAGCCGCGGCGGACCAGATCGATGAAAACGAACGGGCGTTCATCCTCCGGCCCCGCCGGATGCGCCTGGCGCCACGTCTCGACGAAGGCGTCGCGCCAGGCGCCGGCCGCCCCGCCCGGGAAAAAGGCGTCCGCCTCCGGCCGGTCCTGCACCAGCGTAAGATGAACCCTGGCGGCGATGGGCAGGGTTTCCGCATAAATCTGCGCCCCGCCGACCACCATGGCGCTGTCGACCCCACGCCGCGCCGCACAGGCGCCGGCCCTGGCGAGCGCATCGGCAAGATCATGGGCGACCTGCACGCCCTGGGGCGCAAACGCCCCGTTGCGGCTCAGCACGATTGTATCGCGTCCCGGAAGGGGGCGGCCGATCGAATCCCAGGTCTTGCGCCCCATGATCAGGGGATGACCGGTGGTGAGGGCACGGAACCGGCGCATGTCGGTGCGCAGCTTCCAGAGCAGCGCATTATTGCGGCCGATTGCGCCGTTTTCGCCCATGGCCACCACCAGGGCCAGTTGCAACGGTGCGCTCATGGAAACGGCTCCCCTTCAATGACCTACGCGCAGTCCGGCCTGCCGGACAGCAGGTCCGCCAGGCGCGACGGCATGCAGAAGGGTCTTAACCTTCAGGAGCTTTCCCGTCCGTTACATTTACGGAAATGCGCGACAGGTCGCCGCCGCCCTGCGGCAGCGGCGAAAGCTGGCTGGCCCGCCGGGCTGGCGTAACCCGGCAGGTTCAGGGGCGCGTCAGTGCCCGTGATCGCCGTGGTGCTGCCCGCCATGGCCGTCAGGGCTGGCCGCGCCGGCCGGAGCCTTGCCGGGACCGGGCGAACCGGCGGGCTCCACCGGCAGCGTCACCGCCACATCGCCGGCGTCGCGGAAGGTCAGCACGCCCTTGATGGCGTCGCCCGGCAGGAGCGGCTTCTTCAGCCCCATCAGCATCAGGTGCAGGCCGCCGGGGCGCAACTCGACAGAACCGCCGGCGGGAACCTCCAGCCCCTGCTCCAGATGGCGCATGCGCATGACGCCGTCCGTCATGGTCATGTCGTGCACCTCGGCCCGGTCGGCCACGTCGAACCTGCCGCCGAGCAGCACGTCGTCCTTCGAACCGCCGTTGGCGATGGTGACATAGGCGCCAGCCACCTTGGCGCCCTTGGGCGTGGCGCGGGCCCAGCCGCCGGAAACGACAACCTGGCGAGTGTTCGCGATGTGCGCGTGCGCCGCGCCGGCGCCGGCGATGACGCCCGGCCCGGAGCCCTGGCCCGCCGCCAAAACGAGCGCCGGCGCCGGCGCCTTCAGATCATGCGCATCCTGGCCCACGGCCGGGATCTGTGACCAGTCGAACGACCCCTTCTCGCATTCCTGGTAGACCGGAAAATACAGCTTGCCGCCCTGAAGCGCGACATCCGGCTGGATGCGGGCCATGAACTCGAAATCGTCGAACATGTGATCCGGCAGGGCCGCGCCCTTCCAGGTGATGGTCTTGACCCCCTCCATCACCTTCTTGCCGTGGATGTCGACGGGTTTGAGGTAGGGCGCCCAGGTGGTCTCGATCAGCCAGCCATACTTGGCCTTCGGCCGCACCGCGACGACGCCGTCGGGAATGGTGACGCGCACCAGCCGGGTCGGCGTGCCCTCGCAGCCGTGGCTGATGCGGACGGCGCCGCGCCAGGTGGCTCCGGGGCTCGCCTCGGGCGGCGTCAGCACCGCATGAGCCGAGGCGGCGCCGGCGAAGCCAGCCGCCAGGAGGCCGCCGGCCAGCAGCCGCGCCAAAGAGGAAGAAACCGTCCGGCGCGCCGGCGCGGACATGGCAATCGCAAGGTTCATCATAAGAATTGACCTGTCATCCGGGGAAGAACTGGCGCGGGCAACAGCCTCACGCCGCCTGTGCAATGTCCGGATGGGCAGGCGGCGCCCGTGGGCGGGCGGAGGGATGCGCGGTGGCCGCCCCGCCGCCGCGCCCGTTGGCGATGGCGGGCGCGGTGAGGCGCACGAAGGGCGGCGCGCCAGGCAGCGCCAGCGGCGGCGCCGGCGCGGCGGCCGGGCCGCCAATGGCGGCGAGGCAACAGCACGACGCGGCGGCGGAGCCGGCGGGATGGCCGTCGTCACCGGACCTTGCGCCGCCGGAGCCGCCACTGTCGGGGGAACACAGTATCTGGAAACCGGCCGGGGCGCCGTGGGCGACGGCGCCGCCCATCAGCAGCGGCTGCAAGGCCAGCGCATAGGCCAGAAGCAGCGCGACGAGGGCCCGCAGCCGGCGATGGCCGGCAACTTCGGCGGCGTTTTCCAGAACTGGCCTGCGGGACCTCATGGCGATGAGCCTCACACCGCGACGGGGGCGCGGATCAGCGGATGCGGGTCGTAACCCTCCAGCCGCACGTCATCATGGCGGAAGGCGAATATGTCGCGCACCTGCGGGTTGAGCCACAACCCGGGCAGCGGCCGCGGCGCGCGCGCCAGCTGCTCCTTCGCCTGCTCCACGTGATTCAGATAAAGATGAACGTCGCCAAAACTGTGAACGAAGTCGCCAGGCTGCAGATCGCAGACCTGGGCGATCAGGTGCGTCAGCAGGGCGTAACTGGCGATATTGAACGGCACGCCCAGGAACACGTCGGCGGAGCGCTGGTAAAGCTGGCAGGACAGACGGCCATTGGCGACGTAGAACTGGAACAGGGTGTGGCACGGCGGCAGGGCGACACGGTCCTGCTGCTTCGGGTCCCAGCCGGTGACGATGAGCCGGCGGCTGTCAGGGTTGCGGCGGATTTCGTTAATCAGCCACGTGATCTGGTCGACGCCGTCCTGGGCGAAAGAGCCATCCGGCAGTTCGGTCGCGCCGAAATTGCGCCAGGCGTGGCCATAAACCGGACCAAGATCGCCAGGCTGGCGGCCGAACCGGGCGCACTGTTCGGGTGTCGCCCATTCGTCCCAGATGCTGACGCCATTTTCCTGCAGGTAACCCACATGGGTGTCGCCGGAGAGAAACCAGATCAACTCATGCACGATGGAGCGAAAATGCACCCGCTTGGTGGTGAGCAGGGGGAAGCCATCGGCCAGATTGAAGCGCATCTGGTGGCCAAACACCGACAGCACGCCAGTGCCGGTGCGATCGCCCTTGCGCACGCCTTCGGCGAAAATCCGGTTGAGCAGGTCAAGATAGGTTTGCATCGCGCTGTCCGTCGGGCCGGAACGGACTCACCGGGCCACAACGGCCTTCCTCCGGGCGGCGCAGCATAGGCGCCGCCCCGCCTGGCGGCAAGTCGGCCCCAGGCCGGCGCCCCAGATCCTCGCCCCAAAGCCATTACGCCTTCATCGCGCAACGGTTTCGGGCCACGCAGGGCATGGCGGAAAGGCCACACAGGGGTGGGTTTCTCACCGCTGCCCACAGCATCCCCCACCCTGGAGGCGCCTGTATTGCGCTTGCCCCTTTTCGCCCGGGGCGCCACGCCCTATATTCATCTCGCCGTCGCAAGACGGATATGGCGATAAATGGTCATCGGAATAAGCCTTTCGGACCCGGGGGCGGTACCCGGCGCCTCCACCAAAACCCGGCTCTGGTCGGGCTTTGGCGGGGGCGAAACAGGATCGACGAGGGTGTAAAGGGTGTGCTTTTGCCCGGCATGGTTCCGCCGTTATCGGGCCGTTGCAATAGTTGCCAACGACAACTTTGCTGAGGTCCGCGCGGCCGCGTAAGCGGTCGAGCATCCTCGACTCAAGCCCTTGCGGTTAGCCCCGTAAGGCGGGGCCCGGAGGCGCCTGGCAACAGAAGCCTCCACCTGATTTGCGGCGCGCGGGGCTCCATGTCGAAAGATCACATCCGCTACGATCTTCTTGTTCAGAACGCGCTGAAGGGCGTCGTTCGCAAGGTGCTGACCGACGCCAGCCGGGACGGCCTGCCGCCAGAACACCACTTCTACGTGTCGTTTCGCACCAATGTCTCCGGCGTGAAGATTTCCAGCCGCCTGCGGGAGAAATACCCGGAGGAAATGACCATCGTCCTGCAGCACCAGTTCTGGGACCTGACGGTCAACGACAATCTGTTTGAAGTGGGGCTGTCGTTCTCCGGCATCCCGGAGCGACTGACCGTGCCGTTCGACGCCATCAGCGGCTTCTACGATCCCTCAGTGGAATTTGGCCTCAAGTTCGAAGTGAAGGACGACGAGGTCGCCGACGGGGCGGAGAAAAACGACGCAGGCAAGGGCGGCGTGGCGGCTGGCGAGCCAGCCCCGGCGCCGCGCCAGTTCACGCCGCGATCGGTGCGTGAGCGCGCCGCGGCGGAAGCTCAGGACGACGCGGCCCCGACGGGGGGCGCCAGGGCGGGCGATGACGCCGAAGGCAGGAACGGAAACAAGGCCGACGACGCAGGCAACGGGGCCTCCGCGAAAGAAGCGCCCGCAAAGGACGTATCGACCGGAGACGCGGTGGACGCCGACCAGGCCGCCGCGACGGAGGACAAGGAACTGGAGCCTGCGGGCGCGCCAGCCTCCGGCGGCGCCCAGGTTGTCAGCCTCGACGCCTTTCGCAAAAAGCACTGACCCCGGCGGCGCGGTTAACGTCTGCGCCAGAAAGCCTTCCCACTGACGCATCCGTCTCTCATGCCCGCGCCTGTCGCGGGCATTCGCGTCTTCGCGTCTACGTCGCGCGTCGCCGGACGGGCGGATCTCCGGGGGATGACGGGGCGGACCCCGGCCATGACCACAGCCAGGTGTGAATTTAACCTATCGCCCTGACACGACATGGTTTCTGAACAGGGAGCCACGTTGGCTGCCCTGGCGAACGCCGCAACGGGCGCGGTCCGGGACAAACATCCTCTTTGCCGGGGCCGGCTTTTATCGCAAAACAGCGTCCACTCCCGCGCTGGCGTTCGCTGGCGCTCCGTCTGTAAGGTGAGCGACATGAAGCTGTTTTATGCCCCCGGCGCCTGCTCCATCGGCATTCACGCCCTGCTTGAAGAAACTGGCAAGCCTTACGAGGCCATTCGCCTGAACCTCTCCGAAGGCGACCAGCGCAAACCGGAATATGCGGCCGTCAATCCCAAGGGCAAGGTGCCGGCGCTGGTGCGCGACGACGGCCGGCTGCTGACCGAATTCGCCGCCATCGCCTGGTGGATCGGCCTCGCCAATCCGGAACTGAAGCTGATCCCGCAGGGCATCGACGCGCAGGCCCAGGCGCTGTCGACGCTCAGCTACATCACCGGCACGGTGCATCCGCAGGGCTTCACCCGCATGTTCCGCCCCAATTATTTCACGCCGCATGAGGCGGAGTATGACGCCATTCGCGCCCTTGGCGCCGAAAACGCCGACAAGGGCCTCGCCATTCTTTCCCAGGAGCTGGGCGAGAAGTCCTACGTGGCCGGCGATCTCTCCGTCGCCGATTACGCCCTGTTTTATGTGACCTGGTGGAAGGCCTTCCGCCTAAAGGAAGAATTGCCGGCCAATCTCGCCGCCCACTACGCCCGCATGCTGGCGCGCCCGGCGGTGCAGCGGGCGCTGGCGGCGGAAGGCTTCGGCGGCTGACGTCCAGGGAGGCGGCCGGGAACCACGCGCCGGCGCCTGTTATCGCCAGGGCAAAGTTCACTTGGGAGGAGGCATTGCGCCATCCTTTCATTTGACGCAATTGCCCTGGCAAAATGCGCCCTGCCGGCGCCGGCGGCGAAACGTTCTCCGGCGACGGTAATCTTCCTGCTTCGTCGGGAAGCGCGTCGATCAGAGAAATGGGCAAAACTCCACTTCGACATGGGCGGGTTTTGCTCTCCATGACAGGAGGCGGGCGATGGGCGACGTCATCAATCTTCGGCAGGCGCGCAAGCAGCGGGCGCGCCAGGACAAGGATGCGGAAGCGGCGCGCAACCGGACGGCGTTCGGCCGCAGCAAGGCGGACAGGCAGCGCGACGAGAGCGTGACCAACCTGGCCGAACGGCGGCTGGACGGCCACCGGCTGACGCCCTTCACGCCCGACGACGACGGGAAAACGCCCGCTTGAACGCCCACCCCGCCGGCGTGATCAAACGCTCCATCGTCATCGCCGGGCACAGCACCAGCATCTCGCTCGAAGAGGCGTTCTGGCGGGCGCTGCGCGATATCGCCGCCGCGCGCGGCTGCCCCGTGGCGCGGCTCGTCGTTGAGATCGACCGGAGCCGCGCCGGTGAGAACCTGTCGTCGGCCATCCGGGTTTTCGTGCTGAATGAAGCGCTGAAGCGCGGGCAGGCGCCGTCGCCATAATTCCATTACCGGAAGCGCTGGAACAGCGCGGCTTGCAACGCGATTTGCAAGACCCGGCGCCCTGCCCTCAGGATTTCACTGGAAACGCGGCGTCGGCGTTGGCGTGAACGGCAGCGCGGCGGGGGGCGCCGGCTGGCTGGACCCGCGCCCAGACCCGAGATTGGGGCGCGGCGGCGGCAGCGGCGCGGAGGGCAAAGGCGCGACTGGCGAACCCGCGTCCGGGATGCTCCGTCCGCCGTGCCCGGCGCCATCCTCGGTCCGGGCGCGCTCTTCCTGCTGACGCGCCCGTTCCCGCTGACGCGCCTCTTCTGCCTGACGCGCCTCTTCCGCCTGACGGAGCTCCTCCTGGCGAGCCTGGCGCCGCTTGCGCTCGGCCTCCTCCAGCCGGCGGGCTTCCGCCTTCCAGGCTTCGACCTGGCGCAATTCATCATCGAGGCGGATGGCCGCCAGGCCGGTCTGCAACTCCGCCACATCAATCGTGCGCGCCGGCTCCTCCAGGCGCCCGCGCCAGTTCAGGACAAGCGCCGGCGGCGCGCCCTTCCAGCGGGGCGGCGCGGTCAACGCGGCCAGCCGGGCGACGGCGTCGAGGCGCAAGGCGCGCAGATCAACGGTCACCCCGGCGTTGAGGCTGCCGGGGCCATCAAAAAGCTGGGGCGGGTCAATGCGGATGACGCCGCCCGCCACCACTACCGGAGCCTTCGCCTCCGCGACCGTGAACGGAGCGGCGGCCAGCTGGCGCTGCGCCGTCTGCAACAGCCGCGCCGCGTCGAGCCCGGCGGGATCGCCGGCCAGGCTGGCGACCACCGCGCCCGGCGCCGCTGGCGACGCCTGGAGCAGCCGGCTGTCGTGCAGGCGGATTTCGCCATTGCCGGCGAGACTGGCGACCAGCCCGGCCAGGCTCTCGCCGGAGGCGCCCAGACGCAGATCAATGTCGGCGACGCCCTGGAGCTGGCCGATGCCCCAACCGGCCAGCGGCGCGCCGGTGAGGCGCAGATCCGCCGCCATGGCGGCGGCCGCGCCCTGGCGGCGCAACAGCAGGGTTCCGGCCAGCCTGCCAGCGGCGGAGGCTGACAGGGGCGTCGAGAGCGCCGCCGGCTGCAAGGCCATGCGCACCCCGTCGGCCACGGATGCGACGCCGAGACTGGCGTCGGCGACGGCGAAACCGGCGCCAAGATCGAGGCGCCGCGCCTTCAGCGACAATTCGAAAGGACGCGGCGCGCCGGTAACCGGATCAGCGAGCGCCAGCGGCGCCGGAGCGAAGCGGCGCGACGACCAGGCGCCCGTCGCCTGGGACGCGTCAGGCGTCGCCTCGCCCAGCGCCAGGGCGCCGGCGAGCGCCGGCAGGGACAGGGCCTCCAGATTGACCTGCGCTGCAAGGCCATTGTCGCCGCCGCCGGCGCCCCCGTCGCTCAGGGGGCTGATGAGGCCGGAAAGCGGCGCGTCGCCGCTGCGCCCCTGGAAGGCAAGGCTCCAGGCAGGCCCGTTGTCCTGGGTTTCCCCCACCGCCCGCCAGCTCAGGCGCCCGTCCAGTTTCAGAGGGGCCGCGGCGGGGCGCGGCCATCCCATCGCCCGGGCGAGGCTGGCGGCGTCATCCGTTGTCAGGGCAAGGCGCGCGCCGCCCGCCGCCGGCGTCGCGGTCAGTCGTGCGCCGGCGGCCTGCGCGTCGATGGCGACGGCAACGCCCGCCGCCGCCGGACGGAGATTGACGACCGCCCGCCATGGCCCCTGCCCCGCTGGCGGATCAGACAGGGCAAAACCCGCCGGAGCCAGCAAACGCAGCGGCGTCGCCGCGTCACCGCCGGACAGGGTGACCTGGCCGCCAGCAAAGCTGACGGCGCGCGCGCGCCCGGGCGGCGCCAGCGCAAGGCGGCCAACAGCTACGCCGGCCGAGGTGACATCGGCGGTAAACCGCAAAATCGCCCCGCCGCCCGGCTGTGGTTCGGCGCCGAAGCTGATGCGCACCGGGCGGGCCAGGGCGGGATTGCGCAACGCCTGCTG
>Ga0182744_1001654_pt1 | contig 19303 bp, 18 predicted proteins | sample eDN3rd30CKraftMG_FD_128525 | JGI IMG/M metagenome (GOLD analysis project Ga0182744, IMG submission 128525) | Enriched Miracle-Growth compost microbial communities from Emeryville, California, USA - eDNA 3rd pass 30_C Kraft MG (version 2) (version 2) ...
CGCCGGATGAACCTGATCTGGTTCCAGCGCAACCCGCTGCCGGTGGATTGGGAGGCGCAACGCCAGATCGTGAAGCGCTTTGAGGAGGACGCATGAGCAAGAAGCACCGGGGCCGGTTCAAGGGTGATCCGATCACTTATCAACTGCCGAGCCCGGCTGGCGGCGTACAACTGGAAACCTTCGTGCCCTGGACGCTGGTGAAGCGGGGGCTGAAGAAGCAGGTCATCACGCCCTTGGACGCGCCGCAGGAATTTCTGTCCGAGGCCACCCGGGAGCGGGAAGCCCGGTCGGCCGCGCAGGACACCGCGTTGATGCGGGCACTCGGACTGGCGCACCACTGGCAACGCCTGCTGGATGAGCAGCGGGCGGCATCAGTAGCCGAGATCGCCGAGGCCGAAGGCATGGACGTGACGCAGGTGCGCCGGGTTATGCGGCTGACGCTCCTGGCCCCGAAGGTCGTGGAGCGGCTGGTGAGCTCGCCCGATGCCGTGCTGGAGAAAGTGATGCGCCGCCCCTGGCCCAACGCCTGGGGCGACCAGATGCGCGTGCTCGCGCCACCCGGGTGAGCGCGTCGCACCCAGCGCCAGCTTGCCGCCTGCGGGCGGTTTTTTTGTGGCCGCTTAGCACTCGGTCGCCACCGCTACAGGAGTTGCCAACCACAACCGACCGCCTCTAAACCCGCGCCAGCAAAGGAAATGGCCTCGAGAACGCTCGCGTGGCCACCAGAGAAAACGGAGAACAGAGAGGCGTCGGTGGGGGCAAAAACGACGACTTCGCAGGGGTGGCGCTCGCGAGGCCAGGCCCGAAAACCGCGCCAACACTGGGGGAAGGGGCAAAAAAAATCCCAACCGATGAGGGTTGGGATTTTGGGTATTGGTGGGTCGGGGGGAATTGAACTGTTGCTTTAAAGCCGCATAAACACAGGCGCGTACATGTTGCGCTGTATAAAGTACCCCCTAAAGTTCCCCATATTAGCCTTGGTACAGTTTGGAAAAGAGGGAATCATACATCCATCGCCCGGTACGGGTTCAGCAGCCGTTCATACGTAGAATTGCCGTAAAACTGTTTGTCGGCCTGCCGTTCCCGGTTAGTGTACAGGTCGCCCACTTGCAACAGGATCGCCGCGTTGACGGGTGCCGGTACAGGATCGGGCATGGCATCCAGGTTCAGGTAATCCAGCGCCGCCGCTGTGCTGGCGTCAATCATCGCTGTGATCGCTGCGTCCTCGTCGTTATGGTCAACCCGTAGGTGTAGTTTGGCTTGAGCTAAAGTAATCATCCGTTGTTTGCTCCCGATTCGCACATTAATACAAGCTGCGATTGATCGTTGTTCGGCAATATCGCCTTGATATTGAAATACCGGCCTTCAAAGACAATGCGCCAGGACGGTAAAACATCCCTATATCGCATCGTCATGCGCCAGGTAACGGTTGATTGCTCCGCCGCCGCCGCTACAAACTCCCGGCCATTGATACCCTCTACAGACGCCCACACGGACGCCACGTCTACCCATGAGTTTGTAATGTTCCCTGTGTTTGGGTCTTGAACCTCTTGCTGTTCTTGCAGCTTGACCCGGTGCTTTAATCGACCTGTTTGCATATCATTCCTTTAAGTAAGTGACGGCCACCAGCGTAAGGAGCCATCCAACAGCGCTGGGCGTGTTGGTTGGAAGGAATCGCTGCGCCGTCTGTCGGGGTTACTTCTCGAAATCGTGGCGACTGCCCGACTAAGGCCACGTCCACATATCCGGCTTCCCGGCCCCTGTGACTAGGGTTAAACAAAACTAAACTCCATCGCCTCATACAGTCCTGAGCCTTCATCGTTGGAGATAACGCGGCCCAACGCCATGATGCTGGCGACAATGCCATCAATCCTTTCTGTGGATTTCTTCTTGCTCACCTTGACGTTGCCAGCAGCATCTATTTCTGTTGCCACGTTGGACGCCATCCAGCGAAGTACAGGGTTGCCGCCGTGGGCAATGGTCTTGCCAAGCAAGCGCTTTTCCAGTTCTTTGGTCGGTGCCGACATGGACGCGAAGCCTTGCCCAAAGCCGACAACCTCGAAGCCATCGCCCGTGAGCTGGGTCGATAGTTGGGTCGCGTTCCAGCGGTCAATAGCAATCTCTCGGATATGAAAGCGCTCGGCCAGCTCATTTACCCGGTTGCGGATCACGTCATAGTCGATCACGTTGCCCGGTGTGGCCTCGATGTAGCCTTGCTTGATCCACACGTCATACGGCACGCGGTCGCGCTTGGTGCGCTTTTCTACGCCGTCCTGCGGCACGAAAAAGAACGGCATCAGGTACAGGGTCGGCCCAACAGGAAAAGCCAGGACGAAGGCGCTAATGTCGGTGGTGCTGGATAAGTCCAAAGCGCCATAACACGTAGCCCCGGCCAAGTCGGGAAGCTCGGCATTGTTGGCATCCCATACGTCCATTGAAAGCCAGCGCACGTCGTTCTCTGTCCACTGATTCAGCAGCAGGCGACGGAACGTGTTTTCGTAGGAGGGAAGTTCTATGGCCTTGCGGCACTCGGCAGCAAAGTATTCCTCTTGGACAGAGACGCCAAGCCCAGGGTGTGCCTTGCGCCATGTAGCTGGGTCTTTCCAGTCGTCGTCAGGATCGGCAGCGTAGATAACCGGCAAGAAAGCATCATCCTCGATGATTCCGTCGCGCACCTTGACGGCATAATCCCACTGCTCATAACAAATACTGTGCCGATCAAAACCTGCCGTGGTCGTGACTACGGTTAGCGGCTGGCGACGTGCGCCGGTTGACGTGTTCAGCACATCCCACAATTCCCGATCCGGCCAAGCATGGAGTTCATCAGCGCCGATGTAGCTGCAACTCATACCGTGCTTGCTGTAGGCTTCGCTTGAGATAACCTTGTAAGCACTGCCCGAGTTCGGAACGATGATGGAGCGCTTGTAGACGCCACTGCGGTTTAATAGCTCTGGCTCGTTCTCTACCATGCCCTTGGCCGCATCAAAGCACAGCGCGGCCTGTTCACGGTCAGCAGCAGCGTTAATTACCTGTGCGCCCGGTTCGCCATCGCAATACAGGGCATACAGGGCCAGTCCAGCAGCTAGAGTCGTTTTACCGGCCTTGCGCGGTACAGCAATAAACACATAGCGGTACTTGCGGGTGCCATCGGCCCGCTTCCAGCCAAAGATATTACGGACAATCTCGGCCTGCCAGGGTGACAATACAAAAGGCTGGCCGCGCCACTCGCCGGTGGTATGGGTCAGGCATTCGGCAAAGAAGGCCACAGCCTTATCAGCAGCAGCTTGATCGAAGTGGAATTTATCCGAAGAAACGCGCTTTTTCATTCTCGCCCTTCTTGCCCGGTGCAACGACGCCAGCTTGAGATGATGGCGTAAAACCAAACTCACGCGCCAGCATCCGTATCTGTTGGACTAGCTTTAGATCGCAATCCTCCCCGTCCTGTACCTTGCGTACAAATTCAGCCAGCACCATGCAATAGGTCGCCAGCGCATCCCGGTTGCCCACGTTCAACATGCCGTTCGCATCCAGGGCAGCGGCCAGAGTGTGCCAGCGTTCCAGTGCGCCGCCAGTGAGCCAGTCAGGAGCTTTGGTGTCGGACACCTCGAAGGCTGGCTCCGAAGTCGGTAAAGGCCGTTTGCCAGGGTTGCCAGCCAGCACTCGAAGGGCTGTGGGGGTTCTAGGGTTCGCCATACTCAAAACCTCCTAAGTGCGGACGTGTGCGCGAGTGGGGGCGGCTGGTGTTTAGCGCCCGACTGCTGGCGATTTATTCCACTCATGGTCTGGATCAAGTGGAAGGCCACGCGCATCGCATCCGTAAGCAACACGATGGCCCATATCTCTATTGGTCTTGCGGCTATGGCATGGCCCGCATAAGCCTTGCAGGTTGTCCAGGTCGTTGTTAGCGGGGTTGTTATCAATGTGATCGCAGTCTGTAGACGGCGTAATGCGCTCGTAGTCATCCCAGCAGTGACGGCATATGGGGTCACGAGCCAGCACCACATCACGTAACCTTTTCCAGGCTGCGCTCGACAGGCTTAGTGTCCTGCCGTTGTCCTTCTTGGCTCTGTATGTCATCTATGCCCTCGATACGTGGTAGGTTCTCCAGCTTGCGGGCCTCACTTGGAAGCATCCAGCCCGCATTGATACCGGATTGATAGAAGTCGGCGCGGTTCTTGGCATCGCCCCGCAATAGCCCCTCGACACTATGCTCTGGCTTGTACAGTCGCCTGCCTGCCGGGGTCAGCAGTTGCTTGGCAATAGCCTGCTCCCACATCACCAGATGGCGGCGCAACGACAGGGTGACAAACTGCCTGCTCATTTCCACGCTGTTGCTAAAGTTGCCGTGGGTCAGATCCCCGATAACCGTGGGTGGTACTCGGAATAGTCGGGCCACTTCTTCAACAGAAAACTTACGCGCTGCTATCCACTCGGCATCCTCCAGGGTCATGCTGACGGTCTGGTACTCGACGCCTTGATCCAGGATTGCGGTCTTGCCCGCGTTGGCGTTGCCAGCGTGCTGGCTATCCCATGAGGTCTTGAGGCTGGCTTTTTGCTCTGGCTTCAAGTGCTGGGGGAATTTGAGAATGCCCGATAGCCTTGCTCCATTCTTGAACGTGGCATTGCCGTGGTCGCGTTCCGAGATGGATAGCTCGATGGTTTCCCGGCTGGCCTGTATGGGTGAAATGCCAAGTAGGATTTCATCGCCTGCCCGGTGCCGAAGGTGAAACACCTCATCTTGCAAAAGACGCTCCACTTTGCCCGCATGATCGGTGTACTCGTAAATCACACTATTGGTCGTGCGGTACAGGTTCATGCGGTCGGGGTGTATCGGTGTCAGGCTTGTTACCTGCCCGTCGTAGCCGCGCTTGATCTTGGCGTAAGCATTGCCGCGTAGTAGGACACAGGCTTGCATCCATTCCCGAAGCTCTAGCGCCGTCTGGTACTCGTTGGCAATGTCATGTAGGACGGTGTACAGGCTATGGTGTCGGGCCTTGGTTCGGGCCTCGCCACGCTCGTACAGGTGCAAGGGAAGGCTTGCTATCGTTTCGCTAATCGCTGCGACACATGCGTACACAGCACTGACTGACTGCGCCGTCTGAGCGTTTACCGGCCCGCTACGCAGCACTTGGAAGGCTTCCCAGGGGTCGTTAGGATTGGCGCGTTTCTCGTAGCCCAGGTGGTTTAAGAGGCGGGTCAGCATGTTTGCATCCAAAGCGTAATGGGGTTACGTATGGCGTCATCGAAGTTGCGCTCGTCGGTGAGCTTGCCCAGGGATCGCAAGGCGACGCTGGTATCGGCATAGGCCGGGTCGCCCGTTACGGTGATTTCCCGCAGCTCGACGTTCAACAGTTCCCGCAGCCATTCGCCGCCGTTGCGTTCTTCCCAGCGGTCGCCGCCGTCGTTGACACGAAAGCCAAAACTACAGCCTGCTACGTCTCCACGTTCCACCAGTACCGCCAAGTCGCGGCCATACGATGTATCCGGGATCGACAACGAGAAAGCCAAGCCATGATGATCTTCCTTCAATGTCAGGGTGCCGGATCGGGTCGAAGCCAACAGTTCAGCATCGCGGTGGTGATACAGCGCCCGCACGTTCTGCCCAGCTTGTAAGCTCTTGGCAAAAGCCCCGGCCCGGATCACTTCATGAAAGCCCGGTAAGGCGGCTTCCGCATTGAACACGGCGGCATACCCTTCCAGGCGTCCAGCAGTGGCACGTACAGCGCCACTAGAACGGATTTCTAGCTGTTCCATACGTGCCCCCTTGCTTACAGGCCCAGGTCGTCGGCCAGGACAAACGCTTTGGGATTGCGTACCGCCATGTCCATCGTCGCCATGATGCGTAGCTGAATGTCGCCTTTCTCGTAGTACCCGGTGGCGTAAGGGTTGGCCAGGATTTCAGCCGTACCCCATTCGCCTACGATGATTTGCGAGAAGTCGCCAGCCAGGACGCGGCCCGTAACCACATCAGGTGTGCCGGTGGTCACTTTGGCGTCAAGTTGGTTGGTGACGTTCACAGGTAAGCCAGCCATGCGGCCCGCTTGCATCAGGTACTCCGCGCCCGCCACGCTATCCTTCAACGTGGTTTGCAGCACGGTGGCGGCTTTGGCATGGGTAATGATCGCGTTCGGGGTGACGTTCTGTAGGCCCAGCTTTTCCAGCATTGCCACCACGGCTTCCCAGTCTAGGGTTGCCAAGCTGGCGGTCTGAATGCCCACAGTGTTCAAAATGCCCACAGGCTCATCGTTGGCCGCCAAGCCGTGAAGCATGGCCTTGTCAATCGCCAGGCCAATAACCTGTACGAAGTCGTCGCGGATCAAGCCGTCAATCGAAGGGTTGGCTTGTTGCAGCAGTTGGCGGGAAACGCTCGACAGTGCCCCGACATGTTTGGGTGACAACTTGATTGTGTCGAACGTGGGGTTCGATTCGGTGAGGCTATCGCCCTCGGCTACCCAATACGCGGTATGGCTGGCGGTCTGCTTTGGGATCACCACATCACCACGAAGGCCCGACAGCACACGAGCGCCCAATGAGCGCATCACCATACTGTTACGGAACAGGCCGATGAATTGATCGCCCCGGTAATCGTCAGGAACAATCTTGGTTTGGCTGGTCGTGGTTTGCGTGGCGCGTTTCTCGAACAGGCTCGACGGTACCAGGACGCCACCACGTCGGGCAGTGATACCCAGGCGGGTTTGTTCTTGATTGAACTCGGCCAGTGCGCCAGTCAGTGCCCGGTTTTCAACTTGAGCGTTGATCGCCTCTGATAGTGAGATACGCTGCTCAAGCTCTTTGCGCTCGACGGGTTCGCCCACAGCGCGGCGCTCCACATCGGCCAGGAACTGAGCACGCTGCTCGTCGGCTTCCAAGTTGGTGATTTCGCCCTTGAGTTTGTCGAAGGCGGTTTTCTCGCCATCGTTCAGGGTGCGCTTTTCGGTTTCGGATTTTGCCAGCAGGCTGCGCATTTCGGCCACCTTGGCGGCGCGGGCTTCGCGGATTTCGGTCAATGTCATTTTTTCAGGTACCTATAAAAGTTAACTACCTGATAAATAACCCGTATTCCTTATTGGAAAGTACGTTTGTTGTTTTCGTGCCAACACCATAACCCAGGAATAACCGGCGGGGTTTTGGGGCCGCCCGCACTTCCAAAGCCTAAAAGCAAACCATGAAACAGCGCGGTTATCTGATATGGTATCCGTACACCTATTCACGGTTCAGCCATCCGTTAATGGTCATAACCGGCACGCCTACAATCGCGGCTACTTCACGCTGGCTGTTGCCTTCCCTAATAAGGCGCAAGACCTCAGGCAAGAAAGCATCACGTTTTGCAGCGCCTTTGCGCGATCCCCTACGCGATTGGATCGCCCGGAACTCTGTTGGGTTGAATCGCTGCCATATCCATTTGGCGACGCTGTAGGCGATGCTCTTTAGCTCGGACTGCGGTAGTGGGTTCGAGAATTGACCGTTCATGCTCTCAGCCACCGTCAGGCAATGCTCACGAAACGGATCAAATCCGCCTGGTTGCCAGAATTTGCGCACGTCTTGATAGGACTGCTTACGCAGATGCTCGAATAACGTACAGTTGCGCCCCAGGCCCGCATAATCTGCGTTCGCAGCCATACGGCGCATCTCTGTGGGTGAGGGTAGGTGACACCACTCGGAAAGCTCGCCAAGCCCGTACACGCCAGCATGTGACTCTGTGTGCCATGCCGGGTGTCCTGGTGTTTTAATCAAGCCGCCGGAGTAACCCGGATCAGCTCCCAGCTTACGTCGTGTGCCTTCCTGAATCGCTGCCAGATATTGCAATGGCCGTATACGGGATAGCTCAGTGCGTGAGACAGGTACTTGCAGCGCATAGGCGTAATGAGCGTGACCGTTGGCCGGGTTGCGCATCAATAACGTGGGTGCTGCCGCGTTGGCGTCATCCCAGCGTTCGGACGCATCAGGACGATCAATATCAAAACACAGCCAGGCTACCTTGCCGGGTGTATTGGGTTGAATATGTCGGTGTTGCAGCGCCACGGATTGCGCCCGCATATATTGACCATCACGCGGATAGTCAGTACAAAACGGACGACGCGGCGCTGTGCTGTGGAATAACTCCACAGCAGCAGCGAGCGCCGACATTTCAATGTGCCCGTTTGATCAGCTTGTATCTTTTGACGCGAGTAAAGCCGCCGAATCGGTTTCGGATTTGCTCCCACTCGTCATAAATGACATGGCCCAGAGCACGTAAGGTTGAGATAGTGCTGTGTAGGCACGTATCGCCAAATTCGCGGGCTTCAAAAGTGTTTAGCGAACGATAGGCCAGGACTTCAAGGATGGCGTCTTGCTTGTTTATACGCATGATCGCCTCCGTTACGCTGCCGAGCGGCTGGCTTCGATACGGGCCTGTATCCAGGATTCTATTTCTGCCGCTATCCAGCGTTTGGTACGGACGCCGCACGAGATTGGTCGGGGGAAACCTTCCTCGTTCATTTTGGTGTAAATGGTTTGAGTGCTGCGGAAGCCCGTTTGTCGCTTGACCGCGTTAATGTCGATTAATACTGTAGTCTGATTTTGTGTATTCATCACTAAGCCTTTTTAGTAGTCGTTGGAATGGCTTAATGATCGTGCGCGGTGCGTTTTTTGTAATTCGGTGACTTTTTAATAAAACATACTGAATAGGCTATTTTGAATAGTACAGATCAAAGATAGTTGAAGGTGCTTTACATAGTCTGTCAGCCGCTTTATGGAATGCTGTGTTCTCGAATTTTCCGGGGTCTGTTTTCGGGTGGCCTTGTTCGGCAAAAGAATCAACCAAAAACCTTATATGTGACTGAGTTGTCAATTTTTCCATTGCTTTTCGATGTCGTTGGGTTATTGCTATGCCCAACGATTCATCTATGCTCTTTTCACCGTACTGATGCTGAAACAATGCGTATAGAAAAGCATCATAAAGCTGTGGCGAAGTGCTCTCTAATTCAAATGCAATAGCATCAGCCAAAGATATGTGTCCCAAGGAATATTTTTTGTTCCAGTCTATCGGTTCAGTCATCGTGCTGTCCTCTCACTGTCCATTTAATCGGTGCCAGCACCAGGCCGGTGGACTACCGGCTTTTCTCCCCGTCGGGATAGGTGCTGGCGTAAAACTGCCTGAAAATGTCAGGCGACGTTACTGCGAATCGGTGTCACGTTGTCTTTGCCATCGGCCAGCGCGTCCAAGTAATCGGCCCACTTCTGCATCATGTCGATACGCTCCTTGATGAACTTGGTGCGGTTGTAGGCGCGGCCATTCGAGTCTTTCACGGCATGGGCCAGTTGAAGCTCGACGTACTTGGCGTCGATATGCAATTGTTCCTCGATAGCGGTTCTGGCCATCGCTCTGAAGCCGTGGCCGGTCATTTCCTCTTTGCCGTACCCCATGCGCCGCAATGCCGACAACACGCCGTTGTCTGACATGGGCCGGGTGCTGGTACGTGGTGACGGGAAAACGTACTTGCCGGTGCCGGTGAGTTTTTGCAAGTCTTCCAGAATCTTGACCGCCTGCCGGGATAGCGGCACTAGGTGGTGCTCGCTGTGTAGCTTTTCCTCTTTGGGTAATTTCATACGGGAAACGGGAATACGCCACATGGGGCTGCGGTGCGTGTCGATGCGGCTCGAGCCATCCAGATCGAACTCGGCCCATTCAGCCTGCCGTAACTCTGCCGGTCGAAGCATCACGAGCGGCGCAAGTTGTAACGCGGCCCGAGTAACCGGAGTGCCTTCATAGCTGCGAATCGAGCGGATCAGGCCCGCAATGCCCGCAGCGTCGGTAATGGCGGCATGGTTGCGCTTTTCAGGCTGGGATAGGGCAGCGGTGCTAAATAGGGCGGTGGGGTCTTTGTCGGCGCGGCCAGTCTCGACGGCATAGCAAAATACCTGTGAGCAATTCTGTTTTGCCCGCTTTGCCGTCTCCAGCGCCCCGCGTGCTTCGATTTTCTGTAGGACGGCCAACACCTCGGGGGTGGATATGTCGGCAATAGGGCGGCTTCCCATGAACGGGAATATGTCGCGCTCCAGGCGGCGCTCGATGCGGTCGTGGTGAGTCGGTACCCAGCGGCTTTGCATCTTTTTCAGCCATTCTTTAGCAATACCTTCGAACGTGGTGTTCGCCATCAGCTTCATGGTGAGCTTATCAACCTGCTTCTTGGCGGCGGGGTCGGTGCCCTCGGCTAAGGTATCTTGGGCGGTGACTACGGCGCGGCGAGCTTTGGCAAGCGTAATCCTTGGGTACGTGCCGATAGTTAAATCCTTGTCTTTGTCGGCATAACGATAGCGAAAACGAAAATAGCGCCCGCCCGTAGGTCGAACTTCCAAATACAGCCCGTTACCGTCGAACAGCTTGTATTTCTTGTCGCGTGGCTTGGCGTTTTTACAGTCCAGGTCGGTTAGTTTCATGGGGTACTTTTTTTTGGAACAGTTGGATTAAGCAAATGTTCCCCCAAAAGTACCCCCAAAGGCAACTGGTTTTTAATGGATTAGATTGGATGAAATTGGCAAGAAAAAACCCGCAAACCTAATAGGAATGCGGGTTTTGAAGGTTTTACCCTTAGTGTCTTGGTGGAGTCGGGGGGAATTGAACCCCCGTCCGCAAGCCCTCTGCAGGCAGTTCTACATGCGTAGTCGGTTAACTTTAAGTTTTAACCTCGGATCATGCCAACCAACAGGCCCTTCCTTGGCGATTCACATTGATTTAAGACCTGGCTGAGTGACCCAACCAGACCCGATTCTTTGTAGATGACGCTGCTGTAGGTTTGACCCTACCTGACCCAAAGACAAATCAGTGCAGCGGCTTACCGCATTAAGCGGCTAAAGCGAAACGCTCGTCGTTGGCGTTTGTAGTTTTCCAGTGGATTAACGAGCTTACTGGTGCTCGGCATGCCCTGCTCTGTTTCGCGACCCACGTCGAAGCCGGATCGACCCCAGGGTTATAAGTATACCTTATATTGCATCCCTACCCAATCCCTACGCTCCCAATCCTCAATACCGATAACAAGACGCCAGCGCGGCTTGCGATGTGGGCCTGGCGCCGGACAGCGGCAGATTGCCCTGCAAACCGCCATTGATGCGCAGTCTGGCCACGCCGCTGGAATGCGAGGCCAAAAGCCTGGGCAGTTCCGAGCGGCTCAAATCGCCCAACAGCAGCGTGGCGCCCGCGGTCGCCCGCTGCAGAGGCAGATTGACGACCGCTCCGCCAAAATCCAGGCCAAGGTTGACCGCTCCGGCCGGAGGCCTGGCCTTGACAGCAACCGCAATGACCGGCGTGCCGCCGTCGCACATGAGGCTCACGCTTTGCACCACGCCTGGGCCCGCCACGGTCGCAACCGGCGCATGGCCGGCCACGGGGCGAAGCTGCCAGACGTTCGCTACTCCATGCTGCGTCAGAGCGGGCGGCGAAATATTTTCTGGGGCCGGGACTGCGCTTTTGGGTGCCTTCGCGCCCTGCGGCCCCTGGGAGGGTCGAGCGCCGTCTCGTGCCCCATGCGTATCGACCAGCCTGGCTCCCTGCCAGCGTAGCGAAATGACTTTATCGACGGTGGGGCAGCATATTGAATCGTGCGGCCCGAGCACTTGTGTCTTGACCAGGATCAGGCCGTCGCGGATCGAAATCTTCTGCACCTGACCCAGCCCCGACACGGTCGCCTCCGGAACATAGCCATGGCCGTTGTCGGCGAACACAGTGACGCTGTTGTTCCAGTATGTTGGGCCAAACAGCGTCGTCCAGAGCACGATTTCTTCTTTGCCATCGCCATTCAGATCCGTCACTTCGGTCTGCGACACCTTGGTACTTTCCTCGTCCGCCTTTCCCTCACTGTTTTGCACGGCCACATAACGCTGCACCACCGCGTCGGCGGCGGCCTTGTCCAGATCCGCCGCTCGAGCCGCGCTCCCGGCCATGCCGAGCAAAGGCACAGCCAGTACAGCGACAAGCATGCGAATGCATTTCATGAACAGCCTCCTCGCACCGGCCTGGCCCGATACGCCAGGATCACGCACAAAACCGTACTGTCCCCTCTTATTCCTGCATTTAACGCCGGCCATTCCATCTCCGCACTCGGATTTTCAGCCTAATACCGGCCAGCGTGACCGAAGCGCAAAAAAATCCCGCCAGGCGCTAAAGACTGTTTATGACGTGACGTAAATGCATAAGACTGGGGTAAACCCTGAGAACCGGAAGGCTATTCATCCGCCTTCCGCAGGGCCGAACATTCAAGTTCAAACCACTCGCACACTTGCCTCGCCCCACGGGTGCGGGTGTCCGCGCGGCGCGTATTCGTTATCGCTCGACTGCCCTTCTCAGACCAACCACTTCGTCAAACGGATCCATGGAGCCGTCGATTCCCCGTGCCCGCACGGAAAGACGGTTTTCCGAACTATCAGGACATGCAGCAATGAGCTTTCTCAAGAACATGAAAATCGGCAAACGGCTGGGCTACGGTTTTACCGTCATTCTTATCCTCTCCATGTCCATTACCGCGCTCGCCATCTGGCAACTCCGAACCGTCGCCGCCACCACCCGCCACCTGCTGGAATCGCCCCTGGCCAAGGAGCGCCTGATTGCCGACTGGTACGTTTACCTCAGCAACGACATCGTTCGAACCATGGCCATCGCCAAAAGCTCGGATCCGGCACTAGTCGAATTTTTCGCCGTGGACGCAAAAAAGGGCGCTGACGAATCGCTGGCCCTGAAAAAAAAGATCGAATCCATGCTCATCGCGGACGAGGAAAAAGCCTTGTTCAAACGCACCGAAGAAGAACGGGCAGTTTACCTATCGTCGCGCAGCAAAATGAATGCTCTGAAAGCGGCCGGCAAGCAGGAAGAATCCAACCGGGTCTTCACCGAATCCTTCATGCCCGTCGCACAGAAATATGCGGCGTCGGTGCGTGAATTCGTCGACATGCAGCGCCAGTACCTGGACATGACAGCCAAGAACACAAGCGCCGCCAACTACGCCAGCCAGAAGGTCATAGTCACGATCGCCGCGATTGTGCTGCTGTTGGGAATTCTGTTTGCATGGTGGATCACCACCAGCATCACGCGCCCGCTGCGCCGCGCCGTCGATGCCACCAACCGCGTCGCAAAGGGCGATCTGACCGGACGCATCGAAGCCGACGCGCAGGACGAAACAGGCCAGCTGCTGCATGCCCTGAAGACGATGAACGGCAACCTGCTCAAGACCGTGGGGGAGGTACGCGCCGGCACGCACAGCATCGCCACGGCATCCAGCCAGATAGCGGCGGGCAACGTCGACCTGTCGTCGCGCACCGAAGAGCAGGCCAGCTCGCTGACCGAAACGGCATCGGCCATGGAGCAATTGACCAATACCGTCAAGCAAAACGCCGACAATGCCGAGCAGGCCAACAAGCTGGCGGCATCCGCGTCGGACATTGCCAGCAAGGGCGGCGACGTCGTGGCCCAGGTGGTCGAAACCATGCACACCATCCACAGTTCCGCCAGCCAGATCGAAAACATCATCACCGTGATCGACGGCATTGCGTTCCAGACCAATATTCTTGCCTTGAACGCGGCGGTCGAGGCGGCCCGCGCGGGCGAACAGGGCAAGGGCTTTGCCGTGGTGGCCAGCGAAGTGCGCAGCCTGGCCCAGCGCAGCGCGGCGGCGGCCAAAGACGTCAAGGCCCTGATCGACGCCTCGGTGGCCACGGTCAATACCGGCAGCTCGCTGGCCAAGCAGGCCGGCGCCACCATGCAGGAAGTCGTAGACAGCGTCAACCGCGTCACCGGCATCGTCGCCGAGATCACCGTGGCCAGCCAGGAACAAAGCGTGGGTATCGAACAGGTGAACCAGGCCATCGTCCAGATGGATCAGGTCACCCAGCAGAATGCGGCCCTGGTCGAGGAAGCCGCCGCGGCCACCGCCAGCCTGCAGGATCAGGCATCCAGCCTGACGCAGGCCGTCGCGGCCTTCAACGTCGGCGAAGCACAAACGGCCGCCGCGCCAGCGGCGCCTTCCCGCGCTCCCGCGCCGTCCCGGATTTCCGCGCCCTCCCGGGCGCCGGCGCCGGTTCGGTCCCCCGCGCCGCGCCGGCTTGCGGTGGCAACCGCCCAAACCGCCCAGGCCGACGACGACTGGCAGGAATTCTGAAGCCCAGCGTAGCGACAGGCGAATCGGCGGCCGGGCTTTGCCCGCAACCACGAGAGGCCGCGCCGATTCCCGCCGCTTCTACGATTACAATGCGATGGGGCCGCGTTGTCCGGAATCGGGCGGGCGGCCGACTTTCCGCATAACTTTGGAGATGTAAACATGGCGCTCAAGCTTCAAGTGGTCATATGCAGCACCCGCCCGGGCCGTGTCGGCCCATCGGTGGCGAACTGGTTCAAGGATTTCGCCGCCAAGCACGAAAAATTCGACGTCAGCCTGGTCGACATCGCCGAATTCAACCTGCCCATCTACGACGAGCCCGTCCATCCCGTACAGCGCAAGTACGAAAAGGAACATACCAAGAAATGGAGCGCCAGCGTGGCCGACGCCGACGCCTACGTGTTCGTCACGCCCGAATACAACTACGGCCCCCCTCCTTCCTTCGTCAACGCCCTGAACTACGTCTACAAGGAATGGAACTACAAGCCTTGCGGCTTCGTCAGCTACGGCGGCGTTTCGGGCGGCCTGCGCGCGGTGCAGCTGGAAAAGCAACTGGTCACCACCCTGAAGATGATGCCCATGGTCGAAGGCGTGGCCATCCCCATGGTCGCAACGCTGCTGGATGAAAACCGCAAGTTCAAATCCAACGAGCTCATCGACACCTCGGCCCAGACCTTGCTGAACGAACTGCACCGCTGGGCCGAAGCCCTGAAGGCGATGCGCTAGAAGCGCTACAGCCAGGCCAAGGCCAGTACACAAATCGCCGCTGGTTCCCCGCGCCCGCAAGGCAAAGGAAATCAGCGGCGATTGCATTGAAGGGGCGAAACCCTTTACCCTTGGGCAGCGGTCAATCAAACGGCTTTTGCATCAGGCTTCAATGCCTCTTTAAGGGGAATGGTCGACTTGTGCGCCTTGCCGCGCAGGCAATAGTCTTCCAGCACCCGATAGTGCTCCACAAGCAAGGCCTGGGCCTGCTCTACCTGGCCGCCTTCGATAAAACTCACGATCTCGGCGTGATCGGAACACAGATGCTGCTGGTCGAAGCTACCGTAATACTGCGACGTGATCAGTCTTTCCTGGGCCGTAAGCTTGCCATGCACTTCGTCCAGGACGCGATTGTGCGCCATGCGAACCACCAGCACATGGAAGTCGGGGGCCAGACGAAACTCCAGATCGGCATTTCCGTGCTGGTGCGCCTGCTTCTGGTCATCGATGTGCCGGCGTAAACGGGCTATGTCGAACGCCGTTATGCTCCTGCCCAGCTTTTCCAGCGCGGCGCATTCGATCATGGCCAGGACTTCGAAGGTCTCCCGGATTTCCAGATCGGTCATCTTGGTGATGTAAGCGCCGCGATTGTGTTCGATGGTTACCAGCTTGTCTTGCGACAGCCGGATGAGCGCTTGCCGTACGGTCGTGCGGCCGACCCCGAAAATTTCCACCAGATCCGCCTCGTTGAGCTTGGTGCCCGGAATGAGGCGCTGCGCCAATACGGCCTCGGTAATGGCGTCGACGATAAGCTGCGTGGGCGTGGGTAGCGACAGGTTGCTCATACATCCATCTTCAAAAATCAAATCATAACCTTCCTTGTTGCGAACCCCCAAATTAGGTTGACTATCTTCATAGATTGCATACAATACATTAAAAATGTTGTCATAATAAAAATAACGCATGCAAAGGAGGAATCATGGCAAGCACACCGCTTATCGCAGACAAAACGTATTTGCGCTATTTCTGGCATCCCGTCTGTACCCTTCAGGAATTCCATCGCGACAGCTCTGGCGGACTGCGTCCGCTAGGCGTCAAGCTTTTGGGGCAAGATATCGTCATTGCCAGGCTCGATGGCAAGCTCACCGCCATGCGCGATCAATGCGCCCACCGGCACGCCAAGCTATCCATAGGCCGCATCAAGCAGGACGGCGAAAACGACCGCCTGGAATGCCCCTACCATGGCTGGCAATACGACACCCAGGGAATCTGCCGCGCCATCCCCGCCTGCCCCGACCTGCCCATCCCCAAAAAGGCGCGCACCGACGCCTACGACTGTGAAGTTCGCTACGACATCGTCTGGGTGCGCCTGGACGCCTCCTACGCTTGCGAAATCCCCGTATTCAGCGACTGGAAAGCCCCGGGCATGAGAATCGCCGTCGTCGATTCCTATGTATGGGAAACTTCAGCCGAACGCCGTTGGGAAAACTTCACCGATTTCTCCCACTTCGCCTTCGTGCACCCCGGCACGCTCTACGATCCCGCCTTCGCCCGCCCCCCCATAGCCCGTGTGGACAGGATAGGCGGCGAATTGCGCTTTTCCATCGAACCTCCCCGGGCCATGCTCGACCAGTTGCCTGCAAACTCGCCACTAGGCGCGTTCAACTATCGCTGTTCCATGCCGTACACCGTCAACCTTGAAATCGCGCTGTACCGCAAGCCCGAACGCTTCGTGCTGTGGACCACCAGTTCCCCCATCGACGACAACCGTTGCAGGAACTTCATGATCATCGCCCGAGCCGACGATGGTCTTCCCGACGAAATACACATCGATTTCCAGAAACGCGTGCTGATGGAAGACCAGCCCATCATCGAATCCCAGGCACCCCACGACCTTACGACCGACGAGCTCTCGATGGCGACCGACAAGATTTCGATTCAATACCGCAAATGGCTGCGCGAGCTTTCGCTTGCAGCGCTTGCCGGAAAAAGCGAGTTCGAGGCCGCGCTGTATACCGACGTCATCGAAACCGCCCACACAGCGCAAGCGCCCGTGTGCCCATAGCCGCTTGGCCATGGAACGCACCGATAGCCAGAAACCCGACGGAGACACCATGAAAAAAATGTTTCTTCTCGCCTGCGCCGGACGGGGAATCCAACCCTCATCGCCAGCCCAGCCAGTCAGCGAAACGGAACTGCCCATCGATACTCAATTTCGTCTTGTGAAGGAAAGCGGCCTTTGGGATTTCTTCGATCGCATCCCGACAGCCTCCGAGCTGGACGACTTCGTCAAGGCCAGCGAAAAATACGAGATCCCCATTCTGTCAGGCAGTTGGACCTATCAGTTGGGAAAAGAAGAACCTCTCATCACCGAAAATCTTCAGCGCGCCAAAACCGCGGGCTCGCTCTATCACAACCTCATGGTGTGGGCCAGACATGCCGACGGCCATCTGGTAACCAACGACGAAATCGTCGCGTCTTATCTGGATACCTACGAACAAGCCGAAAAACTAGGTATTACCATTACCTACGAAGTCCATGCCGATATGTGGTCCGAAGACATGCGCCGCGTAAACCAGGTGGCCCGGGCCGTGCGCAAATACGGCATTCCATTCAATTTCTGCATGGACTACAGCCACTGCATACTCAAGATGGAAAACGAAATCGAACAGGCCGTCTGCGGCATCCGTCACGACGCCGAGTCGATACGCCGGCTCGACCCCTTCAACGACGACAGTTTCTGCGACGACTGGCTGTCGCAGGATATGGTGCACTGGACTCAAGTGCGGCCTGTCGCACCGAACGGCCCGCCCAATTGGCTTGCCGCCGAAAGCTGGCCTTTCGAAGGCATGGGCTACGGCCGACCCGGCCGCAGCATCCAGTATCCGTTCCGTCAGCCGGCGAGTGGAGAATGGCTTGACACCGCCTGGCACGCGCATAAGCTCGCCTGCACCAAGCAAGTGGTGTGCAAAGTCATCGACGACTATCTGGCCAATCCCGGTTCAGCCACCCGCATCATGACCATCGACAACATCAACTTGTCCGCATACGGACTGGGATGGAAATACAACATGTACGAGGACAGCTGCGCAGTCGCACGCTATGTACGGGAGCTGTACGCAGAGCGTGCCGCCATCTTCGAAGCAAGGCAGCGGGCCGGCTCGGCCGCCGCCTTCATCGATCAATACCGCTGACGCGGCTTGCGCACACGCCGGAACACCTACAGTTTCACTCCACGAAGCAGCAGTTTCAAAATCACAACCTAAAGGTGACGATATGAACAACGCAGTGCATCCGGTAGATGAACGTCTCCCCTTCCCGAGGCTGCTGATGCTTGGCTTGCAGCATGTATTGGCGCTGTATGCCGGAGCGGTTACCGTACCGCTCGTTCTGGCCGGAGCAATCGGGCTTTCCAAGGACGCCACGGCGGTGCTCATCAGCGCCGATCTGTTTGCGGGCGGCATCGTTTCAATCATCCAATCGCTGGGCATCGGCATGTTCGGCATCCGCTATCCTTTGATGATGGGCGTAACCTTCGTAGCGATCGGACCCATGATCGCTATCGGCCTGAATCCGGAACTGGGCCTGAACGGCATTTTCGGCTCCGTCATGGTCGCGGGCGTCATCGGTTTTCTGGTGGCCCCGCTGATGAGCCGGCTGGTTCGCTACTTCCCGCCGGTGGTAACGGGTTCGGTCATTCTGGTCATCGGCGTATCGCTCATGGGGGTCGGCATCACCTATGCCGGCGGGGGTTATGGAGCCAAGGATTTCGGCGCGCCGCTGTACATCGGCATCGCTTTCTTCGTTCTGCTGTGCATTATCCTGATCAGCCGCTACGGCAATGGGCTGCTCAGCAATATTTCCGTGCTGCTGGGCATCGCTGCCGGGTTCGTGCTTGCCGGCCTGCTCGGCAAGGTAAGCTTTGCCGGCCTTTCCCAGGCTCCGTGGTTTGCACCGGTCATACCGTTTCATTTCGGCATGCCGAAATTCGATGTGCTGGCCATTGTCTCCATGACTCTGGTCATGCTCGTGACGCTCATCGAATCCATGGGCGGCATATTCGCCATGGGAGACATCATCGACAAAACCCCGACTCAAAACGACATCAAGCGTGGTTTGCGGGCCGACGGGCTGGGCGCGCTGATCGGAGGCATCTTCAACACTTTCCCGTACACCACGTTTTCGCAGAACATCGGCCTGGTCTACGTCAGCGGCATACGCAGCCGCTTCGTCTGTGTCATGGCGGGCGCCATCATGATGCTGCTGGGGCTGGTGCCCAAACTGTCGGTGCTGGTGGCCTCGATCCCCGACTTCGTCCTCGGCGGCGCTACGGTCGTCATGTTCGGCATGGTCGCCGCTAACGGCGTGCGCATTCTCCAGGACGTGGATTTCCGCAGCAACAGGCATAACGTCCTGATCGTCGCCGTCAGCCTCGGGATGGGTATGATACCCATGGTCTCGGACAAATTCTTCGC